>OJEX01000073.1_pt1 | contig 40737 bp, 30 predicted proteins | sample 1593971 | NCBI WGS metagenome assembly OJEX01 (sample SAMN05416775, study PRJEB24817) | seawater metagenome | isolation source: Sea water | place: Canada:Atlantic | collected 2013-11 | reverse complement strand
ACACCGCCCTTTCACGGCGGTAACAGGGGTTCGAATCCCCTTAGGGATGCCACTTTATTTTTAACCAGTTTGAAAGTAAAGTGTACTAAAAGTGATATATAGAAAGCCCACGCAATATACTAATATTGCGTGGGCTTTTTTGTGATCTGACTACAATTTAATCGATATACCTCTTTCATCCCTTTATATACACCATCTGACACTAAATTGTCGACAATAACACTTAAGTCTACTTGATTAATTAATAAAAATCGGTATTATTCATGTTGAAAATATGATGTGTCGACAATATAGGCACAGATAAACCATAATGATTTTAACCTTGATGTACTTAAATTTATGAAAACAAATAACCCAACTCAACAAGCGGCTGTCACTACCGCAGATAAAGTATTTGAACAAATACAACATGCTATTGTTGAAGGTAAAATTCCATCAGGCAGTAAAATAAGTGAACCTGAGTTAGCTAAGCGTTATCAAATTAGCCGTTCAACATTGCGTGAAGCATTAAATCGCCTAGAGAAATGCCACCTCATTGAACGAAAAGCAAACGTTGGTTCTCGTGTTGTTCAATGCTCTATTGAAGGCTTGTTAGAACTTTATATTACAAGAGAAGCACTTGAGGGTATGGCATGTAGAGAAGCAGCAAAAAACATGTCGGATGAAGAAATCTTACATATGCAAGCGATGCTTAAAGTACATGCGCAAACTCAAGAGCTAAAAGATGGCATTGCTTACTATCAAGAAGAAGGTGATCTTGATTTTCATTACAAAGTCATTTTAGGTAGTCATAACAAACAATTAATCGAATTAATTTGTGGTCAGTTATATCATTTAATCCGCATGTATCGTTGTCAATTTGGTATGAATAGCCCTAGAGCGAGCCGTGCTTTTGATGAGCACTCACGAATAATCCAGGCAATCGCCGATAGGGATGGGGAATTGGCAGAAATGTTAATGCGTCGTCATATTGCGGCATCACGTAAAAATATAGAAAATAAAATAGCAGAAGAGATTACTCATAAACAACAAACAAACATTCAACTCATTAAGTCTTAAGAGGAAATATACCATGACAAGTCAATTATCTGCGGGCGCAAAATTTCGCCAAGCGTTAGTAAATAACAAACCACTACAAGTTGTTGGCACTATCAATGCTTATAGCGCCATGATGGCTGAACAAATAGGTCATCAAGCCATCTATTTATCAGGTGGCGGTGTTGCTAATGCTTCTTATGGTCTACCCGATCTTGGTATGACGTCATTGAATGATGTTGTAGCTGATGTGCAACGTATTACTGCCGCATCTAGCTTACCGCTACTTGTTGATATTGATACAGGTTGGGGTGGGGCGTTTAATATTGCAAAAACAATACGTGATATGGAAAAAGCCGGGGCTGCAGCTGTTCATATTGAAGACCAAGTCGCACAAAAACGCTGCGGTCATCGTCCGAATAAAGAAATTGTTAGTATAGAAGAAATGGTTGATCGCATTCGCGCAGCAGTTGATGCACGTATTGATCCTGATTTTTTCATTATGGCGCGTACCGATGCTTTTGCTCAAGAAGGTTTAGATGCGGCGATTGAACGTGCTAAGGCCTATGTTGCCGCCGGTGCCGATGGTATTTTTGCAGAAGCAATTCAAACAGAAGAACATTACCGTGCTTTTTCAGCAGCATTAGATGTTCCTATTCTTGCTAATATCACTGAATTTGGTCAAACCGAATTATGGAATAAAGAGCAATTAGGTGAATGGGGTTGTGGCATGGTGCTTTATCCTTTATCAGCTTTTAGAGCGATGAATAAAGCGGCTGAATTAGTGTACAAAACCCTGCTATCTGATGGTGATCAAAAAGCAGTAATCGATACGATGCAAACTCGTATGGATTTATATGATTACCTTGGTTATCACGATTATGAGCAAAAATTAGATTCGTTATTTGCTGACGGAAAAAACAAGTAATTTAATTATAAAAAATAAAAACATTACAGAGTGAGAAAATAATTATGTCAGAAAAAAAGATTAGTGGTGCCGGCTTACGTGGTCAAAGCGCAGGCGAAACAGCTATTTGTACTGTGGGTAAATCAGGTAGTGGTTTAACTTACTGCGGTTATGATGTTTCTGATTTAGCTGATAATGCTACCTTTGAAGAAGTCGCTTATTTATTATTCAATGGTGAATTACCAACAGCTGGTGAGTTAGCTGAATACAAAGCTGAGCTACTAGCGTTACGTGATATTCCACAAGCATTAAAAGAAGTCTTAAAGCTGATCCCTAAAGAGACACATCCTATGGATGTTATGCGCACGGGCTGTTCATTTTTAGGCAATATTGAACCAGAAGTTGATTTTACTCAACAAAATAAAGCAGCTAACCGTTTGTTAGCAGCGTTCCCTGCAATTATGTGTTATTGGTATAAATTTTCGCATGACGGTGTTGAAATTGATTGTACAAGCGATGAAGCATCACTTGGTGGTCACTTTTTACGTTTACTTAATGGTGAAAGCCCATCAACACAGCATGAACGTGTAATGGATGTATCGTTAATTTTATATGCTGAACATGAGTTTAACGCGTCAACGTTTACTGCGCGCGTATGTGCATCAACGTTGTCAGATATGTTCTCTTGTATTACGGGCGCTATTGGTACTTTACGTGGACCACTTCACGGTGGTGCTAACGAAGCCGCTATGGATATGATCGAGACATTCGAATCACCGGCCGATGCTAAAGTACAGATGGCGGCTATGCTTGAACGAAAAGACAAAATCATGGGGTTTGGGCATGCAGTTTATCGCACGTCAGATCCACGTAATGTCATTATCAAAGCGTGGTCTGAAAAGTTAGCGGCTGAGAATGGCGACACATCACTTTACGATATATCTGTAGCGTGTGAAGAATTTATGTGGGATACCAAAAAATTATTTTGTAATGCAGATTTTTTCCATGCATCTACTTATAACTATATGGGTATTCCAACTAAACTGTTTACGCCTATTTTTGTTTGTTCACGCCTAACTGGTTGGGCTGCACATGTAATGGAACAGCGCTCTAATAACCGTATTATTCGTCCATCTGCCGATTATATTGGCAGTGAACCAAGAACAGTTACGCCTATCTCACAACGATAATACAGATTAGCATATTGAGTAACAGGTTGTTAAGCGCTTCTTGTTACTCATATTTGTTCCTTCACTAGGACTTTTATTATGAATTACGATTACCGCAAGCCGCTTCCGGGCGCTAACATTGATTTCTTTGATACGCGTGAAGCGGTTGAAGCCATTACTCCGGGTAGCTACGCCAAACTACCTTACACCTCTCGTGTTTTAGCTGAGCAATTAGTTCGTAAATGTGATCCCGCTGCACTTACTGATTCATTAAAGCAACTTATTGACGTTAAACAAGATCTTGATTTTCCATGGTATCCAGCTCGTGTTGTTTGTCATGATATTTTAGGTCAAACAGCATTAGTAGATCTTGCTGGTCTTCGTGATGCCATTGCTGATCAAGGTGGTGATCCATCTAAAGTTAACCCTGTTGTGCCAACACAGTTAATTGTCGATCACTCTCTTGCAGTGGAAGCACCTGGTTTTGACGCGGATGCATTTCAGAAAAACCGTGATATTGAAGACCGTCGTAACAAAGACCGTTTTAAATTTATTGAGTGGAGCAAAACAGCGTTTAAAAATGTTGATGTAATCCCCGCTGGTAACGGCATTATGCACCAAATCAACCTAGAGAAAATGTCACCAGTTATTCAATCACGTGATGGTGTTGCTTTCCCTGACACTTGTGTTGGTACTGATTCACATACACCACATGTTGACGCTTTAGGTGTTATCGCGATTGGTGTTGGTGGTTTAGAAGCTGAAACAGTAATGCTTGGTCGCCCATCAATGATGCGCTTACCTGATATCATTGGTGTTAAGTTAACGGGTAAACGTGCACCAGGTATTACAGCAACCGATATGGTACTTGCAATCACTGAATTTTTACGTAACCAGAAAGTTGTATCAAGCTACTTAGAGTTTTTCGGTGAAGGCACTAAAGATTTAACCATTGGTGACCGTGCAACTATCTCAAACATGACACCAGAATACGGTGCATCTGCAGGTATGTTCTATATCGATCAACAAACTATAGATTACTTGAAGCTTACTGGTCGTGAGCCAGAACAAGTTAAATTAGTTGAAATATACGCAAAACACACCGGTTTATGGGCTGACGATTTAGTTGAAGCACAATATCCACGAGTTATCGAATTTGATTTATCAACAGTATGTCGTAACTTAGCGGGTCCATCTAACCCGCATCGTCGTTTAGCGACTGCTGATCTTGTATCAAAAGATATCGCTAAAAACCTGGATGCTTGTAAAGCACAAGAAGCAGAAGGGTTAATACCAGACGGTGCCGTAATTATTGCTGCTATTACTTCTTGTACTAATACGTCTAATCCACGTAATGTTGTTGCGGCTGGTTTAGTTGCAAAACGTGCGAATGAGTTAGGCTTAGTACGTAAGCCTTGGGTTAAATCATCGTTTGCTCCAGGGTCAAAAGTTGCAAAACTTTACCTAGAAGAAGCGGGTCTGTTATCTGAAATGGAAAAATTAGGTTTCGGTATCGTTGGTTACGCATGTACAACATGTAACGGTATGTCAGGTGCATTAGATCCTAAAATTCAACAAGAAATTATTGACCGAGATTTATACTCTACAGCCGTATTATCAGGTAACCGTAACTTTGATGGTCGTATTCATCCACACGCTAAACAAGCTTTCTTAGCGTCGCCGCCATTAGTAGTTGCTTATGCACTTGCTGGTACTATTCGTTTTGATATTGAAAAAGATGTATTAGGTCAAGACCAAAATGGTAATGACATTACCTTGAAAGATATTTGGCCAAGCGATGAAGAAATCGATGCAATCGTTGCTTCATGTGTTAAGCCGGAGCAGTTTAAGAAAATTTACACGCCAATGTTTGATTTAGGTGCGTTTGAACCTGCTGAAAGCCCGTTATACGATTGGGATCTTAAGAGTACTTATATCCGTCGTCCTCCTTATTGGGAAGGTGCTTTAGCGGGTGAGCGTACCATGAAGGGTATGCGTCCATTAGCTGTACTTGGTGACAACATCACAACTGACCATTTATCACCGTCTAACGCTATTCAGTTAAATAGTGCTTCTGGTGCTTACCTCGATAAAATGGGTGTTCCACACGAAGACTTTAACTCATACGCAACTCATAGAGGCGATCATGAAACAACTCAACGTGCAACATTCGCTAACCCGAAATTGTTCAATGAAATGTGTCGTGACGAAAAAGGCGAAGTTAAGCAAGGTTCACTTGCACGTATCGAGCCGGAAGGTACTGAGTCTCGCATGTGGGAAGCAATTGAAACTTACATGGAACGAAAACAGCCATTAATCATCATCGCTGGTGCTGATTACGGTCAAGGTTCATCACGTGACTGGGCTGCAAAAGGTGTTCGTTTAGCCGGTGTTGAAGTTATCGTTTCAGAAGGTTTTGAGCGCATTCACCGTACTAACTTGATTGGTATGGGCGTTTTACCACTTGAATTTACCAATGGTGATACACGTAATACTTATAACATTGATGGTACAGAAACTTATGATGTTGAAGGTACTACTGCTCCAGGTGGTGCTATGACTGTTATTATGACGCGTAAGAATGGCGAAGTAATTGAGATTCCAGTGAAGTGTCGTTTAGATACAGCGGAAGAAGTTACCGTTTATGATGGCGGCGGAGTTCTTCAAAAATTCGCAACTGATTTTCTTCAATCAAACGCTAGCTAAGTCTCGCTAAAATAATCATTTAAGCGGTACTTAACAGTGATGTTAGTACCGCTTTTTTATTAAATAAACAAAAATAAGGAGATCGCAATGTCTCACGTTCCTCAAGTAAAGATCCCCGCGACGTATATTCGTGGTGGTACATCGAAAGGTGTATTTTTTAATTTAACTGATTTGCCAGAACGCTGTCAGGTAGCAGGTGAACCTCGCGATAATATGTTACTGCGTATTATCGGTAGCCCAGATCCATATGGTAAGCAAACTGATGGTATGGGTGGTGCAACCTCAAGTACCAGTAAAACGGTAATTCTGGCTAAATCAGAACAAGTGGATCACGATGTTGATTATCTATTTGGCCAAGTGGCCATTGATAAAGCCTTTGTTGATTGGAGCGGGAATTGCGGCAATCTTACGGCTGCTGTAGGCTCTTTTGCTATTAGCTCAGGATTAGTGAGTGCAGATAGAATACCTAAAAATGGCATCTGTACGGTTCGTATTTGGCAGAAAAACATTTCAAAAACCATTATTGCTAAAGTACCGATGACTAACGGTGAAGTTCAAGAAACAGGTGATTTTGAATTAGACGGCGTTACATTTCCAGCTGCTGAAGTACCTGTCGAATTTTTAGCACCTGTTGACCCTTCTGAAGCTATGTTCCCGACAGGCAATGTTGTTGATCAGTTAGAAGTTCCTGGTGTTGGTACGTTTACTGCGACGATGATTACCGCGGGTATTCCGACTATCTTCTTAAATGCAGATGAAATTGGTTACACAGGTATTGAATTACAAGATGCGATAAACAATGATGACGCTGCACTTGAACGCTTTGAAACCATTCGAGCTTATGGTGCGATCAAAATGGGTTTAATCAAAGATATATCTGAGGCTAAAGCTCGTCAACATACACCTAAAGTTGCCTTTGTATCTTCTGCAAAAGATTATGTTACCTCAAGTGCTAAGCAAGTGAGTGCGACTGAAATAGACTTACACGTTCGTGCCTTATCGATGGGTAAATTACACCATGCGATGATGGGAACTGCGGCTGTTGCTATTGGTACCGCGGGTGCAATTCCAGGTACTTTAGTTAATTTAGCCGCCGGTGGCGGTGAACGTGAATCAGTTGTTTTTGGTCATCCCTCAGGTACATTGAAAGTAGGAGCACAAGCCATTGAAGTTGATGGAAAATGGCAGGTGACAAAAGCGATCATGAGTCGTAGTGCTAGAGTGTTGATGGAGGGATGGGTACGAATTCCAGGCGATTGCTTTTAAGGGATGGTCTTTAGCCTTTAGATAACAGAACCATAATACTTTAGGCTATATTTTACTTATTTTACTTTGATTTACATCGTAGTCAGTTTATAAAGAGACTACTCTATTTTAATACACATGTTTTTAAGGATTTTATTTTGGCTAGGTTTTTTAATGTACCATCACTGACTTCACTCTTTATTTGTGGCTCATTAAGTGTGATCTCCACACACGTATTAGCCGCAACCGTTAGTGTGTCGGATAATTTAATCATCAGTGCAATAAATGATAAAAGTGTAGATAATGGATTTATAAGTAAAAAATCTACGTTTGAACTTAACCAAGGTGAGCATGCTTTAGTTATTCGATATAAAGACTTTTTCGAAGACTTAGATTTTGGTGGCGAAATACGTGTTGAATCACAAGACTTTATTGTTAAGTTTTCTATTACTGACCAAGAACAGGTCGAACTCAAAACTATTAAAATAAAGAACTTAGCGGCGGCTAAATCTTTTGTGAAGTCACCTAAATTGAGACTACAAGATGAGCATAATAATCAACTTAATTTAACATTAGAAAATCTCGATGAATACAAATTAGCTAAACAAGTTGATATGGCGGTCAATGCACTCGCTTCAACGAAAACCATTAAAAAGATAAACTCTGCATTAGCAGCTTCTTCTGTAATAACAGAAGAAGTGTCAAACACGTCAATACAAGTTAACTCTTTATCTATGTTGAAATACTGGTGGCATAATGCTTCTACTGATGAGAAACAACGTTTCAAACAATTTACTAACGCAAAGTAAATAAGTAAGGATTTAGGAGTTATTCATGACTAAGTCTTTAATATCTTTATTTACAAGTATATTAACTATCAGCACCTGAACTACTAGTGCTAATAGTATGGCTTTGAATAGATTAACTCCTTTATGTTACATAACTGAGTAATCATTATAGTCCTCGTTTAAGTTCAACAAAAATGTCTGTTAACAATCATTAAAGCATATCTCTCAAGTGGGTAATTAAGTCATTAATACCAGTGTTTTGGTTAAATTTTCTAATCAAGAATAGATAAAGCGTATAAATTGATACTTTGACTAGATAAAAGCTTTAATTTAAGCCACTTTCAAGGTATGTTATGCGTTTTTAGCACACATCTTTCCATGGCTATTACAATTGACAAAAAAAATGGCTATTACAATTGACAAAAAAACTGAGTTTTATCAAGATTTATTAGCGCAAGCTAAAGCGATAATATCAGATGAAACCGATCTTATTGCCAATATGGCAAATGTTTCGGCTTTACTCTTTGGTACACTAACACAAGTAAACTGGGTTGGTTTTTATCGAGTAGTAGACCAAGAACTCGTTCTTGGTCCCTTTCAAGGTAAGGTCGCTTGTATCCGTTTCCTTTTGGTGTAGGCGTTTGTGGGATCGCTGCACAAACAATGACAACTCAGTGTATTGATGATGTTCATCAATTTGAGGGGCATATTGCTTGTGATGCCTCTAGTAACTCAGAAATTGTTATTCCTGTTCAACTTAAGGGTGATACAATCGCTGTGTTAGAAATTGATAGTACGGGTTTTGGACGTTTTGATCGAGAGGATCAAATTGGCTTAGAATCAATTGTACAAATATTTGAGAAAAGTTTAATTGCAAGTGAGCAAGCGTTGGAAAAGAATCAGTTCATATGAAAGAATTTGTGGTAATACATGATTATTTAGTCTCCGAAGCTATTGTTGGTGACTGGGATGGTCAAGAAGAAATCGTTGCTGAGAATGTGAATGAAATTTATCATACACTTTATGACTTAGCAGAAGAAGACATAGAAACCGAAATATTGGAGCAGTTATTAGCTTTAATTTGGGATAACTGGATTGGGCAAGAAGTATTGCCTGACTTAGAATCTGAAGAAATTTATGAGTGGTGTAGACACGTTCTTGATAATAGAGAACAACACCTTCAACGAGAAGATTATTAATTTAACCTATTTAACTAAAATTGTATAAAAGTTGTATTTATGGAAACTGAAATTAAACGAATAAGCACTAAAGACATTATTAACTATTTAACTGAGAAATTTCCTGAATGCTTTTCGGTTAAAGGCCAAGTAAAACCATTAAAAGTAGGTATTTTTCAAGATCTCTCGGAAAAACTTGCTGATGACGAAACGGTTAGTAAGACGCGTTTGCGTCAAGCATTAAGACATTACACCAGCAGTTGGCGTTATCTTAAAGCCATTAAAGTAGGTACATCCCGTGTTGATATCGACGGAAAAAATGTTGCTAAAATTGATGAAGAACAGGCTAATTATGCTAGTAAAACGTTAAAAGAAAGCCAAGAAAAATTTGGTAACAATTCTTCTGCTAATAAAAAAGCCCCTGACAATGGAACGAAGAAGGCTTCTAAAGGCCCTAAGTCTAAAGACAGTGCTAGTGATACTTTCACGGCTACTCTAGCAGAAAATAAACGTGATTCGGCCAAGTATAAATCAGTCAAATCAACTAAGACTAAAGTAGTAAAAAAAGAGTTGCCGCCATTGAAACCAATAGAATTAGCTACAATAACTGTAGGATGTAAGGTTAAAGTTCAGTTAGGTAATTCACCTATGAATGCAACTATTACTGAAATTTCAGGTAGTGATATTAGTGTTCAATTAGACTCTGGCATGATGATAAAAACTAAAATGCAGAACATATATTCATAAATTTACCTGTTAAAGCTTAGTGATGTTAATAAAATAGTTTGGAGAAATATGCATGCAAAAACTTTGTCGTATCGCACTTGCTGTATCTATATCGGTAAGTTTCTCAATAGGTAGTATAAGTGCTTTAGCATTTGTTGATGTAAGTAAAGATCTCATACTACCTGTTTTAGCGCCTGAAAGTCAGCATGCTACGGCAAGTAAGCGTATAACTGCGCGATTTATGCGTGGTCATTATAAAAAAATTAAGATTAATGATGCTTTATCTCAAGAAGTGTTTAATCGATTTATTAAACAGCTAGACTATTCGCGACATGTTTTTTTAGCCACAGACATCACTATTTTAGAAAAACACGGTGTAGAGTTTGATGACGCTTTTGCTCGTGGTAGACTTGATTTTGCGTATGACATTTATAATTTAAATATGCAGCGTCGTTTAGAACGTTATGAATATGCACTTAGTTTACTGGCAACCGTAGATGTTGCTGGAGATGAAAAAATCCAGAATTCACCTTTTAATTATACCAAAGATGACGTTTATTCTTATGATCGTGAAGATGCCCCTTGGGCAAAATCGATAGCTGAATTGAATGAATTATGGCGTATAAAAGTAAAATCTGACGCTTTAAACTTAACGTTAACAGGCAAAGAATGGCCTAAAGTTAAAGAAATATTAACAAAGCGTTATAAATATGCAATTAAACGTTTAAAACAAAGTGAAAGCGAAGATGTTTTTCAATTAGTAATGAACAGCTTTGCTCGTGTAGTGGAACCTCATACCTCTTATTTATCTCCTCGTAATGCAGAACGTTTTCAAATGGAAATGAATTTATCGCTTGAAGGTATTGGTGCGGTGTTACGTGCAGAAGAAGATTATACCGTTATTCAAAGTGTTATTAGCGGTGGCCCGGCTGATCAATCGAAACAATTAAAATCAAAAGATCGTATTATTGGTGTTGCTCAAGGTGAAAAAGATTTTGAAGATATTATCGGATGGCGATTAGATGATGTTGTTGATAAAATCAAAGGTCCTAAAGGTACGACGGTTAGACTACAAGTAATCTCAGGAAAATCTGAAGATATTACAAATGTAAAGATTGTCACCATAGTTCGAGACAAAATAAAATTAGAGAACAAAGCGGCTAAATCGGAAATCTATTTTGAAGGTGCAGGCACTGAAGCTGCAGGTCTTGATGATAAAAGCAGTTTAGGTGAAAAGTTGGGGATCATCACTATTCCAAGTTTTTATAATGACTTATCTCGAGATGTAAAAAAAGAAATAGAAAAGTTAAAAGAACAAGAAGTGCAGGGGATTATTATTGACTTACGCGGCAATGGTGGAGGCTCGTTACCTGAAGCGACACTATTAACAGGTTTATTTATCGATAAAGGCCCTGTAGTACAAATTAGAAATGGTGCTAATCGAGTGGATGTTCTCCGTGATAAAGATGGCATTAGTTATTACCAAGGCCCTTTGACGGTTATGGTTGACAGATACAGCGCTTCAGCATCAGAAATTTTTGCTGCAGCGATACAAGATTATGGACGAGGTGTGATTGTTGGTGAGCATACCTTTGGTAAAGGTACTGTGCAACAACATCGAGGTTTAGGCAGAGTATATGATTTATATGAGCAGCCATTAGGGAGTATTCAATATACCATCGCTAAGTTTTATCGTATTAACGGCGGTAGTACACAACATAGAGGTGTATTACCTGATATTGCTTTCCCTTCTGCTGTTGACCCTAAAGAGTGGGGTGAAAGTAAAGAGGAAAATGCCTTGCCATGGGATCAAATCGATAAAGCGCAATACACCAAACTTAATGATATTAATACAGATGTTAATTATTTAACTTCGTTATATCAGCAGCGTATTAAAGATAATAGTGAATTTAATTATTTACTTAATGATATTAAAACGTATAAAGCTGAAAAAGACGATAAAATTATTTCACTTAACTTAATGACGCGTAAAGCTAAACGTGAAGAGCGTAAAGTAAAGCAACTTATTCGCGCTAATGAACGTCTTGTCAGTATGAGTAAAGAGAAAATAACCACGCTTGATGATTTACCTGATGAATTAGATGAATTAGACCCATTCTTAGATGAAACGGCACGTATTACTTTTGATTTAATTAGTTTAGGTAAAATAGCTAAAAAATAAAAACAACAAAAAACTGTGTTAGAAAGCCGCCTACAAGGCGGCTTTCTTGTCTCTAAAGCATAGTATTATTATTTAAAAAAAACGCATAAAAATGCAAAACAACATAAAAAAGATAATAAAAGGTTAATTTAAAATTATGTCAAAGCAAGCACTTGATACAATCAATCCTAAAGAGCCAAGCATGTTAGATGCTTTTATTCCCGTTATATCGTTAGTTGTACTTCTCGCCACCGCGGTAGTGTATTTTGGTAATGACTCATCTTATGGACCTAATCAAATATCGTTGTTGCTTGCCATGGGTATTGCGGCGGTTATAGGCATTAAAAATGGTTATCGGTGGCATGATATAGAGAAAGCTATTATTAGTGGTATATCTCTATCGCTTGGCGCTGTGCTTATTCTGCTTGCAGTTGGATCGCTCATTGGTACTTGGTTATTATCGGGTACAGTGCCTACTATGATTTATTATGGTTTACAAATACTTGATCCCAGTTGGTTTTATGCGGCAGCCTGTATTATTTGTGGCATTGTTGCCTTAAGTATTGGTAGCTCTTGGACCACAGCCGCAACTATTGGTGTGGCGTTAATTGGCATTGCACAAGGATTATCATTAGACCCTGCTATTACTGCAGGTGCTGTCATTTCAGGCGCCTATTTTGGTGATAAAATGTCACCGTTATCTGAAACCACCAATTTAGCACCGGCTATAGCTGGCAGTGAATTGTTCGCTCATATTCGTTATATGTTTTGGACAACGGTACCTTCTATTTCAACCGCTCTTGTCTTATTTTTAATTCTAGGTTTTAGTGAAGAACCCACCGCAACAACGTCGTCTATTAGTGATTTAAGTAATCAACTGGCTCAACAATTCAATATTAGTTTATTCAATTTAATGCCATTGGTCGTGTTATTATTTTTAGCAATAAAAAAAGTCCCTGCATTTCCTGCTGTCGCTATTGGCGCATTAATGGGAGGTTTATGGGCGGTTCTGTTCCAACAAGAGTTGATTTTACGTTTAGCCAATGGCAATACAGATGTGCTAACAGCTAATATCAAAGTCGTGTGGGCAGCTTTTTTTGATGGTGTGGTTATTGCTACAGGCAATACAGAATTAGATAAGCTATTAAGTGGTGGTGGTATGTCTAAAATGCTCAACACCGTTTGGTTAATTGTATGCGCGTTAAGTTTTGGTGCCGTATTAGAACATTTAGGAATGTTACGCAAATTTGTTAATGTAATTCTGGCTACGGCAAAATCAACAGGTAGTTTAATTGCGAGTACGGTAGCAACATGCATCGGCACAAACTTAATTACAGCTGATCAGTATATTTCGATAGTGATGCCAGGACGCATGTATAAAGAGGAATATCAACGACGTGGTTTACATCCTCTTGTATTAAGTCGTACGCTAGAAGATTCTGGTACCATAACGTCACCGCTTATTCCGTGGAACACTTGTGGCGCATATATGTATAGCGTGCTATTAGTAAACCCACTTGATTATATATTTTATTGTTTCTTTAATTTAATGAATCCGATATTAGCTGTCATCTATGGCTTCATTGGTTTTAATATTAAAAAAATTGCTACCAAAACTTAATTGTATTCTAGCCTGCATAGCAGGCTATTTTGTAAAGGATGATCTATGACTCGCTCAACTGCTCGATATTTAGCTGATTACAGCCCTGCAAATTTCACCATTAAAACAGTGAATCTAACCATTGAATTAAATGATACCAGTACCCAAGTTGTTAACGAATTAACACTTAACCGACAAGGTGAACACCAAGAAAATCTAATTTTAGATGGTGAGAAATTAACGTTGGTTTCTGTGTCAATTGATAATGAATTATTATCAATTGATCAATACCAACAAGCAGACCACAACCTAATTATTAAAACGGATAAAAATAACTTTACGCTGACTATTGTCACTGAAATAAATCCGGTAGATAACACCTCACTTGAAGGGTTGTTCAAATCAGGCGGTGCTTTTTGCAGCCAATGTGAAGCGGAAGGTTTTCGCCGTATTAGCTATTACCTAGATAGACCTGACGTAATGGCTATATTTACAACTAAAGTCATTGCCGATAAAACGTTATATCCTTATCTTTTATCGAATGGCAATAAAATTGAGCAAGGTGAATTAGCCGACAACAAACACTTTGCAACTTGGTATGATCCCTTTCCAAAACCATGCTATTTATTTGCTTTAGTTGCGGGAGACTTTGATTTATTAGCGGATACATTTACCACGTGTTCAGGTAAAGAGGTTGCTTTAGAAATTTTTGTTGATAAAGGTAATTTACATAAGGCTAAACATGCCATGGTGTCATTGAAAAAATCAATGACGTGGGATGAACAAACTTTTGGGCTAGAGTATGACTTAACTATTTATATGATTGTCGCCGTTGATTTTTTCAACATGGGCGCAATGGAAAATAAAGGGTTAAATGTTTTTAATAGTAAATATGTTTTAGCCGACAAATCATCTGCAACAGACACCGATTATTTTAATATTGAAGCGGTCATTGCTCATGAGTACTTTCACAATTGGACCGGCAATCGAGTAACTTGTCGTGATTGGTTTCAATTAAGCTTAAAGGAAGGCTTAACTGTATTTAGAGATCAACAATTTAGTGCTGATATGCATTCAAGTTCAGTGACGCGTATCCAAAATGTTAGAGTATTACGTTCATTACAGTTTGCTGAAGATGGCGGCCCAATGACGCATCCTATTCGACCAGAAAAAGTGTTAGAAATGAATAACTTTTATACCTTAACTGTTTATGAAAAAGGAGCTGAAGTCATTCGCATGCTACATACTTTATTGGGTAAAGAGGATTTTAGAGCAGGCATGGACCTTTATTTTAAACGTTTTGATGGCATGGCGGTAACGTGTGATGACTTCATCGATGCCATGAGTGATGCATCGAATAAAGATTTAAGACAATTTAAATTATGGTATAGCCAATCGGGTACACCCGCGGTACGTGTCAAAGAAAGTTTTGATACAGCTAAAGGTGAATATCACCTAACATTAGTGCAGCAATCACCTATTACGAGTAAACAACCAGCGCCTAATGCATTGCATATACCGGTTAAGCTTGAATTGATTGTTAATCATGATGAAGAAACCAGTATCCAAGAACATTTAATTGAATTAATAGATCAAGAGCAATCATGGACTTTTACAGGACTGAGCGCTAAACCAATCTTAGCTTTATTTGCCGATTTTAGTGCACCTGTGAAAGTGAATTTTGTTCAAGATGATGAAGACCTATTCACCATAATATCAAAAGCTAACAATAGTTTTTGTCGTTGGGATGCAGGGCAAAAGTTGCTAATGTCAACGATCAAAGCGCTGACATTAAATCCTTCATTTAACATACCAGAACAACTAGTAAACTGTTTTTCTGCTATTTTAAACTCTACTGATGATGCGGCATTAATTGCAGAACAATTAGCTTTACCAAGCTTTGATGAAGCAGCAGACTTAATTGAACAGGTTAACCCTATTAGTCTAGTTAATGCCATTAATAGCCTTACACGCTTTTTAGGGCAAGAATTAGAGCAAGCTTTGGTCAGAAAGTTTAAACATTGTGAATTGATTTTGAACCTAGCTAATATTTGTGACGCAGAAGTCATCGCGAATAAAGCATTGAAGAATACTTGTTTGTTTTATTTAGCCACAATGGAGCAACATACTATATTAGTTGAACAACAATTTGAGTCTTCTGACAATATGACAGACTCTCTTGCGGCTTTAAATTGCTCAGCGAAATATAATCTTGCTAAATTTCCTTTGTATATGAACAGGTTTGAGGAAGAATGGAAAACAACACCATTAGTGATGGATAAATGGTTTTCATTGGGCGCTAGTGTAGACAGTGATGACATTTTTGAGCAATTAAATATACTTATCGAGCATGACTTATTTAGTATTAAAAATCCTAATCGAGCTAGATCGTTAATAGGGGCTTTTGCTATGAATAACCCCAAGTATTTCCATAGTCCTTCAGGTCAGGGCTATAAATTTTTAGCAGACAAAATAGCGGAACTAAATATTATCAATCCGCAGATAGCGTCAAGATTACTTACGCCATTGATTCAGTTTAATAGCTTTGCGTATAACCACAAACTATTGATGCAGGAGCAATTGGTTCGTTTACAAGCCTTGCCTAATTTATCTAACGATTTAAAAGAGAAACTCGATGCAGCGCTAGCTGCGTAATCAGTTCACACGCCCGATGCTATTATCGGGCGTATCGCTAATCACTTAACAAATGATGATATTCACAGAAATTTCTCCTTAGAAACAAATATTAATAAATTTTTATTATCAATTACGGTAAATTATTTTCTTTATTAAGATGTAATAGAGTAATAGCTTTAAACAGTGGTCAGACCATCCGTTAGTTTATATAATTAAGATAGAACCATGAAATAAGCTTTATTTCATTAACTTAGTTGAAGATAATTCCACTTGCCTCACCCTGTTTAAAACAAGTGTTTTAAACAGGGCTTATTTATTGATGACTTAGTAATTGCAAATCAATAAAATACAGCGGTTTAACTATCGTTTTTTGCGCTTGCTACCGAGTTAAAATGATGCAACTATTGTTTAACTTCCACTTATGTACTAACGTAACATTGGAAGTATATAAATAATAAAATAAATAACGATATTAAGCCACGCCATAAAATGCCGCTTTAATGCTTGATTTGTAACATGAGTAAAAAGTCATTTTTAGGTTTCTTGATTCGCTACAGGGGATAAAACGAATGAAATATAGCCCAAGCAGGTTTTCTAAAAAACCTTTAGCTGTTGGTATTGCCGCAGCACTTTCAATGACATTACTAGGTGCAAGTCTAAGTAATGCACACGCTGCAAGGTGGGAATTTGGTGATGTTGAAGTAAGCTTCGATTCTACTTTTAGTGTGGGAACGAGTATACGAACTGAAAACCGTAATTGGGATGACAATATTGCCAAGGCAAATAATGTAAACAATGGATTTGATTTTAGTCATTACCACAGTGCAGCAAATCCTAACCCAACTAGTGCCACTATATGGCAAGGCGCAGGTGGTTATTCAACTAATGGTGATAATGGTAATTTAAACTATGATGCAGGGGAGACATTCTCTCAAATTTTTAAAGGCACTCATGAGTTAGATGTTCATTATGATGGCATGGGCGTTTTTATGCGCGGCATGTACTATTATGATTTTACCATGATGGATAGTGACAGAGATTGGACTAACCAACTGAGTGGTCAAATCAACGATCCTTGTAATGATAGTGAAGCTAAAGCCCAAGTCTGTACAGATGTTCGTTTACTTGATGCGTATCTTTACGGTAATTTTGAACTAGGTGAAATGCCATTTTCAATCCGAGTAGGTCAGCAGGTGATTAGCTGGGGTGAAAGCACATTAATGGGTCATGGTATTAGCGAAATTAATCCAGTAGATATCGCACGCTTAAAAGCACCAGGGGCAGAATTAAAAGAAGCTTTCATTCCTTTTGGCTCTGTTTGGGCATCTTTAGGTGTTACTGAAAATTTCAATGTGGAAGCTTTCTACCAATATTCTTGGGAAAAGACTGTTTTACCACCACCAGGTAGTTATTTCTCTACCAATGATTTTGCCGGTGATGGTGGCAATCACAACAATGTTCAGCTGGGATTCTCAGGCAACCCTGATATAGATGTTAACACCTTAATCACTGGGTTAAATCAGATTGGTGATATGGTACGCTCAGGTGATTCAAATGCAGCGTTAGCTTACTTAGCTTATTCAACTAAAATCACGTTAAGATCGCCAGGTAAATCAGCGGAGTTGGAACCTGACAATGGTGGCCAATATGGTTTACGTTTATCTTGGTATGTTCCTGAGTTGAATGAAACTGAGTTCAGCCTTTATTATGTGAACTACCACAGTCGTAGACCACTTTTCTCAGGTCAAACAGCAAATTTTGGTGCTGCATCAATTGGCGCTGATTTAGCTACTTTAGCGACAACTGAGATTACGGCAGAAAATCTCTACTCTCTCAGTACTTTCTCACAAGTAAAACTAGCATACCCTGAAGATATTAAAATGTATGCGATGAGCTTTAATACCACCGTTGGTAATACCGCTGTTGCCGGTGAAATCAGTTATCGTCAGGATGAACCTTTGCAAATTGATGATGTTGAGCTACTTTTTGCTGCTATGCCTCAACAATTAGCAAATGCGGGATTACGACCTGAACTCGATGGTATTTCTCAGTTAAATGATCCGGATACAGGACAGCCCTATGCTTTAGGTGTAGATGCCAACGGTTTTATTTTATCTGATACTGTTCAAGCCCAATTAACGTTAACGCATTTATTCGGTCCTACCTTAGGAGCCAGTCAATTTGTTGGTTTAGTTGAGATTGGGGGGATTAATATCAATGATATGCCTGATGAAAGTGTACTACGTTTAAATGGCCCAGCTACCGCTAGAAGTGGTGGTATTGCTGTAGCACCAGGCTTAGAAATGCCAGTTCAAAATGGTGTTGAAACTAACCCATTTCCAACTGAATTTGCTTGGGGGTATAAAGTTGTTGCAAAACTTGATTATGCTAATGTTTTCTCTGGAATTAATATGAGCCCTCGTGTGGTGTTTTCACACGATGTAAAAGGAATAACGCCAGATCCATTGTTCTTATTTGTTGAGGATCGAAAATCTGTGGCACTTGGTTTGAACTTTAATTATCAAAGTCGCTGGACTGCAGATTTGAGCTACAATACTTTCTTCGATGGGGTAGGCACAACCAACCAAATGGAAGACCGTGATTATGCATCTTTTAGCATTAGTTATTCAATTTAAGAAAAGGCAACAAGTATGAAAACTCATATGAAAAATAAGTCATTATTATTAGCAATATCGGTTGCCCTTTTCTCCAGTGGAGTATTGGCAAAAATTTCAACAGGTGATGCTGAAAAACTAGGTAAAGAATTAACCCCTTTAGGTGCGATTCAAGCGGCCAATAAAGATGGTTCTATTCCTGCTTGGACAGGCGGTATTACCAAAGCTCCTGCAGGCTATAATGTTGGCGACCATCATATAGATCCCTATCCGAATGATAAGGTTCAATATTCGATAACGGCAAAGAATGTATCTGATTACAAAGACTTACTGACTCCAGGACAAGTTAAGTTATTTGAAACGTATCCTGAAACATTCAAAATGGATGTTTATCAAACACGTCGTAGTGCCTCTTACCCATCACATGTTTATGATGCCGTAAAAGTTAACTCAACTCGTGCAGAATTAGTAGAGGGCGGTAACGGTATTAAAAATGCGTCTGTTGGTATTCCGTTTCCTATCCCTGCCACTGGCTTAGAAGCTATTTGGAATCATATTTTACGTTATCGCGGCGAAGCTATGGTTCGCCAAGGTGGGCAAGCAGCGCCTACCGCGTCTGGAAACTACACTTTTGTTGGTTTCATTGATCAACTTTTAATTCCTTATAGCCTTGAAGGTACTACTCCTAGCGACCTGGAAAAAACCAATATTTTATTTAAGTTTAAGCAAAAGGTTACTGAACCTGCGCGTTTAGCGGGTACCGCACTATTGGTTCATGAAACTATGGATCAAATAAAAACACCTAGGCAAGCATGGACTTATAACACAGGACAGCGTCGTGTTCGTCGTGCGCCCAATGTGGCATATGATGCCCCAGGTTCAGCATCAGACGGTTTAAGACTTACCGATGATTTTGATATGTACAATGGTGCACCTAATCGTTATAACTGGACTTTGAAAGGTAAACAAGAGTTATTAATTCCGTATAACGATTACCGTTTACATAGTGATAATCTTAAATATAGCGATATTCTTCAACCAGGTCATATTAACCCTGAGTTAGTACGTTATGAAAAGCATAGGGTATGGGTTGTTGAAGCAAATTTAAAAGAGAATACACGTCATACTTATAAAAAGCGTGTTTTCTATATTGATGAAGATAGTTGGCAAGTTGCTATTTCTGATATTTATGATAACCGAGATGAGTTATACCGTATCGCTGTTGCCCATGGTGTAAATTACTATGAAGTACCAACACAATGGTCTACGCTTGAGGTATATCATGATTTCCAATCTAGACGCTATATTGCTATGGGGTTGGATAACGAAAACAAAATGTACGATTTTTCAGTGAAGTTAAAGCAAAAAAGCTTCACACCGTCAGCATTAAGACGCGAAGGTCGTAGGTAAGGCTTTCAACGTTAAACGGCTGGCTTGTGTCAGCCGTTTTTTTTAACTTATTATTATTTATTATAATAATGTAGAGAATTCGAAAAATGCATTTTTTTTTACCTTTATTGATGAGCTTTTTACTGTGCTCATTCAGCCTAGAAATATTGGCTGTAGACGCTTCTTCAACCGCTTATATTCCTTCCGTGAAAACCCCTTTAGTCAGTCAATCGTTATTATTAGACATAACTACCGTTGGACAAGTTAAACTAGTGGCCGTTGGTGAACACGGACATATAATTTGGTCTACCGATGGCGTTAACTGGCAACAGGCCAGTGTGCCTGTACAAACAACGTTAACCAATGTTTTTTTTTACAACGAGACTCTTGGTTGGGCCGTTGGTCATGACGCCACCATCTTACATAGTCAAGATGGTGGATTAACGTGGCAAGTACAACTGTATAAACCTACGTTAGAAAAGCCTTTACTTAATATAGTTTTTAAAACAAAGCTTGAAGGTGTGGCGATTGGTGCCTACGGACTTCTCTTTAGAACTTTAGATGGAGGCAAAACATGGCAAAACGAATTTCATACTGAGTTCTTATTACCTGATGATGCTGAATATCTAGCCGAGCTAAAACAAGAAGATGAAGAAGCGTATCTAGATGAAGTCTCCTCCATTTTACCTCATTTTAATCGCTTAGTACTTGATGGAACTACACTTTATATGGTCGGTGAAATTGGCTTAATTGCTAAAAGTAATGATTTTGGCAAACACTGGCAACTATTTGATGAAATTTATCAAGGATCCTTTTTTGATATAGCGATAACCATGCAAGGTAACTTGCTTGTTGTAGGCTTACGTGGACATGTCTTTAGACGTTTAAAAAATGATACACCATGGATACTACGCAAAACTAATACGACGGCATTGATTAATGATATTGTTTTAACGAATGATGATCGCATTTTTTTACTCGCAAATAATGGTACTTTGCTAGAAAGTAATGACGATGGTGTAAGTTATCGTTTAAGAAATCAAAAAGATGGTAAAGCTTTAATTGCAGGGGTTTGGTTTAATGATCAATTAATAGTTGTTTCTGATGTTGGAGTTAAAACAATTTCTTTATAAACTTTCTTTTAAAATTTAAACCATAAGAATAATTGGATTGTAATACATTATGAAAATTTCCCTTGTCAACCGTTTAGAAGTAGGCCTGTTCCGCCATAAATTTTTGGTGTTAATACTGTTTGTTTTAGCCAGTGTTTTCTTGGTGTTTCAAGCCACACAAATAAAGCTAGGTGCGTCTTTTACTAAAAACATCCCACTTAACCATGATTATATGAAAACCTATTTAAAACATAGGGAAAATTTCGGTGGGGCTAATAATATTTTAATTTCAGTATGTAATCGTGACGGGGATATATTTACGGCTAACTTCTTTGAAACATTAAAAGGAGTGCACGATAAACTATTTTTTATACCCGGAATTAATCGTATACAGGTTAAATCATTATTTTCTCCTAGTACCCGTTTCGTCGAAGTAGTAGAAGATGGTTTTGCCGGTGGGCCAGTAATTCCAGCTGATTTTCAAGCAACGGAACGTGGCTTAGCTATTGTCAAAGGTAATATAGAAAAAGCAGGTATTGTTGGTAGCATTGTTGCCGATGATTATAGTTGTGCCATGGTGAAAGCGTCGTTAATGGATTTTAACCCAAAGACAGGAGAAAAGCTTGATACGTTAAAAATGGCTGCACAATTAGAGCAAGAAATAAGACAAAAATTTGAAAAAGATAATATCTCAATCCATATTATTGGTTTTGCTAAAATGGTGGGTGATGTTGCAGAAGGCGCTAAAGGTGTTGCTGTATTCTTTGCTATTGCTATAGTGATAACAGCTATAATGGTGTTCTTTTTCTGTCATTCTATTAGTTTAACGTTACTGCCTATAGCATGCTCTTTAGTTGCTGTTATTTGGCAATTAGGTATGTTGTCTACACTGGGTTTTGGGCTTGACCCCATGTCAATTTTAGTACCTTTTTTAGTCTTTGCAATTGGTGTGAGCCATGGTGTTCAAATGATTAATTCAGTTGTTAAGCAAGTGAGTCTTGGTTTATCTAGCCAAGCGGCAGCACAAGCGAGTTTTAGAGCGTTATTAATTCCTGGTGGCATTGCCTTACTATCTGATACTGTTGGTTTTCTGACTTTACTTTCAATTGATATTGGCATCATTCGTGAATTAGCTATCACTGCATCTTTAGGTGTAGCGATGATTATTTTAACTAATTTACTTTTACTACCATTATTGGTTTCATATTTAACGATAACGTCTAAAGACAGAAAAAATCATGCGGGTAATATTGGTGAAGAAAGTTATGTTTGGCGTTTCATGGCAAGCTTTGCAACAAAAGGACCAGCAAGAATAATCCTAGTGTTAACCGTTATGCTATATGGTGCGGGTTGGTTTAATTCTCAAAATTTACAAATTGGTGAATTACATGCAGGAGCACCAGCATTACATGAATCATCTCGCTATAATCAAGATACCTTTTTAATTACTAACCGTTATGCAATCAGTGTTGATTATTTGTCAGTGATCATAGAATCAACTCCTGATGCCTGTACTTATTACGATACCATGAATACTATTGATAAATTTCAATGGCGCATGGAAAATGTTATAGGGGTTCAATCAGCAGTGAGCTTAGCTTCTATATCTAAATTAGTTAACGCAGGGTATAACGAGGGTAATCCTAAATGGCGAGTGATCCCGCGTAACCAGCAAACACTAGTACAATCTATTGCACGCGTACCTTCCTCAAGTGGTTTATTAAATAGTGACTGTAGTGTTATGCCTGTCATTTTGTTTTTGGAAGATCATAAAGCAGAAACTATTGATCGTGTGATTAAAGAAGTTAAATTAGCTGCAATTGAACTGGGTAATAAGCAATTACAGTTCAAGCTCGCATCAGGTCCTGTTGGTGTAATGGCAGCAACGAATGAAGCAGTTGCAGAGGCTCAGTTACCTATGATGCTTTACGTATATGGTGCCGTGATTATCTTATGTTTACTCAGTTTTAGAAGTATAAGAGCAACGGTTGTTGTTGTATTACCTTTATATGTAGTATCAACCTTAGCTCAGTGGTTAATGACGGTGTTAGATATTGGCTTAACCGTTTCCACTTTACCCGTAATAGCTCTAGGTGTTGGTATTGGTGTTGATTATGGTATTTATATTTTATCCACTATGAGTGCACAATTAAAAGCAGGTGCTAATGTACATGATGCTTATCTTGCGGCTTTAAAGGAACGTGGTAGCGCGGTCTTGATCACAGGATTTACTCTTGCTATTGGTGTATCAACATGGTTTTTCTCAGACTTGAAATTTCAAGTAGATATGGGGGTGTTATTAACCTTTATGTTTTTAGTTAATATGTTAGCAGCAGTCATTGTGTTACCTGCATTAGCAGCATTTTTATGGCCGAACAAAAAAACTTCATTATAAAAATGTTATTTTAAAAACTAAAACGCCTTTAATAATTATCTATTAAGGGCTTTTTTGTTTATACGTTCAATCGGTAGTAATGTTTTTTAAGTTTTTCCTACGAAATTTATCACGTTAGCTATTATTATAGGTAATGTTTGAAATAATATTGAGGTGTATAAATAATTTAATGAACGGGTATAACTGTATATTTAATCAATAAATAGTAGGAATATGCTGTAGTTATTTAACAAACGTGCATAAACAAAAAGTAGTGTGTAAAAAATAGATTCAAATAACTACAGCAAGGTTCGTAGTAAATAAAAATAGTTCTCGCAATACATCAAATTAACTCATAGTATCAGTATTATACTATAAACAAGTAACTCTTACTTTACGTATTATTAAACACGTAAAGTGTAAATAGAGTCCAACTTAAATTATTACAAGCTTCCTGTTAAGATAATAGCAAAAGGAAAACGGCATGGCGTTAGTTAATGGTTCTCCCTCAGTGATACTAAAAAATGTAGCACAATTAATAAAGAAAAAAGTCCCTCAAGATACCGCCGATTTAGTCGATCAATTTGCGACTTTATTATATGGTAATATCTCTTCTCTCGATTTATCAAACAGAAATGACAGTGATATGTATGGTGCTACATTAAGTTTGTGGAGTTCGCTTAATGAGCATATAGATGATACACCTATCATTCATGTTTTTAACCCTTCAGTAAGTAAAAATGGCTGGAAATCAAGTCATACTATTATTGAAGTGATAGTTAAGGATATGCCATTTTTAGTGGATTCTATCCGTATTGCTTTGAATCGTTTGGGTCTATCGCCACACCTTATGTTGAATTCACCATTAAAGTTGGTACGAGGTAAAAATAAAAACATTAATGAATTAGCATCTAATGTTGATACCAATATTAAAGCAACATCAGAAGAAACCATCTTTTTTATCGAAATAGACAGACAATCAACTAAAGAAGAATTAGAAACAATAAAAGATGAATTATTAAGTGTTGTTAAAGATATCACGTTAACCGTTAACGATTGGCAACCTATGCTTGCACAGTTAAATAATGTTATTGGCGACATAAAAAAAACTAAGTTACCGGGTAGTAAAAAAGCGAAGGATGATACCGTAGAATTTTTGTCATGGTTGGCGAGCAGTAATTTTACACTAATGGGTTATCGTTCATACGATGTCAAAGTGGTACAAGGTGATATTGAACTTAAAGCAAACATGAACTCTAGTTTAGGTTTAATGAAAAACTCTAGTTCAAGTAAAACACGCTTACTTTCAAAATTAAATGAGTCAGGGCGTGAAGTTGCTTTAGGTGAAAATCACCTTATTCTCACCAAATCTAATTCGCGTTCGAGAGTACACAGACCGGCACAACTAGATTATATTGGTATAAAACGCTTTGATGCCAAAGGTAATGTCATTGGTGAAGAGCGCTTTATCGGCTTATTTGGTTCTGCATACTACACTAACAGTGCTTTAGATTTACCGTTAATTAAATCTAAAGTAAAAGCGGTATGTGACTCTTCAGGTTTTGCTAAAGAAACACACGCCTATAAGACGTTGATTAATATTCTTGAAACATACCCTAGAGATGAAATATTACAAAGTAATACCAATGAACTATTACAAAATGTGTTGGGCATTTTGCAAATGCAAGAGCGAGATTACTGTGGCTTATTCGTTAGGCGTGATATTTTCAATCGTTTTTATTCTTGTATGGTTTATGTACCACGTGAGCGTTATAACACGGAGTTGCGTATTCAAACCCAACGTGTATTACAAGAAGCATTTGATAGTGATGAAGAAGTAGAGTTTACTACCTACTTCTCTGAATCAGTGCAAGCCAGAACACATTATATTGTTAAGGTTAATTCAACAAAAGCAGACATTAACGTGAAAGAAATCGAGAAGAATTTAAATGAAGCGGCACGAAGCTGGGATGACAAATTAGTAACGGCACTCGTCGCCAATAAAGGTGAGGTTGCAGCGAAAGCATTAAGTCGCAAATATGTACATTTTCCACAAGCTTATAAAGAAGAAGTGCTACCAGGCTCTGCGATTGTTGATATCGAAAAGTTAGAAAGAATCAATTTTTCTGACGGTTTAGAAATGTTGTTTTATCAACCGTTAGAAGAAAAAAAGGATAGTCGTTTTGTCAAATTAAAATTATTCCATAAAGGCGATCCTATTCATCTATCGGATGTATTGCCGATATTAGAAAACTTTGGCTTACGTGTTATTGGTGAAAGCCCCTATGCTATCAAAACAACGAATGGTGAAAACTACTGGATTTTAGATTTCTCCATGCTTATAAATGGTGAAAGTGACTTTAATGTTAAGACCGTGAGTACACTATTTCAAGATGCTTTTGCTAAAGTTTGGCAGGGTGATTTAGAAGATGATGGTTTTAACCGATTAGTATTAGGGGCAGGGCTTGAAGGGCGTAGAGTTTCTATTTTACGCGCTTTTGCTAAATATGAACGTCAAATTGGAGGTCGCTTTAGTCAACGTTATATTGAAGATACTTTTGCTCGTTATCCTAGTATTGCACAATTATTAATTAATTTATTTATACAACGTTTCGATCCTCATAATAAATCAACGGATAGCGCAAAAAATAAAGCCAATACAAAATTGCTAGAGTGTATTGAAAGCTCATTGGATAATGTTACTAACCTAGACGATGATCGAATTATTCGACGTTTTGTTGAAATGATCAGTGCAACCATTCGTACTAACTACTTTCAACTAGATAAACTCATGGGTGAGAAATCGTATATCTCGTTCAAAATAGAGCCAGAAAAAATCAGTGAAATGCCACAACCGGTACCTAAATTTGAAATATTTGTTTATTCACCGCAAATCGAGGGAGTACATTTACGTGGTGGTAAGGTTGCGCGAGGTGGGTTACGTTGGTCTGACAGACGTGAAGATTTCCGCACAGAGGTCTTAGGTCTGGTAAAAGCACAGCAAGTTAAAAACACGGTCATTGTACCGGTAGGTGCTAAAGGTGGTTTTGTTTGTAAACAGCTACCAAAGGGAACTCGCCAAGAGATATTTGAAGCAGGTAAAGAATGTTATCGCACCTTTATTCATGCTTTATTAGATATTACTGACAATATTGTTAATGGTGAAATAGTTCCCCCTGTTGATGTAATTCGCCTTGATGAGGATGATCCTTATCTTGTTGTGGCTGCTGATAAAGGAACGGCAACCTTCTCTGATATTGCCAATGGTATTTCTGATGAATATAAATTTTGGTTAGGTGATGCTTTCGCTTCTGGCGGTAGTGTTGGTTATGATCATAAGGCTATGGGCATTACGGCAAAAGGTGCTTGGGAATCGGTAAAACGTCACTTTAGGGAAATGGATGTTGATTGCCAAAGTACAGACTTTACTTGTCTTGCCATTGGTGATATGGCGGGTGATGTATTTGGGAATGGTATGCTGTTATCAAAACATATCCGTTTACAAGCTGCATTCAATCACATGCATATTTTTATCGACCCTAATCCAAACTCAACGACAACTTATCCAGAACGTGAGCGGTTATTTAATTTACCTGGCTGTAGCTGGGAAGATTACAACAAAGAATTAATTTCGCAAGGTGGAGGTGTTTTTAGCCGTCATGTAAAATCGATAAAATTAACCGCTCAAATTAAAAAAATGGTGGGAACGCAGAAACAAAGTATGTCACCAAACGATTTGATCCAAGCGCTGTTAACTATGCAGGTTGACCTGTTGTGGAACGGTGGTATTGGAACGTATGTTAAAAGTACTAAAGAAACTCACTTAGAAGTCGGTGATAGAGCCAACGATGCCTTGAGAATTAATGGCAGCGAACTACAAGCTAAAGTTGTTGGTGAAGGAGGTAATTTAGGCTTAACTCAACTGGGCCGTATTGAATTTTCTGCTAATGGTGGCCGTATTAATACCGATGCGATAGATAATGCGGCTGGTGTTGATTGTTCAGATAATGAAGTAAATATAAAAATATTACTTAATAGCTTAGTACAAAATGGTGATTTAACGGTTAAACAACGTAATAAATTACTTCATGATATGACTGATGAAGTCGGCAATTTAGTTATTGAAGATTGTTATCGTCAAACACATTCACTGTCTATTACCGCAAAAAGCGGTGTTAATCAATTGAAAGAGCAAGTACGTTTTATCCATGACCTAGAACGTTCAGGTCAACTTGATAGAGCATTAGAGTTTATTCCTGATGATGAAGAGATTTCTGATAGGATAGCTAAAGGAAATGGCTTAACACGACCTGAGCTTGCTGTTTTACTTGCTTATAGCAAAATGGTACTTAAAGAAGAGTTAGTTCATGAACAGATAACGGATAACCCTTATCATAACCGATTATTAGTTAGTGCTTTTCCTAAGCAATTACGTGATAAGTATCAAGACGAAATGCAGCAACACCCATTGCGTGCAGAAATAATAGCGACTAAATTAGCCAATAAAATTGGTAATGATATGGGCTTTAATTTTATTAATCGTATGCAAGAAGAAACAGGCGCGGCGGTAGTTGAGATAGCAAATGGTTATACCGTAGCTTGTGCTGTTTTTGAATTAGAGGCGTTTTGGCAAAAAATTGAAGTATTAAATAATAAAATTTCTACTGCTATTCAAACAGAAATGTTATTTCAATATCGCCGCACAATAAGAAGAGCAACGCGTTGGTTCTTACGTCATCGTAATAAAGCACTTTCTATTGAGCAATCGATAGCGCTATACCAACCAACCTTTGCTATCTTATCTAAAAAACTTAATAACTTTATTATAGAGGGTGAAGCAGAAGAAATACACCGTGTTGAAAGTGATTTAATTGCTGCGGCTGTACCTAAAGTTATTTCGCAACGCATTGCGCAATTAAGTACTATTTTCTCAGTATTAGATATAGCCGATATAGCCGATAAAGAAGGTAAAGATATTGATATTGTTGCTCATTTATACTTCAAGCTAGGTGTTCGTTTAGAGCTACATTGGTTCTTAGATCAAATAACTTGTCAGGCGGTATCTAATCATTGGCAAGCACTTGCTAGAGCATCATTTAGAGAAGAGCTTGATTGGCAGCAACGTTCATTAACAGTTGTTGTGTTGCAATGTAATTGTGATGTAAAAGTTGAACATCTTGATGATATGCTTGATGCTTGGATGAAAGTTAACGAACAACCTGTCAAGCGTTGGCAACATATTTTATCCGACTTTAAAGTCGGGCAAACTCATGAGTTTGCTATGTTCTCAGTAGCTTTACGAGAGTTGATGCTATTAAGCTTAAACTGTGAAAAAGTATCAAAATAATATAACTACTTAGAATTGCTTTTATTAACAAGTAAAAAGTAATTAAAAGCAATTTTAAAACGTTTACTTAACTGATAAAATCCCCACCTAACTGTTCAAAGTTAAGTGGGGATTTTTATTTTCCAGCTTCAATACATGACTAACTAGAGGTTTTATGTTTTATCCTGCCATCCGTAAAGTGTTGTTTCAATTTGATGCCGAAACCATTCATGAGTTAACAATTAAAGGGTTAAAAAGTACTGGTTCAACACCGCTAAATGCTTTGTATAAGCAACGCGTTACTAATAAACCCGTCACAGTCATGGGAATAGATTTCCCAAATCCATTGGGCTTAGCTGCAGGTTTGGATAAAAATGGTGAGTGTATCAATGCCTTTGCTGCGATGGGATTTGGTTTTATTGAAGTAGGTACAGTGACACCCCGTCCACAACCGGGAAATCCTAAACCACGTATTTTTAGGTTACCTGAAGCGAATGCTGTCATTAATCGCATGGGCTTTAACAATAAAGGGGTTGATTACTTAGTCTCACAAGTCAGAGCGGCAAAATTTAGTGGCGTATTAGGTATTAATATCGGAAAAAATAAAGATACACCAGATGAAAATGCTAAAGATGATTATATTCACTGTATGCAAAAAGTGTATGATTTTGCCAGTTACATAACAATAAATATTTCTTCGCCAAATACACCTGGTTTACGTTCTTTACAATATGGTGAGGCATTAAACGAACTATTGTCAGCATTAAAAGTTGAACAAGCACAATTAGAAAAAAAATATAATAAATATGTGCCTATTGCTGTAAAAATAGCACCAGATTTAACCGAAGATGAAGTTAATTCTATTGCCATAAGCTTAATCGATAATAATATTGATGGTGTTATCGCTACCAATACAACCTTATCTCGCGAAGGGGTTGAAGGGCTTGAATTTGGTAATGAGCAAGGCGGTTTAAGTGGTGCTCCCGTTAGAAACAAAAGCACCTCTGTGGTAAGTTTATTAGCCAAAGCGTTAGATAATAAACTTCCCATAATAGGTGTTGGTGGAATTTCCTCAAGCCATGATGCAAATGAAAAACTTGTCGCAGGTGCTAGTTTAGTACAAATATATACGGGCTTTATTTACCAAGGCCCTCCTTTGGTGAAGGAGATAGTAGAGGGTGTTAAGGTATGAGTCTTACGCTTAACAGTGCTATTCAATAGTAACTGAAGTAAGGCGATTAACTTTTTGCGTTTTTGTTTAGATATTAATGTGATTATAAAAAAGGCTTACTAAAACTAGTAAGCCTTTTATAATTTTATTATTGAAATATTATTAATAACTTTCGTTATGTACACTTAATACTGCGCGACCCGATGGATCAGCGTTGTTTTGGAAACTTTCATCCCAAGCTAATGCTTCTTCAGTACTACAAGCAACAGATTTGCCGCCAATAACACAATCAGCAGCTGTCGCTAATGGGTATTTCTCTTCAAAAACAGTACGGTAATAATAACCTTCTTTGTTGTCAGGTGTATTTACCGGAAATCTAATATGAGCATTTTCAAGCTGTTGATCAGTAACAAGTGCTTCAACATGGGCTTTTAAACCGTCAATCCACGAATAACCTACACCATCAGAAAATTGCTCTTTTTGACGCCATAAGATTTCTTTTGGCAGGTAACCTTCAAAAGATTCACGTAAAATTGCTTTTTCCATGATGCCGTTGCCACACATTTTATCTTCAGGGTTGATGCGCATAGCAACATCCATAAAGTGTTTATCTAAAAATGGTACGCGAGCTTCTATGCCCCAAGCTGACATTGATTTGTTTGCCCGTAAGCAATCAAATTTATGTAGACGGTCTAGCTTACGGTTTAACTCTTCATGAAACTCTTGTGCGTTAGGTGCTTTATGGAAGTATAAGTAACCACCAAATATTTCATCAGCACCTTCGCCAGAAAGTACCATTTTAATACCCATGGCTTTAATTTTACGTGCCATTAAGTACATTGGGGTAGAAGCACGAATAGTGGTTACATCATAAGTTTCTAAATGATAGATAACTTCTTTTAGTGCATCAATACCTTCTTGCTCAGTAAAAACAACACTGTGATGAATAGTGCCAATGCTATCTGCAACCGTTTGTGCCGCAATCAAATCAGGAGAGCCAGCTAAACCACAAGCAAACGAATGAACTTTTGGCCACCAAGCTTCAGATAAGTCATTTTCTTCAATACGACGTGCTGCAAATTTTTGCGTGATAGCAGAAATTAATGATGAATCTAAACCACCTGACAATAATACACCGTAAGGTACATCAGTCATTAAGTGACTTTTTACAGATTCTTCTAACGCTTCTCGAATTTTTGTTTTACTGGTGGTGTTATCTTTAATTGCTGCATAATCTTGCCAGTTACGTTTGTAATAACGTTGTAACTCACCAACACGGCTATCTAAAATATGTCCTGGAGGAAACTCACTGACTGTTTTACAAATAGGCATAAGTGCTTTCATTTCTGAGGCAACATAAAAGTTACCATCAGCATCATAGCCAGTATAAAGTGGAATAATACCCATATGGTCACGGGCAATTAAATAAGAATTATCAGTTTCGTTATAAACAATAAACGCAAACATTCCCTGCAATTTATCAACAAAGTTTGTACCAAACTCTTTATATAATGGCAATATCACTTCACAGTCAGAGGCCGTTTTAAAGTCATAATCTACGGTAAGTTCGGCTTCTAACGCTTTATGGTTATATATTTCACCGTTGACGGCAAGTACGTGAGTTTTGTCTTCATTATATAGCGGTTGAGCACCATGCTCTGTATCAACAATAGATAAACGTTCATGCACTAATATGGCATTATCGCAGCTGTATATGCCTGACCAATCGGGTCCACGGTGACGTAATAGGCGAGAACATTCTAAAGCGGTTGGACGAAGTGCTTGTGCACCTGTTTTTATATCTAGTATACCAAAGATTGAACACATTGAAGCGCTACTCCTTTAATTAATAGTAAGTAAATTGTGAGGCATTAGTGCAACAACACTAATCATTGAACGACACTTTGCCAGTTCTACTTTAAAAATCAACCCTAATATGACTTTTTAGTAAAATAAAGGGTAAATCAGCCGTTAAACTGCTTATTTCAGTCAAATCAATAAAACTTAACGATTCTTAAGCATTCGTTAAGAAAACTTAATTAATGTATGGTTTAATTAAGTATAGCCTCCATTATTCTTTATATTAGGTACTAATTTGCAACATTTATTAAAGCAGTTATCAGTGTTTGTTTTTTCACTTTCAATCGTGATCGGTTTCTCAAGTAATACCTATGCACAGAAAGTAATTACTAGCCAAGCAGTCCTTGAACAGGCGTTAGATGAACATAGGGGAGAGGTGATTTATTTAGATTTCTGGGCCTCATGGTGTGGTCCTTGTCGTAAATCGTTTCCTTGGATGAATAAAATAGAAGCAGAATATAAACAACAAGGCTTTAGCGTTATTAGCGTTAATTTAGATGCAAATAAAGCATTAGCAATTAAATTTCTTAATGAAATGCCAGCTTCTTTTACCGTGATTTATGATCCAAAAGGAAAAATAGCCAAACATTTTAAAGTACAAGGTATGCCTAGCAGCATGATTATAGGTCGAGACGGTAAAATAAAATCCCGTCACACTGGCTTTTTTACAAAAAAAATATCGCTATATCAGCAAGAAATTGAACAGTTACTCGCTATTAAATAAGGTCCGTTTATTATGAAAAAAAACATGAAATTAGTTTTATTTATACCATTAATTATTGGTGCTACAGGCTGTGCAAATTTAGGCGTAGAGCCTTGGGAACGTGATTTGTTAGCGAAAGATGAAATGTCATTAAATGCGGCTCCTGTTGATGCAGCGCTTGATGATCATATTTATTTTAGTAAAGAAGCGTCAAGTGGTGGTAAGGGATTTGGCGGTGGTGGTTGTGGCTGTAATTAAATACAGGCCTGTTCACCATCTATCAACAACACTTTAAAAGAATTATATTATGACAAATAAAACTGAAAAAACTAATATCAAAGCGGCGTTAACGCTCGCTACAGCCGCTTTGCTGGGTACAAGTAACTTAGCAGAAGCCAACACAGTGACAACGCCTAGTGCAAAAGAGAACTCGTGGGATTTTGACAGTGCTTTGTTGTTTTACAGTGAAGTTGACCGAGTAAGTGCAGCCGAAGCTATTTTTAATGCCAAAAAAACCTTTGCTAACGACGAAATTCTAAACCTAAAATTAACCGTTGATGCGTTAACGGGGGCGTCGGCTAATGGTGCAGTAGCACAGCCAAACGTACAAACATTTACCAGACCATCGGGAAAAGGAGAATATACCATTGCAGCAGGCGATACTCCGCTTGATGACACTTTTCACGATACGCGTGTTCAACTTAATGCACAATGGACTCAACCGATAGCACCTAATTATACGGCAAGTGGTGGTGTACATATTTCTAAAGAATATGATTACTTATCGCTGGGTGTTAATGGTAATTTAGCCTTTGATTTCGATCGCAAAAACTCTACCTTTTCAGCCGGCTTTAGTTATTTTCAAGATACATTTACCCCTGAAGGTGGCATACCTAAAGCTTTTAGTTCTATGCCAAAAGTAAGTGACAGTGCAGACGACTTTGCTGAAACACGTATTGAGTCAGAGGATACTAAAACTACTACCGATATTTTATTAGGTTTTACGCAAGTCATTAACCGTAGAATGATTACCCAATTTAATTATTCTTATTCTATTGTAGATGGTTACTTAACTGATCCCTTCAAAGTTATCTCGAAAGTAGACGGTGTTACTGGCTTCACTCAAGATAATATTTATGAATCTCGTCCAGATTCTCGTGTTAAACAAAGTCTTTATGCTCAATCGCTTTATCATTTTGATAGCGTAGTACTTGATGTTTCATACCGCTATATGTGGGATGACTGGGAAATTGATTCTCATACTATTGACACTCGCTTTAGAATCCCACTAGGCGATGCATTTGGTACAGAAAGTTATATACAACCACACTTTAGATTATATCAACAGAGTGCCGCTGAGTTTTATCGACCATTTTTAATTGATGGTGAGGCTGCCCCTACTTATGCCAGTGCAGATTATCGCATAGGTGAAATGACTACTTTTACGGTAGGCTTAAAATACGGGTTGTTAGTGAATAATGGCCATGATCTTTCTTTTAGATTGGAATATTATCGTCAAGCACCAACGGATGCAGGCATTGCAGGCTTTGAAGCCCGCGGCGCGCTTAATGAGGTTGACCTTTATCCAACTATTGATGCTATTATTGCCCAAGTTACTTATTCTTTCTAACGAGATTTTGCTTGAATAAAAACAGAGCAATACAGCTAGCAAAAAACAAAGACAGCTATGGCATAACATTTAATGCCATGGCTAGTCCTTGTGAAGTCATAATACAATCATCGGATAAGCAATTATCTGCTGAACTTGGTAATATTATTGCTACTGAAGTTTGGCGTATTGAAGATAAATTCAGCCGATATAATCAGCACAGTGCTTGTGGTGTTATTAATAACAATGCAGGGCACTCTGTTTCAATCGATGAAGAAACCTATTTATTACTGAACTTTGCTGAACAATGTTACCAATTAAGTGATGGTTTGTTTGATATCAGCTCTGGTGTACTTCGAAAAGTTTGGTCTTTTAACGGTACTCAAGCCAGTGAAGGCAATAGTGATAACTTTCCGACAGTCGAGCAAGTTAAGCAAAACTTAACTTTGGTTGGTTGGCGAAAAATCACATTTGATCAAAATCAAATTAGTTTAGTGAAAGGGATGGAAATCGATTTTGGTGGTATAGGTAAAGAGTATGCGGTTGACAGGGCTATTATTCTTGCCAAACAATTAACTAATAACCCCGTGTTAGTTAATTTAGGTGGTGATTTGGCGGTAACCTGTCCCCGTACAAATAATGAACCTTGGCAAGTCGCCATTGAACACCCTGATTCAGATAAAAATCATACTAACTATGTTGATATGATTGTATCATTAAAAACGGGTGCTCTTGCTACCAGTGGTGATGCACGTCGTTTCGTTATTCATAACGGAAAACGATATAGTCATATTTTGAATGCAAAAACTGGTTGGCCTATTAATGAAGCACCGCGTTCTATTACCGTGGTTGCTCCACAATGTATACAAGCAGGTATTTTAGCCACTCTCGCTTTACTTCAAGGCTCCCATGCAGAACAATTTCTAGTCGATCAAGACATTAAGTTTTGGGCAAGAAGATAAACTAATCAAATGATAATACGACGTGTGAAGGTGAATAATTAGATGAGAATTTTACTAGTTGAAGATGACTTGCCATTAGCCAAAGCTTTGCAAAAATCACTGCAAAGTGAAGGATTTGTTGTTAACCATGTAAACCAAGGAAAGCTAGCGATAAATGCTTTATCTACACCTGATCAAGATATGATTATTCTTGACTTAGGTTTACCAGATATAGATGGACTTGATGTTTTAAAGCAACTACGTAATCAAAAATCAACACTACCTGTCATCATTTTAACTGCACGCGATTCCGTTGAAAGTAAAGTGAAAGGCCTTGATTATGGTGCAGATGATTATCTAGTTAAACCTTTTGAAATACAAGAATTAATGGCTAGATTACGCGTTATCGAACGTCGTTTGGGTACCGCTAGCTCTTCACTTATTTGTGTGGGGCAAGTTAAATTAGATACGTTTGCACATAAGGTTGTTGTGGGTGAAAGTAATATGAACAATGAAATTGAAATTCACTTTTCCAAAAAAGAATTTATGGTGTTAAAAGCGCTAATGGAAAATGCAGGACGCATATTATCTCGTGAACAAATTGAGTCGAAACTGTATCATTGGGGAGAGGAAGTGTTGAGTAATGCCGTAGAGGTGCATATTCATAAGTTAAGAAAAAGTTTACCTGAGAAATTTATTCAAAATGTGCGTGGCGTAGGCTACATCATTAATAATGCGCATTAAGTTTTGAGTGCTAAATTTTGAGTAAACTATTGTGAATAGTAAGTTATGAGTATTCGCCGTTATCTCGTGTTAACACTATTTTCGGTATTAACGTTAATCACCTTTATTGCCGCTATTCAAGGCTATAAAGTTAGTATGTCTCGGGCTGAAAAACAGTTTGATCAGCAATTGCTCGATATCGCTTATACATTGCTTGCCGTTCAAACCACAAAATTGAAAACAACATTACCCAATAATACCAATAAATTACAACAAACAACCCAAGTGGCTCAGCAAGGTAGCTTTGCGTTTCAGGTTTGGAATAATGATAAACTAGTTATTAAAAGCAATAACGCACCCGATCATCTTATTGTTAGCTCAGTATTACCTTATAAAGAATCTCATAACCGTTCAGATAAACAATACAGTCATTTTTCTGAAGTTAATTTTTTAGATAAACGTTGGCGAGTGGCTGCCTTATCGACTGAAATGTCAGCACAACATACGTCGATTACCGTGATTGTGGCGCAACCACTGCAAACACAATTTGCCTTAGCACAAGAACTTATTTTAGCTGCAGTGACGCCTATGATTATAGCGATAATCATATTATCCTTTTTAATCTATATTATTATTACTCAAGGATTAAAACCCTTACACAGACTTCGAACAGAGCTTGGTAAAAAAAATACCAATGATTTCAGTCCGCTTAACTTACAAGTAAATAATACTGAATTAGCTGATGTTGTCGTTACGTTAAACCAGCTTTTCTCACGTTTAGACGCCGCGTTTCAGCGAGAGCGTCACTTTGCTGAAGATGCCGCACATGAATTAAAAACACCTTTAAGCGTGCTTAAAATAAATGTACACAACATTACTCAAGATTTTTCTGCACGATTATCTGTGGATAATGTCATTGTTACGGAAAATGACATTCGTCGTTTTGATTCAGTAAAAGAATTAATCCGCAGTGTTGATCGAATGGGACATGTTATCGACCAAATCTTAAATTTGAATCGTACTAACACTGCACAAATAGCACATGGCAGCACGCGTTTTAACTTAAATTCATTGTTGCAGCAAGTGATTGCAGAGTTGTATGCTGACATCTTAGGGAAAGAACAAACCATCGTACTAGAAAGTGATGATATTTACTTATCCGCACATGAATTTTCGGTGCATTTACTCGCCGTTAACTTAATTTCCAACGCGAATAAATATACACCAATAGGCGGAAATATTCATGTCACGGCTAAGCGACTGAATGCAGGAAAAGCAGATAGAAAAATAGCACTTTGTGTAGAAGATTCGGGTGTTGGCATTGTTCCTGAGGAGTATCAACGAATTTTTGACCGTTTTTATCGTGTTGGTGGTGATCAACATAACTCAAACGTTTTGGGTTGTGGCCTCGGTTTAACCATTGTTAAGCATATCGCTGACGTGCATGAAGCTAACATAGCGTTATCTTCTTCAACCTTACTTAAAGGCTTAAAAATCACGGTATACTTTAAGGATAATAAAATAGAAAAGGAGCAGGGTGATGATTAAAGATGTTCCTAAATATTGTAATCTATTTTTGCTTATGAGCTTATTTTTCTTGTGTAGCCCTACGGTAGAAGCGAAACGTCCTGAATATCATTTAGCGCTAAAAAAGCACTTGTTCTATCCAGCACAAATCATCATTCCAGCAAATAAAAAAGTTAAGTTAGTTATCCTTAATTACGATAATAGCGTTGAAGAGTTTGATAGCTTCGACCTTAATAGAGAAAAAGTGATATTCCCTAAACAAAAATCAATCATTTTTATCGGGCCATTGCCGGTAGGTGAATATCATTTTTTTGGTGAGTATCATCCTAATAGTGCGCGAGGAAAAGTCATTGTTGTTGAAATTAATAATACCCAAGCGGTTTCACATGACGCGTTAAGTTCAAAGCAAGGGGGTCTAGATGTTAATTAATACAGTTCTTTTGTTTTTACAAAGTGCCTTACCTATGTTTATTATCATCTCGTTGTTGTTATTACGCTTGACTGCTGAATCAAAGAGTATTGTTACGCCTAAAAATTTAATTGGCATCACTTGTTTGGCTATTACATTAGTGTTTTTATTGAATCAAACCATGGAAAAAACATCGCAACTTTTCGAAGGTAAAGGCACTGAAATTGTTTTTTCTTTTGGTTTTATAATCATCTATTTTTGTAGCGTATTCTTATTTTTATTGAACAATAAAGACCGTTTTATCAAGGTTAAACAGGCCCTGGCTCTAGTCATTTTTCTATTAGTGTTTTCGCTTAATGGTTCGCATTTTATGTTGTATTTAAGCAGTTACTGGACGCAAACATTACAAGTTGAATCAGCAGGATTAGAATCCTTATTTATTGGCATTATTTTAGCTGTGGGTATTTGTGTCAGTTTTGCTATCTTATTGTATTTTTTATTACGCTACAGTGACCTTAATATCCATCCTAAAACCTCTTGTTATTTATTACTGTTTTTTGCCCTGGGTCAATTAATGCAGTCAATATTACTCTTGCAACAAGTGGACGTTTTACCGTTGAGTTATAGTCTCTGGAATAGCTCCAACTTTATTGCGGAAAACTCTGAATTTGGTCAATTACTTAGTGTTTTATTTGGTTACGAAGCGACCCCCTCATTTATGCAACTCATTACCTATTTGACTGCCTTTATTGTGCCTGTATTGATGAGTAACAACCGACATTTTGTTCGGATAGCCTTTGGAGAAAAATCATGAAAGCCTTAATGCTTTTTAAGCAGTTTTGCTGGCTTATGCTTGCAAGTTTAAGCCTTTTACTCAGTTATACGTCAACAGTATATGCCGATGGTGTTGTGGTGGATAAAGTTTACCATCCTTATGTTTTACCTAATGAGCGAGAAGTTGAATGGCGGTTACTCTCACATAAAGAAAGTGAAAATAACAATCTGGCCCAACGTTTTGCTTATGGCCAATCGTTAACTGATACTATTATGTTAGAGCTTTATTTAGTCGGTGAGCGTGATATTAATGATGATTTTAGTTTAAGCTCGTATGAGCTTGAAGCACGGTGGATGTTGACAGAGCAGGGTGAATACTGGGCAGATTGGGGATTGTTATTTGAGATAGAAAAAGTGCAGCGGCAAAAAAACTGGGAAGTCACTTCTGGAGTTTTAGTAGAAAAAGAATTTGGCCGAGCTAGCCTTACTTTTAATGCTTTTATTATTTATGAGTGGGGTAAAACTATAGTTAGTGAATTTGAAACGGAGTTTCGCTTACAATACCGTTATCGTTACCTTGAACAACTCCAACCAGCGATTGAGTTATATTCGGGTCAAAACTACCTAGGTATTGGGCCAGCTTTTATGGGAATTCAACGCTTTGATGGCCAAAAACAGCTAAAATGGGACGTCGGTTTTATTACGGGATTAGACCGCCGTAGTAAAGGGCATGTTTTACGTGTTGCTATTGAATATGAGTTCTAAAAATAAGAAGAAATATGGGTAGAGTAAACTACCCATAATTGCGATTGATAGCTTAATTAATCTAAATAAAAACCAATATGCTGATGTAATCTAACTAACATTTCTTCTTTGTCGTTAACAAATTCAAGGCGCTGTGCAAAGTCTCGTAATGCGAGTTCTATCTGATTAACAAATTTCCCATAACCATGAGACGTTTTATCTTTGTCGCAGGCAGTAAAAATCAATTGAACCGTATCAACCAGTTTATTTGATTCCCATTTACACGTGTAGCCACAACTTGTAAGTGAAGGATTAGAGCCTAACATGAGTAACTCACCGCTAGCGATAACATTTTCATCTTCGCCTTTTCGTACAATGGGCACTAAGCCATTAGCAATCACCGCACCTTTATATAATTTTTGTTTTTTAGCTGAGCTAATAAATGCATCGGCAATTAAGGTATATAATTGATTATAACAACCAGATTCATCTTCATTTTTTATTAATGAGCGTACACGTCGGTTCAAAGGAAAATCAATCACGGCATAAGTTAATGCGTCTGTGTTTGCAGGTAAGTTTTGTTCGTCGGCTAAATATCGATTAGTCATAGAACGAAATTTATGTACCTGAGAGCCTTCTACGCCTTTATGTTTAGCAAATAAGTCATAGGTTAAATGTTGATGATCGCATATACGTACAGTTTCTTTATTAATACCGATTTGATCACTAAATTTACTAATAGATTGTTTAACTTTTTGATGAAATTTAGCTGAATGAACTCTAATTTCTGTACCATTAGCTAAGAAAATCAAGGAGATTTTTTTAGCTTTTACATCACCTCTAAAAATAACGTTTTGGCTAGTATGGTATTCTGGATTATACAGGCATAGTACTTGTTGCTTAGTTTGTGCGGTAAGTTTTTGTGGACTATAGCGTACCCTTACAAACTTATCATTAGCAATAAACTGTGAACTATCAATGGTAAATTCGTCATTTATTTTAAAAAAACTGTTAGCGAGCGCCTGATAAAATTTAGCATAAGGCTCAGTAGCATTTGCATCAATTAAATCTGAATATTTTTCAAGTAATTGATCAGTTAATGGAAATTTAGCCATTAAATATTGATTTTCTCTGGCAGATGTCGGGACATAAACTTTATGCTGAGTACTTCTAGTACGAGAAATAGACATTAATTATTATAACCTGTTAATTATCGAAAAATAGTGATGTTCAGTATAACTACGAAAGATAGTGTAAATCCTGTCTCTTATACACATCTCCGAGCCCACGAGACTAAGGCGAATCTCG
>OJEX01000072.1_pt1 | contig 41766 bp, 19 predicted proteins | sample 1593971 | NCBI WGS metagenome assembly OJEX01 (sample SAMN05416775, study PRJEB24817) | seawater metagenome | isolation source: Sea water | place: Canada:Atlantic | collected 2013-11 | reverse complement strand
GCGGGCTGGTCTGCGCGAGGTGGCTGGCCGCTTTTTCCATGTAAATCGTGTTCCAGGGGTAGATTCCGGCTGAGTGCAGAATGACACCCTAAGGCATTTTGAGGACGCGGCTTCCGTATTCACGCAGATTTCCGTTTGGATCTACGTATCGATAGAGCGTAACAGGCTTGATCCCCAACTCCTTGCAGAGATCACTAACAGACGTGTCGCGATTGGCCATGGCGGCTTGCGCCATACGGACCTGCGCTTTTGTCAGCGCAAACTTCCTTCCACCTTTCCGGCCACGGGCGCGGGCGGCTTGGAGCCCGGCCATTGTGCGTTCGCGGATCAACTCACTTTCAAATTCGGCCAAGGCCGCAAAGATGCCAAATGAAAGTCGTCCTGCCGCAGTTGTTGTATCGATCTGCGCGCCTTGTCCGGTGAGCACCTTGAGGCCAACGCCGCGCTCGGACAGCAAGCTGACGGTTTTGACAAGATGGTGCAGGCTGCGGCCCAAGCGGTCAAGCTTCCACACAACCAGAACATCGCCATCCCGCAATGCCTTGAGGCAGGCCTCCAGACCTGAGCGGTCATCTTTCTTTCCGGATGCCAGATCCGAGTAAATCTGGTCCTCTTCGACGCCTGACGCGATCAGCGCATCCCGCTGCAAGTCGAGGGACTGGCTGCCGTCGGCTTTTGAGACGCGAGCATAGCCGATCAGCATGTTTCACAAACGAATGTTTGTGATGCTCTGGCAGATGCTCTGCTTCCGCTCATAAAAGCTATTCCTTATTAATTATCTTAATCAAAGATAAGCAAACCCAAAATAGAAAGCAAAAGAAACATGGCGCACCGCAGCATCCTGACCGAGCGCCAGCGTTCGGCCCTTTTTGATCTCCCTATCGATGAACTTTCGCTCCTTCGACATTACACGCTTGCCGATGACGACCTTGACCACATCAACGCACGGCGTCGCGCCGAAAACCGGATCGGCTTCGCCCTGCAACTATGTGCCTTGCGATACCCTGGGCGACTTCTGTCTTCCCATGAGGTCATTCCCGAGCAGGCCATTCGCTTTATTGGAGCCCAACTGGGTCTGACAGGTGATGAAATCCTACCCTATGCGGCGCGGCGCCAAACCCGACAGCAACATCTGCAGGAGCTTCGGGAAATATACGGCTACAAAATGTTCTCTGGGCGTGGTGCGCGTGATCTGAAGGGCTGGCTTGAACGAGAGGCAGAGACTGCTCGATCAAATGAGGGCCTCGCCCGGCGGTTTGTCGAGGAATGCCGCCGCACCCAGACGGTCCTGCCCGGTGTGTCTGTTATCGAACGGCTTTGTGCTGACGCCCTCGTCGCCGCCGAGCGCCGCATTGAGAGCCGGATCACTGACCGACTGAATGATAAGCTGAAGGGCCGGTTGGATAATTTATTAACGGAGATGGTCGATGGCACGGTCAGCCGGTTCATCTGGCTTCGGCAGTTTGAGGTCGGCAAGAATTCGGCGGGGGCCAGCCGCCTTCTTGATCGCTTGGAGTTTTTACAGGAGATGGAGTTGGCACCCGACATTCTTGAGGGTTTGCCGCCCCACCGGGTTACGCAACTGCGCCGTCAGGGCGAACGATATTTTGCCGATGGCCTGCGAGACATTACCAGCGACCGGCGCCTGGCCATTCTCGCGGTCTGCGCCATAGAATGGCACGCGGGGATTGCCGATGCGGTGGTCGAGACCCATGACCGGATCGTGGGTAAGACCTGGCAGGATGCGAAAAGGTTGTGTGACACGCGCATAGCGGATGCAAAATCCGCCCTGCACGACACACTTCGCTCCTTCAAAGCCTTGGGCGCTGCCCTTTTGGAGGCCAAGGGGGATGAGGCCTCCCTTGATGTGGCAACCGAAATGTCCTGTGGTTGGCTTCAGCTTGAAGGTCTTGTGGCAACCGCCGCCGAACTGACGAATACGATGTCCGCTGACCCTATAGTCCATGTCGTGCAAGGGTATCATCGGTTCCGGCGATATGCACCGCGTATGCTGCGAGCTTTGGATATCCACGGGGCCGCTGTGGCGCGGCCCTTGGAGCAAGCGGCACAGATCATTGCTGATGATGGGAATAGCAAATCTCAATCCACAAGCTTTCTACGGCGTGGTTCCAAATGGCACCGCCACCTTAACGCTCAGGCGACCGATGATCACCGGCTCTGGGAGGTGGCCGTTCTGTCCCATCTCCGCGAAGCGTTTCGATCGGGCGATATCTGGCTGGCCCATTCACGTCGTTATGCAGATCTGAAAGAGGTCTTGGTTCCGGTTGAAGCTGCACAGGCCACGCCCAGATTGACCGTTCCGTTTGATCCGGAAAGCTGGCTTGAAGACCGCAAGGCGCGGCTGACAGATGGGCTTGACCGGCTGGCAAAGGCAGCGCGGTCTGGGGCCATTCCCGGCGGCTCCATAGAAAACGGCGTTCTGAAAGTTGACCGGCTGCCCGCAGCCGTGCCCGAAGCAGCAGAGGCTCTGGTGCTTGCTCTCTATGATCGCCTGCCCGCCGTGCGCATCACCGATTTACTGCAGGAGGTCGATGAAGACATCGGCTTCACAGATGCCTTCACCAACGTGCGCACTGGCTCCCCCTGTACCGATCGCATCGGGCTGCTGACCGTATTGCTGGCCGAGGGGCTAAACCTTGGGTTGAGTAAAATGGCCGAGGCCACCAATACCCACGATTACATACAGCTCTCGCGCCTGTCGCGATGGCATATTGAAAGCGACGCAATTAACCGCGCGCTCGCCATGGTGATTGACGCGCAAGCGGGCCTGCCCATGGCCAAGTTCTGGGGCGGCGGCGTCACCGCGTCCAGCGACGGACAATTCTTCCCCGCCGCGAGGCAAGGTGAAGCGATGAATCTTATCAACGCCAAATACGGATCTGAGCCAGGGCTAAAGGCTTACACGCATGTCTCCGATCAGTTTGGACCCTTCGCAACACAAAACATTCCCGCCACCGTGAGCGAAGCACCCTACATCCTGGACGGGCTGCTGATGAACGAAGCGGGCCGAAAGGTCAAAGAGCAGTATGCTGACACCGGTGGCTTCACCGACCACGTCTTTGCCGTCACCTCGCTGCTGGCCTTCCGGTTTATTCCGCGCATACGGGACCTCCCCTCGAAACGGCTGTATCTCTTTGACCCGGCCGCCGCGCCGAAGGAGCTGCGCGGCCTGATCGGCGGCAAGATCAGGGAGGGCCTCATCGTCCAGAACTGGCCGGATATCCTGCGGGCCGTGGCCACGATGGCGGCGGGCATCATGCCGCCCAGTCAGTTGCTCAAGAAGTTTGCGGCCTATCCACGACAGCATGAGCTTGCACTTGCCCTGCGTGAAATCGGTCGCATCGAGCGCACGCTCTTCATCATCGACTGGCTGCTTGATGCCGACATGCAGCGTCGTGCCCAGATTGGCCTCAACAAGGGCGAGGCCCATCACGCCCTAAAAAACGCCCTGCGCATCGGGCGGCAGGGCGAAATCCGCGATCGGACCGTCGAAGGTCAGCACTACCGTATGGCAGGGCTGAACCTGCTGGCCGCCATCATCATCTACTGGAACACCAAGCACCTCGGGCAGGCTGTCACACGGCGCCAACACGTCGGATTAGACTGTCCATCCGATCTCCTGGGGCACATCTCGCCTCTCGGATGGGCACACATCCTCCTCACAGGCGAGTATAAGTGGAAAAAACGATGAAGGGCTGGCTTAGGGTGTCATTCTGCACTCAGCCGGAATCTACCCCATGTTTGGGGTGTCGGCCGTAAATATGCCCGGAAGCTGTCGGGCATGGGCATTGTGACGGCCCGGCATCTGCGTGATATGCCCGATCAGGTCGCCCGCAAGATAATGACTGTTGACGGGCTGAAAACCGTTCGTGAATTGAAGGGCGTTATCTGCATTGATCTTGATGATAGCCCCGCTCCACGCAAAACAATATGCGTCTCACGATCCTTCGGAACGGAGATAACAGACAGGGAAGTGCTTCGAGATGCCGTTTTTAGCTTTGTGAGCAGGGCATGCTCAAAATTGCGACGTCAGGATCTGGTTGCCTGCGGACTTGAGCTTTTCATTTTAAGCAACAGGTTCCGCACAGATCAGCCCCAATTTTCTCTTGGATGTGAGATCGATTTAACACCAGCCACCAATGATACACGGCTCATCGGTGCAGCCATCTCGAAGAAACTGGACACACTCTGGCGAGACGGATTGTCGGTAAAAAAGGCAGGTATTTTGCTTTTGGATTTGTGTCCGCCTGCGGATGCTCCAAGAGATTTGTTTACGGCTTCCTGCCTTTGCGAAAACCCGCTCATGGAGGCCCTTGACCAACTCGACAAGAGATTTGGCAAGGAAACAGTTACCGTCGGCCGTGTTGCGCACGCAGACGGTTTGGACTGGTTCACAACATCGAGCACGCGATCACCTTGCTACACCACAAGATGGTCAGACCTGAAATCTGTCCGCTAAATCTGTTTTAGGCAGGACGGTTGACAGCCGACACAGCGTCATTGGGTTGTTTCTGTTTTTCTTATATGGGGCGCATTGCCTCATTATCTTGTCATAAGGGAGACGATCATGAAACGACCCGAGACTGAAATTGTCGTGCTGTTACGTCGCGTTCACTCTCTGATGAAAGAGGATCCTGTCAGATACCGCTTTGCGGTCCTGTATCTCGCAGCATGCCTTGAAACCGTGCGAGAAGACGAGAAGTAGAGCGTTGATGCGGGATCGGCTACCGGTCCCGCATTCGTGTCGTGTTGTGCTGTCTAGCCTGCTTTGCAATCAACATCCCACTCAGCGGGAAAAGCTTCATCGATGGGTCGCGTCTCGAACCATTGAACCCCCTGCTTGCCATCGGGCTCTACGACAAAGCAGTTAATACTCTGTTCGCTCAATGGATTTGGGATAGCCTTCAATAAAAAAACCGGCGAAAGCCGGCCTTTTTATTTACTATTAATGCCTAGGATACCTAGCGTTTAGGTCCCGCCTTACGCGCGCGTTGTTGGCCCGGCTGCTCATTGGATGAATGTAACTCAATTCCCTTGTTACGCATCACTTCCTGAAGAGCGGTCTTGCCTTGGGTCAAGTGCTGACGTTCCCTAAGATCGCGAGGTGTGGCATTGCCCCCTTTAGGCAATGTTTCGAGCGCATTTTGCGTCTTCTTATACATCCCTTTCAAGTCTTTGGCAGACAGCCCTTCAAGACGTTTCCGCTCATCCCCCAACAGCTTGTCTGTCGTTACCTTGTATGCAACAGACACACTTGGATTGGTTGCAGGTTGGGCCGATACGTTGACACCGGCCGTCTTGGATTTCAACACGTCCGCAACCATTAACTTGCCACGCATTAAACCATCGCGCTCAGCAGGTGTACTGGCAGAACGAAGGGCTTGTTCCGTCGCCTTGTGAATTTCTGACAGGTTTGAGACCGAGATGTCGGAAAGATCCCGTCTGGCAGCATCCTTCAGCCCGTCGTCGTTTGTATCGAGCACATAAGGCTTTGCCATACCGACTGAAGCCGCCATCTTGTCGAGGCTAGCCGCTGGTGCTGTCGGCCGTGGTTCAGGGACATCCATACGTGCTGCGCTTGAGGATGATGGCGAAGGCGAGGGGGTGTTGCCGTCGCGGGTCCGCTCAAACGGAAGAACCTTGCCTGTGCTTTTGACAAGTTCATCGGCAGCTGCACGCATATGCTGATCACCAGTCTGTTTAGCCACAGCAATAAACTCTTCGCGTTTGCCTGCATGCCAACTGCCATCCGACATCTGGAAAATCACGTCACCGGTTTTGAGCGGATAAACAAAAGCCTTGAGATCTCGGCGTCCGATAGCTGCATCAAGATCCTTGTCGATAAGGTCGCTGCTCCGCAGAAGATTAATATCGGCATTGTTCAGCGCGCCTGCACGATTGATTTCCCCGACAAGCCGTTCTGCCATCGGGCTTTTGGGACCAGAAGTGACACTTTGAAACGCCTGGATCATCGCAAACGCTCCTGCTTCGTTGGCATCTCCCGCCAGAGGAAAGCCTTTGCCGGTGTCCGGATCATGCCACTTTACATCAAAGCGGCCGTTCTGTTCTTGTGACGCTGAAACCGCGACATGACCCTCATGTGCAGGCATCTGAGCACTTTGTTGGCGGTTCATTTGATTGGCGAACTCCTCGCGCGGTGAAGACATCACATTACGCGCGCCAGGATCTGGCATCTTGAACTCCCCGGCAACATTGTGAGAAGCACGTTTACGGTGCTCAGCCATCAAGGCGGTAAGTGCCCGGGTTAATTGCTTGACCTCGGCCCGGTCGCGCCGCTTGTGCTTGTTGCCTTTGGTTTGGCTGTGGGTGGTCTCGGCCGTCCCGCTGACATCCCGATATCGGAAGATGCGGTTTACCAGCGAATACTGTGCCCTTCGTTTATCCGCGAGTACTTCTTTTTGATGTCCGATGGCCAGCGCCAGCTCTTGAGAGGTCATTTTGGCGATCGCGGTGCGCACGCCATCGGCCCCTCCAGGATTGTCCTTTGGAAGAGGCATGCGAATGCCCGGTTTTGCAGCAATCCGCGCCGCGCGCGCCCCTACAGTGCCGTCCTGAGCCCGTTTCAGGACATCCTCAACTGACTGGAAGCCGCGGCCGTGCAAAAGGTTGGCGCTGCGTTCGAAGAAGGTACGGAAGGGCTTGAGGGCCTGCTCGGCCAATGGCGCTGGTTTGCGCTTGTCGGCGACCAGGGCACTAAAGGCATCCGCAGCACGCGTTATCGTCTTATCTCGGTCAAAGGTTTCCGTGCGGATACGGATCCCTGCCTGAATAACGACACCGTCTTCATCGGTCAGAGTGCCAACAGACGGATCTTCCGAATCTGGTGTTACCTGACCACCTTCAGGCACTTCTTCCCAGGTCTTGCCAGCATCTCGTGAAATCCGTGTGGCCAACCCAAAAGCCTGATCGAGCACTTTGCGTTGTTTCTCAGTCAGACCTTCCGCAACACTGCGAAACAGTTCTTTGTGAACCGCCTTCTTCTGGTCGAACTGGGAGGGGTCAAGCGAAAGCGCAATGGTTTGGCTCAGGGGATCAATGGATGGGTCCTGCTCTGCCATAAAGCCGCGCTCAACACCTGCCAGAGACATGGCCGGGTTAATCTGGCGCACCATGTTGGCAAGATCGTTGCGATATCCTTCAAGATCGGTGGTCTGGGCTTCAAGTTTAGCAAACCGCTCAGGGGGAACAAAACGGGCAAGTTGATCGGTCAGCTGCTGATCTTGATGCTCACGCACCCGAAAGTCCCGCAATGAAGAAACAAACAAGTTAAACTGTTCCGGCCCAACTTCCTTGCGAATAGCTTCGAGATACTCCGCATTCGGAGAGGTCTGCATGGAAGGGCCACGGGCGGAAAACGTATCGAAACCCGGCAGCCACATTGCTTCAGCACTTTCCACAAGACGTTCGGCATTTTCCTTTGGAAAGCGACCGGCTTTGGTCAGCTCGTTCAACAAGCCGGCACGTTTGGCCACATAGTTTCGGCGGGTTTCACCAAACAGCATGCGTGACTGCAAATGGGCCTTCTCTAAGCGATCAATGTCCTGGGGCAGCATCGGCCAATCCTCGCGTTTAAAGTAATAACCTTCTTAAAACTATTATATCACAAGAAAAATTCCGGGGCATGTGAAAACGATGCAGGCACAAGAAAAAGGGCGAACCCTGAGGTTCGCCCTTGTTTGGCGGAAATCCGCTTGAAGCGTATTAGCGGGAGGGCCCTTTGCGACGCGAGCTCTTGGTGCGCTGTTGAGTGCTCACCTGCTGCTGTTCCGCGCTTTGGGAAAGGAATTGTCCTGCAGCCTGAAGGTTGCGGCGGTTCAATTCAGAACTGATAAGGGCGGTTCCCGCTTTGAAAGCCTTCTTGCGTTCCGGATCCGCAGCCAGCTCTTCGGACTGTTGCGTTTTTAACGCTGCTGAAGCCAGAACAGATATTGGAAGCTTGGCCAACTGTTCAGCAGTCTGGCGATCATTTGTGCCAGACATGACAGCGGGTACCTTGGATACGTATTGCGACAGCATTTCCTGACCTATATGGTCATTAACAGTTGTTGGCTGCGCTTTGCCAAAGCCCTGACCAGCGTCTCGCTTCGCGGACTCAAGAACACTTATCTTCACGGCATCCGGTACAGGCAGGTTGCTGGAGATCGCTTTATCAACAAGCGAAGCATGGGCAGCCGCAACAGCTTCGCGGGCAGAAAGCTTGCCACCAATTGGTGCGGCAGCCTCATATACCTTCTGGCCATCGCTTTTCCGCGTGATACTGATCCGGTCGATACCGTCGGCTTCGGAGCGCGCAATGCTGTAATGCTTCTTGGCAACCTGGCCGAACTGTTTGGATGTCAGCTTCCAGGGCATATCCCTGGAGTCTTCAGCCCAGATTTTTCGGCGTTCGTTGCGACGCGCCATGTAGACGGAAGCCGCCACACCGGCACCAACCGCACCTGCAGATGCCGCTGCACCCGCAATTGCTGTTAGCCCAGCTGTCCCACCGATCGCAGAAACGGCCGCTGTTACTTTTGGACCAATCGCTTCGCGCATCACATCGACGGCAGGCTTGCTCACTTCTTTTGCCGTCTGAACCCATCCGTCAAATGTTGACGCAATCTGCGCCTTCATATGTGGCAGGGCGCTTTCAACAGTCGAGGTCCGCAATTCAGAAAGACCTGGAGCAAATTCTTGCACGTCGGGAAAATCACCTGAAGTGATCGACCCCAAGCTGTCAGAAGCCCAATCCTTAATTGAGTTTCCGGTGTTATATGCGACGGCCTTCAGGGTCTCAAGGCGCTCAATCGGTTCTTCGCTCTGGATCAAGGCTTCAAAGAAGTTGCCAGCGTCGATATTCTGCTGGCCATTGGCGAAGAACGAAACAATATGTGCCCGTGCTTCATCCAGTGAACCCGAAGAGGTAACCCGTTCAGTAAGCGTCGAATATTGTGCCAGACTATTGCCAATGTCGGCAAAGGCCTCAGCGAACTGACGGCTTGCCCGCTCGCCTGCAATGCCTGCCCGGCTAAGCGCCTCTTGAGTTGTCGATGACAGTGAGGACCAAACCTCCGCAGCAGAGTTTGCAAGTGAACTCTTATCAATGATTTCACGCCACTCAGCCGTTCCCAGACGCTCAAACATCATTTCGATTGAGCCTTCTTCAGGCGCAGTTGCACTGAGGACAGATGCTGAAGGGGTTGGCGTGCTGGCAGCGACCTGAGTTGATGCAGCAATTGCACCCCCCAAGCCGGCGCTGAACACAGCTGAACGCCCGATCTGTTTAACCGCATCGTGCCCCAATTCACCGTCCATAGCGGCACTGTCTGAAATGGCAACAGAACGACGCTGGATATTCTCGCCGAATTGTTCCTTGCGCCAATCCTTGTAACGGTCTATCCGCTCGCCAGTCGGGCCAAAACGGTCGATAAGGTTCTGGGCGTTTTCGGAATTGCGGTCAATGTAATAGATCCGAAAATCTGGACGGTCATCAAATTGAGCCCCCTTGGATCGCGCCATCTGGACTTCGCTGGCCCCGATTGGAAAGACATATACACGTTCAGTTTCGGGCACTGGATAGGCGATCGTTGAGAATTCTTTGGCGACCTGCGAAAAAACTTCTGCCTGATCTTGCTTATGTCTGGACCATAGCTGCTGGGCTTGGACCGTGCCAAAATTCTCGAGCAGATGATCAATCGAAGGATGGCTCAGAGCAACATAATATGCCCCTGATGTCGCATCAAAAAGAAGGCCTTTATCACCTTCACCGACAATTCCAGCATCAACGAGACGATCCATATCGTCCGGCAGGATGTACACCGGACGTGCTGTCTCATCGATAATATCGGCAGAGCCACGTGTTGCCATTGGAATCTGGATTTCCTGTCCTGCTACCTGTTCACTCATTCCAGTGTCACCGTATCTAGCAATAAAAGGGTTACGTTGCAAATATTCTGATGACTTCAATGTGGGAAGTCCATATCTCTCTTGCAACACAATGTCTTTTATCATGGATCGAACTGGAGCGTTACTAGATGTACGCGCTGGAATGTTGTTTTGCAAGATTTCGCCATCCACAGCCTTGTAACGAATAACATGAGGGCGGTCCGCACGGCGTTGAATTGAAGGTGAAGGATGCACGGATGCATTTACACGTCGCGCTTGAGCTTGCGTGGTCTGGGAGATGCGACGAGCAATGTGAGGGTCGTTTGAGCCGATATCGATCGGTGTTAACTTGCGGTGTCTTGCCAGATCCATTTCGATGGTCGCATGGCGTGTAGCAGGAATTGTCGAAATACTCTGATCGTCATTGATCCGATGGAACCCGGCTTTTCTCACAGCCTGGGTGATTTCAAGATCATCCAGATGACTGGCCAGCAACTGGTAAAGCGTCTCCATTGGAATCGTTTTACCCTCAAGTCTTGCCCCATACCGTGATACGGCTTCACCCAGCGCAGGCAGGTTCGCGGCATTCGCCAACTTTTGAGCCGTTGCAATCTCGATATCTGACGACATTTCAAGAACTTTTGCCCGGCCAGCAACTTCTCCCACCCGCGCGGCCTGAAATACATCCTGCCAGGAGCGGAAGCCGTTTCCGTGCAAAATGTTATTCATCCTTTGATACAGATTTTGGATTGGGCCAAGACGACGCCCTTCCGCAGTTCCCATAGCCCAGTGAGCAAATGCCTCCGCAGCTTTCTCTTCCCCGCCAAAGCCAGCGGACACTACTCTGTGCTCCTCAGGGTTCAGCAATGGAGAAAGGGAGTGATAGAGCTCATGCAGGCCCGTAACCCTGGGATCACCTTTGCTGATGTCAGTTGAAATAGGCATGGCATCTGTGTGTCGGAAGTAAAGGCCGAGCACTGGCCTGCGGTCAGGGCTGCCTTCTACCGTACCATCGGCAAAAAGGCGTTCGACGAAACGCAAATCAACATCCGGATTAATTTCCGATACCATATCGGTCAGCTCTTCCTTAACCCGGGCAAGTTGAGGCTCAAAAGCTGCATCAAGCTGGTTCAGATAAAAAGCTGCATAGTCAGAAATCTGATCCGACATTTCAGGTGCCCAGCGACCATATAGATTTCCCGTTGGTCCTGTGGCTGAAACAAAGTCTCTCACCGAGGCATAGACCCACTTACCATTGTCACCCGGATAGATCACATAGCCTGGTAAAATTGGATAGATATCTTCCGTATAGCGACTTATCCGCCCGGCAAGACTGACATTAAGCAAACCCGCCTCACGAAGGTAAGCTGCACGCTTGTCAGCGGTACCGCCGTCGGTGTCAAACGCACGGGTGATCTCATCAAGCGCACTTTTAAGTTCCTCGCGACTTTGCGGTGCGGCTTGTACCGAAACTTGTAACCCCTCAAGCCCAAAGCGGTTTGGTGTGAAGGGAGCCGCAGACTGTCCAATTGTGTTAGGCATGCCGGCAGACTGAGCGCTACGCGGGATGTTCGCCGTCTGCTGCTGTGTCACCGAGACAGCTTGGACCGTCTGGGCGGGGAGGATTGCCTCAGGATCAAATGCGTAATTCACTTCATAGCCATCGGGATCAATCATAATCGCCCCGTCATGGCCTAGTTTGCGCAATTCGTTAAAGACACTGCGTTGCAGATCCATCGGATCCCCACCGATGGCCATTTCGCTTAAGCGATCAGTCCACCAGCTGACCATCCGTCCATCTGATAGGATTTGCTTCAGCTGTTCGGCACTTTCAATGCCATAGGCTTGTTTCAGGTTGTCGACCATCTTCTGAAGAGGCGCCCGCCAGCCAAAGCTGTTTAAATCCGTACTGTTCAGGCGTGCCGGGTTTTTGACCCGTGTATGGACTTCAATCTGATTGCTGCCCGCAGCGATCGGATCTGAATAAAAAGCAACGCCATCCACAAGGGGCTTGCCCATGAACGCTCCGGAACCGCTGACAGGGGCATAGGATTTCTTTGAAAGATCGAAACCACGTCTCGCCGCGGCGTCTTTCTGGACCGCAGGGTATTCCGGTTGGTGGCGTGTTGCCCCATGTGCCTCGGCAAGAAATCCGTCACCCCCCCGTTTCATGACAACCAGGTCGACAGAGCGATTGCGCAGCTGCTCAATCGCTCGCTCCAGTACATTCGCGCTGAGGTGCCCAACAATGCGGGTTCGCTCCATGCTGTCGGTAAAATATTCCAGACGATTGCGAACGGGTTCAAAGTGACGGGCGACCAAACGGGCATCGCCATCAAACAGCACATATCCATCGCCGTGCTCAATCAGATGCACGGCTTCGCGGTTAATGCTTTTCTGTTCATCAAAACTCCGAACGACATCGTGCAGGGCGTTTGCGGTAGCAGTCGAGCTGGCCGCTTCGCGGTCCTGTTCTGTTAAGGTATGCTTGCGCTCGGATGTTACAGCTTCCTTATTTTGGCCGCTAATTGCACTCGTAACGTCGCTTTCGTTTACAACTTCTGTCATAGGGTCAAAGTTGCGAAGGGAAACAGAACCGTCCTGAGCCCGTTCTGCAATCGTGACATGCAACCCACGTTGAGACATTTGCTTGGCCTGGTAACCCATCTCGTCACGCGTAAGCGCGATAGAGGGCGTGTCATGCACCTTCTCGAACTTGCTGGTCAGATGCGGATCAATCTTGGCGATTGTCTGCACATTGTCCGAGAAAGTTCGAAAGCCTTCACCATCCTCAACAAAGACCACCCGGTCGGGATGACGATTTGCGAGCTCGGCATGCTGTTCAATAGCGCTTTGAGCCGTCACTTCTTCACGTGTCTGGCTTTCCTGTGCCGCCCCGACACGCGATTGGCGCCATGTCGCACGGCTCAGGCCTTCAGCCAGCATTAATCGCTTATCAAGAGCTGCCAGTGAGGATGTGACCGTCGCCAGATCCTTTTGGCTAAACCAGGTCAGTTCTCCGTCGCTCTGAAGGTTCTCTTTGAGAAGAGGGACTTCATCACTGAGTTGGCGCGCGAGCAGCCCGGCGATCACATATCGATCGCCATCAACAAGGGCCGGAACTTCGCGATTACGTGCTGCAAGATGAACATCGGCATATCGATCAGCAATTGGTTTTTCCGCCCAAGTGCCGGCACGTTGACGGGCGCGCTTTTTCTCGCGTTCTGCCCGGACAGTTGGATCGTCGGCATCTTCGGCTGTGAGTGTTTCAAGCTCAACATGATTGCCGACAAAGTTTTCCAGAACGATCTGGCCGTTTTCGTCGAGCCTGGCAATGACCACCCGATGTTTTGGTGCGAGCTGTTCTGCAACAGAATTTGCGTCACGTGCCGGCAACTCCATTTCGGCAATGTCGCCAATCTCGACGAGCGGCAATCCGTCGATCATCTGGTGCGCGCGCTTGGCATCGCGATCGAACAGTTGAGCTGTGTCGTTCTCAACAAAGATCAGTAAAGCGTCATTTCCGGCCAAGCGGCGAACTTCATCTGCCTGGAGGAAAATGCTGGTAGACCGCGCGGCCATTTCCGCATCTGCCCGACCTTCAGGTCCTGTCAGCAGCAAGCGAGGGGCAGCCAGTGCCGCAGCCTGCTTGGCTGCTGCAAGTGCAGGGCCGACCATCGTGTCACTTGAACGACGGTGAATGCTTTTGCGTTCGATCGCATCCCAGGCTACTGAAATGTCTGACGTATCGCTCAACACAGACCGCTTGGTACCTTCATCAAGGAACTGGATGTAATCCAGACCTTTGGCCCGAGCGAGATCGGTGGCAGCCTGGGCAAGCGGTCCGATGTCGCCGCCCGGAAGATTTGCTAGACCAGCCGTATCTAAACCCGGGATTTGTGAAAGCTGCTCGATAAAGGCCCGCGCACTGGCGTTGTCGCTTGTTAGATCAACACCTTGACCGCGGCGCAGATAGACCGGGATTGCTTCATCAAAGCGACCAAGACTTTCTGCGTCGGTCCTACGGGTGAACAGGACAGGGTTCGCCCCGGCGTAGGCTTGATCAAGTTCCGGATACTCTTTGTTTGGAACAGAGAGCCAATGGATATCATTGACGTTAAACCCGCGTTCTTGAAGAACCGCCAGGTCAAAGCTTTCGGTTTCATCCAGGCGCCATTGCGCAAGCCGCGCAACTTCATCTTCACTGCGCTGTTTTTGCCATTCTTCGCGCCGGGCTTCCTGTTCTGCCTTTTGGGCGCGAGCCAGTTCAATAGAGGTAGCAAGTTGATCCCAGGCCAGTTCGACATCGCGGGCATTGAAGATGACAAGTTCCGTCTGATCGTATTCAAACGGTTCCCAAAGTTTAACACCGTCGAATTTGTCTGACAGCCAGCCCATGAGGGCATCTTTGAGATCTCCATCATAAGCGCCGGCTGAGGTATAGTCTTGCCGACGGATCGCTTCTTCGAAGGCAGCGTAGTCAAATTCACTTAAGCGGCGTTCAACAAACTCGTTCAGGACCGCATCTTCATCTTCACCGGCCTCAACGCGCCGCTCGACTTCCTCGAATTCCGACCCGCGCTCGAAATAGGTCGTCGACAGACCCATCTTAAGCATGTCGTCGTGTTGATCGAAAAAGGCCCTGGTTATCTCCTGAACATCCGCTGACCATGGTTCTTGCGTAAGATCTGCAATGTTGCGCAATTTCGCCCGAACAGGTGCTGCATCTTCCATGCCGATATCGATCGCCGTGTCGCGATCCGGGTAGAGATAAAAACACCCGGACGTCTGCGACATCTCAGCGGCAAGATCGATGTCAGGATCAGCTGCGTTATCGACAACTAGCCAGTAGAGGTCGGACTCTCGAAACTCCGCTGTGACACCCTGGTTGAGATTGAACTCAATGTAAGCGTCCCGGTCAGTGCTCCTTGCGTTCTCGTAGCTGTCGTCGACAACTTTGTTGGCATGTGCCCGCTCTGCCCGGCTCATATCGTCCGGAGCTTGAAGATTTTTAAAATCAAAGGCGTTTGCCATCGTCAGCGCGGCTTTTGCCGCACCATTGGCAGTGTACATGAACCGGTTGCCTGGGAGCAGCGCTTGCCCGCTCTCCTTATGAAGAACAACAAACCGTAAGGCATCCCTGTCATAAGTCCCTGGACGCAGCCCCGGGCGAGGGAAGGGGACAACTGCCAAACCTGGTGCTTCGGGATGGACAAAGCCCGGATACCTGACCGGCCCATTGGGCGACAGCAAGGGAACGTCAACGGTGTCCCAGCCATTCGGCGCCGCACCCCGACGCATTTGCCACGTCTCATAGTCGTGGTGTGGGGGAAGATCTTTGACTTCGGCGTCGTTATAGACGGTCAGACCGGTGTCATTGCTGCCGGTTGAATAGAAGACATTGCTGAAGCGATGGACATATTTTCCCTGTTCTCCATCCAGATGCATTTTTGCAAGCAGTTGATCTGCTGAAACATAATCTGGAACATCAAGCACGCGATGAATACGTGAGCCGTCCGCCTGTGGTCCTGGTGCGCCCTGATGGTTGACAGGAACCAAAGCTCCAGCCTCCTCTTCGCGTAATGCGACAGGACGCCCGGTAGAGAATTGAATACCGGCAGCAAAGGGGGCAGCTTCCTCGCCGCGGAGTTCCCATGGCATGACAAACCGATCCATCGGTTTGGCAGATGAATGTTTTGGAGGACCTCGTTTGACCATTTCAGGAACCTGAGCGCCAACAATTTCTCGCGCATCATCAAGTATATCAGACGCCTTGAGGGTCATTCTCTTGCCTTCCATCAGGGAAAGAAGAGATGACAATTGGGCAGGCTTTATCTCAGCGACCATTGATGTTCCGCTTGAGACAAAATCTCCTGTAAGGCCACGGATGTCCTTATCAAGCCAGTATTTCCCGCCCGCTGATCTGGCTCGACTGGCGCGAAGTTCGATAGTGTCCTTTCGCTTGACGATTGACAGCGCATTGTCGGCCGTGACGGCCGTGCCCTTGGCGTCAAGGTATTTTTGGACATGTTCGGGTTTGCTTAGGATGACTTCGGCCCGTCCAAGAACCTCTTGAAGTGTTGCATCACGGGGCAGCAATAAACCTGCCTCGATGGTGCCCTGGGTTGTCGTGAAATACATGACATTGGCTTTTCGGAACTGGTCCGCTGCAGCCAGAATGTTGCCTGTGGCAACAAGACGTTCTTCACGATCGTTTTTTGAGGGCCGGTCAAAGGCTTCTGCAATCGGGCGCACTTCCAGTGTGCCCTCTACATCAATTGCGGCTTTGTCAGCCTTGATCAAAGTATAGTCCTTTGACATTGGCTTTTCGCCGGGCAACGCCAGTTCATTGAGCCTCAGTTCAATTTCCTTGGCACCATCGGCGACAAACATTTTGATTGTCCAGGCGGCCGGCGCTACCGGATTGACGGAACCGCCACGTTTGGACAGTCCGGCGACAATCCCGTATATATCTTTGCCGTCAGGTGTTTTGAGAAGGACTGAACGGCCAACAGGGAAGTTATCGACGAGTTTGGTAAATCTCTCAAAGTCACCCGTCAATCGCGTGTCAACTGATTGCTTGTTTCGAGAGCTGGCCCGTTCTACCGAGGCGGACCTGTAGCGTTCAAACTGTTCCTTGGCCCGCTCCTTGAGTGCTTTGGCGTGCTCCCGACCGTTGCTCTGCGTGTCAGAAAGAACGGTTCCGTCACCCAATCCTAGGCTCTTGTTGATCTCGGCAAGAACCCGGGCGAACGGATAGGGCTTTTCGGTGTTGCGGACATTCATCTGCTTGATGTGGACAGGTCCGCCGAAGGGTGATTCGGCCCTTACCGACTTTGTCAGCTGTGCGCGCGAAAGTTCCCTCGCATCCAAATCATGCACCCGCGCTTCATCACGGATGAGACCCATACGCTCGGCTTTTTCCTGCTCGGCACGAAATTCGGTTTCGAATTCGCCATAGAGTTTCTCTTGCAGCGCGACAGGCAACATGATCATTCGGCCCGTCACTTTGCGGGCAGCCCCATCGGTCTCGAGGCCGCGGGCGCCAGAGGCCAGTTTAAGGGGAAAACCAAACCGACGATGGATCGCTGGATTATTTTCCATCACGGTTGCCGCAGCCCGATCGCCGATGGCATTGAGCATGTCGATCCCGCCAGACTGGAATAGCCCTTTCTGGTTTGCTGTTGTATTGGCATTCAAGGAGCGTAACTTGCGCTCAAGGCGAGCTGCATTACGCCGTGATGCAGGGATATCGGTCATCAAATGGAGGTAGCTTGGTGTATGCACCTGACCAGTCCGATTAACCCGGCCTTTCATTTGAACGTGCTTGGTCACATCCGGGTGAGGCTGCCATGTGATGTCAAGTCGAGGTCGTTGATCTGCAAAATTCGCGTTGGCCGATAGCGTAATTCCGCTTGCGACACTTTCATTGCCAACGGCGACATCGATCGATCCATCATTGAAGGCAGTTTCGGTGCGCACATCAGCTGCTTTTGATCGTTCTGCTGCAGTGCGACGATAGTAAACTGGCCGATCACCGCTATAATCGATCCCTTCAGAGCGCCCCGTAAACTCACCAAACTTATAACCAGCCTGCTCGAGGCGCCCTTTTACATGGTCAATCGGGCTAACAGGCATTCCGGACCAGTCGGCATCTTCGATCAGCTTTTCAACCCGGTCGAACAGTGCTTTGGCGCGTGAACCGAGTTGTTCATCGGTTAAATGAATACGTTCCTTTTCGGAAAAAGGCGTTCCGATCGTGACATCCCGAGATCGCTCAAGATAGCGCTTAAGAACGTCGCCAAAGTTCGCATCGATCGCGTCGCCAGGCTGCAATTCATTGGCCGAGACAAACTCGGACATAAAAGCACCCATGGTGTTGGCAAGAGTAATGAATGGCTTTTGGCCGTTTTCAAGCGATTGAATTGCTTTGTCTGCGACCGTATCGGCCATGAGTGACAATTCAGCCTGTTGGGCGATATTATGGAGCAAAGAGGTGAAGATGATAGAGTTGATCCCAACTTCGCCTGTCGCCCCATCACTCATGGCTTTCTCGCCGGATTTTTTAAGCTCTTTGCCAAGTGGCCCTTTTAACAGTCCTTGTTTTGCGTCGTCAAAGGCGGCGATCGCTTCAAGGATCTCTGCGAACTTGTCGAATCTCTTCGGATCGATATTGACCACAGAGAACTCATAATCAATACCCTCCATTGATCGTTCGAGACGCATGTACTGGCCGGACTCCGAAAGCATCGAAGCCACCATTTGTTGCATCGGCAATCCATGTTGGGCGATGATTGATCCGATCTCTTTAGGATCGCGAACAGCGTAGCGCAGATCTGTGCGGCCAAACAAATCCATAGTATGTGGTGCTTTTGCCCAGGTTGCTGAGCTATCGTAGACACCTTTGGCATCCCACATAAGTTCCCGGGCAAACTCAGCGCGGTTGGGGGGGCCTGGTTGCGAGAAGAGCTGATCCTGTCCGCCGGCATTATGGGTTTCATCCCGCACCAGCAGTGCGTTCTTGCTGAGCCGCTCAAGCAACATGCGCCGAAGGGTTTCATGCCCCTGGACTGTTTGGGTCTGTGCCCAACTGGTCATGACAAAGTCGTAGTCTTTGCCCAGATGCCCCTGATCACGGATACGGATCAGTTCAGCATCATGCTTGGCTTTGTTGGGTGTGGAGAGAACCCGGCCGTCTGGCAACTCCAGCGCTTGAGCACCTGTCAATCCGTCGTTTGTGATCAACGGTCGCAGATGGCCATAGCCGATATCGGCAAGATCACGCATGATTGCAGGGTAAAGGTTCGGACGCTCGGTGATGAAAATCGGGGTTAACCCATTGAGATGGGCATACACCAGCATGGCTGAAGCAACCCGGCCTTTTCCGATCCCCATCAAGTGACCATTGATAAAGGATCCACCGGTTTCGTGCTGATGAATTGCGAACGCTGTCGCATCAATCTGTTCACCCGCCAAGGCGTTGTAAAGCGCCTCCTTTGTTTTGTAACCAAGCTTTTCCTGAACAAAGTCATCAACATTACCGACCGCAGACACCAAGCGCGCTTTTGCGGCATCGAAGCTGGACACAAGGTTTGCGGGCATTAATGTTTCAAGCGGCTTGGCCCCCGAAAGAGGCTCGTAAGGGACAAGGCTTTCGTTCATGCTCCGATCTCCAGCATCAGGGCGTCCAGATCCAGCAGTTTCTGTTCCACCGGGATTTCCGTCTGAGGGGAGGCGGGAAGTGTCCAGGTCAATGGGTGCAGCCAGGTTAGAAAATCGATGTTGTGGATCATTGCCACCGGATCCGGACTCAGGTGATCCACTGGCAGACAGGCGATAATCCGCTCCAGCGCGCCCGGTTGAGCTTTCTCGATCGCCGCCAGTTTGTACTGGATCGCGGTCTGATAAATTCGCGGTGTCACTGACTTGGTCTCGCTCGGAAATACCGTCGTTCCGAACAGCGGTTTTTCCGCTGGCGTAAAGCTTTGCGCTGGCTGATAGGGAAGTTCGTGGATCCAGTTGATTCCGGTTGGCATCGAAGACATGACAAATCTCCTTGAGCTCTTCAAGCGAGGTGATAACAGGCGGCGTCGAAAGCGTGGGCAGAGGCATTGAAGAGCGGCCCTTGCCATCGATCACAATGAGATCGATGGGCCAGCCCGCCCCTTGTTGTCGGTAAAGGTCGCCAGAAAGGGTGATGTGATCGACAACATTGAAGCTGTCGTAGAGCTTCCAGTGGAAACGACGCAGTCCAGCCTGGTCGTAGCCTTGTTCGCGCGCTTCATCTGAATGGGCCCGCACAGAAGGCAAGATCAGCACGGCACGGCCATCATCGGGCAAACCCGTGAGACCGTTCCAGACAATGGCGTGATGCAAGCGCGATGTCGCGACAGCTCGCGGATTGGTTCGTTTTTCAGCCGACACCCCCTCAGACGCAAGAAACAGGGTTTTTCCTTGCTCTTCGCTCAAGGCCCCAAACGGGGGATTGGCAATAAGGTGCTGATGTGCGCCGGGTGGACGCCCCTGCGCGGCATCAAGTGTCGTTACATACTTGGCATCCAGCCCGCGGGCTCTTGAGCTGTCGAGCTCATTGGCTTTGCGGTCCTCACGGTCCTGTCCGATAAGAAGCGCACCATTTCCTGCCGTTGGATCGTAGGTTACTTCACCAGGCTTTGCGCCCAAAAGGCGGGCGGCAAGTCCCGCGATCGGAAGCGGGGTAGAATAGGCCTGAAGTTCCGCAGACCGGGACGTTCTTGTTGAAAAGTTGGGTAACTGGTCTTGCAACTTGGCAAGCTTGTCGATCAGTTCGCCAGAAGATCCGGAATGACTTTTGTAGATGCCAGCGGCCAAACGGACCATTGCACGTTCGCCAACCTCCTCAACAGCCCGTCTGAGAGCGTGCCGTTGTGGTATCGGAAACCCAAGAGTGTCTTCGCAAAACGTCCTTAAGGCCCGTGCTGACGAAAAAACGTGTCCGTTTTGAAGGTAGGTTCCGATCGCGTCGCTCAACCGTTGTTCGTCAGATGGGATTAATCCACTTGAGATTTCAGTTTTGAAGGCAACCGGGCCTGAAATGCGGCCACGTGTCGTTTTGCTGTCATGCAGCCTGTTTTCAACCCGACCTTGTTTGGCGGCATCAATAGAATTTTCAATGTGGCTTTCGATAAGTTCAAAACATGCACGCCGCATGTCCTGATTGGAAGGATTGTTGGTCCATTCGCGGACATCGCGCCGCGTGATGTCCCAGCTGCCCATCTTTTCAAGTTCGACGACGCAGTTGCGTGCGGCTTCTTCGGATGCAAATCGCTGGGCGAGGGCCACACATGAAAAGCCTGAAGGCAGATGAGTGATATACCAGCCAGGCTTGGACTGAAGGCTGCGCGAAACCGCAAAATGCCCGCGAACGACAGGATCCACAAGCCTTCCGACAGAGTGAATATCGGATGTGACCACAGGTCCAGCATGATACACGGTATCGCGCCGGATAAACCGGTCAGCGGGGCCGAGCGGGTTGAGCGCAACGTCTGGATTACGCAACATGTCGATATCTGCGGCTTGCGCATGTGCGATGGCCAGTGTCTGGGCTTCTTTAAAGGAATGAGCCGAGACGATGGGGGTGTTGTGGTAGTTTAGAACAAAGGCTCCGTCCTCTGGAACATTCCGAATTTCATACCCAATCCCATCCTTGTCACGGATCGAAACTGGGGCTTCCTGCATAAGTTCGTTAAACGCCACTTCCCGGGCACGTTCTTCAGCTGTGGCAGCAATGGAATCGCCGTGGACACGCACCAATTCACGCTCATCCGTATCTCCTGTACGCAGACCTTTCGATCTCATTTCATCAGCAACGATTCCAAATGAAGCAGCTTCTATCGCGTCTTCGGTTGCCGGGCTTGCCTTGGCAATAAGCTTTGCAATCCCGTCATCCTTTCTGTCTTTCGCAAGATTCTGGATATAGACATCATCGATGATGAAGTCCTTTCCAAAACGCGACAGATATTCAGCTTTCACTTGTCTTTCATAGAAGGGGTAAAGCTCTTCCAGCTTGCTGTAGATCGCATCGTCATCGGGAATATCCGCTTCCGAAACGCGCAATTCATCCAGATCGCCAAACACAGGCATCTGATCGGCGACTTTCCAACGCGGCGTGGTGAGTGCCTCATAGTTGGTTCCGGGGGCGCCGTAAGCGTCGACATAAGCATCAAACATTTTGACGTGTTCAGCAACTTCGTCCAAAAGTGGTTGCGCTTGTCTAACTGTAGTAGGATGAGCAATGTCGAGGTTTTCAAGGAATGATCCGACCCGCGCGCCAAGCTCTCTATGGTAACTGTCATAAAGCTTATGAGGAGCCATACTGCTGCGTTCTGGATGGGGTTCGGACAGCCCGAACTTCTCGGCTTGATCAAAAACAAGGTTGGCCTGCCAGAGTAGTTCTTTTACATCCTGCAGCCGTGCATATTCGCCCGGTACACCTTTGGCCGGATCGTTGGACGGAACAAATGTGTGGTCGAGAAGGTCTGGACCTGCGCCAAGGTGAACCAGGCTTTCTGACAGGCTGCGATAATCGCGCCCGGTTGAGAATTTGGGGTCAAGCAGCCCACTTTCCTGAATGTCGCGACTGTTTACCGCCTTCCTGTCCTTGATTATGTCTTCATAACGCGCCCGCACGAAAGCGGGTGTCATGCTTTGAGAGTGAATCTCTTGTGTCAGTGTATTGCCATGGGTGACAAGTGCAGGGATATCGCGCAAGGCCATGTTCAGATAGGCCATGTCACATGCACGACTATCAACATCTGTGAGATAGGCCCGCATGTGTTGGGTCGGGTCCAGACCATTTTCTAGCAGGTTCTCGGCAAAGGCAATTGTCATCACGCCAGCCCCGCAAGCGGGATCGGCCACGTCCAGATAGCCTTTCCCAGAATTAATCTCTTCTGCTTGTTTTCTTTCCAGGTTCTCAAGAGTGACTGACGACATAATCTTGCAGATAGAGTAGGGCGTGAATTCTTGTCCAAGGGCGCTGTTAGGAGCAATCTGCATGTGAAGACGACCCAGTGTGTCGTCTTCATACTGGCGGCATGCTGCCGTTAAATGGCCAAGCGCATTTGGAAAATTCTGCCGAATGTCATCAAGCCGATTGTTTCTACGATATCGGTCAACAACATCGAGATACCGACTTTCGTTTTCGCGCCATGCATCACTGTTTACAGGTAATGCAGCTCCCCGATGTGCCGAGGATGCAAGTGTCAGAAAGTCCTGCCACTTTTCACTCATCCTTAGAGACGGATCGGCGCCATCAATGAGCTTGAAGATTTCGCGTTCATGTTTTTCTGCAGGCAGCACCTTAAAAGCCACAGCCCCGGCAAAAGAATTGTCAGTAACCGCTGGCTTCCTGGGCGTGCGTTTAAGTTCTCCGCGAGATACTTCTCTAATCGCATCGCTTGTATTACGGGCGATTGCGCGCAAATTTGCGCTTTCGCGTGCAAAATCCTCGTGACTGACAATCGCGTGCCAGTCTGCTTGTTTTTCAATCAGATCCGCAAAAGCCAGCGCATCCTTATCGCGTCGGAAGAACGGTTTGATTGGTGTGCCTGACGCAAGATGGATAACAGCCGCCCCGGGCTGATTATCCCCCAAGTGCCAATCGGTGCGCACCACGCCAAAACTTTGTTTGGCAAAACCGTGTGCCAGGCGCGAAACGCATGGCGTGTTTCGGGACAGGATGATGGTCCGTGGCCGCCATTCGTCAGGCCCTCTCGTATTCATTTCCTTGAACAGGCTATCAGCGTCAATTGCACGGGACCCCCGGAAGGCAAATTGACCGGCAATCTCTTCGGCATCTGCGATTGTCTCCATCGCGTTTTCACCGCGTGCATAGCCAAGGAAAGTCTCTTCACTGATCGGACCCGGGGCGAAGACTTCCATCGTGTCTGGATGTTCTGGCTGGAAGAAAACCCTGTAACCCTGATCGCTTGTATCTTCCAGGACGACAGCCTCGGCATACTGCTTGAGTTCTTCCTCAACCAGATGCTTGATATGATCTTCGAAATCATCGGCCATATCGATAAAGATCAGCTGCGCTTTCACATCTTCGTCATTGGCCATGTAGTCGAGAAGTTCAGACTTCTCTTCTTCGCTCATCTGGTGCCATTTCCAGTGGGTCGCCGTGGCCCATTGGCGCATGGTTTCACGCCCTGGCACATAGCTTTCAATATTCGCGTCGAAAAAGTCCTCAGCAATAGATGTTTCGAACGCTGTTTCTCTCATACGCGAAACAAACCAGTTGCGGTCTTCATCGCGGGGCTTGAATGCGCTGTGTTTGTCGAGATCAAAACGAGGGGGATTCACATCGAGCATGTTGGCAGAGAAAGCCACAGCACCGGCAAAGCCGGTCATCTTCCGGGGAACCGCACTCTGTCGCTGCAAGCGTTGATGGGTCCGCATGACATGCCGATTTTCTACCGCATCTTTTGCGGCGTCCTGTTCGGTCAGGACAACGAGATCTTTAACATCATCGAGCTGCGCGTTCGTGACGGTTGCCCAATCCTGCTTTGGTCGCAACAGGTCGGCAAAGCGCTTTGCTTCCCCCTCGGAGCCCCATACGCGGCCAACAGCCATTCCGGTTGGCAGATGAAAGGTCTGATAGCCCGGGCGACCGCTAAAGGGTTGGATGACAGCAAAACTGCCACGCGCCCAACCGGCTTTCCTGCTATGCCTAAATCCTTCCGGGGTGGCAAAGTCCTGGCGAGCAGAATTCGCGTCTTGCCTGATCCATTTATCGTCTGAAAGCGATTTGTTGACCGGCCATTCGTGGCTGATTTGCCCGAAACGTGCGTGTTTTCGTGCGGCTTCTACTGCATCTGCGTAATCAGAATAGAAGCCAAGGTCTACTGCTTCATACCGGCTCAAATCTTCAAACAAGACGAAATTGCCATCGTCCCGGCGCAGAATGACATAATCAACGATTTCGTCCGGGTCAGTGCCAATCGCCACATACATATCCTCTGTGGCACTGGCAACCTCCTGGCTGACATGGTCATACTCGAGTTCGTAGAATGTCTCATCAAGGAGGCAGTTGTCGTAATTCTTGTCCCAATCCCACGCAGGATGATCCTGATCGCCTTCTGCTTCTTCCTTGCATCGATCGATCAGCGCGTCATATGTCCTGTCCGACAGTTCGATGGCGAGATCATCATCTTCGATGGGCGCATCATCCGCGATCCGATGATATCGGCGGAACTCTCTTTCTTCATTCGACCGGACTTCTTTCGCCCAGACCTCGTTTTCTGCAATTTTCAGGAGTTCTTGCGTATCCTTTAAAAATTCCTCGGCGTGACTTTTGATCAGACTCTCTTTGGCTTGCCTATACAGATCCTGTTGCTGCCAAAAGTCCTCATGAAAAATTTCGCGCTCGTAATCGAGCAAGCTCGAATAGATTGCCCCGCCATCATCGAGCTCCGTAAACGGCACCATGTCCTCTTCTGGACCAAATTCAGGCAACGGCCGATGATCCCCGGCCATGTTCGCGCCCTGAAGGCGGCGAAGTGCAGGGTACTCATCCAGGACATCAGACGGGACAGGGAGTTTCTTTTTGATCGCGTGTGCCACGGCATCGCGATGCCCTGTTAGCAAGCTTGTCTCGCATGAATTGGTGAAGCGATCGATAGGGCGTAAATCCTTGCACACCTTTTCAAAATGGTGGCTTTCACCGTCAAACAGGTGAAGCTCTCCATTGTATCGAATGGCGACGGGTATCGGATTGTTGCCGAGAAATCTCCATGGCTTGCGATAGGCAATCAGTGTCTCGGGATTGTCCGGGTCTTTAAAGACGCGAAAAGCCCCTTTGAGAGGGTCGGCCTCAGCTTGATGCAAATTGCGGCCGGCGATGGTTCGAAATTCGAGCTCATCTTCGCCGGAATGCGGCGTAATCGGAAACTGTTCAAGGTATTCTTCCGACGACATCGCCCAATCGGGCTTGCCGGTTGAATAATAGGCACGCTCTGCATTCAGGGCCCGCATTGCGGCTTCTGTTTTAGGGGCAACGACACTCAACAGTTCAGGATCGGACAGATCCAGTTTAACCGACCAGTCGATAATAGGTCCCTCAGACCCTTCGGCAATCTCGTTTATCGCAAGGCGCGCCTGATCAAGGGAACTGTCATCAACGACACCGAACTTCGTGAGTGACAGGAGTGCGATCTGATCGACAGGAGAGATTGGCCATTCTGTTTCGTGAATGCGCCAACCTTGCCCGGTCAATGCACCATTCTCAAGCAGACCGATATCGACAAAGGCACCGGATTTCCAGGCACGTACCGATTGGCCCGGGGCAACCACGTATCGTTCCGAGTTAATGTCAGGGGTGCCAGTTGCGAACAGGGGGGTGCTGTCTGATGACCGCCACACAGGGGCGGCTTTTACCAAGCTATTGTGTCCCAGTAGATCCTGCAGGCCCCGGTAACGTTCAGTATCCGTTACGTCTTTATCGGTGGTGAGAATAGACGGAAACGGCCCACGTCGCTCGATACGTGCTTCGAGACGACGAAATTCGGCATGTTCTGCAAGTGTCGCTTCTGTGCGACTGGACAGAAGCTTTCCGGAAACGTCAGCGGCGTTCGCCATTTGCTCACCATAACTATTATACTGCAATAGAACATCAGTATAGCCGGGAAGCCCCGGACATTAAAGTTATTTAATTGCAAGAATTGGCAATGATCAGGGCAGTTTCTTCGGGGATCTCAGGCGCTTGAAATGCAGGGCAGGGCGTGATCAACGGGCTGTCCAACTTCCGGTACCCAGTGATCGAAGAACTGGAGAAACCGTTCCCGAACAATAGATGGGGAGAGCACCTGATGAGGGGTTGTGAGCATATCGAAATTCTCCAGACAGGTGACCGCCTGTTGCGCGGTGCGCGGGAGAGCTTCCAGGGGATATTTCCCAAACTTTATCAGGTTAAAGTAATGCTCAGCCTGGATTGCCAGGCGCATTTCCTCATGCTGAGGCGCTGTCATCTCGGGAGGGGAATCAAATTTTGTGAGGATCTTGTTCTGCACCCTTTCCTGAATGTCGCGCAGCTGATCAATGCAGCCTCGCTCAAGAATGTGAGCAACAGGTATCCGGACATTCTTAAGAATGTATTGCCATGCGTTTCGCAGCAACAAATACTGAATAATGTGGCCATTGGGATGCGTAGCGATCTTTTCGTAGATCGCAACCGCATTCAGCGCGGATTGCCCTACCGATATCTCAAGTGTTAAGGGCCCGCAATATACCGGCATATGGGCAAGATTTTCGGCTATGTCATGGATGTTGATCTGATTGGTGATAGGTCTTTGAGGATCGATCTGTGTGCCGCTGGGCATTGTTAGCGTTCCGACAATCATGACATCCCCAATGCGCGTTTATAGACATCAAGTATCTGTTCTTGTTCTTCTCTTGTGTGATCATCAATTTTGCGAAGCCGGATGATCTGGCGAAGTATCTTCACATCGTAACCGAGGGCCTTGGCTTCCCCATAGACTTCCTTGATGTCGGCCATGAGGTTTGCCTTTTCTTCCTCAAGCCTTTCAATCCGCTCGACGAAACTCGCCAGCTGGTCTGCGGCAATGCCTCCTACATCCGTCATACGCGGATCCTCCGTGATTTTCTCTTTGCTTGGGGGGCAGCCTCTCCTGCGGATGTTTTTGCCGCTTTGGAAGGGGCTTGTGTCTTCTGAAGGAAGGCCGGATAGGTATCTTTCATCATCAGCGCCATCCGCTTGCCAAGCGTACCGTCATAGCCCTTTTCAAAAATTGCATTCACAGCGTCTTGACCAGCGGGCAGCAGCGAACTCCTCAGTTTTGAGGCTATGCTACGCGCCGATAAGGAGGAGGAGGGGGGGGCTGGCAGGCGATCTCTCAGTTTTGCCCAGCGCGCAAAAGCAACGGCAACTCGTTCAGGGCTTGTCATGTGCTGATTGGAGGGAAAGGCTTTTTGAAGGGCCTTGGCTTCTGTCTCCGACAGCACCGGCTCGATAGAATGCCATGCTTCATGCCATGCGGTGTCTTCGCGATCAAACCGCGGAGAAACAGAGATTGTGGCAAGATGCTTTAAGGGCTCATACATTCCCGCAACTTCGGCTCGGTCTGTGCTTTTTAATCCTGATGCAACCAAACCAGGGCCTTCGGCAAATATCTCTTTGGGCAGATGGACGTCCAATGTTGGGTTGACCCGTGCCGCGATCGAGACCAGGCGTTGCCGAAGTGCACCTTCATTGCGCAAGCCTTCGAGATCAAGTCGGGCATCAATGCCGGCATGATCAGCGAGTTCAAGCCCAACCCTGTGGGTCCGACGGCTGGCCTCTTCAAAATCACGATAAGCATCAAGCCATTGCGCCGTTGATTCAGGGCCAGCCCATTTCGTGATTTTCTCGATGATTTTTTGATTGCTCGGAGCTGAGATTGTTTCTGAGCCGCTTTCAAGAATGGACATCCATTTGCGTGCCGTAACCGCCGGAACGTTTGCGCGACTGGCGATTTCGCCGCGGGCAGCCGTAAGCGTCTCCCAGTGTGCGTCTTCACGTGCACCGGCTTTGGCAAATGAGCTTTCTAAAATCTTGCTTAAATCGTCCATGATTTTCTTGCGTTATAATAATTTATTTTACTATACTCTGCTTCGAACTGATTTCAACCTTCAACGAAGGGCGATTATCGGTTTTCCCCGAGCGAAGCCGGCTTCCTGACCCCAGGGGCCGGCTTCTTTCATATATCGGTCAAAAAAAAGACGCCCCGTTAAGGGCGTCAGGGGGCAGGGTGGGGAGGCATACTAGATTTCAGAACGGTATTTCGTCATCGAGATCAGGGTTGGTCGGGAGCGGATCAGGACCAGCGTCTCCCTCGCCTGGCGTGCCGGAGCTTTGCCCGTCAGGGCCGGGGCCGCGGGTATCAAGCATGGTCAGGTTTGAGTCAAAGCCCTGGAGGACAATTTCAGTGGTATAATTGTCTTTGCCGTCCTGCCCCTGCCATTTACGGGTCCGAAGAACGCCTTCAATGTAAAGCTTGCTGCCTTTTTTAACAAAGCGCTCGACGACATCTGCAAGGCCTTCGTTGAACACAACAATACGATGCCATTCGGTACGCTCGCGGCGCTCACCAGACTGGCGGTCGCGCCACTGGTCGGAGGTCGCAATACTGAAGTTGGCGATTTTCTTGCCAGCCTGGGTGAACCGGATTTCAGGGTCGCGGCCGAGGTTTCCGACAAGAATGACTTTATTGACACTGCCAGCCATGGGGTATCTTCCAAAGTTTGTGTTTGTCCATTGCCCTGTTAGCGCAGGGCCAGTGAGGTGTCAGCGCGCAAACCGTGCGCTCTAATGACGTTACTTCATGCATTCTGGGAAAAGGAAAACATAATAAAATATGCTTTGCAAGAAATCTTGTGGTTTGCGATTATGACGCTTCTCTCTTTTGAAAGGAAGCGATCATGGCTTTGAGCGCTGCATGTTCCGCAATGCGCACCCAGGAGGAAGCAGTCGAGAATGCCCTCTCACTCGGCATTCTTGTTCCACGGACAATCCCCTTATTGTCGGCCGTCGCGGTGACAGACTGCCGTTATACCCATTGCGATGATAGTCATGACTGGTTTTGTGATCTTCGCACCGACACCTTTTTTTCAGTGCCTTTCTTGGCGCCAGATCGCCATCGCCACTTGTTGCGTGAGTTTGACCGCACTGCGGCTGTACTTGCGGCCAAAACGCGATGGAACGGACTGTGTCGGGTTTCAGTAGCCCAGCATGGTGTCATGCATGCACGCAAGGCAGCACAGCCATCCAAGCCCTACGGTCTTACACACGATAATGAAGAGGCCGATGTCGGGGATATGATCACGCCTCTTAAGCGTGAGATGCGTCGCCTGGACGTATGGGACATCATAGAGCACAACATCATTCTCCCCATGCGTGAACGTCAGGCCCGAATGGCAGGGCTTCAATGGCCCTGGCCGGCCGACGTTCAGGCCGAGGTTGAAACGATTGACGAGAGACTGAAAGCAACAGAGGCGCGCGATCAGGTTGACGTCTCATTGCTTGATATTCCGTTTCGCGAGCGGGCCGAACCCTACAGTGAACATCTGGACGTCTGGTCCGAAACTGAGGCGCGGGCAGCCTTCATTTCAGCCTGTGTCGAGCTTCTTCCGTCTCTGCAAGGGGCGGCCATCGATGATTGTGACGCCAGCTGCAACGGTTCAAGCCGGGCCATCGCCTAAGACAGCCCGTGGCCATCCAAGGCGCAACTCACAAACTTGATTGAATAGATGGAGACCACAGCATGTCGGGTTGGTACTGGAGAGATCTCACTCCCTTCTCCTATGGGGCAATCATGATGGATTTCCCATGGCGTTTTGATAGCTACAGCGAAAAGGGGCAGGGCCGATCGCCAAACTACGACAAGATGACGATCGAAGAAATCTACAACTTGCCAGTGGGTGAACTTGCATCCAAGAATTGTGCGCTTTTCATGTGGCTCACTTCGACCATGGTCGGTGAGGTGCCATCGATTATGAAGCACTGGGGCTTCAGGTTTTCCGGAAAGGCGTTTTGTTGGGCAAAACAGACCAAGCAGGGGGTGCGTAAACCAGTCCCCTCTATCTCCGACGATTACAATTGGCGCATGAATATGGGGTACACGACCAGGGCCAACACCGAAGATTGCTGGCTTGGTTTTACGGGTTCTCCCAAACGTCTTAGCGCCAGCGAACGAGAGCTGATTGTCTCACCACTGTATGAAAACTCTTCAAAACCTGACGAAGCATACGCACGCGCCGAACGTCTTTACAGCGGCCCATATGCAGACGTTTTCTCGCGACGCAATCGTCCGGGATGGGACGTCTTTGGGGATCAGGTTGGAAGTCTTGATGGATCGCCGCGACTGGAATCTGGTTCGCCATCATTTACGCCCGTAACGGCACGAGTAGAAAGATAATGAGATCAGATGGGTTAAAGGGCAAAGGTTGCGGGGTAAATAATCAATTAATGTCAAATAGTTGGCGAGTCATAATCTATGTTATGACAAAACCAACTCATTTATATCTGTTGCGTTTATCTGGACATTCCAGCTCACATGTGGGGCGCGTCCGCCTTCCGGAGAAGGTTTACTGAACGATGCCGACTATCGTTATCAATAGCCCACATCTCCCGAACCACTTACTTGGCGCATTATCAGCTGATACCGATGGTGTGCCTAGATACTGGATAATTGTTTGGCTCGACAGTTTAAAACCCAAATTGGCAAAAAGTACCCGCAGACGATATTGTCGCCATCTCAATACTTTCTACGACTACAGCGAAGAACTTTACGGTAGACGCACGTTTGATCGGGCAATCTCCGATTTAGACTTTGATCAGATTGAAACGATACTAAGTGGGTATCTCTACCGCCTCAGAAACCTTCAAAAGCACGAATCTTCTGGCAACCATGCTCATGACATTTGGAACACCTGCACTGCTTTCTTATTTGATTTGTTGAACTATCTCGTACCGCAGTCATATGACAATAAGGTTGGTGAGTTGTTTGAGAGACTCAAGCATCGGGTAAATCTATATGATCAGTTGACCCTCAGCGCCCATGCACGACCTACTTCAGCAAAGGTGCTTCCTGCCGCCGTCCTGACCGAATTGTGTGAGATATTCAACCCGACCTCCTCCTCAAACCCTTTCCGCACGGAGAAGCAAAGGTGGAGAAACTATCTTATTTTTCATCTTCTGACTTCACTAGGTGTACGCCGAAGCGAACTTTTACTACTCACCACCACTTCGGTTAAACAAGATACCTTTTATGGCAGCAATGGCTGTCAAACAAAGACATGGATTTCCATAGAACCACCAAATGTCAAAATTCGTGACCCTCGACATACTGAACCGTCACTAAAAACTTCTTTCTCCGCTCGTAACATTCCAGTCAATTCCGAGCTAACAGCTATCCACGATACTTATTTGCGCAACTTCCGAACAAGGTCACCCTACCCCTACCTTCTAACATCTCGAAATGGACTTCCATTATCCACAGCTCGGGTAAATAGTGTTTTCGCTAGGGCAAAAGAGAACCTCTCTAACAATGCGCTTAACTGCATTGCAAACGGGACACCTCTCTCTCCCCACGCCCTACGCCATACCGCAGCAGTCTACAGAATTCGAAAACACATCGATCAAGGCGATTCTTTGGAAATTGCTGTTGAAAAATTGCGTGTTTTTTTTGGTTGGGCACCGACCTCACAAATGCCACGGCTGTATGCAAGGGCCTATTTTGAATCTTCGCATCAGGACGTTTGGTCGGAGAACTTTGATCGATTTATTCACGGACTTAGGTTGACTTTGGGAGGTCGTTCCCATGAGCAAACCAGAGTATGATTTTGACGGTTTGATTGCATTCATCCAGCAGAACATTAACCGCTGGCCACCTCTTCCTGTACTAGCGCGTTATTATGACGACTACGCGGAATGTTATGAAACACTAGGGTCTGGACTCAATTGGCCCAGCATCTGATTGCAAAAATCCTGACCATATTGAGGAAGTTTTTGGCACACTTTTCGTATCGGGTAGTGAGCCGCCTCATATCCTTCATGCGACAGAAGAAGCGTTCAACCAGATTGCGTTTGGCGTAAAGGCCAGCATCATGGGGGATCGGCTTTTTGGCATTTACCTTTGCGGGGATAACCGGCAAAGCCCCTTCATCCAATATCTCTTGACGGATACGTGCACTGCCGTAGGCCTTGTCGGCGACAATGGCCAATGGTGGTTTTGACCAATTCAGGAAGCAGTCGATCATCTTGCTGTCGTGGAGTTGTCCACCACTGATCGCAAGGCGTAACGGGCGGCCGAGTACATCTACAGCGGCGTGAACTTTACTTGTCCTGCCGCCGCGTGAGCGTCCAATACCTTCTGCCAGTTCCCCTTTTTTGACCCAGCCGCTGCGCGGTGAGCCTTCACAATCGAACTGTCGATAAAGACAAGGGCATCTTCATCTTCTGATGCCAGGGCCTCGAATATATCGCGCCATATGCCGCGTTCTCCCCAACGGACATAACGATTATAGACTGTCGTAGGCGGGCCATACCTTCCCGGAAGATCCCGCCAGGGCGCGCCGGTTCGAAGAATGTAAAAGATGCCATTGAGAACTGTTCTGTCGTCGCGTCGCTTCGGCCCTCGACCGTCAACCGGAAGAAGCGGAGCAATGATCGCCCATTCTTTGTCGCTCAAATCAAATCGTGCCATGTGATAACTCCCTTTCCCAAAGGGTGAATCACATTTCGACTATAAATTTCAAGCCTTCCAATTGGGTTCAGACCCTAATTAATATCCGGACCGAAGATCGATGGCGCACTGAAATAGATGGAAGAGTTGAATACTTTGATTTTCGGCGTATTCCCGAAGGAGCCCGCGATTTATTCAAGCACTGGGTTATAAGTAAGATATCCACCGGTTTGAAATGTCGAGTGGTTCATGCTTATTTGCAGCGGGTTGTGCTTTGGTGCTCACGTTACTCAATTAATAAATTATTATTAGTGATAATTTCGGGACCTGACGAAATACAACATTCTTGGCAGAGTTTAGTAATATCCACAGACATCAAAAAAGACACAGCAACGGCTATCAAAAGCTTATTAAGCTTCATCTCCGAGAAAAATTTAGGTGCATGGCACCCATCTTATATGCAGAGAATTTCTGCTCTACCCACCCCAAAACTGGATTTGTACAAACGCATTAAATCAGGTGACTGCTTTATCTCTAGCAAAGATCAAACTTCTTTCGTGGAAAGGATAGATGCTACGGTTAAGGTTCTGAACAACAATAGCTCTAAAGAATCTCTATTTGAGATACAGTCGTATTGCATGCTCGTGCTCTGCTTTCAATATGGTTTGCGAGCAGGGCAAATAGCTCGCATATCTGTAAGTGATGTACGCTGTTTTGACACTGGTGCTGTTCATATATCTTTCCCTCGCACAAAGCAGAGAAAGTCACATTTACGTGCTATGCGGCGCATCAAGCGTGAATGGTGCCCACTTTTTACAAGCTACCTTCAAACAAGAAAGCCCTCTTCTGACAAACTCTTTCACCTCAAACCTAATGAAGTAACAAGGCGTATCAAAGATTTCACAGAGGATATATGTGGCACGCCATATACGCCGGGACATTTTCGGCATACAGCCAGTCAAAGATTGGTAGATGCTGGGGCATCATCTGTGTCCGTAGCGGAGTTCTTGGAACATTCAACGCTGAATGCAGGAACTGTCTATTACGATACATCAGCCAACCAGGCGGAATTAATTAATCAGGCGCTATCCATCTCCCCAATTTATTCAATGATTGCCGAAGTCGCTCGTACAAAAACAATCACGAAGAGAGCACTAGGCGAGGCCCCCAGTAACACCATAGTAGCAGGTATGCCTCATGGTATTCCTGTGTCTGGAATTGGAAAATGCACTGTTGGTCAACCAAACTGCCAAAAACACCCCGTGTTTTCTTGTTATAATTGTCGTCACTTTCTCGCGCTGAAGGACGAAGAAATACACAAAAGGACGCTGACAGATTTTCGGCAGGTTGCACGCGAGTTTTACAACGCTGAACGCATCAGTGAAGTCTCTCCAGCATTTCTCCAGTTAAAAGATACAATTGCGGCTGTGCAACGAACTCTCCAAGACATTCAGGAGATGGATCGAGAGGCTTAAACCAATGGGAATCTCTGAATGTAAAACTCTAATTGCCAATGCTCAGCAACTGGCACGACAACGTGAGCTTAAATGGGACACGCCCTTTGACGAAGAAGGAAACATTTATAAGGAACACAGATGGAATTTAAATGCACTCATCGGAACTCCACCTCCTCCTCTAATTTGGTTAGGCACCACTAGAATTACGGCAAATGCCGAAAAATCACTAAGGGAGATGTGTCTACAAAGAGATGTCCCCTGCCCTCAGCGATTGTTCTTGGACGGGCACTGGTTAGACTTTTACAAGGCCATCATTATCAATGAGCTATTAGTAAAGACGAACAAGCTTAGCCACGTAAATTCGAATATTGCCAAAATCATCCGGATCATTGGTGTCGTAAATCAAGCGCATCAACCTTGGGAAATCAACGCCGACGATGTTCGGCATTCTTACAACGTCGCACTTGGCGTAGGCAGTTCGGGCAAGATTGCAGCGAATTTTGAAATGGTAGTGCGCCTTGTTTTTGACGGAATGCAAATAGCGGATACTCGTCCCCTTGCACAGTATTGCTTACCCTACCGAGATCGACAGAATGCTCAGAATAAAGTAGATGAACGGCGCATTCATGAACGTACATTTCGTCAAACAGAAGGTGTTCGGACCAAACTGTCGGAACGCAAATCCAGTAAATCTTTGCCGGACAAGCGGGCTTTCTGGGAGCTCGTTGAAATCATCTTTACAGAACCACCCAAAACTTTTGCCGACTTCATTCGCTTTAGAATACTCCAGCTATGTATTATGACTGGACTTAGAATAGGTGAAGTCGTTTCGTTACCTGCCGATTGTTTGAGATGGCGGAGTTACGCAACAAAGGATGGACAACCTGCAGAGAAGGAACACGGGATTTCGCAATCCCTTACATTGAAGTATTTCGCCGAAAAGACTCTTACTCAGCACCATAAATCTTCTGTAATACTTTCAGAAAACATCCAGCATGTCCCTCCCCTATACGCAGATGTTGTTGAAGATCTAGTGCAAAGTACGTTGGCAGCTACGTCCGTTATGCGCAGTAATCTCGAACAGCAAATCAAACGAAATAGCCTGTTTCCAGATCTTGACCAATCAGCATTAATTCCCGCTTACGAGGCTTATGCCAGAGTTACCGGAAATATTGCGGTTAGTTCTCAACCTATTAACCAGGAACTTATTGCATTATATCGCGCGCATTATCACGAAAGTGCGCTACGGGACATCTATCGAGAGCAAGAAGATAACATCTTTGCCCGCGGCATGGGTGTGACTCCACGACTTCGTTCATTACACATTCGCTGGCGAGAACATGTTGATGCATTGAACTATCGTGGTGTGCAATTTGAAGGGCAAGTTTTATGGGACATGGCCTGCTTTAAGGTTTCTCAAATTGAGGCATTTCTCAGAAAACACAGGAAAGACAAAATGCCTGATTGGATACCAAGCACACTCCAGAATGGATCTTCCTTTTATCCATATCAGCACCTGTTCTTGATGCCTATTCGAGCGTTAGCTGAAGGTCGAAATAATGGAATAACTGATCTGATCCACTATTACGCAATAGGAAAATCCTCAGCATCCGACATCATGCTAATGCTGGACGGAAAACGTAAAGACAGCATATTTGCACGCTATCGCCCAAGCATTGCTGAGGATCTAGCAATTAAAACGCACTCATTTCGACATTTGCAAAACACCGAACTCATGCGCCTTGGCGTCGCTGACACGGTCATATCCAAGCGCTTCCGAAAAGATGTACGTCATTCTGCTTCATATGACCATCGAAGTCTTTTTGAGGAACTACAACACATTGAAATTGAAGACGAACTTGCAAACGATCTTAGTGAGCGCAGTCAGATCCTGTTTAAAATGATCAAGGAAAAGCAAATTGCTGGCCCAATAGTAAGCGAATTCTATAAACTTCAGAATACCGTGGGGCTAGATGACGCAATCGCCTATCTACAAACTGAGGCAGATGGCTTCCATGTTACCCCCTACGGTGTGTGCTTGAATGCTTTTACAGTTGATACATGCCCAAACCACCTTGAGTGCTTCAACAACTGTAAACACTTGGCCCGGACGAAAGTTAAATCGGAAGAAGACAACCTTAGGAAACTCAAAAAACGGTTATCCAGTTGGATTGATCAAATTGAGAGACAGCCTATCAATGTTCGTCCACTCGGCTGGGAAAACCAGTTAATGCACGCTCAAACGCGATTAGACGCTGTGAAGAGAGCTCTCGACACCAAACCGGGACAAAAAGTCTCACCAAATGGGGATGACCGATATGATGGTGGCTCCCACTCTAGCGCTTCAATCTTAGATGGCTGATGTATTTCTTTAATGCAAAGAACCTGCCGAGAGAAAAGACAATGACCCTATCTCAACAAGACTTGTTGGCGTTCGAAAGGCACCTGAAGCAAATGTTAGCTGAAGATATCGACCTTTCTGCTCGCTCATGTGTTCGGCGGGGTTTGGTCAAAAACCCTTCAGATATTACTCGCATACCGGCCCGCCGAGATCTTCTTGAAAAATATAGAAACTTTCAGAGAGAACGACGAAGCAAAAATGAAGACCGGCGTAGGGTCAAACAGCTCAAGAAAGAACTGGAGGATGCGAGAAAAGAGATAATAGAACTAGGCGCGCAACAACAAATGCTGATTGCATCCCACCGAGCAATGATTGCGATAATTGGAGAATACGGCGGGATACAAGCTTGGAGAACCTTCTTCGCTGAGTATGACAAAGCGCTAACCTTCTTGGAAACCACCTCCGGCCTCAGGCATGCTTCTGGTCCCACTAAAATAAAGAGTGCGACAAGAGTCCAACCGCTTTCTGCTGACCAGGACTAAACAAGTTAATTGTCTAATATTTAAGGATTTATTTTCACCCTAAACAACTGAAAACCGCCGATTGAACGATCTAACTGCGACAAAAGTCCACTATCAAAGGTTCTTTTCATCCGATCAATTGGATCGACGATCTGCTCCCTTGGATCATCGACATCCAATCCTGATTTCCTCTCGGAAACTGGTATCACAATCCTGTCGAGGTAGCCGTGACGCACCCTTTACTTCCGCCAATCAGACAAGCGCGAACCTCGCCCGGTGACCGTTTGGCGGTGCGTCAGTTTCACAGCCTGAGGCAACTTGTCGAAACAAAAACTTGCTACCAACTCATGTCGCGGTTTGGCCGATGATATTGAAGAGAGGAGGCTTGTTTTCAGTGCGGTCGTGGTGGAAGCGCCAAAATGCGATCTGAGCAGTTGTTCATCATCCAAAAGTCAAGACCATCAATTCTTACGAATTGGGTGCTGACCTCGTATGGGGGGAAGCGCATCCACCAATAAATTTCTTTGCTTATGTACAATTCGTCAATGGAGATCTGACTCGTGGTAGGCGCTGGCCATTTCAGAAGCTCACGCAACCGCTCCATGTTTGTTGAGAGAAAAGCCCTGCGCCTCTCGATCTTGGCAAACTGCCCCCTATCAGGGGAAATCCCAAAAATCCGCTCGCGCAATCGTCTTGCATCCTTTGGGCAAAAGGGAGGTTGGTTGTACTTACATTCGCCAACTAGCCACTTTCCCTCTTGCGGCCAGTAAGCGAGGACGTCGAAGTCACCAACATCGTCAAATTTTTCCTCCGGAAAACGGCGATTAAAGTCGATGCCTTTAACGGAGAACGAGGTGTAATTCGAGACGATTTCGAAAGCCAAGTGCTCCAGCCCCTTTTCATGAGCTTGCTTAATCGTCCGGACCTGCTTCTGGATCGATGGCCAATCATAATCAGCCGGTAGGTAGCCACTCATGACGTTTCCCGCCCAAATTTTTTGTGCGTTCTGCGCAGATGCTGCGCCCCAAACTAGGATATCTTGGTCTAGGGGAACTAGTGGCTTGATTGTATATCGTCCGCCGCGTTTTTTATGCTCCCAGATGGGGACATCCCCTTCGTCGACATCCTTCCCGATCAGCCTCCGAATCTCGGTCGGGCGCAGGCTAAGGAATTGAACGATGCTATCCGCCTCATCTGCGCTTATTCCGTCAATGAACGAGCAGAGCGCCTGCACAATGTTGCTCTTTGTTTCACGGTAGGAAAGTTGGAAACTCGATCTCCCATGAAGTGTTTCCCACTGCATCAAGACTGACAGAGCGTCCATCATGTGGCTGAAGCTGAACTGAGTATCTCTGAGGAAAGCTGCATCAAAATCCTCTTTGTATCCATTATCGGCATTCTGCGGCATTGTATCAGCGCTGGAATCGAGGTCGATACCTAGGCTGTAGCTCGCCTGTTCTCGGTTGAACGCCTCTTCCTGGGCCACCTGTTGGTCGGAATAAAAGACGTTCGGCACCAATTCCTCGCTGATCTCAATCCCTCCGGTAGCGATTCCGTTGTGAAGCGCGTCGCTGGCGCTGTAAAGGACCAGAAGCCAGTCGACATGCGCTAGAAGTTGTAGGATGTCGTCATCAGACGGCATAACGTCCTGTGTCGACGGCAGGCTGAGGGAGCTCTCCAACAGAAAGCGGAGATTGCGACTTTCTGTTACGAGGTCGTGATGGGCATCAGCAAAAGCTTGTTGTCGATCATAACTGACTTCGTGCCTAAGACTTTGTTCCAGGCGATCTCGTGTTCGCTGAAATTTTACAGACCACGCGTCATGTTGGGCGACGCAGTACGACAGCACCCGATTCTTGTTGAAGCGACCAATTTGCTTGTGAAGTTGATCACGAAAGGCATTGCGTGCCAAATCGATCAACCTTTTTGCCTCATCGAGCTCAAATCGGCCGGGCTCGATACCGTGCTCTTTAAAGATGATCGCAATGGCTTTACGAGCAAGCTTGAACATATCTGGTCGTGGTTTTTGCGGATCAACGAAGTCTGGGACATCGACGATTCGCGGTGATCGTGAGAGCATGAACCGTGGTTTGCCCGGCGCCACCGACCGCACCTTCTGCATCAGGATAGCGTCCATGGGCTCTCCGAGAAATGCTGCCATTCCTTCCAAGATGGAACAGGCGCAACTGACCTCGAAGCTGTTGTCGACCGGATCTTCAAAGTGGGCCAGAGCAGATGAAAGATTTATGGAAACACCGACTCTTACGGATGTGTCGTCGCTACCGTCGTCGATCTGCTCCCACCCTTGCAGTAAGGGCATATCGTCACCTTGAACCTGTGGCCTGGACGCAAGCATTTCCGTGTTAGCCCTGAACTCGACAATGATCCGATGCCAGCGAAACATGTCGGCGTTCTCGAAATCACCCCGCCTGCGGTAAATGGCGTCGGCAACACAGTGCGTGAAGAGTTCTAATACTCTGATGTCCAAGTTATCAAGATCAAGTTGAATGTGGTGGACGAGAAGCAATGTGCATCCTGACACCGTCATTGCCCAAGCCTGCGTGGGCTGTGCCTTCGAGGTCAGATCCAGAATTCCATCCTCGCCAGGCTCAATGACCCAACTCCTTGGGTCATCGTTTGGGAAACATGCCGGTGCTATGCTCCAGAATTTGGTTAACTCCTCGTATCGCCAGTTCGATCCACTGTGCGGATCGATCATGACGAGGTTCGGTTCAATCGCTCCATCTATCAGGACGCCATGGGAATAGCGAAACGCTGCAAATTTGTCCGTGAGGCTAAGGAGGCCCAGGTGGAGGGCGCCTTGATTTGCCTTGATATAAGCCCAAAACCGATCGAACTCGGACAGGTCCTTAATTGAGTCGAAAATCGACACCAAATCAGCAATTGGAAGAATCTGAGCAGATTTCGTTTCGGGAGGTATAAAGCTGCTTCCCTCAGTAGATTCCTGCGGTAAGGCGGCCAGAATCACGATCACGTCCGGCTTTATGGCGTTGCCATCGACGCCCGAAAATTGGAGTCCTTGGCTTGTGCCGTCAATCTGGATCCCCCAGTCCTGGCGAGTTACCAGATCTAGAAGCTCGGCCTCGATCGCGGGAAGGCGCTCTAAATCGCCCTTGCTCAAGATGACGACGAAATAAAAGCAGCTATCACCCCGTAAGAAAGCGGCGAAAGGCGTCGGTATAATTCTATTCTCGTCACGAACCCAGAATGGTCCCCTGATGATCGTACCGTGAGCTATTCTGCTTGCGAGAAATTCGCTGACCTGTTGCGTGAGATTGTAATGCCCCCTGAAAGGTAAGGCTTCCGCCCGATGCCCCCAAAAGTCGACGATGTTGGTTACAGCGCATCTTGGTGCTACCGGGAATAGAAGCTCACCGATCTTAACAAAAAGAGCCGGGAGCAGTTTGCCGGTCATCAAGGCCTCCCCAAAGCCGAAGAAGCCCTTTGGAAAGTCCGACTTTCCAAGCTCCACAACCAATTCCGAGCTGAATCGCCCGGGTCTTGTGAAACTGGTTCCAACAGAAAAAAGTGTCGCCCGGCACACTTGCCAAAATGGTTCCGGGGGAATCTCGATATGCCCCGGAGAAATGCCGTCTATGTCACCGACGAGCGATTTATCGATGGAAGTTAAAATGCTATCTTGCAGAAGGACCGCGGCAAACATGTCGTCCAAAGCGGCCTGCTTATCTGCATTCGTGAGGCGAAAGGCTTCGATGTAATCCGGAACGCGCTCAAGCGAGGTGCCATAAAACAGGCGCAGTGCTCGCCCCTGCCAGTAACTCTTGACTTCGCCCCAATCTGCTTCGGGAACATAGTCCTCAAGCATAGGAAACGACGGAAGCAGTTCGTGGATGTGTGTTAAAGCCTCACAAAATGTTTCATAGTCCTTCACTCTGGATTCAGACTTAAATCGATTTGGTGAAATTGCAGCAAAAATGCCGAACGCAAACAGGTGTTTGATCTGGCTTGAAATATTCGGAAGCCAAAGATCTGAAACGCCGAGTGTCAGAATGACGTCTTCAGCGGAATACGCTGTGAATAGCGCCTCCAACGAGGACCGCACTTTATTAAATTGCTGGTCGTGAGGATCGTCGGCAGGCGAAGACGAGCCTATCATGCCAAGAACCTGGTGGGGATTAGGAGGCGTCGGTTCCTCAAAACCGGACCGTAAGCAGCATTTTTTATATTTCTTGCCGCTCCCACAGGGGCACGGATCATTCCGACCAATTTTGCTCACACTGTTCCTCCGGTCATTAGTAGTTATGATTGTACGCTCATCAAGCCTAGAGCATTGGTCGGCATCTTCCTAAAGCGGTGTTACTGATTTTGTTCATTAAAGTTCCTTAACGGACAAATTCACAGCCGAAACAATTGCTGTAATCTCGGTAATATAGCCAGCATGCACTTTCACGAACCAATATAGGGTTTGGTCGCGTTGTTCAGCGCGGCGAGGGCTTTCTGCTCTTCCGCTACTTTGTCTGATGCATAGATCAGAAACTGTTGGATGTCCGGCCAAACATCGCCGATCCCCTGCCCAATGGATTTGATCACGGCACTAAAACGCGCGCGGCTCTCAGGATGGGCCAAGACAAAGATCACCCCGACCAACAGCAACAGCTTCATCCAGTCAGGCATTCGTGCGACCATATCCCGAAAAAACAGCATGACTTTTCTCAGGACCGAAAGACTTATGTTGGAAATAACAACACCGCCAACTTTGATCGAAACTGAATAGCTTGCTGACCGGGCATAGGCGCGGATTGTCATCACCAGTTTTCGTTCAAGCCTAGTACCACCAA
>OJEX01000071.1_pt1 | contig 43989 bp, 39 predicted proteins | sample 1593971 | NCBI WGS metagenome assembly OJEX01 (sample SAMN05416775, study PRJEB24817) | seawater metagenome | isolation source: Sea water | place: Canada:Atlantic | collected 2013-11 | reverse complement strand
CGATGGTACTTTGTCTTAAGGCACGGGAGAGTAGGTCACTGCCGGGCCTTCTAAATACAGCACATTCCCTATCCAACGAATTTTAAAACCCTCGACCTTAACTGGTCGGGGGTTTTGTCGTTTCTGGTGTCTATCACTGGGCAAAAGAAGGCCCGTTTTCTCGCTGTTCTCCAAAGACCACCTCACGCCAGCGTGAGATTAAACCATACATCGCCTCACAGCGGTTTGATGCCCCGTGTGTGAAAGGTGCAGTGACCGTTTGCAACCGGGCCGCTAGGGTTAAGGTCTGGACGATGAACGCTGATCTGCTTTCACATAGAGGGAATAGACGATGAAAAATGCATTGATTTTGGGCGCAGCATTGACCGCCGCGGTATCATTGGCCGCAACCCAACAGGCCGCAGCACAAGGTGCCAAAGAAAAATGCTACGGCGTTTCAATGGCAGGCCAGAATGATTGTGCCGCCGGGCCGGGGACGACCTGTGCAGGGACCTCTACTGTCGATTATCAGGGCAATGCCTGGAAACTGGTGCCGGCGGGAACCTGCGAGGACATGAGCTTTACGACGGCAGATGACCGCGAAATTATGGGCAGTCTCGACAGGCTTGATCGCGATATTCCTAAAGGTTGATCGGCTTGTCGATCCACGATCATTCTTCCAGATTGAGGGTAAAGGACTTTAAATGACACATCTGTCCGCATGTGCCGGTGTCGGCTTTAAGGCCGAACACGCAGGCGAGATCCTTGGCGGCAAGGCATCCGTTGGCTGGTTTGAGATCCACCCTGAAAACTACATGGTGGCTGGCGGACCACGTTTGGCGATGCTGGCAGATGTGTGCGCGCAGTATCCTGTGTCCATGCACGGGGTTGGGCTGTCACTGGGCGGCGGAGATCCGCTTGATGCACGTCATCTGGCCGATCTTAAGCGTCTGGTGGACCGGTTCAACCCCGCCATGGTCTCCGAACATATCGCATGGTCATCGCATGAAGGTCTGTATATGGCTGACCTTTTGCCGACCCCGATGACAAAAACATCCCTTGATCACTTGGTTGCCGCGATTGATACGGTTCAAAGCCATATCGCCCGTCGTATTCTGATTGAAAACCCGACGTCTTATTTGCCCTTACCGCAAAATTCGATTTCGGAACTGGACTTCATCACCGAGGCGGCGCGCCGCAGCGGTTGTGGTTTACTGATTGATGTAAACAACATTTACATATCCGCCCATAATCTGGGTTTTGACGCAGAGGCCTTTGTCGATGGTATTCCCGCCGATCTGGTCGGGGAAATCCATCTTGCCGGGCATGAGCGTGATGCCAATGATCAGGATAGCATTTTGATTGATACCCACTCCCGGCCCGTGGCCGACCCGGTCTGGGCGCTGTTTGACCGGTTGATTGCCCGGATTGGCCCAAAACCAACCCTGATTGAATGGGATAATGATGTGCCATCATGGCCGGTTTTGCAGCACGAAGCCGCCCTGGCCGACACGAGATTGAACGCGGTGCGATCACGCGCACCTGAGATGACATCATGAGCCCCCTTAAACCATTTTATGACGGGTTCAGCAATGCCTTGTTCCCCCCGCAGCCCGGCGGCGTACCCGATGGTTTTCCCGCCAAAGCAGCCCATCGCTTTGCCATTTACCGCAACAATGTGCACCGTGGATTGGGTGATGCGTTGGCTGCGGCCTATCCGACAGTTAAAAAGCTGGTTGGCGCTGATTTCTTTGCCACTCTTGCCCGCGATTTCATTGCATCCGAAAACAAACGTCCCGGTAGTCTTGCGCTATATGGTGACGGGTTTGCCGATTTCATTGCCAATTATGATGCCGTGCGTGGCATTACCTATCTGGCCGACATCGCCCGTTTGGAACGCGCCCGGCTGGAGGCCTTGCATGCCTGTGACGCGTCGCCACTTGCCGCAGCCGACCTTACCGGATACGAGGCGGATATTGGTCAAATGTCCTTTGCTGCCCATCCTGCATGCCGATTGGTGATCTCTGATCATCCGGTCATGAGCATCTGGCTGGTGCAGAACGCACAAGACGGGCAGGTACCTGCCAAAAGCATCCTCAATCAACCCGAAGCCGTCTTGGTAACCCGACCGGCAATGTCGCTTCTGATGCAGGTGTTATCCCCTGACGCTGCTGCATTTTGCCGGGCGGTTCTTTGGGATTGCGCGACCCTTGAGGATGCTGTCGATAGGGCATCAGAAGTTAATCAGAATTTCGATATCACGCAGTGCTTTGCCGACCTGCTGCTAAGCGGTGCATTGCGTGCGATATCATGCACGGGAGAACAGCATGGTCGATAACCTAAAAGCAAAATGGATCGCCCATTATGATCATATGGTCGGCTGTCTGGAAGGTCGGGTTGGTCGGGATCATCTTGGTCTTGTGGCGCGCGTTCTGTTTGCCGTGTTGTTGCTGCCCTATTATTTCAACAGTGCCTTGACCAAGATTGATGGTGGCGCGCTCAGTGCTGGTGCCTTTGCCCAGATATTGCCACCGATTGCCGAACAGTATCTTTATGACACGGCCGCCATCCCGTTTTTCCCATGGCATTTGGTTGTATGGGCCGGAACATTTGCCGAGTTCATCCTGCCTGTTCTGATCTTTGTCGGGCTGCTTACCCGGCTTTCGGCTGTTGGCATGATCGGGTTTGTGGTGGTGCAAACTGGTGTTGATGTTGCATTTCACGGGGCGGCTTTGGGCAGTCTTGCCAATGGACTGCCGACAGAGCTGATTGATCAACGGTTGCTGTGGGTGGCTGTGTTGAGCATTTTGCTGTTTGCAGGGGGCGGTAAGGTTTCACTTGATCGCGTCCTGAACCGGATGCTGCGGACATCGGCGCGCGATTTGTGAAGTAATTGCATGTTTTGAACATCCATTTGTTTCTTCTGATGAAATAAAGGAATATATTCCCGGTACGGATTTTCTGTTGATGTCCTGACAACTCGGGACACAATCGGCTTTTTGATGGAAGCTCCGGCATATCTGGTCGTATCAAACAGGATTAAACCGGTGAGCTATCTTAAAAACCATCAGGTCTTTGCGTCAAAAAGCCTGGACCAGACGCAGGCTTTCCTAGCGGAAATGAACAGTATTGATGAGATTGATCTGCTCGGTAAAAAAGCAACTGCCGATATCTCCATTCAAGCCGCGTCACTAGCTGATATTGATTTGCTTGGTGCGTCCTTTGGCCCGGATCGCGTCACGATCAAGGCACCTGCAACCGATGAGAACGACCTGTTTTTGCTGTTTGTGAATAGCGGCCATGGCAAGGTCAATCATGGTGGCCAAGAGTTCGAAGTTTCGGCCAAACAGGGCATGATGCGTAATATGCGCATGTCGATGTATGCCATAGAAGACAATTTCGCAGCGCTTGGGGCAAAGCTTCCTGTTGATGCCTTGCGCAAACATGCCTTTGCCCTGACCGGGCAGGATGTTTTCCGCAATGATCTGGTATTTGACACGGCACTTGACTTGACATCCCCGGGCGGGGCGCATGTGTCTAGTACGCTACATTATATCGCCAATGCCCTTGATGGACCGCTTCACGATACAAAGAACGGGATCATCCTTAAGGAACTCCGCGATGTGCTTCTGACCAATATCTTGATGTTGCTGCCAAATTCCTATTCGGAAATTCTTCATGACCGACCATCTGGCATTGCGATGCCGCGTCAGGTCAAACGTGCCCGCGACTATATTCATGAACATGCAGAACATTCGATCCAGCTGGCGGATTTACTGGAGCATGCCGGGTGCCGCTATCGCACCCTTCAAGTCGGTTTCAACCAGACTTTTGGTATGGCGCCAATGGCCTATGCCAAGATGGTGCGCCTGAACCGTGCACATAATGATTTGCTTGCAGCCGCACCTGGAACAACGATTGCCAGCGTCGCCCGCAAATGGGGTTTTGTGCATGCCGGACGGTTCGCACAAAACTATACGCTGCATTTTGGCGTTTCTCCCTCCGAGACGCTTAATCATCGCCGCTAAATCCAACGTGCATGCTGCTAAGTTGTTGCCGTAAAAAGTGTAAGGCTATCCACTTTTGTGCATTGCCTATCCACTTATGGTCGTTAATCGACATGCTGCCTTTATTCCTTCTGGTTTCATTCCATGCTTCTGCGTAATCCTGCCGTATAGGACGGGGAGGGGCAGAATTTTAATGCGTTGTTCCCTGCGTGACATTCGCCATGCGGGAACCTCAACCCGGATGCAAAAGTAAAAAAGCAAGAAGGGTTCGGGCATGCAGATCAAAAGACTGACGCCAATATTAAACTATGCGGGGTTGCTGTTGCTTGCCCTGTTGATGATGATCGTGATTGATCAACCGGCTCATGCAAGTTCACAATGGAAGAACTTGCAAGGAGGGCCCGAATGCGGCGGCGTTGATAAACGCGGTAATCTGCAAGAACCGTGCGGACGCGTGTCTGCGAAGTTTCAGTCAAAGGCTGTCGGCAAATGCCCGGATGGATCCTTTTTCGATTTAGGAACATGGACCTGTTATGCCTGCCCTGACGGATATAACCGCAACGCAAAAAGCATCAGTGGAGAGAAGGCCTGTGACAAGCCAACCGGCGTAAAGCAGCTTCTGAGCGCGACGTTTCTTGGCAAAAAGGAATGCCCGGCTGGTTCGTTCCTTGACAAACGCAATGGCGGTGAGTGCTGGTCCTGCCCAAAAGGATATGGTCGTACTGCGGCATCTGTTGATAAATGGAACGCATGTGGCATGGTTCTGAAAAAGGCCGTTAGTGCCACGTTCGAAGGACGTGCCTGCCCGCAAGACTCATTTACCGATCCACGCAATGGCGGCGAATGCTGGAGCTGCCCGGAAGGTTTTAATCGCACGGCAAATGCGGTTACTGGAAAAAATGCCTGCGTGAAAACCATTGATTTCTTGCCGGCGACGAAAATTACCGCGTTGACCTGTCCTGCAGGTCAGATTTTCGATTTTATCGATGGCGGGACCTGCTGGTCTTGTCCTGATACCTACCTTCGGACAAGCTTCTCGGTAAAAAGTTCCAAAGCCTGCAAGGCGACCGAAATGAAGTGGATTTCGCCAAATCGGGACATGCCGGGTTTGTTTGGCCTGAGCCCGGCGGTCGAGGAATTGGCACTTGAACTGGTGCGTGATCGCACAGAAATTGACGAGATCATTGCACAGACCGTGCTTGAACTTGATGACACGACCCTCGAAGAATTGTCCTATACCGAATGGTTGCTGATCGAAAATGAGCCATGGCGTAGTGAAGCACTGTCCGCTTTGATTGCCAAGCGCCTGATGAAAGCAGCAACAACCGCGCCGGGACAACGGACTGCACTTGAAAAACGACTGCTTGAAGATGTCGGAAAACAAATTCAGTGGAACCGTCAATTCCTTGCATCGCAGCTCCGTCAATTATTTAACAACTGGCAAAAGACAAAAGATCTCGAATTCGCGGAAAGCAGCAGTCACAACATGTTGGCATTTGCAGGTTCAGTTACTGAACCGCCAAATTTCAACGAGGTTCTCTCTGCCACTTTGCAAGCCGGTACAATGGCCGGCACCTTCGGAAGTGGTGTTGGGGTCGGATTCTTTTTGCGAACCTTCAAGGCTGTGTTCCCGTATCGCAGGTTTGTATCAAAAGCAGGAACCAAGGCGGGGGCAGCAATTGCTGGCCAAGCAGCTAAAGCAGCGACACAAAGTACCAAAGTCCTGACCACGATCGTCACGCCGCTGGGCAAAGTCTCAGTCACCATGACCCGCTTGGTAACCGGTGCATCAGGTCCGGTAATGACCGCAGTCACCACGGCAATTACCATTGCCATGGAACTCGACAAGTTCATCAAGATCGAAGCCGCCGAAGGCAAGATACGCCAAGCCGAAACGATTGCCAGCCGCCCGGCCGACATAGCACTTCTGCTGCAGGAAAAAGCCGGTGATGAGCAGTTGATGTATCACTGGACCACTCTGACAGCCGGTGATACGCGCCCAAGTGCGAACTATGCCCGCGCGATTGCGTCGATCAAAGCCGGTGGCACTGTTGCTGCGTCAACAGGGCCGGTTATGCCGGTTATTGTCGGGGGCACCGCCTATGATGGGGGCAAGGCGGCAATTGCGGCTGAATCAAAAGTCCTTAACGATGGTCTGAAAAAGCAGGAAGCCAAAGTCCCCGGGACGTTCCGCCTTGAATTCACCGCAAGCCCCGGGCTTTGCCTTGTTAAGCAGGAAGGTGACAGTCTTGTTGCTGTCCTTGGCGAATGCAAGACACCTGAAGCACCATGGGTATTTCCAAATGCCCGCACCAGAGAACTCGTGGTGATCGACAATTATTGTCTGAGCATCGAGGCCAAACAACTTGGTGTTAATGACCCGGTATGGATCCGCAAATGTTCCAACGCAAACCTCAAGACTTGGGGTCTCGATCAAGTGGGACAAATTCGATATGTCGGGACGGGTCGGCGCATGTGCATGACGGTCGCAGACGCGAAACCTGCTATCGGCTCTGTGGTGAAAATGGAACCCTGCAAAGTTAGAAGGATTGAGTCGCAGGTTTGGCGTCCTTGGACTTATGCCGGTTAATTCAAACAATACTTAAACAGAAGCAGTTCGGTCAAAACACAGAAAATGTGTCGACCGGATTGCTTCTGATTTCATGGGGAAATTGTCGGCATCCACTGATTGGTGCTGATATGTGGGGATATCATTTTGCGTCAATTTACATACCAGCGTTCCGTTCATGGACGTCGCTGCGTTTGTCGTCATGCCTTGATGGGGGTGTCTCTTTTGGCGCTTGTCGGGTGTCAAACCACGGGCATGGATGGGGGCCAAACGCGATCTGGCGTGGTCATGTCAATCGACAAGCCGCTTGAATATAACAAATCTGTTTTGGGCATGCCCGCCGAAGACAGCGCAATTCAGGCACTGGTGCGTGACAGCATCGATTTCCTGAAACAGGGAAATGCCAAAGAGGCATCAAGACTGATCAATTTGGCGCTTAAGCTTGATGTGACCAATCCGGATCTGCAATTTCTAAACGGGTTGACCTATCACTTGATGGGCGTTCTGGGCGATGCATCAAAGTTCGAACTTGCCGAACAGGGCTACAAACAATCTTTGAAATTTGATCCGGGCAACCTGCCGTCGCGCTATCAGCTTGGCCTGCTTTATATGGATCAGCGGCGCTATCCATTGGCGCAGGAAAACTTTGCCGCCGTTGCGCTTCATCACAATGATGATCCGGCTGTTTTATACAGTCTGGCATCGGCGTCCTATTATTCCCGCGATCCACGCACGGCCGCTGCTGCGTTGAAACGTTTGATGGAAATTTCGCCGGAAGCACGGGAAAACCCGGAAATCCTCAAAGCGACGGCACTGGCACTTTCGGCAATGGATGACCGGTCATCTGCCCAAGAGTTCATTACGACATATCGTGATGTGATCAAGGATGTGAACCGTGCGCGCGATCTTGATCGACGTGTTGAAGGCTGGCAGTCCTTTTATGAAAGCGAAGGCAAATACATTCAGGCCCAATTCAGCGGGGAGCCGTTTGTCGAACCGGAAAGTGACGGGGAAATATCCCCGTTTGACAGCAACCCGTTCGGCCAGACAACGGAACCTTCCGATCCATTTGGCAGCGTGCAAGACCCGTTTGGTGGGCAGAATATTGACGATACACCGACCGAATTTGTTGATTCCGGGATGGTCGTGGTTGATGTGGTTCTGATCGGAACGCAGGAAGATATTCGTGATTCACGGGGCATCAATCTTCTCAACGGTTTGCAATTACAGTTTGGCGATCCGCTAACCGGTGCGGCCGGGTTGGGATATGGTTCAACAAAAACCAAGGATTATCTGGGAACCGGGCTTGAAGAAAGTACGCAGACCATCACCCGCCAGATCGGCATTCCTGCGGTGACCTATTCGCTTAACATTGCCAATTCGGCGGATGCCAACAATCAGGTTCTCGCCAAGCCAAGCCTTGTCGCACAGGCCGGTGAAACCTCGGAATTCTTTTCAGGAACAGAAATTCTTGCCGCCGCCGTTTCCGGGGGCAGTGGGGATAGTGTTTCCGTCCAGAAGGAAGTCGGTGTGAAATTGGCGGTTACGCCTGAAATTCTGCCCAATGACATGATCCGCCTGCATGTTGTTGCGGAACGAACCTTTTTGACCGATCCGTCAAATTCGGTTGTGTTTGAATTCCGCCTTGATACCACCAAAACCAACGTCAACTCGACCGTGACGATGAAGTTTGGTGAAACCCTGATCCTTGGTGGCTTGAGTGAACGCGAAACGTCAAAGTCGGCGGATGGTGTTCCGGGCCTGATGGATATTCCGGGCCTGAATTATTTCTTCTCCCAGCGGGTTGAACGCGAATTCGAACGTTCCATCCTGATCCTGATGACACCGCGCCGACCGGTTTATACCCGACAGAGCGGCTCTGACCGTGCCGCGGTAAATGGGGAGCTGTCGGAACTGGAACAGGAACTTGCCAAACTCGAACGGCGCCATGGGGATTGGTACACCCCGCGTCCGACATTTGATGTTCTGCGCGAGCAGCTTGAAGGCAAGGCATTCTTTGAAGAATTCCGCGCTGGCGATGTGCAGATTGATGCGTGGCACAGCAATCCTGAATCGCAACAAATGATCGCATCTGTACGGGATCGGCTGCTTGAAAACTAAAGTCTGGCCTTGGGCACGCGTTTGGCCAATGGGCAGGCAAAGTAACAGCAAGGGTGGATAGACCAATGAAACGTTGTTTTCAGGTTCTTGTTTCCGGGATCTGGTTCCTGTGGGCCGGATTGGCCGTTGCACAGGAAGGCGATTCCAGTTCTTGGGCTCAACTCCCCGGATCCGCTTTGGATATCTCGATCAATGAAGACGGGCAGGCCTATTCCGTCGGATTGGACGGGGTGCCATGGCGATGGGATAAGGCAGAACAACGCTGGCGGCAGATGTCGGGCAAATTTGCCCGCATATCTGCCGCAATTGGCAACCGCCCTTGGGCGATCAATGCGCTGGGGGAACTATCCCAATATAACGGATTGTGGTGGGAGCCGCGCGAAGTCGATGTTCTCGATGTTGCTGCTGATACCCAGGGCAATGTTTATATCGCCAAGATAAATGGCGACATCTGGAAATGGTATGCCTTGCGCAATGAATGGCAACCGATTGCCGGAACGGCAAAACGCTTGGCCATTGGCAAATCCGGGCTTCCATGGGCGATCACGGATGCGGCCAAGGTGCGTGCCTATGACGGTGACGTCTGGCGGACCTATCCGGGGCGCGCACGCGACATTGCCTTTGGTGCGACGGATGTTGTCGCCATGGCCGATGACGCGGGACTTGTCCGTATTTGGCTGGCTGCGCGCAAAAGATGGGAAATTATCGATGGCGTGAAGGATATTGTCAGTTTGGCCGTCACGCCGCAAGGCAACATATGGGCGGTCCGAAATGATGGCCTCATCTTTGCCAATGGCGGGCTCACCATTGATGATGCGTCCGATGACGCTGCCGACGTGTCTGCGACAGTGCCGCGCCCAAAGGATGCCCGTGCACAAGTTAATGTTGCCGACGCACCGACCGCCGAGGTTGCTTTGGCACCTGTTGATGTCGCACCGTCTGCCGTTGCGCCGGACGTCGTCGTGCCGGGTTCCAGCAACACCGAGGCAACCTCATCAGGGGGCGGTTCAGGCGGGAATAATACCTTTACCGATCCTGTAACCGTCACCACAACCGATGCGATTGTCTTTGTAAATACACTGAAATCTGCTGCATCACTTGCCATTGGTGGAGATGGCAGTGTCTTTGGCCTTGATGGCGCGGGCGGGGTTTTGCGCTGGTCGAACCGGCGAAACGATTTTGAAAGCTTTCCCGGTGAATTGGTGCGGATCACTGTGGACCGCGAAGGCAATCCATGGGGCATTTCGGCACTCGGGCGGGTGTTTCGTCATACCGGAACCCTTTGGAAGCAGATCACGGGTGCGACCGGATCAGACATATCAGCAGGCTATGACGGGACGGTTTTACTGACCAATGCAGCGGGCAGGATTTTTCGGCTGAACGAAGCACAAACCCGGTTTGAAATGATTTCGGGAACCGGGGCGTCCTTGATTGCCACCGGGCCTGATGGTGCGCCGTGGATTGTTCGATCCGATCGGCTTGTTTCGCGCTGTGACACCAATCCTTGCAAGGTCTATGCGCAAAAGGCCAAGTCGATTGCGGTTGGGCCGGATAACAGCGTTTATATCGTATCGACCAATAATTTGCTGATGCGACTGGATCAGGACGGCAAATTCAATCGGGTCCAGACACCGGGGCATACGCCCGCCAGTGTGGCGGTTGGTCCGATGGGATATCCCTGGCTGGTCAGTGACAAAGGGATCACATTATCCTCAAAGTTCTTCGATCGTGACGAAGGTTCTGACTTGATGGTTGCCAATGCCACCAGTGGTGACACGGTGGGCACGGGTGAAACCGACCAGGTTGTCAGTACTGAAACATCCGGCATTGTGTTTCGAAAGAACATGCGATTTTCAACCGTGCCGATGGATCAAAGAACCAGTGCGGGGCAAGTCGCAACCGCCTCAGATGGCTCTGTCATTATCGGCGGCGGCAGCCAAGAGTTTGAAAAGTATGACGAAAGGCGCAAAAAATTCGTCCAGTTCTCGTCGAATCTGGTGGATTCGTCACGCACTTTTTCCGCCATTGATATCGCGCCAAATGGCGATGTTTGGGCCATAGCCACAAGTATGACCGCAGAGCTTTACCGTGAACGGGATCAGGTCGTTAAGGAGTATTCAGTCAGTGGGTTTTCTCCGAGCGAAGTCACCGTCGCACCGGATGGGACTGTCTATGTGACGTTTAGATCAGGCAGCGACACCTATCTCTATAGCAAGGCGGAAAATTCCGAAGAATTCAAACGTTTCAATAACTTCAGTCAGGTTCATGTGGCGGGTGCCGGGCCGGGGAATGATATCTGGATTGTTGATAAAAACAATCTGGTCCGGCAGTGGACTGGGTCAAGCTTTGAGCTGCGACCAAAACGCGGAAGCCAGGAAGCCTCATCCATTGATGTGGGCGCGAACGGAACGGTCTATATCAGGGACACCAACAATAGTGCCTTGCGCAAATGGAATGGTGCCAATGACAGCTTTGACGAAATCAATAATGCACCGGTAGGCTCGATTGCGGTCGATGCTGATGGGCGTCCGTGGATTGCAACCGGTGGCTCTTCTCCGACCATCAGTCGCGCCAGAGACTGACAAGGGGATGGTTGGCTAGGCGCAGTTTGCCAAACGAATGGTACACCCGCCAATGGTTTTGCCTTACTTGAAGGCCGGCATATCATTGGCGGGCGATGCCTCGCGCAGGCTGACGAGGTAATCCTGACTAATGTCATGCACGGCCATGATGTGATCATAGAGCAGTTGTTCGGCCGCGCTGACATCGCCGCGCAGGATCGCATTGACAATGCCCTGATGTTCGGCGTGCGAGGAGGCAAGCCGCGACAGGCTGGTGAATTGAACGCGTCTGAACGGGGCGACGCGACGGCGCACCGATAAGGTCACATCAACCAGAACATCATTATGTGTCCCGCGATACAACGTATTGTGAAACGCCCGGTTAAGCGTCTCATACCCGTCACTGTCGCCAAGCCGCACGGTTTCGGCCAATTCATGATGCAATTTATCAAGGTTATGGCGCTCCCCGCTTGTCATGCGGTTGGCGGCCAGGCGCCCGCACATGCCTTCCAACTCGGCCATGCTTTCAAACATCGCGGTCAACCGTTCCGGGGTGGCAAGTGAAACATAAACCCCCTTGTTGGGGATTTTTTCGGCAAGCTCACTGGCTGTCAGCAATTGCAATGCCTCGCGAACCGGGGTGCGCGAGACGCCAAACCGCTTGGCGAGAAGCGGTTCTTCAAGCCGCTGACCGGGCGGCAGTTTACCCGTGACGATATCATCTTCCAGAGTCTGACAAAGTTGCTGTGCAATGCCAACACCATCAGACGGTTCTAATGGGGCCGATTGCATGGCAAGCGACTGGGTAAGCTCAATCATCTGGCGTTTAAACCCTTATTGCGCGGTTTGAAGGCTTCTTATGAGGATGATGTATACACGATAATTTCCTGTAAATCCAAGCATCGCAATGGTTGTGAAAACAAGCATGTTTTTCGCACGAAGCTTTGCGCAATTATTGTGCAATAAAAAAGTGCACTGCAATATAAAGTTTAAAAAATGTGCAATTACGGCGCTGAATTTAGGGTATGTTTTTGTTAAGTCATTGAAAAACATGGATTGGCATATGTGTTGCAAGATGTATACACAATGCGGATCAAATTCCGTTGAGATTACTTTTCTTTGAAATAGCTATCTCTATCAGGGAGTCATCAATGACAAATGTTAAACGCCGCGACTTTCTCACCAAGTCGGCAATCGGTGCAGCAGCAACTGGGGCCGCTGTTGTCGCCGCTCCGAACATTGCGCGCGCACAGGAAACCTTTAACTGGAAAATGACCAACGCCTATGGTCCGGGGTCGCCTTTTTATGTCACCGGTCCGGGCAGCCCGGAAGATTTCTGCAAACGTGTGACGGAAATGTCCAATGGGCGTCTGAATATTCAGCATTTCGCCGCCGGTGAACTGATCCCGGCCCTTGAAGGGTTCGATGCGGTTCAGGCCGGTACGGTCGAAATGAATGCCGCCAACGCCTATTTCTGGGCCGGTAAAATCTTTGCCGCACAGTATTTCACCACCGTTCCGTTCGGCCTGAATTTTCAAGGGGTGAACGCATGGCTCTATCATGCGGGTGGTCTTGATCTGTGGCATGAAATCTATAAGCCGTATGGCTTGATTGCGTTTCCGATGGGCAATACCGGCGTTCAGATGACCGGCTGGTTCCGCGAACCGATTGAAAGCCTTGAAGATTTCAACGGCCTGAAAATGCGTATTCCGGGTCTTGCCGGTAAGGTCTATCAGCAGATCGGTGTTGAGGTGAAGCTGCTTCCGGGTGGTGAAATCTTCCCGGCCCTTGAACGTGGCGTGATTGACGCAGCCGAATTCGTCGGCCCGTATCAGGACCGTCGCTTGGGTCTTCAGAAAGCCGCGAAATACTATTACACCACCGGCTGGCACGAACCATCCAACGTGACCGAACTTCTGATCAATCAGAAAGCCTGGGAAAGCCTTCCGGCCGATCTTCAGGCGATTGTTAAAAACGCCGCACAGGCCTGTAACCTTGACAGCCATTCATGGTGCGAAGCCAACAATGCCGCTGCTTTGCGTGATCTGGTCGAAAATTACGGCGTCATCGCGCAGACCCTGCCTGATGACGTTGTCACCAAGCTCAAAGGCATCACCAAAGATACCCTTGAAGCCGAAGCCGCCAAGGATCCGGTCACCAAAAAGGTCCACGAAAGCTTCATGGCTTTCCGCGATACCCACCGCGAATGGGCCGCCATCAGTGAAAAGCCCTATCACGGCATCATTTCATCGAAAGACGGGATGGGCTGATATGACTGCGACCCGCACTAAACCGCAACCGGACCGTGCTTTGGGCCTGATTGTCGATATTGCCGGGTGGGGGGCTGCGCTCAGCGGCCTTGCACTTGTGCTGGTTGTCGGCGGAAATGTGTTGCTGCGCTATCTGTTTAATTCCGGCAGTGTCGCAATGCAGGAACTCGAATGGCATCTGGTGTCGCCGATTGCCCTGATGGGGATGGCCTATGGCATGCGCCATGGCGGCCATGTGCGGGTCGATTTTCTCTATGAACGTCTGAGCCCCCGGGCTCAGGCGATCATAGACCTGATTTCGGCCGTCCTGATGGCCATTCTGGGCGCGGCCCTGATCTGGTTTTCGATCCCCTATGTCGGGCAATCGATCATGATGGGCGAAGGCTCCCCCGATCCCGGCGGCTTGCCGTATCGCTTCTTGCTCAAATCCTTCATTCCGATTGGCTTTGGCTTGATGTTCATACAGGCGATTGCCCAAGGGCTGATCAATTATCGTCAAATAATCGCCAGCGATGGCGCACGTGCCTTTGATGCATCTGATGCCCCCGGCACCTCTGGTGTGGTGGCGCAAAATGGTGCAGGAGACTAATCAATCATGACCGGAAATGAATGGCTGGCCATCGGCATGGTCGGGGGCTTTTTTGGCTTCCTCGTGCTCGGTGTGCCTGTGGCGATCTCGCTTGCGATTTCGGGATTGGCCTTTGGGATTATGGGCTTTGGCACCGGCCTGTTTAACTTGCTGCCCGCCCGCGTTTACGGGGTTGTCACCAACTACACTTTGCTGGCATTGCCGCTTTTCATCTTTATGGGGGTGATGCTTGAAAAATCAAAACTCGCCGAAGAACTCATAGATGTCATCGGCCATGCCATGGGACGCCTTCGCGGCGGCATGGGGCTGGCGATTGTCATTGTCGGCGTTTTGATGGGCGCATCTTCGGGCGTTGTCGGGGCCACCGTTGTCACTGTTGGTTTGCTGTCACTCCAACCCTTGATCAACCGTGGCTATAACAAGGGGGTCGCCTGCGGCGTGATCTGTGCGTCGGGCACGCTGGGGCAAATTATCCCGCCCAGCCTTGTTTTGATCCTGCTGGCCGATATCCTTGGTGAGTCTGTCGGCACATTGTTTGCTGCGGCCATGGTGCCCGGATTGATTCTGGCCGGGATGCTCGCCCTTTATCTGGTGTTGCTCGGCATTTTTAAACCCGACATGGTGCCCGCCATCCCCAAGGAAGAGCGCGATGCACTCAGAACGCAGCAACTTCTGATCAAAATCTGCAAGGTTGTATTGCCGCCACTGGCCTTGGTCTTTGCCGTGTTGGGCTCGATTGTTGGTGGCATTGCCGCCCCGACGGAGGCCGCCTCCATGGGCGCACTTGGCGCGCTCATTCTTGCCCTTGTCGCAGGGCGGTTGAGCCTGTCTGTGATGCGCGATGTCTTGCATGACACGCTGGTCACCAGCGCGATGGTGTTCTTTATCCTGATCTGCGCCCAGCCCTTTGGTCTGGCGTTTCGCGGGCTGGGTGGCGAAGGATTGGTGCATGCCATGTTTGAATGGGTGCCCGGTGGTGATATGGGCAATCTTCTGTTCATGATGGCCGTGATCTTTGTGCTCGGCTTCTTCCTTGAATGGATCGAAATTTCCTATATCGCGCTTCCGATGTTCCTGCCGGTATTTATCAACAGCGGGATTGATATGGCGTGGCTGGCCATTCTGGTGGCGATGAACCTGCAAACCAGTTTCTTGACCCCGCCGTTTGGCTGGGCGCTGTTCTTCCTCAAGGGGGTTGCGCCAAAATCGGTCTCCACGGTCGATATCTATCGCGGCGTGATCCCGTTTATCGGCATTCAGGCGGTGGCTTTGGTCTTGCTGTTTATCTTCCCGGAACTGACCAGTTGGCTGCCCAACCTGATCGGGTGGTAGCGCGATTATTCTACGATGTGAAAAGGCGCTGAACGGTTTTTTAAAACAGCGCTAGAACTAGGCTCAGGGCCTATACCCGGACATGCTGTGCACCCACGTGCAGCATGTCCGACGGTTGACGCCAAGCAAGCAAGAGTAGAGGCCGATTAAATGTTACGTTCCAGAACCGCCCTTGGGGGCATGATCACCGCCCCGCATCATCTGGCCGCACAGGCAGGCCGCGATATCTTGCGCGATGGTGGCAACGCGGTTGAGGCGATGATCGCCGCGGCCGCCAGTATTGCGGTTGTCTATCCGCATATGAATGCGATTGGCGGTGATGGCTTCTGGCTCATATCCCAACCGGGTAAAGACCCGGTGGCGATCCGCGCCTGTGGCGGTGCCGCAGGCCTTGCGACCCCGGATTTTTACCGTGAACAGGGTAAGGCCGCGATCCCGGCACGCGGGCCACTGGCGGCCTTAACGGTGGCCGGTGCAATTGGCGGCTGGATCAAGGCGGCTGAGATTGCCAAGGGGTTGGGCGGTACACTTCCAATGGCGCGTCTGGTTTCTGATGCCGTATATCACGCCAAAACCGGCGTGCCGGTGACCAAATCGCAGGTCGAACTGACGCAGTCAAAAATGCCCGATCTCAAAGGCTCACCGGGCTTTGTCGATACCTATGCCGCCAACGGCGTTCCGGCGATTGGCGATGTGTTAAAACAACCCGCCCTTGGCGCGACGCTCGCACATCTGGGCAAAGTGGGCTTGGATGATTTTTACCGCGGCGATGTCGCGCGCAGCAATGCCAACGGCCTGTCTGCGGTCGGAAGCCCTTTGCGACTGTCTGATTTTGAAACCTATCACGCCAAAGTCACCACCCCACTGTCGGTCAAACTTGCGACCGGCACGGTGTTTAACATGGTGCCACCCACTCAAGGGGCGGCGTCACTCATGATCCTTGGTCTGTTTGACCGTCTTGGTGTGACGAGTGCCGAGGGTTTTGATCATATCCATGGCTTGATCGAGGCCACCAAACGCGCCTTTTTAAAACGTGACGCGCATATCGGCGACCCGGACCGGATGACGATTGATCCGATGGACCTTCTTGCTGACGCGATGCTCGATGCCGAGGCCGCCAAAATCAACATGAGCACCGCTTTGCCATGGCCGCATGTCGCGAAACCGGGCGATACCATCTGGATGGGGGCGGTTGATGCCAATGGTGTCGCGGTAAGCTATATCCAAAGCATTTTCTGGGAATTCGGATCGGGGGTGGTCGTGCCCGAAACCGGCGTTCTGTTCCAAAATCGGGGTGCCAGCTTTACGCTCCATGACGGCCCCAACCAACTCGGACCGGGCCGCTTGCCATTCCACACGCTTAACCCAGCGCTGGCGAAACTCAAGGACGGGTCGGTGCTGACATACGGGACTATGGGCGGGGAGGGACAACCGCAAACCCAATCAGCGATCTTTACCCGCAACGTGATGTTTGGTCAGGACCTGCAAGACGCCATCACTAAACCGCGTTGGTTGCTCGGCAAAACATGGGGCGATGAAACCACCTCCCTGAAGCTCGAAAATCGTTTCGATCCGGCCTTGATCGACCAACTTGAAAAAGCCGGTCATGTGGTCGAACTCGTCGGCCCCTATGAAGACATCATGGGCCACGCAGGCGGCATTCGGTTGCAGTCCAATGGCGTGATGGAAGGTGCGACCGATCCGCGCGCGGATGGGGCGGTTGCGGCCCTTTGATGGGCGCATTGAAGGTCAGCAACACCAATTTGCTGACCTTATAAAACCGTCATTCCGGGTGGAGCGCAGCGCAATCCCGGAATCTCGACCCGCTGGTTCATAAGGCGTTTTACGCCCGTATGCACGAGGTTCCCGCCGTCGCGGGAACGACGGTTTGGGGTCTTCTTACCGGGTCTTATCGCTTAGGAAAACTCCCACTCAATCACATGCCGATAGGTCTCACCGGGTTTCAACCATGGGCTTGGGAAATCCGGGCGGTTGGGGCTGTCAGGCCATGTTTGCGGTTCAAGCGCAATACCGGCAGACTTGTGAAGAGAAACGCCATCTTCGGTTTTCATGTCTGCGGTGAAATGCTGGGCAAGGTAGAATTGCAGGCCCGCCTCGGTTGAAAACAGTTTCATCGACCGGCCACTGTCGGAATCAGACAGGGTGGCGATCTGGCGTAGTGTGCCGCGATCTCCGGTCAGGCAGAAATTATGATCAAACCCCTGCGACGCATGGGGCAGCATGTCCGACACCCGTGCGGCACTTCTGAAATCATAGCCGGTTCCCGCGACGTCTCTGGTGCCGGGGCGCGGGATCAAATGATCATCAATTGGCAGCCACGCATCGGCATTGATTTGTAAAACATGATCGGCGGCGGTTTTGTTAAACGCGCCCGACAGGTTCCAATAGGCATGGCTGGTCATATTGACCGGGCACAGCTGATCACAGGTCGCGGTGATTTCAAGGCGCAGGCGATTGGGGGCGATGACCGAGTAGGTTGCCGTTGCGGTGAAGCTTCCCGGATATCCCTGATCGCCATCGTCTGAGGTCAGCTCAAAGCAGACTTTTGTGTCGCTGGCGTCCTTCACCGTCCATGTCTTTTTATCAAAGCCGATTTGGCCACCATGCAGATGGGTCGGCCCTTCATTAGACGAAAGAATGACGTCCTTGCCCGATGGGTCGGTATAGCGCGAATTGGCAATTCGATTGGCGTAACGCCCGCAAACCGCGCCGATATAGCTGTCTTGCGCCAGATATGCCTCATCACTTTCCAGCCCGACAGCAATATTGGTTTCATTTCCGCTGCTGGCATCGCGCAGATACAGCCCGCACATCCGCGCGCCAACCGCAGAAAGGCTGACGCGAATCTGATCGGTGCGCAGCACATGCCGGGGGGGATTTGCACCTTCTTTAGGGGTGTCTGATGAGGGGCGTACAACCTTTGAGGATTGCGGTGAATTCGACATTTCCAACTCCCGAAGTCTTTGCTTTTGTTGAGCTTAGCACATGTTTCGGATCGCGCGGAGCGATCCCGTGTATGAGCGAATAACTATATGGTTGAGTCGCTTCAACTCATATTGTATTACTATATGGCTTTTAAGCAAGAAACCACACTTAGGGAGGAACTCGTGGTGAGTCTCAAAAAATTAGCCGTATCAACTGCGGCACTTGGCGTTGCACTGGGTCTTTCGTTTGCCGCACAGGCAGAAATGATGATCGGCTTTTCGCAGATCGGTTCTGAAAGTGGCTGGCGTACGTCTGAAACCGCATCGATCAAGGCTGAAGCCGAAAAACGCGGCATTGACCTGAAATTCTCTGATGCACAGCAGAAACAGGAAAACCAGATCAAGGCAGTTCGTTCCTTCATCGCTCAGGGCGTTGACGGTATCTTGCTGGCTCCGGTTGTTGAAACCGGTTGGGATCAGGTTCTTAAAGAAGCCAAAGATGCCGGTATTCCGGTCGTGCTGGTGGACCGTGGCGTTGCTGCGGACGAAGACCTGTATCTGACCAAAGTCGCTTCTGACTTCGTCGTCGAAGGTGCCTTGGCTGCTGCTTGGTTGGCTGCTGAAACCAACGGTGTTTGTGATGTTGTTGAACTGCAGGGCACCGTTGGGTCGTCTGCAGCCAATGACCGCAAAGAAGGTTTTGAATCCGTTGTTGGCAACTTCCCGGCAATCAACATCATCCGTTCGCAGTCGGGTGACTTCACCCGTTCGGGTGGTAAGGAAGTCATGGAAAGCTTCCTGAAGGCCGAAGATGGCGGCAAAAACATCTGTGCGGTCTATGCGCACAATGATGACATGGCACTTGGTGCCGTTCAGGCCATCAAGGAAGCTGGTCTTGACCCGGCTGATGATATCCTCGTCGTATCGATTGATGCGGTGCCCGATATCTTCAAAGCCATGGCTGACGGCGATACCAATGCCACGATCGAGCTGAACCCGCATTTGGGTGCACCGTCCTTTGATGCGATCAAGGCAGCGATGGCTGGTGAAGAAGTTCCGAAATGGATCAAGGCAAATGGCCCGCTCTACCTGCCGGCGACTGCTGCTGAAGAATACAAAATGCGCAGCAAGTAACGTGCAGTCATCAGGTTATCCGTGCATCACGCTATGGACGATGATCTGATGAATTCTGGCTGATAATGCGTCGGACGTGCTCCCGCGATTGTGGGGGTGCGTCCGGGTGCATATTGGCTAAAGCAGATGACAGACAAAATGCTTTAGCGCAGTCAGAACCAAAAGGGAGAGGGCGTTTATATGGCACAGGCAACACAGCCCCAACAAACGGGCAAGACGGTGCTTTCAGTCCGCGGGGCGGGGAAATTCTTTCCCGGGGTCAAGGCCCTGCAGGACGTTGATTTTGATTTGCACGAAGGCGAAATTCACGCACTTTTGGGTGAAAACGGGGCCGGCAAATCGACCTTGATCAAGGTGATCACCGGGGTCCATCCGCGCGATGCCGGGTCCGTCACACTTAACGGCGAAGAAATCCATCCAAATCACCCGGGCGACGCACAGGCGCTGGGTATTTCCACAGTTTTTCAGGAAGTCAATCTGATCCCGACATTGTCGGTGGCCGAAAACCTGATGCTGGAACGCCAGACTCGTAAATTTGGTCTGATTGCGTGGAAAAAAACCGACGAAGACGCCAAGGCCGCGCTTGAAATATTGGGTCTTGATATCGACATTCACCGGCCATTGGGCTCCTATTCGGTGGCCATTCAGCAACTTGTGGCGATTGCCCGTGCGGTGGCCCTTGATGCGCGGGTTCTGATTTTGGATGAACCGACCGCAAGCCTCGATGCCGAAGAAATCAAAAGCCTGTTTCGCATCATGCGCGACCTCAAGGCCAAGGGGCTTGGCATTGTTTTTGTTACCCATTTCCTGGATCAGGTCTATGCCGTCACCGACCGGATCACGGTCCTGCGCAATGGCGAGTTGGTCGGAACCTTCGTCACCAAAGAACTCGAACAGATTGATCTGATCAATCACATGCTCGGCCATGAACTGGCCGAAGTCAGCGCGCACCGTCATCAGGACGAAGGCAACTATACCGGACCCAAACGTGAAATTCAGGTCAAGAACCTTGGCAAGAAACGCGTGCTTGAGCCGGTCAGTCTGGATCTTCAGGCTGGTGAAATTGTCGGTCTTGCCGGTTTGCTGGGGTCAGGGCGGACAGAACTTTCCGAGTTGATATTTGGCACACAACGCGCTGACAGCGGCCTTGTCTTTATGGACGGGGAACCGGTGATGCTGCGGTCGCCGCGCCATGCGATCCGGGCGGGCTTTGGCCTGTGCCCCGAAGACCGCAAACAGGACGGCATTGTCGCCGAACTCAGTGTGCGCGAAAACATCATGCTCGCCCTTCAGGGCCGCAAGGGATGGCTGCGCCCAATCCCGCGCGCCGAGCAACAACAGCTTGCCGATAAAATGATCAAGGCACTGGGCATTGCCACCCCTGACAGTGAAAAACCCGTTGGGCAGCTTAGTGGTGGCAATCAGCAAAAGGTCATTCTGGCCCGCTGGCTGGTGTCCAAGCCGCTGCTGCTGATTTTGGATGAACCAACACGTGGCATTGATGTCGGGGCACATGCCGACATCATCAAATTGATCAAGGAACTCTGTGACGAGGGGCTGGCTTTGCTGGTGGCGTCATCCGAGCTTGATGAAATCGTTGCCTTTGCCGACCGCGTTGCGGTGATGCGGGACCGTGAAAAGGTGTCTGAACTCACAGGGGCCGAGATCACGCAGGAAAACATCATCGAGGCGATCGCACGATGAGCAGTTTACACGATAAAAAGAAAGTACGGGAAAGCAGCATCATGTCTGCATCTTCGATAATAAGCCGTCCGTGGTTTGGCCCGGTTGCCGCCCTTGTCCTAATTATTCTGGGCATTGGCGTGATTTCGCCGGATTTCTTTAACGTTCGCATTGTTGACGGGCATCTGTATGGGTCGCTGGTTGATGTGGTTCATCGCGGGGCGTCAACGGCCCTTGTCGCGGTCGGGATGGCGGTTGTCATTGGCACGCGCGGCATTGATCTTTCGGTCGGCTCGGTGATTGCGATTTCCGGGGCGGTGATGGCGGTTTTGATCCGCGATACCGATCTGCATCCTGCCGTGATCATTCTGGCCGCGCTTGGGGCTGGTCTTTTGTGTGGTCTTTGGAACGGTGTTTTGGTCGCCTTCCTTGATATTCAGCCGATTATTGCCACCCTGATCCTGATGGTGGCCGGGCGTGGTATCGCGCAGATGATCACCGGCGGTCAGATTGTGACCTTCCACGGGGCATTCTTTGAAGGCATCGGCAGCGGGTATCTTTTTGGTATTCCGTGGCGGGTGATCATTGCCGGTTTTGTCATTGGCGGGCTGTATCTGATCATGCGTAAAACCGCCCTTGGCCTGTTTGTTGAGTCGGTTGGCGGCAATGCACGTGCGAGCCGGGTTGCCGGGATTGACGCACGCGGTATCAAGCTGATGGCCTATGCCACGGCGGGGCTGTGTTCGGCGGTGGCCGGGATCATTATTGCGGCTGACATTCGCGGGGCGGATGCCAACAATGCCGGGCTTTGGCTTGAGCTTGATGCGATTTTGGCCGTGGTGATTGGCGGGGCGTCGCTGATGGGCGGCCGGTTCTTTATCGGCATGACCGTGATCGGGGTTTTGATCATTCAGTCCCTGACAACCGGTATTTTGTTGTCGGGTTTGCCGTCGCAATACACCCTGATTGTCAAGGCTGCTGTCGTGATGGCGGTACTGCTGGTGCAGGCACCAAAATCACGTGAACTTGTCGGTTTGGCCTGGGGAAAAATCGGGGGAAAGATGACGCGGGGGAAATCCAATGAAAATTAATGAACGCTTTTACCCGCTGGTCGCGACCCTGGCTGTTTTGGCCTTGCTCTATGGCTATGGGATTTTTGAACATCGTGCGTTTTCAGATACTTATGTTCTGGGCGCGCTTCTGACCGATAATGCCTTTTTGATCATTACCGCTGTTGGCATGACCTTTGTCATTCTGTCGGGCGGGATTGATTTGTCGGTCGGCTCGATGATTGCCTTTGTCGGGGTTCTGATGGCCGAACTTGTTACCGGGTTTGGCATGCATCCGGTGTTGGCGGCAGTGATTTCGATCATTGTTGGATCGGCATTCGGGGCTGTGATGGGGGTGCTGATTGCCAAGTTTGATATTCAGCCGTTTATCATCACACTGGCAGGTATGTTTTTCCTGCGCGGGATGTGTTTCCTGATCAATCTGGATTCCGTGCCGATTGACCATTCCTTTGTGTCTGAGTTCAGCGGTTTTAAAATTCCGTTGCCCGGACGGGGCTGGTTGACGGCATCGGCGGTGTTGATGATTCTGACTGTGATTGGCGGGATCATCATTGCCCATTACACCCGGTTCGGGCGCAATGTCTATGCCATTGGCGGGGACCGACAATCGGCGGAATTGCTGGGGACTCCGGTGCATGCGACCATCATTCGGGTCTATGCATTGTCGGGCTTTTTCAGTGCACTTTCCGGTGTTGTCTTTGCCTTTTACACCGCATCTGCCTATCCGTTGGCAGCGGTGGGTGTGGAGCTTGACGCGATTGCCGCGGTGGTGATTGGCGGCACACTTTTGACTGGTGGTATGGGCTTTGTGATTGGGACGTTTTTTGGCGGGATCATTATGGGTGTGATCCAGACGCTGATTGCGTTTGACGGGTCGCTTAATAGCTGGTGGACCAAGATCATGATTGGGGCCTTGCTGTTTGGTTTTATCGTTCTGCAGCGCCTGATTACCCGGTCGTTCTCGGGCATGCGGGCCGGGGCCAGTTGACCGGTATAGACCGCCGTTTGATCGACGTTTAAAAATGTAAAATCGGGCCGGAACGGGGTGCTGTTCCGGCCCGATTTTTATTCAGATATATTGTTTAATTCATCTGATTAGTCATTTTTGGTGAATAATGAGCGGCGGGCGGGCGCGATCCCGGCGACGGGGGCCGGTTTGTCGATTTTTGGCAAAATGGTATTTGTATGAGGAATGGACAGGGCGGCCGTTTGGATCGTTCATCAGATCGGCCTTTGAGCCGTTCGTCGGATCGGTCATTGGACAGTCCGTCGGACCGTTCATCGGACCGTTCTTCGAACCGTCCATCGGATGGTTCATTGAACCGTTCATCTGACCGTCCATCGGATCGTTCATTGAACCGGTCATCGAACCGTTCATCGGGCCGCCCTGAACTTTGGGATCTAATCAGCAGCCAGTGCAGGTTTTGCTGTCGTCGGTGCAAACCTCGGCGATGATGTCTTTCAGCGCATCGGCCGATTGCTCATCGGCTTTGGAGCAGGCACTGCCCGCCGTTCCGGTTTTGAGCGCGTCGCCGACGACAAAGTTATAGTGTTTGCCGGAACTGGCACTGTAGGTCAGGAAGGTCTTGCCGCAATGAAGGTGCGGGTACTTGCTGCCGTCATTGACACCGGCATTGGTGTAGTATTCTTGATTGCTGCAATAATCCTTCTTTAGGTTCGCTTGTGCGGACTGTGTGCCCAACGCAAAAACAAACAGCGCGCCAAGCGCGATCATGAGGTGCTTCATCACATTCTCCGTTAAAATGAAGAAAACCGGCCAAAGGGCCGGTTGTGCGACGTTTCACGTCAGGGGATGTGATGGGATAGGGCGGAGCCATCGGCGGCGCGATCTTCTGACCGGCTGATCCGCTGATCAGGTCCGGACGGGCTGTTGTTTCGCCCGCCAGAACCGTTGAGGGGCTTACAGCCCGATCACGTCCCAGTCATGTTCGGCTTCCATGCCGAGTTCCTGACGGAGCTGACGCATGGTGCGGCGGAGCAGGCCGTGCATTTTGGCGCGGGCTTCTTCCGGGTCGCGCTGGCTGATCGCGGCATAGACGGCGTGATGATCGGGCAGCGATTTAACGTGCGCCTTGGGCCCGCCAGACGACAGACGGAACGAGCCGATAAGTGCTGTTTCAATCAGCATGCCAAACGATTTCATGAAATCATTGCCCGACGCATCCAAAATCCCCTGATGGAAGACAAGGTCGGTCATATAGACAGCCTCGGTCCCCGGTTCGGCCTTTTCCATTTCGAAATAGGCGGTTTCAAGATGCTTGATCTGTTCCGGGGTCGCCCGGATGGCGGCCATGGCGGCGGTGTTTGGCTCGATAATCAGGCGGGTTTCCAGAAGGCTATAGAGAAACGCCGGATCGGGATCGGGGAAGTGCCATGACAGCACATCGGGATCAAGCAGGTTCCAACTGGTGCGCGGTTTGACCCGCGTGCCGGTTTTGGGGCGTGATTCGATCAGCCCCTTGGCCGAGAGGATTTTAATGGCTTCGCGAAGGGCCGTGCGCGAGACGTCGAGGGATTCACTTAAGGCCGCCTCGGTCGGCAGGACATCCCCCGGGACCAGTTTGCCAGAAACGATGCGCATTCCAAGATCATGCGCAACAATGCTGTGCAGGCTGCGTTTGGCATAGGTTCTCGACATAGTAGACGACATTAAATTCCCTCCGGCACGGCCTTGTTAAATACGAAAACGGCGAAAAGCCCGCGCTGATATTATTCATATAATATGAATTAATTTTTAGAGCAACTTATCTGGCAGGTGCAATCCCTTGTGCTGCAAAGCATATAATTATTTCAGGGGACTTGTGCGGTGCGATGTAAACCTTCGTGCAAAGGTGATGTGTTATAAACCACAGTTGCCAAGATCGAAAGGCATGACTTCACCTGTTTGACGCTTGACAGGGCCGGATATCCTGATCATTAATGTTATTGTATGAAGAATAAGGGTCGGGGTCTATTAATTTGATTGGAAGGGCAGCCGCACCCATCCGGGGCGTCCTTTGGGCCAAATTAATAGACCCTGAGCCAAAACAAGATTGTCAGGAGGAAGCATCATGTGGACACAAGGGATTGAAATCCTGGGCACCTGAAAAGGGCGGTGATCCCCCGGTGTGACAGGGCATATTCATGCTTGAGGAAAAATTTCCCCGCTGCGCTGCGCCATCGGCTTTTTGATGCAGATTCTGCCAATTTTGGTGTGAGAATACGGATGTCTGACATACGGAGTCCCTGTATGTTGGCCGACGCATAGAGAACAATAGACCAGAATATGGGAGACGGAACGATCATGGCTGATCGCAAACCGACACACTACACAAGCCTTGAAGACAAATCAGTATTCATCACCGGCGGTGCTTCGGGCATTGGCGAGGCGATTGTCACCGCCTTTGTCGAGCAGGGGGCCAAGGTCGCCTTTGTCGACATTATCGAAGATGCCGGCAATGAGTTGGTCGAGAAACTTGGCAAGACTGCGCGCAACAAGCCGGTTTTCATCAAATGCGATTTGACCGACATTGCCGCGTTGCAGGCCGCCATCGCCAAGGCGGCAGAGCTTAATGGCCCGATCACCGCATTGCTGAACAATGCCGCCAATGATACCCGCCATAAATGGCAGGACGTCACCCCGCAATATTGGGATGAACGCCAGGCGATTAATATTCGCCCATCATTCTTTGCCATTCAGGCCGTGGCACCGATGATGCAAAAGGCCGGTGGCGGCGCGATTGTTAATTTTGGGTCCGTCAGCTGGATGATGGGGCAGGGCGGCATGCCGGGCTACACCACGGCCAAGGCGGCAACGCACGGGCTAACACGCGGCATGGCGCGTGACCTTGGCAAGGATCACATCCGGGTCAATACGCTTGTGCCCGGCTGGGTGATGACGCAGCGCCAGCTTGACCTTTGGGTTGATGAAGCCGCCGAGCGCGAGATTGACGAGCGTCAGTGCCTTAAGAACAAGGTGATGCCACAGGATATCGCGCGCATGGCGCTTTTCCTGACGTCCGATGAAAGCCGGATGGTCACCGCCCAGAACTTTATCGTCGATGGGGGCTGGGTCTGATCCCCGGCAAACACAACGATAATCCCGCATACGACAGACTTATATCAGGACGCATTTCATGAGACTGGTTCAATTTAAAGACACCGCTGGCGCGCAGCATGTTGCCGTTGTTGAAGATGCCGAGACCCTTTTGGTGCTGACCGGGGTTTCTTCGACCCGGAAGCTGGCCGAAATCGCGATCAAGGAAGGCACGACCATGATCGCAGCCGCCAAGTCGCGCATGGGCGAAGACCGCATCAGTTATGACGAGGTCGCCAAAAGCGGGCGTTTGTTGCCGCCGATCACCCATGCCGATCCGGCGCATTTTCTGGTCACCGGCACCGGCCTGACCCATTTGGGCTCGGCCTCGGCACGTGCGAACATGCATACATCGGGCACCAAGGCGGCCGATGAAACCGATTCCATGAAAATGTTTCGCATGGGGGTTGAGGGCGGCAAACCAAAGGCCGGTGAAACCGGCGTTCAGCCCGAATGGTTTTATAAGGGCGATGGTTCCATCGTCGCCAGCCCCGGCGCGGATATGCCAAGCCCGTCCTTTGCCCTTGACGGCAGCGAGGAACCGGAAATCGCCGCGATTTATGTGATTGATCCGGATGGCAATCCGGTGCGCATTGGCTTTGCGATTGGCAATGAATTTTCCGACCATGTGACCGAACGCCAGAATTACCTGTATCTGGCCCATTCCAAACTGCGTGCATGCTCCATGGGCCCGGAATTGTTGCTGGGCGATTTGCCAAGCCATGTTGAGGGCACATCACGGCTGTATCGCGATGGCAAGGTGATCTGGGAAAAACCGTTTTTGAGCGGTGAAGACAATATGTCGCACAGCCTCGCCAACCTTGAATACCATCATTTCAAATATGATCTGTTCTGCCGCCCCGGCGATGTGCATGCCCATTTCTTTGGTACGGCAACGCTCAGCTTTGCCGATGGTGTGACGACACAGGATGGCGATGAGTTTGAAATTGAATCATCGCTGTTTGGCAGGGCGCTCCGCAACCGGTTGAAAACGCAGGCCGCGCGTAAGGTGGTTGTTAAAACCATCTGATGATTTTCGGGATTTTTGAAATCCCAAGGGGTGTCAAAACCCCGCCTTCCTCCGAACGACACAAACTTCCCCGGCTCAAGCGATTGGGCCGGGGTTTTCTTTTTTAACTTTAGGTTGTGGTTTTGGGGTGTTTCGTGTTCTGCTAAAGTATCTTTTGGAAAGCTACCGATTTAGGGAGAGAAAATAAATCTGTCCCCTTTTTTGGTCCCAACAAACGATTATTGAGAGGGGGCAGTATGAACCAGGTTGAATTTGGGGAAGAAAAGCAAGCTCATTACATTGCGGCTGAATGGGGTATTAGTGTTGAACATTTAGAAGAAACCGTTTGGGAGCTTGAGGAGATCAATGGAAACGGCGGGGAAGTTTATGGCTTCCTTGTGAGGTTCGATGAAAGTTCAAATGCGGATGCTTTAGAAAAAATTGGCCTCTCAAACGGTGAACTGACACGCGAAGTCAGCCTAAATGCATTCGACGAACCCGAAGTCGCTCCAAAAATTGAAGAAATTTCTGGAGCGAAGGTTTCGGACACTCGGTCAACCCGAGCGAAGCGCTGGGTGCCGCTGACCGGCATAACTGTTAGAAATTTTAAGGCTGCGATTGAAGCCAACATTCCGCTTACTAATGTAACAATTTTAGTGGGGCCAAATGGCAGTGGGAAATCATCTGTCCTACAGGCAGTTCACTGGGCAGCCCGAGCGGCAAGTTATGTACGTCCCAAAAATCAGAAAGAAATGATTTCCTTTGAACGGCTCGATTACATTCCCTCAAGTGAACCTTTAAGGACTTTGCACAATGGAGAACTTAAAACTGGGACAAAATCTAAAGCCGTAGAGGTTTGTTTTCAACACGGTTCAGACTCAGATGGAGCTGTGCAGACCACAGTCCAAATTCGCGCAGCTCGTAACAAAGGCGGAATAACAGCTTACATGCAAGGCGGAAATGCCGTCACGCCGTACAAGCAGCGTTACCAATTCATAACTGCCTATATTCCGGGACTGGCGGGCCTGTCTGAAAGTGAAGCAATTTTGGCTCAACCTGCCCTACGCCGACAAGCCTCCAGTGGAGATGCTGGAGGGGCGCTGAGAAATATTCTCTATAACCTCAGCACGGATAGTAGCGATGACGAAGAAGCTGGAGCCGGAAAAACGCGTCTCGAGACACTCAATCGTTTAGTTGCCAGCGTTCATCCTAATTCATCAATTGATGTGTCTTTCGATGAAAGGGAAGATTTTCACATTTCGGCATCGATAAAAGATGTCAGAACAGGAAGTGTCCGCCCTTTGGAAATGGCTGCAACTGGCATCCTCCAAGTTGTTCAAATTTTTGCATACTTGATCCTGTTCAAACCTAAAATAATGCTTATCGATGAACCCGATGCGCACCTTCATCCAGACAAGCAGGAACGGCTTATTGAAGCGCTAGAGCTGGCCTCGAAGGAGTTCGAGACTCAAATTGTTCTGACGACTCACAGCCCCAACATCGTTAGGGCCGCAAGCTCTGTATCAAAGCTTGTATGGATGAGGGATGGCAATGTTCAGACGGAAGACGATGACGCTATTCGTCGCTTGCTGGGATGGGGCGGCCTAGACAAGTCGATTTTGTTTTTTGTCGAAGATGAAGACGACAAGCCCCTCAGAAATATTCTTAAACAATGGCCCGATCTGGCTATGCAGGTGGCAGTTTGCCGTTGCTTCGGAATTGAGAATTTACCGCGTGATAAGTTTTTGGAAGGTCTACTTGTAGATGGTGAACTCAAAGTGAAAGCCGCGATCCACCGAGATGGTGATTTCATGACCGAGGACGAAGCCAAAAAATGGCGAGCTAAATTTTCAACGGATGGCGTATATCCTTGGGTTACTGCAGAGTCTGACATTGAAGGATACTTTTGTTCTGCTAAGTATTTAGCTGCTTTGTACAATATAAGCGAGGAAGTGGCCGAGGAATGGCGCTGCGAAGCAGCAGAGGAAATAGGAGGAGTCAAAGACCACTTTTTCGAGAAGAGGAAGAAGATTGTGTACGCGCTGTGGCCTAATGGCGGCTCCCCGAGTGCACAAGAATTGTGGGACTCTTCTGGCGGAAAGTCACCCAGAACTGTGAAGGGGAAACAGCTGCACAAGGCACTGAAAGCGATCGTCAAAAGTAAAGGCATGGACGACAAGTTACTTGATGCTTTTACGATACCTGACGGTTTTGTAGTTGCAGAGGATTTGGAAGCCACCTTGAATGAAGCATTGGCCGCAAGGTGAGCTGGGGCTCCACTTTCGATGTAAAAGAAAGCGGGGACAAATTCCTTTTTCCTCCCAATGCATCAATGCGGATTACCTTGCTGATTAAGCGTGGTTGAATGGTTTATAGGTGTGGACGCAACGAAACATTAGACCGAGGACCGAAATGTCAAAGATTGTTGCGCTAGATGATGGGACAAGAACACAGAGCAACCATAAGGGCGTTACCGAACAGTTCTTCGTGGGGTTCATTGCGATCAACGTCTATTTCTTTCTTCACTTCATTGATGATGAAAGTTTCAAAAATGCAATTCGGTCGCACCATAAGAAAATCATCAAAAAGGTTGTGAAACTAGCCTACAACGAGGCAGGTCAGAAATGTGGTTTTATGACGCCGGGGCTAGTCTTTTACGCCTATGAGTTTTGGGAAGTCATAGTGCATGAACGGTTTGGAAGCGTACAAGATATCGCCACAGTACAAGCTTTATCTATGCAAGCCATTCAAAGCCTAGCCGAGTCATTAGATCGGCAGTTTGAAGCGGAGGGCTTGGCCGACACTATCGCTTTTTTAAAGCGTTACTAGCGATTACGTATGAGCACTCGCGGGGAGGTTCAGCCCATCACAGAGTACCGTAAGGCCAGCTCCAAATAAGGGATATCCGGAATGCCAACCAAGCAGACCCAGACCATAAGTGAATTAAAGAAAGGCGCTCGTGTACGCTTCGAGAATCAGGAACCTACGGGCAAGAACATAGAGGTCCGGTTTGACGACGGCTCTTCAGTGAAGACTACCGTAGCTATCGGAAACTCCCTCGAAATAATCGTCGGGGAAATGAGCGCCACACTGAGCATTAATGATGTTAACCCAAATTACGAAGGGTTGCAGATTGTGGGTGATCCGGATTTGTCCAAAGAAGGGACAGTAGAATGACGAAGAATAAAAGAGAATAAGGGGATAGACCTCTTTTTCTCCTGTTCCCCTTTTTAGTTCCTTTATGGAGAAAAGGGGACAGATTTATTTTTTATGTATTGATCATAATTCCTGATTAAAGGACGCTAAAAATAAATGAGTTCACTTTTCTAATTTCATTTGAGTCATTTGGTAAAACTCTGACTCACTACCTCCATGTTGAGATAGTCAAGATCGGTTCGAAAACCGTCCCAGTGTTGAAGGTATATTTTGTCACCATTTTGAGACACTCCAACAATCTCGCTTGAGTTTAATTTTTTCATCCGTTCTTGAAATTTGACTTTCGTATGGAAGTTCTCCAACTCAGCCACTCCAAGACCTGAAGCAATACGACCATTCCACAACACTACATTGAGCAGGCCAAGACCTCGAAGCGTGCTACTGATCTCTCCAAGATAAAGACAAAGTGTCTTGTCGCCCACTTGTACCGATTCCTTAGGTTTTTCATGCGATAGCATACCAGCTAACTCAACTGAGAGGAGTAACATCAGCCCACCCATCATCTACGCGGTCAAGCAATTGGAATTGAGTTCCACCTCCCGACCGGCCAAAGTTTGGATTTACTTCGCCGGTACGAATACGAGTTCCCGCAGGAGGGGTCACTGATGTTATCCCAGTAGGAATCTCAGGCAATGCAAATTTGTCCGCAATTTGCTGTGGTGACAGTCCTTCAATGTCGCATCTGAGAAAAGGGGACAGTCCCCTTTTTTGTCTACTTTAGAGCATGGATTCCCGCCTGCGCGGGAATGACGGGGTTTTGTGGCGGGTTTTGTGGCCGGGGTGTGTGACGGGTTTGTGACGGGGTGTGTGGTTGGGGGCGCGTGCGGTGGCGCATCCGGTGGGATTTGAAACGGGAAACGGACGAAGGGGAAACCCTCCGTCCGTTTTGGTTTTGTGTCAGGTTTGGTGGGGTTAGGCAGCGCGGCTGTGGTGGGTGCCTTCGCTGACTTCCTCGACGATTTTGCTGACAAAGGCGTCAAGGTCGTTGGGGGTGCGCGATGTGACGATCCCTTGCTCGCACACGACCGCTTCGTCCTGCCAGAGCGCACCGGCATTGAGAAGGTCGGTTTTGATTGAGCTATAGGACGTGGCGCGACGACCGCGTAGTGCGCCAGCCTCGACCAGAAGCCACGGGCCGTGACAGATCGCCGCCACCGGTTTGCCCGATGCGACGAATTCGCGCACCAGACTGACCGATGCCTCGTCATTGCGCAGAAGGTCCGGGTTGATCTGCCCGCCGGGGATGACCAGCGCGTCATAGTCGGCGATATCGACATTTTTGACTTCGACATCGACATCGACCGTGTCGCCCCAGTTTTTATCGTCCCAGCTTTTGATCGGGTCCGATTTGGGCGATGCGATTTTAACATCGGCCCCCTGGGTCGAGAGCTTTTCAAGCGGAACGCGCAGTTCCGAGCGTTCATAGCCATCGGTGGCGAGGATCAGAATCTTTGCGGTATCAATCGCAGGCATAATGTCGCTCCTTTCATTGATGTCGAGCATTACACCCCGTCAACGGCTGCGGTTTGATAACGTTCCAAATTTTCCTGTGGTGATTTTGTGGCACGGGGTGAGGAGCAGGGCGCTTTGGGGATGGATCGTGCGCTTTGATGGATGGATTCCCGCCTGCGCGGGAATGACGGGGTTTTTGGTGGGGGTTGGGTGAAGAATGAGAAAGGGCAGCGATGGTTCGCTGCCCTTTGGTGTGTTTGGGGGGATTTTGGTGGTGATGCGAGGGAGAAATGCCCCGGCAGTCGTTCAACTGCCGGGGCGGGCTGGGCCGATGCGGCATCGGTGGGGGTTGGGGCGATGCTGTTATCCCTGTTCGGCGGGAACAGGGGCGGTTCGCAGGCCCAGCGTTACGATGAGAGAGGCTGCAAGCAGCAGGAAGCCAGCGATGGTAAAGACGCCAAGCGCGCCGCTGGTGTCAAAGACAAGGCCGCCGGCGGCTGCACCCGTGGCAATGGCAAGCTGGAAACCGGCAACCAGAAGTCCGCCGCCGCTTTCGGCCTCATCGGGGACGGTGCGGGTAATCCAGGTCGACCATGCGACCGGCACACCGCCAAAGGCCATGCCCCAGATCGCGACAAGCACGGTGGTCGGGGCAACCGCACCATCAATGACAACCATGCCGACCCCGGCCAGCCCCATGATGAGCGGCATGAGCGCAATGGTCATGCGCAGCGAACGCGCAATCAGCGCACCGCCGACATAGGTGCCAATAAAGTTGGCGACCCCAAAGCCCAGCAAAATGCCCGAAACCCCCGCCGTGGTGACACCCGAAACCGTTTCAAGGAACGGGCGGACATAGGTAAACAGCGCGAAATGGCCGGTGATGATCAGGACCAGTGAAAACAGCCCGAATTTCATGCGCGGGCGGTTGATGACCTCGATCAAGGTGCGCAAGGTCGCACGGCCGCGCGGCGGCATTTTGGGCAGGGTGGCAAATTGCACGACAAGGGCGAGAACACCGAGCAAGGAGGCCAGCAAAAACACATTGCGCCAGCCAATCACATCGCCAAGATAGCTTCCGAGCGGGGCGGCAAAGACGGTGGCCGCCGAAACGCCACTAAACAGGATGGCGAGCGCACGGGGCACACTTTTTTCAGGGACCAGCCGCATGACGGTGGCCGCCGACATGGTCCAGAACCCGCCAAGGGCGACGCCGAGCAAGACCCGCCCGGCGAGCAGGATCGCAAAGGTCGGGGCGAGTGCGATCATGATGTTGGCGGCAATCAGAAGGACTGAAAAACCAAGCAGAACATAGCGGCGGTCAATCTTGCGGGTGACGGTTGCGGTCAGAAGGCTGGTGATCAGGGCCATAACGGCGGTGGCCGACATGGCCTGCCCGGCCATGCCTTCGGTAATGCGAAGATCATCGGCCATCGGGGTCAGCAGGCTGACGGGCAGGAATTCGGCGGTGACAAGGCCGAAAACCCCCAACGTCATCGAAATAACAGCACCCCATGCCGCAGATGCGGGTTGGAGGGTGGTTTGAGGTTCACTCATGGGGGATCCTTTGAGTTGATGTTTGTGCATTGCACCCAAGATAGACTGGACGGGTCGGACGTTCTATGGCAGTTTGTCCGAAATTATTGATCAATCGTCCGAGAGTGTCATGTCCCCCATTGCCAATGCCGCGTTTAACAGCCCGTCCACGCACATCGAAGGCCAGTATGATGGCGGCTTTGATGCGAACGGGCATGATATGGTCAGCGAGCTTTTGTCAGGCGTGCGCCTGCGCGGGCTGGATTACCGCCGGATCGAGATTTCAGCCCCCTATGGGCTGCGGTTTGGGGAGGATGTCGATGACAGCCGGGCGTGGCTGCATTTCATCGGGCAGGGGACGGTGCATTTGCGGACCAAAAGCGGGGCGGTACATACGCTTGGCTGCGGGGATGCGGTGTTGCTGCCCTGTGCGGGCATCCATGATTTATACAGCAAGGACGGGGTTGCGCTGCGCAGTGTGGATGCATTTGAAAAGGTGCATCTGTGTGATGTGGCGTCTGAAATCCGGGCCTGTGAAAAGGATGTGTGCCGGACAAAGGACAATTTGATTTTCAGCTGTGCGATGGAATTTGATCTGGGGTGGTTGCATCCGCTGGCACATCTTAAGCCCGAGGTCATGCATATTGAAACTGTGCCCGATCATGATCCGCAAATCCCGGCCATTCTTGATGTGATGACGGCCGAACTTAAATCCAAACGGCCGGGGTACGGCGTGATCCTGACCCGGCTGGCCGATGTGGTGGCCGCGGCCATCCTGCGCCGCTGGGTCGAGGCCGGATGTGATGTGTGTGGCTGGGTCGAGGCGGTGCGTGATCCGAAACTGGCACGTGTTTTGGCCGCCCTTCATAAGGAGCCGGGGCGCGATTGGTCGGTGGCCGATATGGCGTCCGAAATGGGTATGTCGCGGTCGGTCTTTGCCGAGCGGTTTGTCGCGCTTACGCAATCAACGCCACAGCAATATTTGACGAACTTGCGCATGCGGCTGGCCAGCCAGTGGATCGGGCGCGAAAAACTGCCGATGGATGAGGTGGCCGACCGGCTGGGCTATGCCTCTGTCGCGGCATTCAGCCGGGCGTTCAAACGCACGACGGGCATGTCGCCCGGTGCGGTGCGCCGGGTGGATCATGCGGATTCAACGTCGGTGGCTTAATCTGTGCTATCGGCATTGTCCGTGCCATAAAGACTGTTCTGGGCGGTGGTGGCTGCTGTTTTTAGGCTTTCAAGCAGCCGGTCGCGGTGGGTTTGCAGCGTGGCCGGGGACGCGCCAAACACCGAAAAGGCCGAGACTATATTGCCGTGCCGGGTCAGGATCGGGACGGCTATGGCGTAAATATCATTTTCACGCTCGCCATTATTGGTGGCATAGCCCGTATCGCAGATATGATGCAGTTCGGATTTCAGGGCTTTGACATCGGTGATGGTATGGTCGGTCATGCCGGTGAGATCGGCCTTGGCAAAGTATCTGTCCTGATCGGCGGGGCTCATATGGGCCAGCCAGAGTTTGCCGTGGGCGGTGCAAAATGCATCGAGTTTCGAGCCAATGCGGATATCAACATAGAGCGGGCGGTCGGGCAGGGCCTTGGCAATGCAGACGGCCATATCGCGATCAAACTCGGTCGCCATGCAGGCCTCCCCCGTATCACACGCCAGTTGATCAAGGATCGGTTGCAGCAGCCCTGCCAGATTGCCGTCGCGCATGACGCGCTGGCCCAAATCAGCAAACATATATCCCAGCCGAAACACCCCGCGTGACGTGACGCGCAAGGCCCCGGCATGAACCAGCGTGTGCAAAAATCGGTGGGCTGTGATCATGTTGATGCCAAGCGCATCGGCGGTTTCCTGCGCGGTCAGTTCGATTTTTCCCGCCGCAAACAGATCGAGGATTTTAAACGCCTTAAGCACAGAGCCGTTGAGTTGACTGGTCATGGGATTTTTCCTTCACGCCAAAAGGACCGGTCGTCGCGCTTGACGTCAGCCGGATTTCAATAATAAACTATATTATAAATCATATTTCAAATATAGCAATATCGTAAGAAGGCGTCTGATGAAAAACGACATGGAAAAAACCGCGGGCATTACCCTGACCGCCGGTGGGGCGGTTTTGGCGCGGATGAAGGCGATTGGGATTGATTATATCTTTGCCAATTCGGGCACGGATTTCCCGCCGATCATCGAAGGGCTGGCCGAGGCGGCGGCCAAGGACATTGACCTTCCCCATGCGCTGGTGATGCCGCACGAAAATGCCGCGATGGGCATGGCGCATGGCTATTACCTGGCGAGCGGCAAGGCGCAGGCGGTGATGGCGCATACCAATGTCGGCCTTGCAAACTGTGCGATTGGTGCGATCAATGCCGCGACAGAACATGTGCCGATTGTCCTGATGTCGGGCCGAACCCCGGTGATGGAAAAGGGCCGCCTTGGTGCGCGCACCGTGCCGATTGGCTGGGGCCAGGAAATGCGCGATCAGGGGGCGATGGTCCGGGAATCAACCAAGTGGGAATATGAGCTTAAATTCCCTGAACAGGTGCCCGATGTGGTCGATCGGGCCTATGCGATTGCGTCCTCTGTGCCCAAGGGGCCGGTTTATGTCAGCCTGCCGCGTGAAGTTTTGTGTGAGCCGTGTCCGGGTGATCAGATTGACAGCCCGCTGCGTCAGCAACCCGTACAAATTGCCCCGCCGCAAGCCAGTATCGAGGCGGCAGCAGACATTCTGGCCAAGGCCAAAAATCCGGTGATCATTGCCCAGCGCGGGACGGGGGCCGCCGAGGCGTTTGGCCGGTTTTCCGATCTTGTCGATCAGTGGGGCATTCCCGTCGTGCAATATTGGGCGATCCAGCTTGCAATCGGCACCGATCATCCGATGCATGCGGGCATGGACCCGGCCCCATGGTTAAAGGACGCCGATGCGGTGGTGGTGATTGATTGCCTTGCCCCGTGGTCGCCTGATATCCACACATTGCGCGACGACTGCAAGGTGGTTCAGATCGGGCAAAACCCGCTGTATTCGCGGTTCCCGGGGCGCAATTTTGCCGCCGATATTTCGCTGTGCGGGGAAACCGGCGATGTGATCATGATGCTGGCCGATGCCATGGATCGTCGGCAGGGTGATCACAGCGATGCCTGTAAAGCGCGTCGATCCAAGGTTGCCGCGATCAATGCCGACACCCGCAAAAAAGCCCTGGCCCTGGCCGATGCCGGGGCGGTGGACCCGATGAGCAAGGGGTATGTGTCGCGCTGCTTGTCCGAAGCAATCGCCAACCGTCCGGCGACGGTGTTTTCCGAGCTTGGCTGCCCGTTGGAGCCATTGTCGTTGTCCGCACACAGCAGCTGGTTTCAGGAACCGCATTCGGGCGGGCTTGGCTGGTCGTTCCCGGCATCGATGGGCTATCAGCTGGCCGATAAGGACAAGCTTGTGGTCGCGACCATGGGCGATGGATCATACATGTTTGCCAACCCGACGGCGTGCCATCAGATTGCCGAGGCGCTTGAGCTGCCGATCCTGATTTTGGTGCTGAATAACAACGAATGGGGGGCCGTGCGCCAGTCGGTCACCGGGATTTATCCCGATGGTTATGCATCCAAAACCAATGAAATGCCGCTGACGGCCCTTAAACCCAGCCCGGATTTCACCAAGGTCGCCGAGGCCAGCCGCGCCTGGGTCGCCAAGGCCAAGCGTGCCGAAGATTTGCCGGGGATTTTGCGCGATGCGATCAAACACATAGATACCCATCGCACCCATGCGTTGGTTGAGGTAACGATTGCGCCGTAAGGGCGGACGTCTGGAATGTTGATGAAAGCGGGCAGCGGATCGTCGGTGCCCGCTTTTTTTATGTATTTGGATTGTCTTGGCTTTATGATCGCAGAAGGTATGACAGGTCGTCAAAAAACACAGGGTTCGGACGTTATGACAAAAGTACAAGACAGCGGATCAGAACGAGCAAAATCTGGTCATGCAGCCCCGGCATCCAAGCCCGCGATTGATGTCCATGACGGGGTGCCGCTGCTTGATAGTGGTGTGAACTTTGTTGGCGAGCAGGTGAGCTATCCCAAGGGGAAGGCCAGGATCAAATCGATGCTGGCGACCATGGCGCCGGGGCAGAAGACAGGCTGGCACAAACATGGTGTGCCAACTTATGGATACATCCTTGAGGGGCAGATCACGGTTGATTACGGCGATGCCGGAAAAACGACGTATCATGCCGGAGAAGGGGTGCTGGAAGCCATGGATTACTGGCATGAAGGGATCAATGACGGCGATATACCGGCACGGGTTGTTGTGGTTTTCATGGGGGCCGAAGGGGCGGAAAACGTGATTTACAAGCCAGATTTAGTGTCTGATTAAAATGATATTTCCCAATATGTTAAATGACTTGTGGAATATTTATGCCTAGTTTGCTAGCACCTTTAAATGCCTGCTTGCATCGCAGGCAAAATCATTATTTCATATCCCCCGTTTATTTAAGTTGCCTGCCCTAAAGGAGAACCCATGGATCGTGTTGTCGGAACATCAGGACGGATTGCGTTTGCCAGTGCGATGCGCAACCTGCTTGCGGATGTCTATCCCGGCCATGATCAAGCCGAATTGGTGCGCCGTGTGTTTGAGGTTTTGGGGCTTCCGATTGAGGGCGACGGGCCGGAACCCAGTGAAGAATATTTGCGCAAATGGGATCAGCGCGATGCGTTTCTGATTACCTATGGCGACAGCATTTCACAGGCGGGCAAAAACGGCATCGAAAGCCTTGGTGAATTTCATCAAAAATGGCTGAAAGACTGGCTGACCGGGGTGCATATCCTGCCGTTCCATCCGTTCACGTCCGATGACGGTTTTTCGGTCAGCGATTTTACCAAGCTCCGCCCGGAGCTTGGTACGTGGGATGATGTTTATGCGTTGTCGAAAAACGCGACCGTGATGGCCGATCTTGTCGCCAACCATATTTCCGCATCCCATCCGTGGTATCAGCAGTTTCTGGTTGGGGAAAAGCCGGGGGTCGATTACATCAAGACCGCCAGCCCGGACGATGATTTATCCGACGTTGTCCGCCCGCGCAGCCATGCGTTGCTCAATGATGTTGTCACCAAAGACGGTGAAAAACACGTCTGGTGCACGTTTAGCTATGATCAGGTCGATCTGGATTACGGCAACCCGGATGTGTTTTTTGAAATCCTGAAAATCGTTCTGGAGTACCTTAAACATGGCGTGCGGGTCGTGCGGCTTGATGCAATCGGGTTTATCTGGAAAGAAGCTGGCACGACGTCGATCAATCTGGAGCAAACCCATAAGATCATCAAGGCGTTGCGATTGGCGACAACCGCCGTCCACCCGGATGCGATTTTCATCACCGAGACCAATTTGCCGTTGCTCGAAAACCTGTCGTATTTTGGCAATCAGGACGAAGCGCATCTGATTTATAATTTCTCGCTGCCCCCCGTGATCATTCATGCGTTGCTGAGCGGGCGGAGCGATTATATCCGCAAATGCATCATGGCGATGCCACCAGCACCTGCGGGCTGTACGTTCTTTAACTTTACCGCCAGCCATGATGGCATTGGCTTGCGCCCGGCCGAAAACCTGATCCCGGATGCGGATATCGACGGGCTTAAAGACCATGCGGTCAGGATGGGCGGGCAGGTCAGTTACCGTGCACTTAAGGGCGGTGGGCAGAAGCCTTATGAGTTGAATGTCACGCTGTTTAGCATGCTGGCGGAAAACTTCGCCGGTGAGGCGCGCATGGGGCTGGAACGGTTTGTGATGAGCCAGGCGATTGCCATGTCGCTTGAAGGCATTCCCGCAATTTACGTTCAGACCATTCTGGCGACCGAAAATGATCAAGGGGCGTTTGAGGAAACCGGCATTCCGCGCCGCCTTAATCGCAAGATCTGGCAGCTTGAAGATGCGGAAAAAACGCTGACAGACGAGGGACCGGCAAAATCGGCGTTTGATCAATTGCGTGCCTTGATGTCGATCCGCCAAGGGCAACCGGCATTCCATCCCAATGCGACGCAATATACGCTCAACCTTGGCCCGGATTTGCTGGGTGTGTGGCGTCAGTCGCATTTGAATGAGCAGAGCATTTTCTGTGTGTTCAACCTGACCGAGCGGCCACAGAACCTTGATCTGTCAAAGATCAATCTGATCATGACCGAAGGCTGGCAGGATTTGATCACCCAGCAAGTGATCGAGGATTACGATGGCATCATGACGCTCGCACCCTATCAGATTGTCTGGATTTCCAATCTGGATGGTCGTAACCGCACCGAAAGCCGATTGTTGCAGCGGTACCGCGATGCGATGCCAGTTTAATTTGGTCATCTTGTAACCTGACGGCATTGGTGGTTGTCAGAGTGCTGCGGCTCTGTAAAACTATAGCAAGTATTGGAATATCAGAGGCTTGAGGCGCAATGTCTTATGCGCAGGAAACCCGTCTGAACTGTTTGCCCGAAGATGTGCCTGATCGCGTGCACAAACTGTTCGACGTGTGGCGGGCCGCGACATGCGGGAATGCACTTCCCGACCGAAAAGATCTTAGCAGTGAGACCCTTTCGCTGTGGATCAATGACATTGGCATTTATGAGTATCTCCCTGATCGGCGCGACTTTGTTGTGCGGATTGATGCGCCAAACATGATTGCGGCGAGTGGCGAGAATTATCAGGGGTGTTCACCGCACCAGATTGATCTTGATTTTGGCACGCGGGTGCATGCCACGCTTCTCGATGTCATCGACAGCAGACAGCCGGCATTCCATATCATCGGTGTGGAGCGAAAAGTTTGGGAAGAATGGGTTCGGCTGTTGTTGCCGGTGCAAACACGTGACCGTGCAGGGAAGGCAGTCCTTCAGATACTTGTTGCCCATTTTTTCTATCGTGGGCGTTAAGTCTTCTTTCTTGAAAAAAAAACCTATTTTGCGTGCATGCACTTGTTCTTAAGTAGCGGCTTGCCCACTTAATTTTGTGGGAGAAGTTTTAGCTTGGCGGCACGGTATGCTGGAATCAACGGACGTTGAACTGTCGGGTCTTCCGGACGATATCGACAAGTCAATTATTTGCTTTGTCGATGCGTGGCGCGATGCCTGTGCGCAGATGGAAAATGGCGCACTTCCGACACGCACGGTTTTAAGCGCGGAACGGTTGCGTCAGTGGCGCGATGATATTTGCATTTATGAGTATCAGCCAATCAGAGAAGATTTTCTGGTGCGGATTGACGCGCCGACAATCATTGAGAACAACGGCGAAAGTTTTCAAAACAGCACGCCGCGCGAAATTGATCTTAAATACGGGACCTGCTTGATGGCGGCCTTGCTTAAGACCATGCGGCAAAAAAAACCGACATTCCATTACGTCCGCATCGTCAGTGCTTCTGGTGAACCGCGGCAGTGGCTTCGGGTTTTGTTGCCGGTGCAAACCTTTGACCGGTTCGGCGATCCGATTGATCAAATCCTTGGTGTGCGGTTCGCGTATGAACCAATGCATTGCATTTGAAAGTTGAACAATGGCGAGGATGCATACGATCCTGGACAAGGAGTTCCCGCTGGAAGCCTTGCCTGCTGATGCGCCGGAATCTGCCTGTGGGTTGCTTGGATTTTGGTCGGATCATGCAAGGGCGGACGCATTGCCAACCCGCGATGACTTTAACGCACAACATCTCGCCCCTTGGATCGAAGATCTGAGCATTTATGATTATCACCCCGATATAGACGATTACCAATTGATGCTGGAGGGGGAGAACCTTGTTGCCTTGACCGGCGAGGTTTGGCGCGGGGCTTTTGCCCGTGAGCTTGATAGCCATTTTTCGACCAACCTGCATGCGGTCATGTCCGTGGCACGGACAACAGAACACCCCAAACTTGATATGTTGCGGATTTTAGATGCGGATTGGCATCGCTGGGTTCGGTTGGTGCTGCCTGTCTTGCGCAAAAATAAAGGCGAGAAAGACGTGTTTCAGGTCTTTCTCGCCGTTTTTCAAATGCCGTGATTCTTTTATGGCAGATGGACTTAAGATTTGCCGATGTCCATGTCATTGAGGTCATCTTCGACCGCCGCTGAAAGATGTTCGAAAATGTCGCCCATGGCACTTTCAACCCGCTGCCAGCTTGGGATGAACGGGCTTTCGAGCGGGTTTTCAAGATAGTGCTGACCGGCACTGATGATGACTTCGGACAATACCTCGACACATTTTTCTTCTTCGTCGCGGTTGATCTTAAGGCCGTTAAACATGGCGTCGGCCCGGTATTGTTCGATCAAATCAAGCGCCATGCGGTAATAGGTTGCCTTAAGTGTTCTGAAGGTTTCGTGCGAGAAAATCGTGCCCTGGGTTGCCAGTTTACGAAACAAAGATTTGGCAATGTCGCTTGCCATGCGTGACAGGCCGTCATCTTTTTCGGCGGGGTCAAAATCGCGGTGCTTATGATCATAGATATCGGCAATATCGACCTGGGCCAGGCGGTGGACCGTATGGTTGCGATACATTTCCGAAAGCATCGAAACTTCAAGCCCCCAGTCCGATGCAACCCGCAGGCCATAGGCAACATCGGTGCGGATGGCGATTTCGCCTGACAGGGAATAGCGAAATGAGTCCATGTAATTAAGGAAATCGGTTTTGCCGACAACCTGTTTAAGCGCGCGAATAAGCGGGGTAACAAACAGGCGGCAGACCCGGCCCTTGAGCGTGCCATTGGCAACGCGGGCGTAATAGCCCTTGGCAAAGGCGAAGTTAAACGCCGGATTGGCGATCGGATACATCAGTTTGGCCGGAAGGTCCGGGGTGTAGGTCGCGATGTCGCAATCATGAATGCCGATGACGGAACTGCGGCCCGATGCCAGTGTATAGCCCATGCAGTACCAGACATTGCGGCCTTTGCCCGGTTCATAACGCGCCAGATCAAATTCGGCCAGCCGGTCATGCACGCCGCGCAGGCGCGGGCCATCATTCCACAGAATGCGAACATGCTGGGGCAGGTCTTTGAAAAATTCGCGGGCATGGAGGTATTGCTGCGCATTGGCGCGGTCCAGACCGACAACGATCTGATCGATATAGGTGGCTTGTTTAAGCCCCTCGACAATGGTGGTCATTGCCGGGGTTTCAAGTTCGGAATAAAGGCACGGCAGGATCAGGGTTTGACGCCGTTGCCGGGCAAAGGCGCTCATTTCATAGGCGAGTTCTTCGGGATTGCGGTCAAGAATGCGGTGCAGGGTCGTGATCGGGCCGCCCTGATGGAAATCAGCCATGAAGTACCTCGCTTTTCTTATTGGTATTGATGATTTGATCAAGAATGGACTGCAGTGCGGCGTTCCAGCCTTCCGGGCCGGGATAGGGCGCAATCCGAAGGTCGGAATGTGTCAAAAGCGGTTCGGACCGGATGCCGCGCTTGGGCGGGATTTGAACGGCAATGTCGGCCGCCGCCAGCATCGGGATATCATTGGCAGAATCACCCAGCGCAATCGTGGTGATGGCGGTATTGGTGGCGTGGATGTCGCCAGCGCCATCACCCAGTCTTCCGGAGCCCACAAGGCGTTCAAGCATGCGCTTCATCGCCGCCCCCTTGTTTGACGGGCCACACAGGGTATGGAACCGACCGCCTTTGACCAGTTTTAGAGAAAACTGGCTGGCGATGTTGGTGGCGATTTCAATGTCCTGTTCGCTTGGTTGCCAGATCAACGGGTCGGAGCAATGGCGTTGCCCGGCCCGGATGGCATCATCAAGCGTCAGTCCGGTTTCTGTGGCAATCATTTCCGGCGGGACAGTGCGAAAGCTGCCCAATGGGACGTTGACGGCGGCGATGATCGCGTCGCGGGCGGAATCAATGGTTTGCGATGATGGACCGGGTTGTTCAACCTCGCCATCGAGCGAGATAACCCCGCCGTTCTCGCCAATCAAGCCATCAAACAGGCCGTAATTCAGCTGAATATGGTCAAGTTCGGCAAGGGTTTTTGACGACACAGCGATCAAGGGGATCGAGAGCGATCTTATGCGTTCTATGGCCGGGCGGGCCGCATCCCAGCGATAGTCGTCATGATCAAGCAGGGTGCCGTCAAGGTCGGTAAAAATGGCGATGGTGCGTGTTTGTTGCATTGTCCCGTTCTGTTGCGGTTTTTTCAAACTGTCGGGTGACCGTTAACGCGCGGTCATAACAGCAGTTTAGCACAGCGATTGTGGCAGTGCGACAGTCGGAAGGTTAAATTTTATGCAAGATGTTGTTTTGATGAAAAATAATGCGTATTGCGGTAGAGTTGATTGTGTCGGCATGGTTGGTTCTGTTAGCTTTAAAATACCGACACGATCACCCATATATTTTATAGTTTCCATCCATATGACGGGGCGCGCGACAGCGCATGGAACACGCCGTCGGGCCGGTTATAGATCTGTCTCTTATACACATCTGACGCTGCCGACGAATAGAGAGG
>OJEX01000067.1_pt1 | contig 45723 bp, 31 predicted proteins | sample 1593971 | NCBI WGS metagenome assembly OJEX01 (sample SAMN05416775, study PRJEB24817) | seawater metagenome | isolation source: Sea water | place: Canada:Atlantic | collected 2013-11 | reverse complement strand
TTGCGACTTTGCTGATCGGCCTCGTTCTTGCGCCCGCCGCCGGGGTGATCGGTGCATCGGTCATCACCGTGGCGCTGGTGGCCTATGCCCCGATGATGGCTTCCGGCTACGCACCGCGAACTGCGGGTGCCGCTGTCGCGGCCTCTGGGGCACTCGGTGTCGTGTTCCCGCCAGCGGTGATGCTGTTCTTTATCTCGAACGTGTTCTATCTGCGCATTGGATTGATGTACGTGGCCCTCATCGTGCCTGTTCTTCTGATGGTCATGGCCTTCGCGATCTATTTTGCCGTCACCTTGCGAAAAACCATCGAAGTCCCCCTGGACGCACCCAAAACCAATCTTGTGTCAGACCTTTTGTTCGTATTCGCTTCAGTCGCTGTTATCGCATCCATTCCGCTCAGTATTATTCTCGGCTTTGCAACACTCACGGAGGCGGCTGGCGTAGGCGTGTTTGGCGCTCTGTTGGTCGCGCTGGTGCGAAAGCGCCTGTCTTTCTCGTCGCTGAACTCTGTCACGGTGCAGACAAGTACCATGACGTCGATGGTCTTCTTCATTGTACTGGGGGCATCGGTCTTTTCGCTGAGTTTCCACCTTGTTGATGGACCGGATGTCATCTTCGACTGGATATCCGCATTCGATCTCTCCCGATGGGAATTATTGGCGATGCTCCTTGGTGTAGTCATCGTCCTCGGGTTTGTTTTTGACTGGATCGAGGTGCTGCTGGTTTTCATACCCGTGTTGATGCCGATCTTTTCGGAACTCGACTTCGCAGATCACGTCGGCTCTGCCTACTTTGCGCAAATTTGGATCGCTGGCCTGATAGCACTGGCCTTGCAGACGTCTTTTCTGACGCCTCCCTTCGGCTATGCCCTGTTCTTTGCCAAGATGGCGGCACCGAAGGGTATCAACCTATCCGATATCTATCGCGGCGCGGTGCCGCTCGTCGCCATTGAAATCGCGTTGATTGCGGCGCTGATTTCGTTCCCTCAGCTTATCACTTGGCTGCCCGAAATGGCCCTTGGGGATGCCGATGCGCCGCAATTGATACAGCGGTGAGTGATGTAGCCTGCAGCGGGGGAAAGCATTCCCTTGTGGGTTCTCTAGGTTTAACCGTTTTTTCGGATTGAGCTGAAGCGGCCACTGGCGCAGCCGCAGCGAAATGGTGCTTAGTCCGCATCCTTCCCCTTCATCGCGACCGCGGCGAAAGTCCAATCTATGGTTACAGCAAGCAACAATCGTTTGAGTACGTAACCTAGAAATTTTGCTTCAATCGACATTGAGACCGCCAAAGTGGTAGGCGACTACATGATTAAGTACCAAGACATTGCTGATGACGACCCCGTTCTCAATCACCCACGCCTTCTGAAGTCGATGGAAAACGCCATTGTGGCGGGCGTGTCTGCAACTGGAAACCGATGGTATGGTCGACGTACCTCGTCGCCACTAAGGCTTTACTCAAGCTATTGGCATCAAAATTGAGCCCCCTGCCCTCCTTGCTTTGCGCAAGCGTCTTTGCATCATCTATTTTTGCGGCAGACCAGTGATCATTTGCAATCTCGATGACACAAAGCGAACAGATCAAGCTGGGGATCAGGGCATTTGAAACACAATCAATAATTGATCGTGCTCCAAAGCGCGCTCACCGGAAGGGCGAAGTTTCTGTCGCCAAAGGTGAGCTTTTCTTGGCCTAGATAAAACACGATCCCCGTGCATGTTTTATTGCGACCAGGCCCATCTTTTGAAAACCATTTGAGGTGTTTGAAATCATCTCCATTAACTGATGCTGATGCCTTGATCTCAACGCAGACCAAGTGGCTGCCACCGTCGATAAGAATATCAATTTCCCGCTGGTCTGCACTGCGCCAGTGATAGAGCCGGTAGTCAGCGTCCTGCATTGGGACGGCACGCTGGATCTCGTTCAGAACAAAGCTCTCTAGCAGGCCGCCAAGCGCCTGCGGGTTGTTGTCGATAGTGAAGGTATCTTGGGTGAAACGCCGAAGGGCACAGGCAATGCCAGTATCTGCAAAATGGTATTTCGGGTTCTTGATCTCCCGCCTGCCCTCGCCTGATGTCCAGGCACCCAGCTTGGTCAGCATTGACAACCTTAGCAGGATATCAAGGTATTGATCGACGGTAACCCGTTGCAGTTTCGTCAGTTTAGAAAGCTCGGACGTGTTGATTTCCTGCGCGGAGCGTGCCGCCATCTGATCTATCAGGATACGCAACGCATCCGGTTTTCGAACCGGCATGATATCAGCGACATCGCGCTCCACCACTGCGTCGATGTAATCCCGATATTGCCGCTGGCGGGATCTGATCGGTAGCTCTCTCACCTCTGGAAAACCACCTTCCAGAATGAAATCTATGTAGTCATGTCGACTGACCTGTTCTGGACCACCCACCTGCCCTAGTTTCGGTTCGTTTTGCATCGCCCAATCCATGATCCGATTGACGGGTGCCTTTTTGACTTCCGCGACGGATAGGGGCCAGAGCTTAAGTGTTCGCATTCTACCCGCGAGCGAGTCAGCCACATCAGTGGTTGTGAATACGTTGGAGGAGCCGGTAAGTACAAATTGCCCCTTACGCCGATTGGTATCGACGACCCTCTTGATCGCGAGAGCTAGTTTTTTGGATCGCTGGGCCTCATCAATGATAAGCGGCTCGCTGTTCAAATTTTCCGTTAAGCTGGTAAGCTGCCCCTCCGGGTCCGCTTCAATGGCCGCCAAGACAGCTGCGTCATCCAATGTGATGAAACGGCCATTGCCAAACAAGTCTCGTACAAGTGTTGTCTTGCCAACTTGCCTTGGACCAATGAGGTTGACCACACGTGCTGATGCAAGTGCATCTTCAAGCTCTGGGATGAGGTGCCTTGGCAGATATTCTTCTGTATCAGTCATGGACCTTTTGTCTCTCCCTCGCCTGATGAAGCCCAAACCGAAAAAGAGGTCCGCTTCCTTCTTACAGAATGCATATTAGAGGCCCCACCATTTGTCTATTAGATGTCTCACCATTTGTTCATTAGTGCATCTACAGTTTGCCTAGTACACAGGTTTTCTGGGAATTTCGTAAAGTTCACATTCACTCGCTCTCTGGGCTTTGCCAGGTCACGTGAGCTGTATATCTCGAACATCACCAAGAATTTCCTAGTGGTAAAATATGGAAGGGCGCTGATTGTAGGGCGTGGCGAAATGCGCGCGGTCCACTGATGCTCCTGTGATGCCATAACTGGTTGACGCCCTTCCCCGAGATTTACAATTGCTTGCCCTCGACAAGGCGCTTCAAAGAGTGCGAACTGGTCGTTCTCCCGGCTTTCTGAGCGACGCCGTTACGGATTATCTCGCGGCCGCATTCGGGTGCGCAGCATTGAAATCCAGGATAGCCTGGTCTGTGAGGACCATGAAACGAAAGTCTGAGAAAGCGAAACGATTAAGGCATTGAAATCGTACATCTATTACTGAGAACAGTTAAATCGTTCCAGCAGAAATGAAACGCAAATTGCTCGCATTGCGAAGGTAATAGTACAAAATACCAGAACGCAATCATGCTATCAGTCCTATTTTGACCTCGGTTTCTTCAGAAGCGTACGCCAATCAAGGCTCTTATTCGCAAGGTCCTGACACAATTTAAAGGCGTAACCACGGTGATTGCTGATCGTCTCTGTGCGTTCCAAGAGATATCCTAAGATCATGAAACTGAGCGCTGGACCAAAATCCTTTATCGAGAACCAAGTGTTCCCGAGGTTGAGATATCCCGCAAGATCATCGATTAAACGACGGCAGTCTTCTTGGTTCTTAGCAAACCTGAGTTCCGCGCAGAGCCTTGGGTAGGCGCGTTCCATCTCTTCTTGGTCAATTTCAATTTGAAAAGAAGTTTCGTCTTTAACATACTGAGTCTTGGAAGTCTCTTTATGCCCCTCAATTTCGGGGTCACTGGCCCTCAAATCATTTGGTTCTGCAGAGCTTATCCTCGAGATTTCCACAGTGATTTCATCCAGAAGATCGCTTAAAGCTTGCTTGTCTGGCTGGCGCCTCAACAGGTTGCGCGCTTTGGAGAGCAAGCCTACGTCCCACTCTGCGGGTAAGAGGCGTGTTTTGAGGTCGCTCAATGCTGCTGAGCACATGTCTCTGAGCCGCCCCAGTTCGTTTCTGAAGTCTTGGTGGTCTTGTGCCATGCGCATGAACTCAGGGTAACGCTCTGCGAGTGGCAAGAGCGACAGGCCTGTTGCAAGGACAATGCTGCCCTGACGGTCTCGACGGGCCCACCGTTTGCCATTGCCGCTCGATCGCCGTGTCAGCAGGCCTAAGGACACCAATTTTGCAATGTGGCGCTCAACGGTTTGAACGCTGACATGGGCGCGTTTTGCGAGGGAGGCATTTGATGCAAAGCAAATATGCCCGTCGTCGCGGGTGGCATCGACATTATCGACACGCAGGAACGAGATCATTGCTCTGAGGAGAGAGATGGACGTGCCTTTTAAGCCAAGCGGCTCTCTGATGTCTTCGATTACCTTGAGGAGTTGCCATTTGTTTTGGGCAATACCTCTCTGCCCCGTCGCTTTGTGCGACGAGTGTGCTCCAGTAGGAGCCATTCCTTGAATTGTTCTCATGGTTTGCCTGCAGGCAAAGATTTCCCGTTCGCCCAAGAGCGTTTTTTATTGCTTAGCGATTCGGTGACTGCTACGATTCAGGTGTCTAATCTGAGAAGCGTAGAAATACGTCCAGCCCTCGAAGCTTCGGTTTCGGGGGTTTCTCTTTGCTTACGTCCTCCTTTGTTGCTCTAGCCTCTGGTGTCATCCGCAGGGTTTACAGCTGTAAACTCCTGGTAGGATTTCTTGATGATGCCCTCGAGCTCACGGTCGAGCCATTCAGCAAATGCTGCGTTCTCCCCTGCCTTCTTGATGGACATCGCGATTGATCCGCGCCCTGATTTGATTGTCACGCCCGGTACCGGTGTTGCCTCCCTGCCCTCGCTTGGACGCGCGCCACGCCGTGTAATCTCTCTCATGAGCTGCTCAAGGCGGTCATCTGACGATAGCTCGGCGCTCAACTTTGACAGGATTGCGAAGGATGATGATGCATTGACCTTTTTGGATGCGAAGGCTTCGGCTAAGGCGGTCCACTTTGGGCGGCCAGACTTAGGAGCGGCTCCAATTTGATCGCCAACATCGTCAGGAATACTGTCCGTGATCTTGGTCAGGTGGGATAGCCCAGACGCGGACAGGCTGAGAACTTGGCGGATGGTTTTGGTATCGTGACCAGCCGCCCGTATGACGGCGGCAAACCGCGCCTTTTCGTAAAACGACAGGTTGCGACGTGCCGCATTCTCAAGGCCTTTGGCGAGAAGAGCTGTGGCGTCATCGAGATCCTGAACATTGGCGCGGACTTTCAGGCCAAGGTCTCGGCAGGCGCGTAGTCTTCGGCGGCCGTAGATGATTTCAAACCGGCCCTCGGTCCCTGCCCTGCGGACCAAAATGGGAACCTGTTGGCCGCCGTCTTTGATGCTGGATTTGAGGGTTTCAAAGCCGTCGCCATCATCTTCGGAGTTTACAGCTGTAAACCCATCAAGGCGATCTTTGGGTCCCCAGTCATCAATGAGCGATGGGTCAAGTTCGCGAATGGCTGACAGCGACCCCTGCAGGGCCCCCAAAGCGGGTGCTGCGGGTTTGGTGGTTCGATCTTTGGGTTGCGGGCTGGAATTGGCAATCGTCTTGGCAATGCCGCTTAGATCCTGAAGTGATTTACGTGCCATCAGCTACGCCCCCATGCTTGGTGAATCATTGCTTCAACTTCGCTGCCAACCGCATCCATAGATTGTTTGGCGCGGTCGTAAGTCGCTCGTGTCATCTCTGAGCGGACGACCTCGTAGATTGATTGTTTGAGCATCGTGGCATCGCTAATCGCCGTGCTTTTGAGCGCAGTGGCTGTCATGACGCGGTCCAAAAAGAGAGCGCGCATGAACGAGGTCAACTGTTGCGACGGCACATCTGTTGGCTCGTCGCGGGTGATCAGAAACTTGAAGTGGTCATATTGAAGCTCGGCACCCGCATCTTCGATGACACCCATATAGGCACCGGCAAGCTCAAGGAACTGCGCGGTTGAGGACACGTCGAGCATTGAGGGCGTGAGAGGGACGATAAGGGACGTCGCGGCGGCCATGCCGGAGATCGTCAGGAAGCCCAGCTGTGGAGGGCTGTCCATCAAGACGATGTCGTACTGATCCTCAACCTGGGCCAATGCATTGCGAATGCGCAAGAAGAAGGGCTGGTCAGGATTTGAGTTTACCGCTGATTCAGTCTCGAATTCGGACAGGAGGAGGCGTGCCGGAGCAAGCGACAGTCCCGGAAAGTATGTGGGCATGACGACGTCAGAAAACGGCACCGGATCATCATAGCGGATCGCGTCATAAACAGTGAGGCCGTCAAACTCGATTTCTGGGTTGATGCCACACATTGAGGTCAGTGACCCTTGCGGGTCCAAATCGACTGCAAGCACTCGGTAGCCATTAAGTGCGAGATAGTGGGCCAGGTGAATTGTGGAGGTACTTTTGCTGCTGCCGCCTTTGAAGTTCATCAACTGCCAGACTTGCAGTCGCTCGCCTTCTTTGCGGCCAGGAACGTATCTGCCCTTTGTTCGAGACGTTTTTTCAAGAATTTGGCGCGCTTCCCACAGCTCATGGGCACTGTAATAGCGGCGGCCAGCGCGAACGTCTTTTGGCTCCGGGATCGTGCCTTCGCCGTGGACTTTACGCATGAACTGGCCCGACACGCCTAGCAATTCGGCGGCCTCTGGGGCCGAGAAAGGGCGCAATGATTTGGTGTTGTCGGGTGCGAATGCAGAGAGCAGATGCTCACTGATCGCACGGTTTAGCCGCTCAGAGATGTCCGTTGCCAACTCTGATGGTCTGTCTGTTTTACTCGGTGTCGCGGGAATCATCTGGTTGCCCCAATTTGCTCAATGTGGCTCTTTTCGCGCCACTTGGGGATAAAAGGTGCGATTCACCTCTCTAAGTCAACGATTTTCTTACATTTAGTGCCTAACACAGTGCAATGCGCAAGATAAGACACTACCGACTATCGGCCCTATTGGTCGAAGTTTACAGCTGTAAACTCATCGGAGGGCGTCATTCGTTTGTTCGGCGATCGGGTTTGGTGGTCATCTGGGTCGGTCAAAAGACCAATGTCATAAATTTTTCGACAGCAAAACGCCATTTCGCGATAGCGATTCCGCGCGAGTATCACCGAGCCTGAAAGGGCAGGGGATGTGGCTGCCGACGAAGCAAGACACCTTACCCAGCCAAAGCACGCCATCCTACACCCCAATCCGTTTTACTCGAATCCCAAGCTTGCGCGCTTTGTCTACGATGTTCTCGGTGATCCCTGACCCTGGCGTTGCGATCAGTCCCTGAGGTAGGATTTCCAACATCTTGTCGTTGCGCTTGAAGGGTGCTGCTTTGCCGTGGCTTTTCCAGTCAGGCTTGAACACCACCTGCGTCACGCCACGTGCATCTGCCCACCGTGCTGCGATCATCTCTGCACCTTTGGGAGTCCCCCCATGCAGCAGAACCATATCAGGGTATTTTTGATGCGTGGCATCGAGGACTGACCAGATGAGATCGTAGGCTTGGTAGTCCCCACCTGAGAAAGCAATACGGGTGCCTTCAGGGCAATGCACTTCGATCTCTTTGCGGCGCTTAGCCGAAAGAAAGGCCCGACTGTCCACAACAGCAGATGTCAGACCTCTGTGTGAAACCTTCGATCCGGTGCGGGGCATCCACGGCGATCCGGTGGCGGCTGAGAAATGGTTACAAGCCAGATCGCGCATCTGCTCGAAAGCGTCGCGGTGGTCCCAGAGTTTCAGCCCGATCATTTGCAGCCGCTCCAGCTCGACCGAGGCAACCTCGGAGCCGTCTTGAATGCTCAAGCTTTCGCGGACCTCGCATTCATTGTCATCAAGACGCCTTTGCAGATGTGTGAGGCGGCGATGAAACAGGGAGGTGAGGGACCAGAGCATTTCTTCGAGGTTGTCTTCCAACTGGCTGTCGTCGAGCAGGCTGATGGTGGTGTCAAAGAGCGTCGCCATGGCGAGTTCGACCTGATCTGGCTGGGGCAGGGGGCGATGATCGGTTTCATCTGGCCCTGGCTTTGCGCCATGAAGGGCGAGGTGATCGAGAATTGCGGACGTGAGGCCGCTGTCTTCGGGGTTGGTTTTGTCTTGAAGGGGCATGGTCTTGTTCCTGTGTTTGATCTGACCCGATTTGGATGGGGCGATAACAGGTCCGGCGGCGACCGGACCGCATCCCTTGGGATCGCAGCTCAGCGGAGAATGCGGCCACGGCAGAAAATTGGCCCGCGAGGAATGCCCCGCCTACTTTCTTTGGCGGGGCAGGGGAATTTTCTGATGGGGGCGCATTGCGGTTTGGACGAGGAGCACTCAGCTCCGACCCGTTGGCCCATCGCTCCCCTTATCCAAACGGGATCAGATTGAACCTCTTGGAACGCCTGCCACTGGAAGCGACCGAACCTGATGTTCAGGTTGTCATCTCAATCCGAAAAACCTTGCTTTTTCATGGCCAAGAGCAAAGTGCGGCGAAGCGTGTCCTTGCCAAAAGCCAACAGATCTTCGTTGAAATCACCAAGCTTTGGGACGAGGTGCCGACACTCAATGCCCAATGATCCCAGTTTGGATGCAAGAGTTTGCGCGGCCCGCTCCCCTGCCACATCGTTGTCCCGTGCGATCCAGATGCGCTTGATGACTGACGGAGGAATGAAGAGGCTAAGATGCGTTGCAGTCAGACAGGAGGCGAGGTTGAACTCAGGAAGGGCTGTGCCAACTGACAGCGTGTTCTCAAGGCCTTCGCCGACAATCAAATCAGCGGGCTTGGACCTTGACCAAAACCGGACGGCGTTGCCATGAAGCTGGCCCAGTATCCGTTTGGGATTGCGCAGATCAGCAATCCTGCCAGTTGTCGGATCGAGATATGTCCGAGCACATCCTGTAATGTTGCCCTGATTGTCCGTGATCTTAGCCAGTAGGGCAGGGGAGTGGCACGATTGATTTGAGTCTATGTCATCACCTCGCAGGTAGACCCTCGGATGAAAGCGCAAGGCGGGCCCGAAGCGCGCGATGCTGCGACGGCGCAGATAGGTTGCAGCCGTAGTTCCCAACATGGGCCTGCCAGAAGTAAAGAGCCTGCGGGCTGACGCGATGCGCTTGGTATTGGCCGCACCGGCATCCCGAGACACCTTCTTGGACACCTGCGGTACGGGAAGCGGCGCAGTGCCTAGGAACTGTTGCGCCTCATGAAGTGTCTCTCGCATAGACCGCGATCCAAGCTTGGCGTGTAGCAGGTCGATCAGGTCTCCAAATTCACCCGTGGCGTAATCTGTCCATCCACCCGCCTTGCGGCCATCTTGGGCGTGCAAGCGGATGACAAGGCTGCGGCCCGCTGCGCCAGAAGTATCGCCGACTTGCCAATAACTGCCCTGGCGATGTCCGTCAGGGAAATAAGCGCGGCAAAAACACTCTGCGCGCGCCCCAAGGTCGGCTGAAATCTCAGCAACCGAGATATCCCGTGTCATTGCGCCGCGCCCTGCACAGTCGTGCCAACGGGGAAGCGCAACAGAAGTGCCGCCAAAACATCAAGTGCTTCTGATGGAAGAAACACGCGCGTCTTCCATTGGATCACTTCGGTAAAGCAGCCGATGGTTTTCAACTCGGCGAGTATCGCACCCGTCGCACCAATTAATTCAAGCCGTGGTTGACCCATGACGAGTGATCGGCGGAGTTGGAACCCGTTTATAAGGCTGAGGGTGGCGCGGGTCTCCATAATGGCGCGCATGACGTCGTCAGGTTCCATTTGGATATCATTGTCGAGCCCAAGCTGCGCATAAACGTTGATCAACTGCTCTTGCGAGACCAACCGCCCGATAGCGCGTTCGCCATCCTCAGTCTGCAAACGATAGATCCGCATATTATCGGCGGGCAGGCGATCCCAGATCGGCAAAAGCAAGCCGCAGATCAGCGTGATTTTGGATGTTGTGAACTCCGGCACGGCGTCGACCTCAGCCTGCCAAAGTTGCTCAAAGTTAGCATCATCGACTTCCTGCCAGTTTGATTTGATAAACTCACCCAGTTCGAACAGATCATAGGTCATTGGACGCAGCAATTTGATCCGCCGGATCGGGACACCGTCCTCGTCCATGTAGGCGGGCGCATTGGTCATCAGACCCGCACGCTTGGACGTGGCGTTCCAATAGAGCTTTGCATCAGACATAGAAGCGCAAATAGATTTGACCTTGGTGAGCGTCAGCGGCGCGTTGCGATCAGTTCGTTCCACTGTCAGCGCTGTGGCCGTTGCCCCCGTCGCCTCATGCTCAAAAATAACTTTGCGATCGGTGATCACAAACCGCTCAGCGCGCAGCGTTTCAAGACCAACATCCAGCGTACCGGCCTGCCGCGCATCTTCGATGATCGCGGAGAGCAGTTCGCCAAAAGCGTCAAAGATTGCGTCCTGCATGCCAATCTTCAACGCAAGACAGCGATTGAGGAATTGCTGGATAGGCGGAAGGACCTCTTTCATGCAGCCATCGGCATCTTCGAGGGTCAGACCGGTCATCTCCTGAAACCGCGCATAGGAGCAGGCATCGATCTTACCTGCGCGCAGTTTGTAGAAGAACTGACGCAGCGCCGCGCGCGCATAGGGGCTTTCAAGATTGTCTTCCGCGCGGAACATATTCTGTCCGCCGGTCTCTCGTTGGCCCTTGGTGATCGCACCGAGCGTATCCAGACGACGCGCGATCGTGGAGAGAAACCGTTTCTCGCCTTTGACGTTTGTGGCAACGGGACGAAACAACGGCGGCTGCGCTTGGTTGGTCCTGTTGGTGCGTCCAAGACCCTGAATGGCGTTATCCGCCTTCCAGCCCGGCTCCAGAAGATAGTGCACCCGCAGGCGCTGGTTCTTCGCGCCAAGATCCGCGTGGTACGAACGCCCCGTGCCGCCCGCGTCTGAGAACACGAGAATACGCTTGGTATCATCCATGAAGGCTTGGGTTTCGCCAAGGTTGGAGGAGGCGGGCCGGTTCTCGACCTTCAGGCGCCCCTCAGGTGTGCGTACGATCCTGCGCTTGCGCCCTGTGACTTCTGCCACCACCTCCCCGCTGAAATGCCACAGGATTTGATCCAGCGCTCCTTGCACGGGTGCCAATGCGCCTAGATGCTCTATTAGATCATCGCGGCGCTGCTCAGCCTCGCGACAGACGATCGGCGTGCCCGCTGCATCGACCGCCGGACGGGATCGCAGATCACCGTTCTCGTCGGTGTAAGGCTCAAACAGTTGAGTCGGGAAGGAATGCGCTAAGTAATCCATCACATATTCCCTCGGCGTGATGTCGACTTGCAAATCGTGCCACTCAGATGGTGGGATCCCGTCGAGACGACGTTCCATCAGCGCTTCGCTGGTCGAGACAACCTGCACCACAGCGGCATGACCTGCTGCGACATCCGCCTCGATGGCTTTGATCAGTGATGGACATTTCATGGCTGTGATTAAGTGATTGAAAAAGCGTTGTTTATTGCTCTCAAAGGCTGAGCGCGCTGCGGATTTCGCTTGCGGGTTCAATGTGCCGCCCTCAGACGAGATACCTGAGGCTTCCAGCGCTGCTTCGAGATTGTTGTGAATGATCTGAAACGCGTCGGCATAGCTGTCATAGATCGCGACCTGTGCTGGCGTCAGGTCATGCACCAGCATGTCGTATTCCACACCGGCATAGGACAACGATCGCGCCAAATAGAGCCCGAGGGCTTTCAGGTCGCGCGAAATCATCTCCATGGCGGCAATGCCTCCAGCTTCCATTGAAGACACAAATTCGCCTTGGGTCACGAAGGGGAAATCGCCTGTGCCCCATAGCCCAAGACGGGATGCATAGGCGAGATTGCCGACAACGGTTGCGCCAGTGGCGGAAACGTAGAGGATACGCGCATCAGGTACGGCGTTCTGCAATGCGAGCCCAGCTAGACCTTGCTGTGATGCCTTTTTGTCGCCTCGAGCTGATTTCTCGCCAGCCGCATTCGCCATGGCGTGGCTTTCATCAAAGGCGATGACGCCGTCGAACCCATCACCAAGCCACGCCACAACCTGATCAAGACGAGAGGCTTTGCCCTCACGCTCTGCAGAACGGAGCGTCGCATAGGTGACAAACAAGATGCCCTCAGCCAGTCGAATATCGCTGCCCTGGCGAAACTTCGACAGCGGGACAATATCGCTCTCACGCCCACCCAGAGCCATCCAGTCGCGTTTGGCGTCCTCAATGAGCTTATCGCTCTTGGAGACCCAGACAGCGCGCTTTCGGCCACGCAACCAATTATCGACGATAACGCCTGCAACTTGGCGTCCTTTACCGCAGCCGGTCCCATCACCTAGAAACCAACCCTTGCGCAGACGAAAGGCCCCCTCATCAGTTTCAGCTGCAGCAACCAGCTGACCGGCAATCTCGCTTGGCTTGAACCAACCCTTCAGATGACAGGCATGGGCGTGGCCCGCATAGATGACGCTCTCAAGCTGTGGCGCCGACAAAACACCGTCACGTTTCAGCATCGCGGGCAAAAGGGGCTGATAGGTGGGCAGCGGCGGCGGCACAGACGCCATGGCTGCGGACTGCACCAGTGATGTTGGATGGGTGGCAGCACCGTCGATTTGGAAGGCCTGCAGCGTGTAATCCTCGTAGACTGCGTCCTGCAAAGCGCCTTGGGGGTCTGTCCAAGCCTTTGGTTGATACACAAGCGGACAGGCTTCAACGCTGTCAAAGGGATGCTTGGCGCGCTCTGCAGCGAGATCACGGGTTTCCTGGCGAGCAGCATCGCGCAGCGCATGCAGATTGAGCCGCGCCGCCGGGCTTGGGGCGGTCTGACGCGCGCCAGTAGGGCAGGGGGGCATCGCGTTGGGCCGTTCCGGGCAATGGGCCAAAATAGCAGCCAACAGATCATCGGTTGTTTCGCAGAGCGGATGATAGACGTCTTCGACGTCAGTATTTGCCGCATCCTCGCTAACGCTTCGTTTGTCGATGACAGTCAGCCGCGTATCGATACTCGTGCCGTGCCGCGCGAACACCTTTCCAGCAATGGCTGCCGAAAAGACAACGTCGGCGACTTCGCCAATGCTTCTGAAGGTCGACTCATGGCTTTTGGTTTTGGGTGCGAAGCTTTCGCCCGTGATTACAACAAGGCGTCCAGCGGGCGCGAGCCGTGCCAAGGCTGATAGAACGTGCTGACTCGTTGCTTTGCGGAACTTCCCGTCGACGTGTTGAGCGGCAGAGAAGGGCGGATTCATGACGATCACCGAGGGTGTAATCGCGCGATCAAGCCTGTCGTCGATGGACGCGGCATCGTGATCAGATATCGGAGCACCCTCAAAAAGAGCGCGCAACACCCCGCGCCGCGTTTCAGCCAGTTCGTTCAAAGCAAGGCCTGCGCCTGAGACTTGAGCAAAAACAGCAAGCATCCCCGTGCCCGCAGAAGGCTCAAGAACGAGGTCAGTTGCGCGAAACCCTGCAGCTTGCGCAACAATCGCCGCGAGGGGCAGGGGGGTTGAGAATTGCTGCAGACGGACGCTGTCTTCCGAGCGTCGCGTGTGTGACGGCGCAAGCGCGGACAGGCGTTCGACCATGCTGAGGAACTGTGCAGGTGATGCGGTCTGCTTTCGCATTAGCGCGCCGTAGCGCGAGATCATCATGATCTGGGATATCTCTGCCGCATCGTAGGCGTTCTTCCAGACCCAAGCGCCGCTGGTGTCACTTGCACCAAAAGCGCTTTCCATCGCTGCGCGGAGCGTTTTTGCGTCGATGGGTTTGCCAGTTTCAAAATGCTGCAGAAGGCTGTTTGCCGCGGCAACTAGGCGATGCGCCGTTTCAGATGAGGGCGGTTTTGCGTAAGTAGTGTCGGTAAGCGCAGCAGTTTTGGGATGTGCATTCATGTCGTCTCTCCAATGTCTGAAAGCAGGAAAAGGAGGCGATCCAGCTTGTCCGGATCGCCTGTACTTGTGGGTTTGGGAATGTCAGGCGGCCGGGCGGCTGAACTTTTCAGCGGTGCGATCCTCGAGGTTGAAATAGAGATCCTCGGTCGCCTTCTTGAAGCCCGGCGGCTTTCGGGCAGCGAGACACCGCACGGATGCTCGGCAGCCCTCACCATGTTCCATCGCAAAGTGGGTGACCTGAGCAATGAGGTCGTCCATTCCTGCGGCTTGCAGCTGTTTTTCGGGGTAGCTGTCCATCATCGTGAACTTGGTCACGACAAATGCGCCTTCGCGATGCGCTGGATATAAGGTGATCTTGTAGTCGCGTGTTTGTGCCATGTTGTGGCCTCCATTGACGGCTGCTGAGACAATCTCGAGCCTTGAAATCCGCCAGTAGGAAAAGGCCGCCCTCAATCAGAGAGCGGCCTAGAATTCGATCAACAGGAGGGAAGGGACGTTAGTATTCTGATGGCAGAAGCAACGTCAGAACGCGGCGCGTCTGTTCTGGGTCAGTTGGCACATCTGCGCCCATTTCATAATTGACGTCATACAAATCAACCTTGAACCAGATCGTTGTGCCAAAGACCTCAACCGCGCCAAATTCGTGCCACCCGTGGGGGTCATTGTCGGGCGTGAACGCCTCAAACGCTGCCACTTGGCGCGTGGCGGCCAGACGTGCGTCCGGACCCAAGGCTGCGACACCGGAAGTCATCACAAACTGACCTTTGGGCGTGTTTTCGGTGTCGTTGAAGAACATGATCGATTTGCGGAATGCATCGTTTTGGTCTGCAATCGTTGCAGCCTCTGTGGTGGGGTTGTTTTGCAGTACTGCGGTCATGGGTCGTCTCCATGCAGGTGAGCTGAACCAATTCCAGCTTAAGGCACCTGCAAGACGGAAAGGGCCGCCCTTTTTGCAAGGACGACCCAGATGGAAACTGCTGCTATTTGGTGCGAGATTATGCTGCTGTTTCGCTCAAAAACGCTGGTAAAGCATCCGGCGCGGTATCTTCGGCATCTGGAGCGACTTCACCGTCATCTTCCGCTGGATCAACGTCTGACGTCCTTGGCGAACTGGACGTGTCAATCTGATCATCGACAGCCTTGAATACCATACCGTCTGGAAGCCAGCGGGCCGTTTTGGAGGCGACGACCGCATCAAAGCCTTCCGTTTCGGCGGCACTCTCGGCGAATGCACGTTCCATCGCGGCCGCTATATCGCCTTTGCGTTCTCTGCTGCGCTCTTCGGCATAATCATCGCCAACAAGTTTACGGGCCATTGAAACCGCATGACCCTTGTTAACGCGACCCCAGTATGTCGAAGCTGTCGGGCGCCAACAGGCGGCGACATCGACGTCCAAACGCGCACCAATTTCTTCGATGATCGGGGTAGGGTGATTATCGGAGAGAAGCTGCGGCTTGATCGCAAGACCCACGGCCCAAGAGAACAAAGCTTGCTTCTGGGGCAGGGGGAGTGCTGACATCGCCCGAAAGTCGTCTGGTTTTTCGAGCGTCATCCACTCGACCGCAAGATCCTGTTCCAGCGCATCAAGCATCTTTTGCGCGACCGTATCAGCGTGCAAGGTCTCACGGTTTTGCGCTAGGAACGGACTGACCGAGATGTTGAGCGCCTCGGTGCCGTAAGACCGCGATAAAGCCTGTTCGCACAGCGCATAGATCATCGCGTCAAACGCTACATCGTAGTCCGCGGCCAAATGGGCGCGCAGAATATGCTGACGCGAGGCACGTAGATCATCGGCAAGACTTGCTGAGATACCGTCTGCCTTGCGCAGTGTTGTCGCCGGATCAGAGATTGGAACGGGTGCTGAAGATGTCGGAGGGGTGACTTTGGGACGGGTAACGGCAATCTCTGCATCACCATCTGCCGGATCTTCAGTTTGCTCCGCAGCGACGGGAATGTCCTCAGGGCGCACCAACCCTTTCTCGACCCGCAGCGAGCCGTCATGACCAATCGTGACGACGCACCCTGCGATCGCCTGATCCGCAGCAGCGTAGGGCTGTCGTGCCTTTTGCAGGGCTTCTATTTCGCGGAGCCGCGGTTCAATGGCGTAATATTCGTCCGCTTCGGCATCCGTCCAATCTGCACCGTCATTGGCGGCTGCCAGTTCTTCTTCGCGTGCCATCAGAGCATTCTCTTCGGTCAGCAGGTCAGCATCAGGTTCGATGTCGTGCGGATAGACGCGACCAAAACTGCGGAAGGCACCATAATCGACGGACAGATGTAGCTCGACCCACTTCCAATCTGCTTCAAATACCTTTGCCGCAGCCTGCAGTTTTTCGACAGCAAGACGTTCCAGCAGCTCAGGGTTTTCCATATGTGCGGCTGCGTTGTCGTCGAAAAGGTCACGCAACAGAATGCCGCCTGCCGCTTCATAGGCCTCAATGCCGACAAAGCGCCCGATGCTCGAACTGGCAGAATGTGCCGTCTCGGTCAGCTGACGTTTGATGGACTGCGGATGGATATGATAGCTGTCCTTCACCGCGTTCCAAACGGTCATCTGACGATCATGATCATCCGTTAATGTGAACGCCATGACGCAATCTAGTGTCATCTCGCCGGCGCGGAATTGCTCAATCAGCTCAGGCGCAATGCGGGCCAGTTTCAAGCGGCGGCGCACGAGATCAACACTGACACCAAACTTCAGAGCAATGTCGTCTTCCTTACGGCCCTCGGTAATCATCTGGGCAAAAGCCTCAAACTGGTCGGCTGGATGCATCGCCGCACGCTGGAGGTTTTCCGTTGTTGAAGTGACGATCGCATTTTGCTCATCTTCGACCAAACAGGAGACAGGGTGATCGTGCGGGATGACACCATCACTTGCGAGTTGCTTGAGTGCCTTCAAGCGACGACCGCCCGCATCCACTGCGAATTTTCCGTCAGACAGCACATGGACTACCAAGTTTTGTTTGATGCCATTTTCGCGAATGCTGGCGAGTAGTTCTGCGTCGTCGGCTTCACTTGCAGCGACCTTACGCACATTGAGTGGGCTGAGCTCCAACTGATCGAGCGGGATCAAGCGGAGGTCCTGCGTCATTGAGATCGCGTTCGCGGCGGCATCAGCAGTTATTTCAACCACCGCTGGCTTTTTGGTCTTCGCTTTGGTTTGGGATTTTGCCATGGGTTTCGTCCTTTTGGACGGGCCCGGATGAGACTCTCTCTATCCTTTCAAGCCCGGCAATCGGGCTTCCCTTCCTCTGGCTCTTTCAAAACGTTGGACTACTTTACAGAAATGATTGACGGACTTGGACATTTGCCGCGCTGTTTATGAAGGATTACAACGCAGGACGAAGCGGGTTTTCGCTGCGGTTGCAATGATAAGAGAAACTTGACTACCATTGCGCCCTATAGCCTTTTTCGCAGGTCATTGAGTGCTTGCCGGCCCCACGAACCATGGATTTGTTCGGCCAGGATAACAGCCGGAACGAGTTGGGCTTTGGCTCTGTGCGCGGCGCGGTGGTAGACTTGATGTTTACCGGCAAATCCACCAGCCAATAATTCAATAGAACCTCAAATATTATTTTGGGTGGTTCCGAAATTTGGTAAGTTTTGTTTGCAATCCGACGTTTCCATTCAATTTCGTTCGAGATACGATTGAAGAGCTGCCGTAAACGAGAAGTTTCTACTGAAAGTGAGCCGAATAATTGCCGATGCTGGAGGACATAAGGCCAGGAGGCCGCTTTAGTGGGATTGCTCCCGGTGCATCCGTGGAGATTGTGTCCGTTGAATGGATCGGCGAACAGGCGGTGAACCTAGTTTATCGAAGCGCTTCTGGTTCGATTGCCGAAACAACACTTTATCGAGACGATCAAAACCGCCTTGAGCTTGAGAGCGCTGGGAGATCCTGGTCATTTGATGCAGATGGTGCGCTGCTTCGCTTGGTAACAGAGGCCAACCGGATCAAGCTCGCGCACTTCTTCGACCCATATCTTGCTATCAACACCAGCTTGGTAGACCCGCTACCTCACCAGATTTCAGCTGTTTACGGTGAAATGATCCCTCGCCAGCCTTTGCGGTTTCTGCTGGCAGACGATCCGGGTGCAGGTAAAACGATCATGGCCGGCCTACTGATCAAAGAATTGATCGCACGCAGCGATCTAGAACGCTGTTTGATTGTCGCCCCTGGTAGCTTGGTTGAACAATGGCAAGATGAGTTGGGCGAAAAGTTCGGGCTTGAGTTTGATATTCTGAGCCGCGACATGATTGAGGGTTCACGATCTGGTAATCCTTTCAACGATAACAATCGGCTAATCGCTAGGTTGGATGTCTTGGCGCGAAATGATGACCTGCTTGAGAAGCTGACCTCATCTTCTGAGTGGGATATGATTATTGTGGACGAAGCCCACAGGATGTCGGCTACCTTCTTTGGCAACGAAGTCAAATACACGAAGCGATACCAACTAGGACAACAGCTGGGTAAAGTCTGCCGCCATTTCCTCTTGATGACTGCCACACCTCACAATGGCAAAGAGAAGGATTTCCAGCTTTTTATGGCTTTGTTGGATGGCGATCGTTTTGAGGGCCGGTTCCGGGACGGCGTGCATATGGCGGATGTCGAAGACATGATGCGCAGGCTCACGAAGGAAGAGCTTCTACGGTTTGATGGCAGACCACTTTTCCCCGAACGCAAAGCTTACACGGCGAAGTACGAACTTTCAGCAGATGAGGCGCGGCTTTACACGGCTGTGACAGAGTATGTCCGCAACGAAATGAATCGCGTGCAGCGATTTGCTGAAGAGGACGGACGGAAGCGCAATAACGTTGGATTTGCTCTTCAAATTCTTCAGCGCCGTTTGGCGTCAAGTCCTGCCGCAATATACCAATCACTAAAACGTAGACGGGAGCGTCTTGAGGCTGAACTGGCGGAGGCTCGTCTGGCAAAGAGTGGCGCAAGATCATCATTTTCCAGCTCGTCACTATACGAAGAGATGATCGGGAACTTAGACGAATTTGGCCAAGACGAGATTGATGACCTCGAAGATATTGTCGCAACAGGGGCTACTACTGCTGAAACTGTTGAGCAGCTTGAAATTGAGGTGGAAACGCTCAATGCACTGGAGGCTATGTCGCTCCAAGTTCTTCGGTCTGGAAAAGACGCCAAGTGGCAGCAACTTGATAGGATTCTTGACGACGATCTGATGCGAGATCCAGACGGCAATAGGCGTAAACTTATCATCTTCACGGAGCCAAAAGACACGCTGGAGTATTTGCGTGAAAAGGTTGTTGCCCGGTTGGGTCGTCCTGACGTCGTGGATGTTATTCACGGTGGCGTGGCACGGGAAGAACGTCGCAAGATCGTTGAACGGTTCATGCAAGACCGCGATTTACAGGTGTTGATAGCAAACGATGCGGCAGGCGAAGGCGTTAACCTTCAGCGCGGACACTTGATGGTGAACTACGATCTGCCGTGGAACCCTAACAAAATTGAACAGCGGTTTGGTCGCATTCACCGAATTGGTCAAACCGAGGTCTGTCATCTTTGGAACCTTGTCGCGAAGGACACCAGAGAGGGCGAAGTCTATGCGCGGTTACTGGAGAAGCTTGAAGCCGCTCGTGAGGCACTTGGTGGTCGCGTTTATGACGTCCTTGGCGAACTTTTTGAAGAACGCGCCCTGAAAGACCTGCTTTTTGAGGCGATCCAGTATGGAGAGCAGGACGAGGTTAAGGCGCGCTTGTTTCAAACCGTGGATGGTGCAGTGGACCAATCCCACCTATTGGAGCTTCTAAAAAAGCGGCAATTAACCAGCGATACGATGCCCGAAGCCCGTGTTCAGGAACTTCGCCTCGACATGGAACGTGCCGATGCACAGCGCTTGCAACCGCACCACGTCCAGAGCTTTTTTGTGGAGGCTTTCCAAAGGCTCGGCGGGAAAATAAAGGCGAGGGAAGATGGTAGGTGGGAGATCACCCATGTTCCGTTGATCGTTCGGGAGCGGGATCGCCAGATCGGATCAAGTGCACCGCTTCAAAAGAAGTATGAACGTATTTGCTTTGAAAAAACCAAGATTAACCAACAGCCTGTTGCAGCGTTCGTCTATCCAGGTCACCCATTGCTCGATGCTGTCATCAGCATCATTCGGGAGCAGAACGACCATCTGATGAAACAGGGTGCGGTGCTAGTCGATGACACCGATGACGGCACAGATATCGCAGCCCTATTCTTGCTTGAGCATTCTGTTCAAGATGGTCGACCAGCGCGTGCCGGAGACCCTACTGTCATTTCTCAAAAACTTCAGTTTGCGTCCGTCGATAAAGATGGCAACGTGTCGAATGCTGGTATCGCGCCGCACCTAAACTTGCGGCCTGCATCCGCTGATGAGATCACGTCGGTCCACACTGCTTTGGATGAAGTCTGGCTCCGTACAGATCTTGAGAAGCGTGTCGTGCAATTTGCAACGGTCGAACTCGCTCAAGCTCACGTTGCTGAGGTCCGAACGCGCCGCCTCCCGGAAATCGACAAGGTGGCGCATGAGGTTCAGGCGCGGCTCAAGAAAGAGATCAATTACTGGGACTCTCGAGCAGCCGAGTTGAGGGAACAAGAGCGGGCGGGGAAGAAGACCCGGCTAAATTGGCAGAACGCAGATCGTCGGGCCGAAGATCTTGCCGAGCGGTTGAAGAGCCGGATGCAAGTCATTGAGCAAGAGAAATTTATTTCCTCCCAACCCCCCCGGGTTCGTGGCGGTATGGTCGTCATTCCTCGTGGCCTTTTACTGCAAAATTCACCCGGTCACCTGGTTTCCGGTTTTTCCGAAGACCCGGAGGCGCGGCGCAAGATCGAGATGAAAGCGATGGGCGCGGTGATGGATACCGAGCGCGCGTTAGGCAACCAGCCCGAAGATGTCTCTGCCCAGAAGGTCGGCTATGACATCGCGTCCTATGACCCTGATACCGACCACATGCGGTTTATCGAGGTGAAGGGGCGCATCGACACAGCTGATACGGTCATCATCACTCGACAGGAACTGATCACGTCGCTAAATAAATCAGACCAGTTCATTCTTGCCATCGTGCAGGTCAATAGCGGCTTCGTGCATCCGCCGCGTTACGTTTATGGGGCGCTAGACACCCGCGAGCCGCCTTTCGACCAGAACGCCATCCAGTTCAACATCAAAAAACTGCTCGAGCGAGCGTCTGCACCTGGAGCGCACGTTTGAGATACGCAGAAAAAAGCTTCGAAATTAGATTTTGCGCTGCTTTAAGCGCGGCCATTATGCCGTTTAACCGCAACCCAAAATGGTTCGGCTTAACGCAGGCTCAAGAGCGCAAAAAAGGTATTGATGCAGCGTTAGGGCTTGGAGGCAGCCTGATCCTTTTTCAATTCAAAGCTCAGTCAAAAAGTCGGATCAAGATCGACGTTGACCAACTCTCCAAGCTCACTTCGGTCGAAGCTCAGTACCCTGATAGTACTTACTACGTTTTTCCTGAAGCCGAGGACATTTATGCAGCGTCGCACGCCAAATGCATGTTTACTGAATCATGGTGCTGCACGCCCTCGGACTTGAACAAAGAAGTTAGCTCAAAAGCAAAATCAGCTTCCTTCGCGATAGATGCGAAGGCTTCAAAGCTGTCGCAGGCCAATCCCAAGAAGGCTGTCCCTATTGAAACAACCTGCAAAAAACTAGGCTGCTTTTGTCCTGGTTCAGCACATCAGGTTTTTCATGACCTGCGTCGGTCCCCGCGTTCGCTCATCCGCTTCATAGTCGGAAGCTGGGAGGGAAGCGATTTAGGAGACTCGTCTTTTGCGGCAAAGGGAATTGGTATACCCATTGGGAGAGATCTACCGCGTCTACCGATTGATGGCGACGACGATAGAGAAAAACAAACAATAACAAGCGCGGAAATGTTCGAGGAGCTTCTCGGCGATGGGGCAAATCAAGACCTCAGACACGGGCTTCAAGGAATGTTCATCGCGCAATGACTGCAGGAACCTCAATGACTTATAAGAAGAAACTGATCGAGGTCGCCATTCCTTTGGAGGCCATAAATGCAGCCTCAGCGCGGGAGAAGTCGATCCGGCATGGGCATCCTTCTACCTTACATCTGTGGTGGGCGCGGCGGCCGTTGGCGGCGTGTCGCGCGGTGCTGTTTGCGCAGCTTGTCGATGATCCGTCGAGTCACCCGGACAAGTTCCCGACCGAAGAGGCGGTGGAGGCTGAGCGCAAGCGGCTGTTCGTAATTATCGAGGATTTGGTGAAGTGGGAGAACTCCACCAACGAAGAGGTGCTGACCCGCGCCCGCAACGAGATCATGCGCTCTTGCGATGGCAAGCTGCCGCCGGTCTATGACCCCTTCTCGGGCGGCGGGTCTATCCCGCTGGAGGCGCAGCGGCTCGGCCTGCCTGCCTATGGATCGGACCTGAACCCGGTGGCAGTGATGATCGGCAAGGCGATGATCGAGATACCGCCGAAGTTCAAAGACATGCCGCCGATCCATCCGGGAGAGCCGGAGGCAGGTCACGGCGGATACAGGAACGCACAGGGGCTCGCCGAGGATGTAAAGTATTACGGCGAATGGATGCGCAAAAAGGCGTTTGAGCGGATTGGGCACCTTTATCCCAAGGTAAAGCTTCCGCCAGAACTGGGTGGAGAAGAAGCAACAGTTGTTTCATGGATTTGGGCTAGGACAGTGTCGAGCCCCGATCCAGCCTTCTCTGATGCAGAGACACCCCTGATCTCGAGCTATTTGTTGAGCTCCAAGAAAGGTAGCGAGGTTTGGCTAGAGCCAGTAGTCGATAAGCAGTCTAAGACGATTGAATTCAAAATCCGGCATGGCGGCACAGCAGAGCAAATTAAGGCTGCTAGGGAGGGAAGTAAGCGAGGGCGTGGGTCAAATTTTAAGTGTTTACTTACTGAAACTGCGATCACACCTGACTACATCAGAGAACAAGGGAAAAGCCGCGGCTTTGGCGAACGGCTGATAGCAATCGTCGCCAACACTAAAAAAGGGCGAGTTTTCTTGCCTCCAACAGCTGCATATGAAGCGATTGCATTTGCCAAAGAACCACAAAGCAGGCCAGCACAAAAACAGGCTAAGAACCCACGATGGTTCTCTCCACCTGAGTACGGAATGGAGACGTTTGGCGATCTTTTCACAAAACGGCAACTTGTATTGTTAGAAACGTATTCTGAACTTGTCCGTGAAGTTCGTGGCCAAATCCTTTCCGATGCAGAAGGAAAATTTGGGGCAAATAGTCTAGGATCTCTACATGAAGGCGGCGTCGGTGCGACCGCATATTCCGAAGCCGTAAGTCTATATCTTGCTATGGGGGTCAGTCGCCTCGCGGACATTCAAAATGCCTTTTGTATGTGGGAAAGTAGTAAGACGCAGGTCCGGCATCTGTTTACAAGACATGCTATTCCAATGCTCTGGGATTTTGCGGAAGCTGGGGCTTTCTCAGGTTCTGCGGGGGATTTTAAGGTCTCACTGAACAGCATTACGAAGACAATAGACAGGTTTGTCCCGGCATCGGTTGGAGTAGAGATTCAGCATGATGCTCAGAACGTGAATTACCCAGATGGAGCCGTCATCTCATGTGACCCACCGTATTATGACAACATCGGTTATGCTGATGTCTCTGACTTTTTCTTTTGTTGGTTGAGACCCACTCTACGCGACGTTTTTCCCGAAATTTTCAGTGTTTTGGCAACGCCCAAATCTGAAGAACTCGTAGCAACGCCCTATCGGCATGGCGGTAAAGTTGGGGCAGAGGAGTTCTTTCTGACGGGAATGCGAAAGGCTATCGGAAACATGGCTGACCAAACCGGCTTCGAGTTCCCTGCAACGATTTTCTATGCATTCAAGCAGAGTGAAATCGCAAACGAAGGTGTAAGTTCGACCGGCTGGGCCACTTTCCTGCAGGCTGTGATTGAAGCAGGATACTCTGTCGTTGGAACATGGCCAATGCGTACCGAAATGGCTAATCGTATGATTGCATCAGGTACCAATGCGCTCGCGAACTCAGTCGTTCTTGTTTGTCGTAAGAAACATGCTGCCGCTGAGGCGATCACGCGTGCAGAATTTCTTCGTGCCCTGAAACGTGAGCTGCCTTCGTCCATGGCAAAACTACAGGCTGCGAACGTCTCTCCCGCCGATATGCCACAATCGGCCATCGGCCCCGGCATGGGCGTCTTCTCTCGATATGCTGCTGTGCTAGAGGCTGACGATACTCCGATGAGCGTCAAGACGGCGCTGCAACTGATCAACGCGCAGCTTGATGAATTCCTCAACGATCTGCACGGCGATTTTGACCCTGACACGCGCTTTACAGCGACATGGTTTGAACAGCATGGGGCGGGCAAAGGCGACTACGGTGCCGCCGATAACCTCGCCCGCGCGCGCGGTATCTCAGTCGAAAGCGTAAAACACGCCGGGATCATCGAAAGCAGCGCCGGCACGGTGCGCATCCTGAAGCGCAACGAACTGGACCCTGACTGGGACCCGGAAACTGACGATCACCTGACCATCTGGGAAGGCTGCCAATATCTGATCCGTGCGCTGGAAAACGATGGCGAATATGCGGCCGCTGAACTGCTCAAAAAGCTTGGGGGCGACAAGGCTGAGATGATCAAAGACCTCGCCTACTACCTCTATGATGTCTGCGCGAACAAGCGCCAAGACGCCAAAGAGGCAACGGCCTACAACGGCCTGATCGCCGTCTGGCCCGAACTGACCCGCCAAGCCGCGACAATCACTCTTACTGACAAGAACCGCCAAGCGCGGATGGATCTCTGACAATGGCAAAAAGCACCCGACAGTACATCAACGATGCGATGGAATACATGCAGCCTGCGCTGCAACCCTATGTGCTGCGCTGCTTGCAGTCGGCATTAGGTGATGACGCACCAAAGCGGTTGATGGAGGCGTTTCCGCATCTGAAGATTCAGGGTGGCGACAAGACTACGCTTGATACCATGAAGCTGTTGCAGATCATGGACCGTTTCTGGAACGATGCGTTTCGCGCGACGTTGGACCGGACCCATCGCGCCTTGGTCAACGAGGTGCTGGAAGTGCGCCACAAGTGGGCGCATGACGGCAAGTTCACTTATGACGATGCTGAGCGAGCGCTGGACTCAATGCGGAGGCTTTTGGAAGCAGTGAGCGCCGGTGATGCCGCCGAGAAGGTCGGAACGGCCCGCGATGCGATTCTGCGCGTGAAATTTGAAGAGTTGCGGAGGAATGAGGAGCGACGTCAAACGAAGGCCAATGACATTTCTGTTGAAACCTACGCCGGGTTATTGCCTTGGCGTGAAGTGGTCGAGCCGCATCAAGACGTGGCAACGGGTGAGTTCCAGCAGGCCGAGTTTGCTGCTGATCTGGCGAAGGTTCACAATGGAAGTGCACCGTCCGAGTATAAAGACCCCTCCGAGTTTTTCGCGCGGACCTATCTGACAGATGGCCTAAGCACGTTGCTATTAGGAGCAGCGAAACGCCTGTGCGGTAAGGGTGGCGATCCAGTGGTCGAATTGCAGACCAACTTTGGTGGCGGCAAGACCCACTCGATGTTGGCACTATATCACATGGTCGGTGGGACGAAGGCGCAAGATTTGCCGGGGCTGGACCAGTTGTTGAGTGGTGCAGGACTGGTTGTGCCCGACAAGGTGAACCGCGCTGTGCTGGTGGGCACGTCCTATGGCCCTGCAAACGTCGATAAGCGAACTCGGGATTACGGGCGGCCGATCCGCACAACTTGGGGCGAAATGGCGTTCCAGTTGGGCGGCGAAGAAGGCTATGCACTTGTTGCTGATGATGATGAACGCGGGACTGCGCCGGGTTCAAACCTACTGGAAGAGCTATTTCGCCAAACAGGACCGAACTTGATCCTAATCGACGAATGGGTCGCCTACCTGCGCCAGATCTACCGCGTGGATGACCTGCCGTCGGGTTCTTTCGATGCGAACCTGACGTTTGTTCAAGCTTTGACGGAGGCCGTGAAGGCATCGCCGATGACATTGCTTGTTGCGTCGCTCCCTGCGTCGCAGATCGAAGTTGGTGGCGAAGGCGGGCATCAGGCATTGGCCCGTTTGAAGCAGACGTTCAGCCGCGTAGAAAGTTCGTGGCGGCCAGCGTCGCAGGAAGAGAGCTACGAGATTGTGCGTCGTCGGCTCTTCAAGGAAATCCCAAGCGACAAATACATGCACCGGGACAATACACTGAAGCAGTTTGCAAAGCTCTATCGAGAAAATCCAAATGACTTCCCTCAGGGCTGCGCTGATGAAGACTATCGTCGCAAGTTGGCCAAGGCTTATCCGATCCACCCAGATTTGTTCGACCATCTTTTCACAGCATGGGGTTCGCTGGAGAGGTTCCAGCGAACTCGCGGTGTTCTGCGTTTAATGGCGCAGGTCATTCATGAACTTTGGATGTCCAACGACCCTTCAGTAATGATCATGCCCGGCAGTGTCGCAATCAGTTCTGCGCGGGTTGAACCGGAGTTGCTGCACTACCTCGATGTTTCATGGCAGTCGATTATTGCCGGGGACATCGACGGTGTGAACTCTACGCCTTACAAAATCGACCAATCAGCCCCGAACCTTAACCGGTATTCCGCGACCCGACGTGTTGCACGTACGGTTTTCATGGGTACTGCACCGATGGAAGGGCAAGAGAACAAAGGTCTGGACGACAAACAGATCAACCTTGGGGTTGTGCAGCCTGGTGAAAAGGTTGCGATATTTGGCGATGCCCTTCGCCGGATGACGAACCAAGCGAAATTCATGCATGGCGACCTTGGACGATATTGGTATTCAACGTCGCCCAGCTTGAACCGGATGGCCGCTGATCGGGCTGGCCAGCTCGAAGAAGCTCTCGTACTTGTTGAAATTGATAAAGCCCTTGGGAAGTATATCAATTCGATTGGGGATCGTGGGCACTTTGAGACGGTCCAAGTTGCGCCGGATGGTTCTGGCGAAGTGCCAGATGACCCCGGAGGCGTAAGAGCTGTCGTGCTGGGAGTAGATCATCCACACAACGGCCGTGACGGTTCAGACGCAATGGCGGAGTGTAAGGATATCCTCCTTCAGCGGGGAAACACGCCTCGCGTCTACAGAAATACTTTGGTCTTCATCGCAGCAGACAACCGTCAGCTCGAAAGCCTCAAAGATGCGATGCGCGCAGCACTGGCTTGGACTGGTATCATGAGAGATACCGACAACGGGCGGCTTGACCTCAAGAGTAGTGATATTGCTCTTTCCAAAGACAAAGCAAAAGAGGCGCAGGACACTGTAAGCACAAGGTTGAAGGAAACATGGGCATATCTAATCTACCCCTATCAAGATACCGCTCAGACCGATGTGGCGTTCACAACGACCCGGATATCCGCACAGGACGGTGTTTTGGGCAGGGCAAGCAAAAAGCTCGTCAGTGACGAAGCACTTTTGCCAGAGATCGGCCCAGAACGTCTCAACCGAGAACTGGAAAAATACATTTGGAATGGCAAGCCTCATCTTAGCCTTGGTCAAGTTTGGGAGTATTTGAACAGATACACTTATCTCCCAAGGCTCAAAGGGCGAGACACCCTGATTAGGGGGGTTCAGGCTTCGGTTGGTGGTATGATTCCGGGACCATTTGCCTACGCCGAACGATGGGATGAAACATCTGAAGAATACGTTGGAATTGCTATAGAAAAAAGTTCGATGGCGCTGGTTGCTATCGACAATGAAGCTGTCATCATCAAGAAAGAAATCGCTGAAGCCAATCGGCCAAAGTCGTCTGTTCCCACAGAAAATGATAGTCCGGCACCTGCGGGCGGCCAAGCGGCACCGGCTTCATATCCCAATAGCAACGACCCAACCGCAACTGGACCGGCAACGACAACACCGGAGAAGGATCCAACGCGGTTCGTTGGAACAGTTATGCTGTCCTCGGATCGGCCTGCAAGGGATATGGCGCAGATCATCGAGGCCATAGTTGAGCAACTTACCACGATCCCGAATTCCGAGGTGACGTTGAAGCTCGAAATCGACGCCGAGGTGCCATCCGGGCTGGATCGCTCAAAAACGAGAACTCTGATTGAGAACGCCAACACGCTTGGATTTATCGACAAACAGATCAAGTGATGAGAAAGAAACTGCGTGATCTTAGCTCCGCTTATCCGATGAAGCTGTTCCAGCGGGTGATGACGGCGAGCCTAGAGGTGGAGCGGATTGAGGCTGGGTTGCCAGGTTTGAAAATTGATTGAGGTATTTTGAATGAATATGAAGAATCAGGAAGCGATCAGCCCGTTTTCTCTTGCGCTTTCAGGGTTTTCTCAACGCTTGCAACGCGAGGTGCGAGACATTGAAGTTTTGCGGGTGTCTGCGCAACTCTCTGGAGATGATTTTACAGCGTCGGCCAACGCGGCACGCAAAGAGGCGCTAGCTTGGGCAAAAAAACGCGCAGGTCGTGCCTTGCCAAATGAAGCATGGGATTTGCAAGATTTCGAACTCCTTGCAGGAGGGCGCAATAGTTCGGCAGTTCGCATTTCTAACGCCGACCTCGACCTGTGGGCACTTCGTGCCGAGGATCCGGACAAAAATGTTGCGGGCCGCGTCTGGACGACTGAAATCGTTATTGGCGGTCAATCCAATGCACGGCCCCATGTCAGCCTTCGGCTCGTTGTCAGTACGACTGAACCAGAATTCGGCGTGGAACCCCATGTGCCGGGTCCAGTGCTCCAGATGATTGAAGCTCCCGGCCTGGTCAGGGGTGCGCGCACTCTTGCGTCGTCACCAACAATTGTAAGCAGCGAAAATGATGTTCATGATCTGTGTGATTACTTGGAAGATCCGGCCCGAAAGCTTCCGGTGTTCGTTTGCGCATTGGCTGGGCGCGACGGTGTTAAGAGCAGTATCAACGCGGATTTGCTCGCCAAGGCTACGGCGGGAATGGCACGCGTATTTTGCGTTGCGGGGCCACAAGCTTGGGTGATTACTGAGCGATTTGGCAAGTTCTTGTCGGTGTTCAACGGCGGTGTCCGAGCATATCTCCCTAGATTTTCCATTTCCGATGATCCATTTCGGCATCGGCTATTCCTCGCGTCTGACCTTAAAGAAAGTGGTGGAGCGGCGGCGTGCGTAAGAAGTCTTCGGTCTTTAGCCGCAACGTCGAGTATTTCTGAAACCCGGCTTGGCAAGGACATCTTGGAATTTGCGGCTGTTCGAACTGCCAGCAGAAAACTCAAGAAGAGTGACTTAGATGATCAGGCTGCTTCCGGTGATGATCTACTGAAAGTTGCCGAGGAACTTGTCACAAGCCTCGAACTACAAGTTGAAGAAAAGGACAGGGAAATAGACGGCTATGTGGATGAGGTAGAGACAGCAGAAGCCCGCGCAATCTCTGCAGAGCAGGAAAACCGAGCTCTGCTTTATCAGGTTCGTCAATTAAAGGACGCTTTGGTGGCAGGCGGCGCGACGCCCACGTCAGAACCACCTATTCCACAGGAATGGTCGGAGTTCAGCGAGTGGTTGGACCAGACTTACCCAGACAAGATTGTGCTTACTCCATCGGCGCGCCGTTTTGCTCGTTCACCTGAGTTTGAGGACGTCGCTCTTGTTGCAAGATCGATCACATGGCTGGCGACCATCCAGCATGATCGTCGCATTAACGGTGGAGGGCGCCTTCGCGATGAGAGCATAGAGGGTGGTATACTGAATGCGCCTTGCGGTGGAGACACATACAGCACCAATTGGAAAGGACGAAGCTACGATGTGGACTGGCATGTGAAGAACGGGGGTAACGTTCGCGATCCAAAGCGTTGCCTGCGTATATACTATTTCTGGGAACCCGAGCTCCAACAAACGGTCATCGACGCGCTCCCCGCACACCGCGAAACAGGGATGACTTGACCAGCACATAAGTGTTTTGTGTCACATAAAATTCTAGGATTGAAAAAAATCAGAAACCTGTTTGGACACTTCTGTGGCTCTTAGGGACTTCGGAGGAGGGGCAAGCAGAAGAAGAACAGCCTCTTTACATTAGGTCAGTATTATTTACTTACCGTATAATCATTCTTACATGAGGTATTTGCTTCGCATCAGTGTATTCGCTGGCTATTGATTTAACATAAACCTCATTATGCAAAAAGGAACTGTACGCGCAAAGCGATAATGTCACCCCAGAGCAAAGCAGAAGTGTCACTCTCCTCGCAAACGATGTGAGGATGAGCGGATATGGGATGGGTGATGATGAGCGAGCGCGAGTTGAACCGTGTGGAGGTTTTGGCGCAGGTCGATGATGGTCGGTTGAGCGTCGACAACGCGGCCAACATGCTGGACCTGACGCGTCGACAGATTTTCAGATTGCTGAAGCGGTATCGTCAGGATGGTGCACCTGCGATCCGGCATAAAGCGCGTGGGAAGTCGCCGAACAACCTGATCCATCAGGCCAAACGGGACTATGCGCTGAGCCTGATCAAGGAGAACTACCCGGATTTTGGGCCGACGCTTGCCGCTGAGATGCTGGCGGAATATCATGGCTTCAAAGTCTCTCGCGAGACGCTTCGCAAGTGGATGGTTGAAGATGGTATCTGGCTTTCGCGCAAGCAGCGCCGTCGGTTTCACCAGCCGCGTCTACGCCGGGAATGTTTCGGCGAGTTGATCCAGATCGACGGCTCGGATCATCGTTGGTTTGAGGATCGTGCTGGCCCTTGCACCCTGCTCGTCTTTATCGACGATGCCACCAGTACGCTGATGGAACTGAGGTTCGTGAGGTCAGAGAGTACGTTCAGCTATTTCGAAGCACTAGAAAGCTATCTGCTCGAACACGGTCGCCCCGTCGCCTTTTACAGCGACAAGCACACAGTGTTCCGGGTGGCCAAGGAAGACGCAAAGGCTGGCGCGGGTATGAGGGGTCACTGCATAAAAGTGACGTTATCGTCCGGCTCGTGCGAACTTTACGGGAACATTCGCGGTTTCAGTCGGGTTTCTGACCTCTGAGGGCATTGTAGAGGCTTGTTTTGCTGATTTTGAGGCGCGCTGCGGCCTCTCGGACGGTCAATCCATCGCTGATATGGGCTTTGGCTTGCTCCAGCTTCTTGAGCGTGACGACAGGCTTGCGCCCTCCTTTTCTGCCGCGCGTTGCAGCAGCCTTCAATCCGGCCTGCGTGCGCTCGACAATGAGGTCACGCTCAAACTCGGCAAGCGCACCGAACAGATGGAACACCAAAGTGCCGCCGGTAGTTGTTGTGTCCACGCCTTCGGTCAGGGATTTGAAGCCAACACCGCGGTCGCCGAGGTCTGTCACTGTTTCCACCAGGTGCTTCATGGAGCGGCCCAGACGGTCGAGTTTCCAGACCAAAAGCGTGTCGCCCTTGCGCAGAAAGGCCAGGGCATTATTCAGGCCAGGGCGTTCGGCTTTGGCGCCGGAGATGACATCTTCAAACACAGTTTCGCAGCCCGCAGCTTTGAGCGCATCCACCTGCGGTTCCAGCTTTTGCTCAGTGGTCGAGATCCGCGCATATCCAATCAGAGCCATGAAGATAGCCTTGTCCGTTTTCCTGTCCATAAATCAACTTGTCCGACTTCCCGTTGTCAAGCCATATTGGCGGACGGAACGGGTCGTTCCGCCTAACGAGCGTTTCACGGACTTGGGACAAAAGAGGGTATTTTATGGCACGGCGACAAATATTGACGGCAAGTTTTTGGTCTCGGCTGATGGCACCACCCTCGAAGGATCGAGAAGTCGCGATGTATTGCACGCTCACCCCGGATGAGATCGAGGTTGTCGCCAGAAAGCGAACAGCTGCTGCGCGTCTGGGCTATGCCGTATCATTGGCTTATCTACGCCATCCCGGGCGGGTTCGTAATGTTGGAGAACAGGCCAACGACGTGATGCTGGCCTTTCTTGCAGATCAGGTTGATGCCAGCGCCTCCGATCTCGCGGTCTATGATCAGCGCCCGCAGACACGACGCGAACATATCGCGCAAATTATAGCTCGGTTTGGATACAAGGCGTTCACAAAACCCCTTGTGCGGGAGTTTGTTCATTGGCTGACACCATCTGCCGGAGAAGACCCGCGGGCCGAGCCTTTGGCAATTTCGTTGATTGAAGAACTGAGGCGGCGACGTATCCTGATCCCGGCGCGCCGTACCGTTGAACTGATTGTCAGGCATGCGATCCGGCGCGCGGAAAATGTCAGGATTTCCGCTCGGACCCGAGATCTGTATCCGGATCACCCCGACGCCCTGCGTGCATTGATTGCGCCACCTGAATCGGGCGAGGTGTCGACGCTGAGCTGGCTGAAAGCAGCACCCAAATCAGCGTCCTCCAAATCCATCAAGGCTGTTCTGGATCGCCTGAAGGTGGTTCGGGCGATCGGCCTGCCCAACAGTTTGCGTCAGAATATCTCGACATCAGCGCTCGACAGATTGGCAGGCGAAGGCTTGCGGATCACGGTGCAAAATCTGCGGCGTATGGCCTTGCCTCGGTTGCTGGCAGTTTTGTCGGCCGCCTGCCTGCGGCTGGAAGAACAGCTTACCGATCTTGCACTGGATATGTTCGACAAATTGCTGGGCCGAAGCTTTCGAAAGGCGGAACAACAAAGTTCCGACAAAGCGTCCAGGCTCCTGATGGACATCATCCGCCCTTTACAGTCACTCAAAGCATTTTGCCGTGAGGCTCTGACTGCCCGCCTGCAGACCGGTGATCTCAACGGAATATTGGACACGGCCAATTGGGACGAGATCGAGAGTGCGACATCCGCAATTGAAACCGCCCTCGGAGACGGAAAGCCCGACAAATATACTGAACTCATCGGAAAATATCAGACCGCCCGCCAGTTTGCGCCCATGATATTAAGGGGTTTTAGCTTCAAAGGTGCGGCCAGCGCTGCCAGCCTTCTGCGCGCGATAGATCTTTTGCGCGTTATGTATGAGGCGAACAAGCGCAGCCTGCCCGACAACCCGCCAACCGGGTTCATCCGGAAGGTTTGGCGCCCATTTGTCTTTCCGGCGCCCGGGGAGGTCAACCGGCGCGCATACGAGCTCTGCGTCTACTTCGAATTGCGTGATCGTCTTCGGGCAGGGGATGTCTGGGTCGCAGGAAGCCGGCAGCGACGCAACTTCGACGATCGGCTCATCCCCAAAGCCACCTTCGAGATCTTGCGTACCGAGGAGTCGTTGCCGATCGCCGCCGCGGCGGATGCAGAAACCTATCTTTCAGAACGGCAACAGCAGATCGAGGAGGCCATGGCCATTGTCGCGGCCCGTGCCGAAGCGGGGACGCTGCCGGATGCCGCCATTCAGGGTGGCACCCTGAGCATCACCCCGGTCAAAGATGAAACACCCGACGCCGCCACGGCCATGAGCCGACTGGCTTATGGGCAATTGCCACAAATCAAGATCCCCGACCTGCTGACAGAAGTGAACGCCTGGACCGGATTTGCGGAGTGCTTCACCCATTATCGCTCGGGCAAACCGGCGACAGATCAAAAGGCGCTGTTTGCCGCTGTCCTTGCCGATGGGGTCAATCTGAGTGTATCCCGCATGGCCGCGGCAACCCACAATCTGTCTGCCCGGCAAATCGCGTGGGCTCATGATTGGCATTTGCGCGAGGAGACCTATTCTGACGCTTTGGCTTGTCTGATCGACATGCAACGCGAGCTCCCTCTGGCCAAACTCTGGGGGGACGGCGTGACATCATCCTCAGATGGGCAGTTCTTCCGGGCCGGTGGCCGCGGTGAGGCCTCTGCAGATATCAACGCAAAGTACGGACGCACCCCAGGTCTCAAATTTTACACCCACATCTCAGATCAGTTCAGTCCGTTCCACTCGACGGTCATCACCGCCACCGAAAGCGAAGCGCCTTTCGTTTTGGATGGTCTGCTTCGCCACCAATCAGGCGTCGCAATCGAAGAGCATCACGTGGACACTGGCGGCGCGACGGATCATGTCTTTGCCCTGTGCTATCTCCTGGGGTTCCGCTTCGCGCCACGCTTGCGAAACTTCAAGGATCGCAAATTGTATCTCCTGCCCGGAATGAAGCCCCCGGCCATCATGACACCCTTCATCGGCGGCACCATCAAAGCAGGTCACATTGTCGACAACTGGCCTGAAATCCTCAGGCTGGCGACCTCCATCAAGGCCGGGACTACCACTGCTTCTGCGATCCTTAAAAGCCTGTCCGCATATCCCCGGCAAAACGGACTCGCAATTGCCTTGCGCGAACTGGGGCGATTGGAGCGGACCCTCTTTTCCCTGGAATGGATGCGCAGCCTTGAGTTGCGAAAAAGAACCAGCGCAAGTCTAGCCAGAGGAGAAGCCCGAAACGCCCTCGCGCGCGGGGTCTTCTTCAACCAACTCGGTGAAATGCGCGATCGCAGCTATGAGCATCAGATCCACAAAGCGTCGGGCCTCAACTTCCTGGTTGCCGCCATCATCCTGTGGAACACCAAATACCTGGAAGCCTCAATCACTGATCTGAGGAAAAACGGAGTAGCCATCCCAAACGAAATTACCAAACATATCGCACCACTTGGCTGGGCCCATGTAGGATTGACCGGGGACTACCTGTGGAACATGAACCCACCACTCAGCTCAGATCGCCTCAGGCCACTTCGGAAACACGAGATACAGGACGCCGCATAAGTTCTCCGTTCGTTCGCACGGCCCGGACAAAAATGACACTTTTATGTAGTGACCCCATTAGCAGGATCAGGTTTCTTTGATGTCATGATGTACCATAAGAATGGTACGCATTGATTTGCAATAGAGGTAGCTCTTACGTACAATCAGTTAATGACATCGACCCAAATCGGCTATGCACGCTGCTCCACCGACAAACAGGACCTGACCGCACAGCGGGACGCCCTGATCGACCTCGGTGTTGCCCCGGATCGCATCTACACTGACCACGGCCTGACAGGCCGCACGCGCGCCCGACCGGGCCTCGATCAGGCCCTGGCCGCAGTCCGAAAAGGCGACACTCTGGTCGTGACCAAGCTGGATAGGCTGGCGCGGTCTGCTCCCGATGCCCGCACCATTGCAGACGGCTTGGCGGAACGCGGCATCCGCCTCGCCCTGGGCGCTTCGGTCTATGATCCAACCGATCCCATGGGAAAGATGTTCTTCAACATCCTCGCCACCTTCGCCGAGTTCGAGTCCGACCTCATAAGGATGCGCACCCGCGAAGGCATGAAAATAGCCCGCGCCAAGGGCAAGCTGCGGGGCAAGAAACCCAAGCTGTCGGAGAAACAGCACCGCGAACTGCGCCGCATGTACGACACCGGGGACTACTCAATCAGTGACCTCGCAGATGTCTTCGCCGTCTCCAGACCGACGATCTACCGCACCCTCCAACGCACAGAGAGTGCCAATTAGCGTGCAAATATCAGTGCCATTTATCGTGAAAAGTCACAATTTTTAATGGGTTGAGAAACCGTGACAAAAGCGACCGTTTTTGGCCGGTACCATTAGCTCATCCCGAAAGGTTGGTGCTAGACCGTCTTTGCCTCATACATAACGTCTTGGACGTGCTAACTCCTTACATTGTCCTTGATCTATCGACGCCGAAATTTAACCATGTAATCAGTCATTTCTTTCCAAGACAGCACTTGCCTCCGATGTGAAGCATGTTCGAGTGCGGAAAGTCGTTGCCGATCTTAACGCTGTAGAGGAAGAGAATATGCCCGAAAATCACACACCGGACGATGGTCACAACCACGCGCACGGCGGTTTTCTGAACCGGATTCTCGGTGGACGCGCCGAAGTCATCTTTGCCGTCTTGTGCGGTATTTGCCTGCTGCTTGGGTGGCTGGGACCGAAATACGGCATAATGTCCGAACAATTCGGATTTGGCCTGTTGTTGGCGGCTTACTTCTTCGGTGGGTATTTCACCCTGCGCGAGGCCGTTGAAAAAATTTCCAAGGGTCAGTTCCAGATTGATTTTCTGATGCTGGTGGCCGCGTCGGGTGCGGCCATTCTGGGGGAATGGGCCGAAGGGGCCTTCCTGCTGTTTCTGTTCAGCGTTGGTCATGCCCTTGAAAACTACGCCATGGGCCGGGCCAGAAACGCCGTGGCGGCCTTGGCTGGCCTGACACCGGACGAGGCTTTGGTCCGCAGGGGAGACAAAACCGAAACCGTCTTGATCGAAAACCTGCTGGTGGGTGACATTGTCGTTGTCCGTTCCAACGAACGTCTTCCGGCGGATGGCTTTGTGGTCAAGGGATCAAGTGCCGTAAATCAGGCCCCGATTACGGGCGAAAGTGCGCCGGTCGACAAACTGCCTGTCGATGATCCCGAATTTGCCGCCGCCAATCTGGACAAGCTGACACCGCAAACCCGCGTCTTTGCTGGGTCTCTCAACGGCAGCGGCAGCCTGGATGTTCAGGTCACGAAACTGTCGGGTGAATCGACATTGGCGCGGGTGGTGACACTGGTCGCCGAGGCACAGACACGCCAGTCACCAACGCAGAATTTTACCAAGAAATTCGAAAAGATATTTGTGCCCTGCGTCATTGCGCTGGCCTTCGTGACCAGCTTTTCGTTCCTAATTCTGGACGAAACCGCCGCCCAGAGCTTTTACCGTGCGATGGCCGTTCTGGTCGCGGCCAGTCCCTGTGCCTTGGCAATCGCGACGCCCAGTGCCGTTCTATCGGGGGTCGCCCGCGCCGCGCGTGGCGGCGTGTTGATCAAAGGTGGCGCGCCGCTGGAAGCCATGGGGCATCTGGACGCGATTGCCTTTGACAAGACCGGCACGCTGACCATCGGCGAACCGCATCTGGTCGAAATCACACCTTACGGCGATGCGACCGAGACAGAGTTGTTGCAGGTCAGTGCCGCCGTCGAGATGCTGAGCGATCACCCGCTGGCACAGGCCGTTGTAAGAGATGTCAAAGACCGCCTCGGCGATTTGCCGTCCGAAGCCTCGGATTTTGCCAATATCATCGGGCAGGGCGTGTCTGCGAAGGTTGATAGCAAGGTCGTTCATATCGGCAAGACCGCCCTGTTTGAAAGTGTCGCAGGCTTGCCTTTGCCCGACGACTTGCGGGGCACGGTTGAGGCGATGTCGCAAAATGGCCGCACGACGATGATCGTCAGAAGCGGCGACAGGTATCTTGGCGCAATTGGCCTGATGGATACCCCCCGAGAAGACGCGCGTTCGGTTATCGCCGCGCTGCGTGATCTGGGACTGAAGCGGATGATGATGATCTCTGGTGACAACCAGAATGTCGCGAATGCTGTCGCCAAGGAGGTCGGTCTCGACACAGCGTTCGGCGATCTGATGCCCGAGGATAAGGTAACCAAAATTGCAGCGCTCAAGGCGGACGGTGGCGTGGCGATGGTCGGCGACGGCGTGAACGACGCCCCCGCGATGGCCAATGCCACGGTGGGCATTGCGATGGGGGCCGCCGGGTCGGACGTCGCGCTGGAAACGGCCGATATCGCGCTGATGGCCGATGATCTACAGACCTTGCCGTTTGCCGTGGGCCTAAGTCGCAAGACCAGCCGTATCATCCGCCTGAACCTGTGGTTCAGTCTTGGCGTTGTTGCACTGCTCATTCCGGCGACGTTGTTTGGTTTGGGGATCGGACCGGCTGTTTTGGTCCACGAAGGATCAACACTGGTTGTTGTTGCCAATGCCTTGAGATTGCTGGCTTTCAAGGACAATCGCGTCAAATCGGCATAGCGTGCGCGGTCACAAGCGTCCCTTGTTGGGTGAGTTTGACTGAGTATTCATCGGGTGGAACTTTTCCAAGTTCTCAGTTTTGTGTTACTGGCCGAAGCAACCCATTTTGAAAGCAAGTCAGAGGCGGTCATAGATGCAGTGAAGGTGTCAGCCCGCTGTTTTCGAGGTCCCAATTGGCCCGCCACGTGTCCGATCGTCGTTCCAGGACAAGATAGTTCCGCTGGGCGACATAACGTCCGCGCTGTCCTGGCAGCGGCAGAATGCGGACCCTATGCCGAGGCAGCGGTGCTTCGCCCAATTGTGCAAGACTGCCGAGAAACCTGGCCCAAGCTACGGGGGGTGCGCGATGCCGGACGCCACAAGCTGGTCGATCCGAAGGCCCTCTGCAAGGCCCATCACGGCCCGCGTTGCCAGATGAATCTCCCCGGAAACCACCGTGAGGTTCTGCCCGTCGGCGCGCGCCATGTCCCGCACAAGGCGCAACATCCGCGCCCACTCCGCGCGATGAGCACGGCTTTGCCACTGGTCGCGCAGATCGTCCTCGTATTTCTGCATACGGGGAATGACGACCATCAGCGCCTCGAGGATCGACAGTCGCGGCCCAAGCAATGGCACGCTCGACATCAGGAGCGTGCGGCCCGACGCTCCTGTTGCAGCTTCAGCTTCCATCATTGACCATCCACCCGTGCCCATGACACTCCTGCGCGTGCGCTCCGATCTCAGGTCCGGTGCCAGAATGCGCAACCCGGGCGCACGAACACCCCAGCCAAGGTGGTGCCCCGCCGGGTCGTGGAACCGTGCGGGAAGATCGCCCTCTGCCGCCGCCTGCTGGAAAATCAGAAAACTTTCCCGTGCTGCCACGAACAACGTCTGGCCGACCACCGAATGGGTCTGCCATCGCCTGAGCGAGCCCCAGCCGTCGCAGATATCGTGATCGTCCCACTGCATCAGCGATGGCACACGTGCGGCAATCCAGGCAAATTCGGGTGCCGCGTAAAGCGCTGCGTAGCGATCAAAAAACCGCTCGCGCAGGTGGTGACGCAGATCGGCCAGATCGGCTTGGGAAGGATCGTCGGGGACATGCGATGGCCAGTCTTCGCTCAGGGGATGGCCTCGCGTGACTTCGTCGGCGTAGACCTGATCGCCGCCATGCAGCAGCATTGCAAAAGGTTCCTCGCGGTGCGCCTTGCACAGCCGCGCCCACATCGCGTTGCGCTCCGACCCTTCACGCTCCAGGTCGCCGATCTCTTCACCGTTGCACGACACAAACGCGATCCGCAGATCGTCGTGCAAATCGCCAGCTACTAGGTAGGATTCGCCGTTCCAGTGATACTCAGAAGGCCGGTCGGCGGGCAGGTCGAACCGCGTGCGCCAGACCGTCGCGCTGTCGAACCGTGCCAATACTTCAACGTCATGCACCCCGCCGGGAGTTTCGACGGGCGGCGGGTGTTCCCCCCCATCCACAATGAACAGCGCCGAAAGCGTCAGCGTGCCATCGCCGATATTGTCGAGGATAAGGATGGGGCCAATCAGGGGCGCACGGGCAGCGGTCATGGCGTTCTGCCCGGAATGCGAGGCGATATCGTCATGGGCGATGATCCCGACCGGTACAGGTCCAATACGGATCGTACGGAATTTCAAGCATCCCGCGCCCGAATGTTCGCTTGGATGTGGGTGTCTTCAGCCGCAGTACCAAGCCACGCGAAACTCGAGCCTCCGTCTTGCCTACAATCGCTACCACCGCGAGCTGCGCCGCAGGATAATCGGGAGCGCGATCAGCGTGGCAGAACCAGCAAGCCACACGAGTATCAGTCCGCCCTTGGCGAGCAAATGCACCGGACCAACGGCCCATCCGACCAACCCGTCCACATTCGCGGCGTCGCGTAACGCTGACACCTCGTTGCCGAGGCCGAACCAGCGCGCGAAACCGACGCCGAGATCGGTTGCGGGACCTGCCATGCCCGCTGCCCATGCCAGCAGCGGATCGACCAGCGCCCAGACACCGAGCGCCAGCAGTGACCAGATCACGATCCCGCCTATCAGAACTGCTCCCGGGATGCGTGGGATGCGCGCGGGAGCGTTGTCATCGTAGCGGCCATAGTTTTCGTATTGTGCACCATCGTCGTATCGATCACTGCTCCGCCGGTACTTCGTACGCCTGAAAAGATGATGGCCCATATCTATACATCCTCATGCATGGAGTGACTCTTTGGTCTGGGCCAAATCGGCATCCTCGACCTGGATCGTGGTGTGGGTAATGCCAGGTCCCATTTCAGGCTGCCCTTGTGGCGAATGGCGGAGGTTCCTCCGCCGCTGCCGCCGTGTCCCACGCCTATGCCCGTCTATTTCCTCAGTCGAACAATTCGTGCAGCCAGGACTTCCGGCGCGAACCGTGTTTGCCGTATCCGCTACCATGATGTCCACCGCCGTGCTTGCCGGAACGATAACCACGATCATCGTCGTCGTCACGCCGGTCACGTGCGCCTGACGGTGGTGGTGTCGCTTCACCGATGCTGCGCTCTATGATCTTGTCAAGTTCGCCGCGGTCGAGCCAGACCCCCCGGCAATCGGGGCAGAAATCGATCTCGATCCCCTGTCGGTCCGACATGCTCAACGCGACATCGCAAACCGGGCAGCGCATGGCTCCCCTTCTTCCTGTATTTCGTTCCGGGTTCCGACCCGGTTCCTTCAATTCAACTACCATCTTGTGGTTCTCCTTTCATTCTGGTGAGGCAGGCTAGACTAACAAATTCCGCTATCAATAACGGTGGTATTCCCGGGTTCTTACCACCCGTACTTGTTTCAATTATCGCGCAACTTCTGCCGATCTTAGGCACATAACATCTACAGTAACTGTAGGTTCAAGGGTGGTCGGTAATATTTTTTTGTGCGTTGAAAATGTGACCGCGTCACCAAGCATTGCGACAGCCTCATGCCGTAATTTCAAATCACTGATAACCGGTAGGGGCTAGAAATTCACCTGCGGCGTGCTCTAGAATTTCCGCATGGCACCAAAGACAACACTGAACGCGGATAACCTTGCGGCACTTGGCGCTGAGCGTCTGGCTGATCTTCTGATTGAGATCACGAAAGGCAATGCAGGTGCGAAGCGACGGCTCAGGCTTGAGCTGGCGGGCGAAGTAGGGACGGGGGATGTGGCACGGGAAATTCGTAAGCGGCTTTCGGCGATTGCGCGGTCGCGGTCGTTTGTCGACTGGCAGGGGCGGAACGCCTTTGCGGCCGATCTGGATATGCAACGGCAAGCCATCGTTGGTCAAGTTGGACCGACGGACCCTAAAGCCGCATTTGAACTGATCTGGCGGTTCGTCGCCCTTGCCAATGGGGTCTATGAGCGGTGCGATGACAGCACTGGCCGGGTGCAATCAGTGTTTCACACGGCCTGCGAGGATCTGATTGATCTTTCTGAAGCGGTCGAGCCGGATCCGATTGTTCTAGCCGACCTTTTGCTCACGGCTTTGCCTGATGATGACTATGGGCACTATCCCGCGTTAATCTCAGGTTTGGCACCCATGCTGGGGACGGAGGGTCTGCAGCACCTCCGGGCTGGCATTGCCGCGTTGGACGAAGATGTGTCCGAGAATTACGCGCTGCGCATGGCGCTTGAAGAGATTGCGGATGCTGAGGGCGATACCGACGCTTACATCTCCCAGCAAAGTGATCTAGCGCGAAAATCATTCAGAGGGGCTGCAGAAATCGCCCAACGACTTCTTGGTGCGGGACGGCTTGAAGAGGCGTGGGCGGCGATTAACGCGCCCGACGAGGATGATCGCGGATGGATCCCTTATGAGTGGGAAGTGACCCGGATCAATGTGATGCAGGCGATGGGGCAAACGGATGCGGCGCGGGCGTTCATGTGGACCTGTTTTGCGCGTAGTCTGAACGCTGAGCATCTGCGCGCATGGCTCGCTGGGCTGCCAGATTTTGAAGACGTCGCGGCGGAGGATCAAGCCCTTGAGCACGCACAGGGCTTTGAAAGCTTCACAACGGCGCTGCATTTCTTGATGACATGGCCCGCATTTGCACAGGCGGCAGCCCTGATCACCAGTCGCGCCGCCGAAATTGACGGGAACCACTACGAGCTTCTCGGACCAGCCTCCGAAGCGCTGGAAGAGAAGTATCCGCTTGCCGCGACGCTTCTCAAGCGCGGGCTGATCAACTTTGCGCTTAAGAATGGCCGGGTCAAACGCTACCCCCATGCCGCGCCACTTACGCGAGTGTAAAAACCTAGCCGCAAGGATTGATGCGTTTGCTCCGTTTGAAACACATGAGGCTTTTGTTGCGGACTTAAGATCGGTTCATGGGAAGAAGACATCGTTTTGGGGGTCGGGGATGTGATAACCAGAGTGCCACTAGGTCGTGTTCTTATTTTGTTCTTATGCGCATAATCATACTTATGTTAAATTTAAGCAAAATACAATCAATCTGGTGATATGCAATGCTTTGCTAAGACTGTCAGATCCTCTGTGCTCACCGGTGTTTTGCAGTTGCTCTGGAACGACAGAAGGCCGTGGCCCCCACGATCTTACGCAGGGGCCATCGACATATTTTATGGCAGCTTCATCTCGCTGTAGTCGCCCCTGACATAGAGCGTGACGGTAACGTCCTGCCCATCGCGATTCCGCCAGAACCAGCCATGATTGCCAGTGAATGCCGCCGTCAGGACGCCCTCTTCTTCCTCAACCGCACGGCCTTTTGCATAGCTGATGTTATTGCCACCTCCATCGCCGTGCAGGTCAAAGTTGACGACACCGTTTTCAGCAACCCACAGGAATTCGGCCTCTGCACCTTCTTCCATGACGAGTTTGACCTCGATCCCTTCGCCAGGGGTCAGTGTGACGCTAAATTGATCCGTCCATTCGGGGTCAGCGGTTTGGGCATGGGCCGCGCCGACAAAGAAGCTGAAGAACCCACCACCGAGGCTGGATTGTTCTTCGATGGCCCCTGTGTTCTGAATCTCCAGCAGGCGGTCGGCTTCGGCTTCTTCGGCAAGCTGGACCTTGATATCACCCATCTCTGCCAAGCCAACGGCCTTGCCTATGCCAGTGGGATCAATCCCGTATTCTGAAGGCAAGACGACCGTGACGAGGATCGCGACCGCTGCGACTGCAGCCAGAATCGTAGACTTGATAAGCTGCGCTGAGGTTGGCAGTTCGTCGGGGTTTGGTTTGTTTCCGTTGTGCATTTTCTTATTCTCCAAAATGTTAGGCGACGAAGTAGCCGGTCATCTGGTATCCCACCAGAATGAATCCGGCAGACATCATCACGACGTTTGCGGTGTAGGCATGTTTCCAGAAGCTGGTTGTCTTGCGCCAATAGCCCATGACGATCAGGATCATCGCCAAAGCTATTAATTGACCAATCTCGACGCCGACGTTGAATGCCAGCAGGTTGGGAATCAGACCATTCGGTGCGATGTCATATTCAAGCAGCTTGGTCGCCAAACCCAATCCGTGGAAAAAGCCAAAGATCAGGGTCGCAGCCTTGGTGTCGGGTTGGACCCCAAACCAGCGCTGATAGGCCCCAAGATTGTCGAGCGCTTTGTAGACCACCGACAGTCCAATGATGGCGTCGATGAGATAGGAACTGAAGTTCCAGCCAAAGTAGACGCCAGCCAGCATCGTCGTGGAGTGACCGATGGCGAACAAGCTGACGTAGATGCCGACGTGCTTCATCTTGTAAAGGAAGAAGACGACGCCAAACAGGAACAGCAGATGGTCGTAGCCGGTGACCATATGCTTGGCCCCCAAATACATGAAAGGGATCAGCTTCATGCCGCTGACCTCTTGGATATAGCCCTTATCACCCGCCGTGACGGCATGGGCAAAGGCAGTGGTCGCGAACGCGATCAGCGCCAGCAGGACCAGTGCCATGAGGATCAGGGGTTGCCGCATTGGATGCGACCAAGCCCCCGACCCGTAGGATCGGTTGTGTATCATTGTGATTTTCCGCTTTGTGAAAGTGTAGGATGACAGCGCCCAAAGGGCGCAGCATCACACGCGCGGAGGTCGGTCTAGATCGAACTCCCTGCGATCTGGCATCGCATAGTGGGCTAATGTCCAGGTCGTCCGTGTCGGTAGCGCCATACCCGATGATCCACGAGGTGGCAGGAATGCGGTGTTATGGTCGTGGTCGGCTACATCATGAGCGTGTCCATGATAAGCATCCATCGCACTGACAACTTCATCATGCGCATGGCCGTGTTCTCCGATCTCAGCCTGATGGTCGACAGCAATCGGTGTTAGGTTGGTCAGGTCGTGAGAGATCATACGAGAATTGAACGACAGAATCATGCCCACCGCTAAAGCAATGGTCAGAACAGCTCTCAGAAAATATGTTATCTGCCGCCTCATGCAACTCTTTCCCGCAGGTTTCGGCCCGCTTGTTCTATCCTCCTAGGGGGGATAGTCGTTGTTTATGACAAAACACACCCACCATGCAACCCACCCCGATATCGTCAAGCGGCTGAAACGTGCCAACGGGCATCTTTTGAGTGTAATCGGGATGATTGAGGCAGAGCGCCCCTGCACCGACATCGCCCAACAACTTCATGCTGTTGAAAAGGCCATCACGCAGGCCAAACGCACGTTGATTCAAGACCATATCGACCATTGCCTCGACAACGCCCTGACCGGCTCCAGCGACTCCCCAGTCGCCGCTGAGTTCAAGGCGATCACCAAGTATCTGTGAGGAACAACGCATGCTCTCCGTCCTGACTGACCGCACCTATCGTCATTTGTTCCTCGCGCAAATCGTGGCACTGCTTGGCACAGGGCTGGCCAACTTGTTGCTGTTGGTAGCAAAGACCAAGTTTTGGGTTTGATCGAACTGCGCGACCGCATCCGCCCGGATGCAAAAGGCATCGTTGCGCGACTGCATGCACAAGGTGTCCAGAAAATCGTCATGTTGACTGGCGACAACGAACGCACAGCACGCGCCGTGGCGGCAGTGGTTGGTATTGATGAGGTGCGCGCCGAACTGCTCCCCGAAGACAAGGTACGAGCTATTGAAGAACTGGTTGAAAAATACGATGTCGTTGCGATGATCGGTGACGGTGTGAATGATGCACCAGCCATGGCGCGGGCTCATTTCGCCATTGCCATGGGCGCAGTTGGCTCAGATGCTGCCATCGAAACCGCCGATATCGCGCTTATGACGGACGATATCGGCAAGGTGCCATGGCTCATCGGACATTCGCGCCGGACAATGAACATTATCCATCAGGACATCGGAATATCGCTGGCGACCAAAGCGCTATTCGTTGGGCTTACTGCATTTGGCATGGCCAGTATGTGGGGCGCTATCGCCGCTGATGTTGGTGTCTCATTGCTTGTCGTTGCTAACGCTTTGCGGCTGCTGCGGGCCAAGAAAGACAATGGTAAGCCGAAGGATTATAAAACATTGAGTGAAAAAGAAATGCAAGGTGTGCAGGCAAATGGTCATTGAACTCAAAAAACCAAATTGGAAACCGCAGGAAAAAACAGCGGAGTTGTCCGGGTTTGGTTGAGGACATTGCAGGGCAAGTTAATGCGCGCTAGCGAGCTCAATGAGCATCGCGAGCAAAAGATGAAAAAAGATCGCAGTAGGGAGTCAAATCTTGGCTTTGAGTTGCGAGGCGCAAGACTTCACTCAAGTAGCGTAAATGTGAACGGAAACTAGCCTTTGATTCTGATGGTGAACGACATGCGACAAAAAGCGAATGGACCATCGGTTACGTGTCCTGTAAAGGTCCCATTATGAAGTATTTGTCCGCCATTCGTGTTGCTAAAATTGGGTTGGCCATATTGCTTTCGGCTGCTCTGAATTTCAGCAATGCAAAAGCCGATGCCCATGTGTTTGAGGCAAGTGAAGCGGTCTTTGAAAAAGTTATTTTTGCTACCGATACGGGTGATCTTGATTTAGCTACTCAGGATCAAAGATTTAGCGAAAATGGTGAAGCATCCCATGGCTTTGGCGATTGCCATATCCACATCATTGGACTGAAGCAGGCGCAGTTGGCATGCGATCAGTCGTCAGCAGACCGATCGCGACACTGGGCTGACGCCTCTGTGGTCCTTGCCACGCTCCAAGGTTTTTACCGTCCTCCGC
>OJEX01000066.1_pt1 | contig 46440 bp, 43 predicted proteins | sample 1593971 | NCBI WGS metagenome assembly OJEX01 (sample SAMN05416775, study PRJEB24817) | seawater metagenome | isolation source: Sea water | place: Canada:Atlantic | collected 2013-11 | reverse complement strand
ATAAACCCTTGCTGGTTTTCAAGACCAGTGCTTTCGACCACTCAGCCATCTCACCTGAAGTTAACAAATAAGATTGTAAAACAATGCTTGCTTGAGAACGAGGCGAATATTAAAGTGTCGACAGAAACTTGTAAAGCAATTATTAACGAAAAATGCATTAATTACTGTTGATTGCTAAAAAAATAGTCAGTTTGAGGGTTATTCAAACGACAAAGACAAAAAATCTGAACAGGTATTCTATTTTGAGTAAAAAAACATGACTAATATTTCTGAGAAAAAATGCCGTTGCCCATGGCTTGATGACAGTAAACCCGATTACGTTGAGTATCATGATCAAGAATGGGGAATACCCGTTTTTGATGATCGCAAAATTTTTGAATTCTTAATACTCGAATCGGCTCAGGCGGGTTTAAGTTGGTATACTATATTAAAACGTCGACAAGGATATCAAGCCGCTTTTTCAAATTTTTATGCGCATAAGGTCGCTGAATATAATCAAGACAACGTAGATGCATTAATGTTAAATTCTGCAATCATTAGAAACCGCGCTAAAATCAATGCTGCTATTAATAATGCCAAACTGTTTATTGATATTCAACAAACGTTCGGTAGCTTTAGTAATTATATGTGGGGATTTGTTAATAATAAAACGATTGTTAATCAATACACTGAGTTATGTGACTACCCTGCTACGAGTCTTGAATCTGATGCATGGAGTAAAGATCTGAAAAAACGTGGTTTTAAATTTGTTGGTTCAACTATCTGTTACGCTCATATGCAAGCGTGTGGCATGGTAAATGATCACAGTATGAACTGTTACAAAAGGAAACAAATAATAGCGCAATATCAGCAGGGTTAAGCTAGTAATTTAAAAAAATCATGTCATAATATGTCATAAGGTCGTCTGGTAATTTAACAAATATAACTTGAACTTTACCAAAATGCCCTTATCTTAGCTTATATAAAGTTATTTTAATTAGGTTTTAAAGGAAGTTTTTATGCAATCTAACATGAGTTTTCAATCAGCGAGCAAAAGCTCTGCTATCGAAATAAATAAAGTATTGAAAAATACTTATATGCTTTTATCTATGACACTAGCATTTAGTGCAGTAACAGCTGGCGTTTCAATGGCGATGAATTTATCACATATGGTAGCATTAGTGATGATGTTAGCCGCTTTTGGTTTAATGTTTGTTGTTAACAAAAAAGCAGATTCTGCTAGCGGTGTTTATTGGATATTTGGTTTTACCGGTTTAATGGGTGCGTCTTTAGGGCCAATGCTTAATGTTTATGCTGCTATGCCTGGTGGTCCAGCTATTATTATGCAAGCCCTTGGTGGTACTGCATTAATATTTTTCGCTTTATCTGGTTATGCCTTAACCAGTAAAAAAGACTTCTCTTTTATGGGTGGTTTTTTAATGACGGGGTTGATTGTAGTATTAGTAGCAAGTTTAGCTAATATATTTTTTCAGATTCCAGCTTTGTCATTAGCAATAAGTGCTGCTGTTATTATGGTGATGTCTGGTTTGATTTTGTTTGACACAAGTCGCATTATCAATGGTGGCGAAACTAACTATATTAGAGCAACAATTTCATTATACTTGAATATTTATAATATATTCGTTCACCTACTCAGCCTTTTAGGCGTACTTGGTAATGATGACTAAGCTTGAAATTAATTAGCTTTTAGTCTTGATAAAAAGCGTTATAATAAAAAGCCTCGCAATTGCGGGGCTTTTTAATGCCTACCCCCATTGAAATAATAAATAACTTAACGAAACAGAGAACTTATTCTTGTGAAAAAAATCGCTGTGGTAGTCACTACTCCACCTTATAGCAACTTAAGCGTGACAGCACTTGATTATGTCGAAACTGCGCTTAAATCGGGTGTTGAACTTGTTGGTGTGTTCTTTTATCAAGATGGTGTTATGCATGCAAATCAGCAAGCACAGATTGCGAGTGATGAATTTCAATGTCTACAGCAATGGCAATTACTTCACCAAAGATTTCAACTGCCATTACACTTATGTATTACCGCAGCAGAAAAACGCGGGCTTAGTGATGGACAACCCAATAATATTCATCCTAACTTTACTGTTTCTGGATTAGGTGAGTTAGTTGAATTAGTCAATAAAGCTGATCGATTGGTGCAATTCTAATGCCTCATATTTTACCTAAATTAACTGCTATAATTAACTCGAAAGCGCCCTTTTCAAATACTGCCGGAAAAGATGCGCTAGATATAGCTTTAATATTCGGCTCTTTTGAACAGCCCACATCCTTATTTTTTCAAGGTGATGGCGTTTGGCAGTTGATTCAAGAACAAAATGGAGCACTAATTTCAGTAAAAGATTACTTAAAAACGTTTGCTGCTTTTGAGTTTTACGATCTTGAAAACATTTATGTATGCCAAGAGTCACTTTTTCAGCGCAGCTTAACTACTGACTTTCATATTGAGAAAGTACAAGTATTAGCCAAAAAAAAATTTGCTGACAAATTAGCAACACATCATACTGTTTTACGATTTTAACTGAGAAACAATTTTAATGCCTACCTTACATATTGTTCGTCAAAGTACTTTTAATAGTGATGATTTTACTCAATGCTTGCAAGTATTACGTAATAATGATGTTATCGTTTTTATTGATGATGGTTGCTACAACCTACATCACCCGTTAATTAGTACCATTGGCAGCGAAGCTAACATTCAATTAAGCGTGATAGATAAACACGCGAAAGCTCGTGGTATAACAATAGATGAATCGTTATATACCATTATTAATATGAACAACTTAGTCGAATTAACGTTGACAACAAACAGAGTGATTACATGGCAATAAGTTTAGCGTTTAATGGTGATAAAATAGCTACGGACCAGCAAGGTTACTTGCTAGATCATACACTATGGCAAGAAGCTATAGCCGTAGTGATGGCAAAAAATGATGAGTTTGAATTAACTAAAGCTCACTGGGAAGTTATTACCTTTGTTCGTCAATTTTATTTAACCTACAACACTTCTCCTGCCATTCGTGCATTAACAAAGGCAATGAAAGCTGAGTTTGGTGAAGATAAAGCCAGTAGCCGTTATCTTTTTAAACTATTTCCTGACGGTCCGGCAAAACAAGCGACCAAATATGCGGGTTTACCTAAACCAAAACGCTGTTTGTAATCTATTTACGTTGTGATCGTTAATATCGTTAATTTTGTTATATCGAATAAATAAAAAGGCGCTAACCTTCACAAGTTAGCGCCTATTTTGTGTTCGACATTCACTAATTTACATTAGTCGTTCGACGTTATTTATTAGTTCAATGGTAATGTTGGTACAGTGATACCCGCCATTTCTGACATAACACGAACAACCTGACAGCTATAACCAAACTCATTATCATACCAAACGTATAATACAGCTCTGTCACCATCAACAATCGTTGCTTGTGAATCAACAACACCAGCATAGCGAGAGCCAACAAGATCGGTAGAAACAATTTCAGTTGAAGCAGTGTAATCTACTTGGTTTTGTAGATCTGATTTTAATGAAATGTTTCTCAAATAATCATTAAGCGTATCTTTATCTGTCGCTTTTTTCAAGTTTAGGTTCATGATAGCCATTGACACATTAGGCGTTGGAACACGAATTGCGTTACCTGTTAATAAGCCTTTAAGCTCAGGTAATGCTTTAGCTACCGCTTTTGCAGCACCGGTGGTACTGATAACCATATTTAAAGGCGCACTGCGTCCACGGCGAGGTGCCGGATGGTAGTTATCAATTAAGTTTTGATCGTTAGTATAAGAGTGAATAGTTTCAACATGACCATTGCGAATACCATATTCATCATTAAGTGCTTTTAATACTGGCGTAATCGCATTAGTAGTACAACTTGCAGCAGAAATTATTTTATCCGTTGCTAAGATCATGCCATGGTTAACACCATAAACGATGTTCTTGATATCACCTTTAGCAGGCGCCGTTAATAAAACTTTAGCAACACCTTTAGATTGTAGATGTTGACCTAAACCGTCTTCATCACTCCAAATACCGGTGTTATCAACAACCAACGCATTATTAATACCGTATTCGGTATAATCAACTTCTGATGGTGATTTAGCATAAATTACTTTGATAAAAGCGCCATTAGCTTTGATTACATTATTTTCTTTATCAATAGTAATGCTACCATTAAAGGCACCATGTACAGAATCACGGCGTAATAAACTAGCGCGTTTCTCTAGATCATCCCCGCCTTTAGATGGACGTAACACAATAGCACGTAAGTTCAATTCAGCCGTAGGGCCTGTTTGATCTATTAGTAAACGTGCCAATAAACGACCTATACGACCGAAACCGTACAACACCACATCTTGGCTTTGAGGTTCGTTTTTGGTATTTGCTATTGATGATAATTCTTTTTCTAAGTATTGTTCAATTGACAAATCGTTTGATATGCCTTGAAATAAATAACGATAGGCCAATTTGCCTACATCAATACGTGCTGGTGCTAATGTCATTTTACTTAACGCTTCAACAAAGGGAAAGCTCTCACGTAAACGTAGTTTACTGTCTTCATGCAAAGCAACGGTTTTATGTGCTTTTATGATATCGATAGGAGAAGCATTTAATAAGGGGCGACCATAAACTGTTATTTCAACACCTTTGTTTCTAAATAGCTGACCAAGGATAGGTTGCATATTTTCTGCGAAAGCCTGGCGTTCTAGCCAACTTGTTTGATATTCTTCCTCTAGATGAGATGTCATTAGTTAAACCTTTTATTTCAATCAATTAAACGAGCGTTTACTATAATCATATTAACTTAGTTTTTAGCAAATCAGAACTAGACCATAGTGTGATATTATTTTGCGCATATTGTAATGCAAGATGTAATATTTCGCTATAGGTTACACAAGTATTTCATCGTAAACTGGCATCTATTAAAAAGCTAAAAAGTGAGATGAACTGAAGTTGCTTCTCTTAGTTTACCACTATTGCTTTTATTCAGTTGTGATAACAGCCATAATTAAATTGAATAGTCTCAAGACAGTTAAATAAAAACATTTATTTATTATCGGTTTATTTTTTAGGTGACGTGTAGAGTCATATATTAGCTAACATTTAAAGTTGTAATCATTGAAACTGTTAGATTTAAGGCGCCTAAATATTAGGTGTCATTTATCTTTGCTGGATATTTACCCGTTATTTCGCTTGAAAAGTTAAACTTAATGAATTCACACAATACCTTTTACCACTTGGTTTAGGGCCATCATCAAACACATGGCCAAGGTGAGAACCACATTGTTGACATTGAATTTCAACACGTACCATGGCATGACTTAAATCTTCAATATAAGCTATATTGTTATTAATAGAGTCGAAAAAACTAGGCCATCCACAACCCGAATCGAATTTACTTTCACTAGTAAAAAGTGGCGCATTACAGCAGGCGCACAAATAGATGCCTGTATCGAAATGGTTATTGTATTTACCTGTAAAAGGCTGTTCTGTTGCTGCTAAACGGCATATTTTAAATGCAGCTTCACTGAGCTTGTTCTTGTAATATTCATCTGTCATAAAATCTTACCTTTACTCTATTACAATAGTTGTACGTTCAACACTTGACCACTGTACATGATATTGTTTACCGTCTGCTTTATCAATACGTTCAAAAGTATGTGAACCAAAAAAATCACGTTGACCTTGTAATAAGTTAGCTGGTAAAATTTCGCTACGCATAGAGTCATAATAAAATAATGCTGATGATAGTGCACCATTAGGGATGCCAAACATCGTAGCGCTACAAACAGCTTTACGCCAATTTAACTGTCGTTCGCTCAATTGCTCAGCGAAAAAATTATCAAGCAATAAATTATCTAAGTCGTTATTTCGCTCATATGCCAAGGCAATAGATTGCAAAAATGTTGCGCGAATAATGCAGCCGGCACGCCAAATTTTAGCAATACTAGCAAAATTAAGTGTCCATCCATGTTCTTTTCCTGCAAGCTTCATTAACTGAAAGCCTTGAGCATAGGCACTCACTTTAGCACAATAAATGGCATCATGAAGTTGCTCTATTATTACCTGTTTTTCTTGGTCTGTTAACGTTACTGGTTCAGGACCTTTCAATAGTGTTGATGCTTGCGTGCGCAACGTCTTAAACGATGATATAGAGCGAGCGTAAACAGCTTGCGTAATAGTCGGTGTTGGGCAGCCTACTTCTAAACTACTTACGGCGGTCCACAAACCTGTACCTTTTTGCCCTGCTTTATCAAGAATCAAGTGAACTAAAGAAGTTCCTGTATCAACAGATTTATGACGTAATACTTCAACGGTTATTTCCATTAGATAACTATCAAGTAAACCGTTATTCCATTGTTCAAAAATAGTGGCAATTTCATTAGCACTCAACTCGAGACCAACGTTGAGAATATGATAGGCTTCACAGATAATTTGCATATCCGCATATTCAATACCATTATGGATCATTTTGACATAATGACCTGCTCCTGCAGGACCTATATAAGCAGCACAAGGTTCACCTGTAGTGATAATTTCACCTGGTTTTTTTCGATCTAATGGCTTACCGGTTTTAGTGTCTACTTTAGCAGCAATTGCTTCCCAAATAGGTTTTATGCGCGTCCACGCATAAGGAGAGCCACTTGGCATTAATGATGGGCCATAACGTGCCCCTACTTCACCACCAGATATAGCCGAAGAAAAGAGTATAAAGTTACTTTTATATTTTTTCTCCCGAACTACAGTGTCAACCCATAAGCTGTTACCTGTATCAATAACAATGTCATCAGGTTGAATGCCTGCTCCAATTAAATTTTCACAGACTTGATCGACAGGATCGCCAGCAGGCACACTTAATACAATAAGGTGCGGTGCTTTTAATTGTGATAACAACTCAGTATATGAAGAACAACCGTATATTCTTGGTGTTCCGGTAGTATTCTCAGTTTTATCTTGCTTAATAACCCCTTGAACTTTTTCATCACATAAATCAAAAACTGCGATATTAAAGCCATTATCGGCAAGGTTTAGAACGAGGTTCTTCCCCATTACTCCTAAACCAATAAAACCAATGTCACTCAAAGCTAGAACTTGTGTCATAAAATTACATTCCTAAAATTAACCGCATTACACGGAGTGTTTTATATAAATTACAGCCTAACTTCTATTTATTATAGAGGATATCAGCTAAGTAAGCTCTAACATGCCTACTTTTTAAAACTCAAGATAAAGCTGACACACAAAATTTTTTAGCATTTTATCATGCTAAAAAATCTAATTCATGTAAACACCTAATAAAACCACAAAAATAATAATACTGTAACAAAATAAGATTTTTTTAGTGTATATACGTAACAAAACCAATAAAGCAGACTTATTTAGTGTTAAAACCAACTTTTCCTTGAAAAAATCTCAAAATGGTGTAATTTTACTACATATTGAAATTTGAGAGGGTTAACATGAAAATTAAAATTGGCATTAACGGATTTGGTCGTATTGGTCGTTTTGTATTTAGAGCTGCTGCTGCAAGAGATGATATTGAAGTAGTTGGTATAAATGATTTAATCGACATAGATTACATGGCATACATGTTAAAATATGATTCAACACATGGTCGCTTCAATGGCACAGTTGATGTTGTAGATGGTCAACTTATTGTGAATGGTAAAACCGTTCGTGTTACAGCAGAGCGTAACCCTGAAAACTTAAAGTGGGATGCAATTGACGTAGATGTTGTTGTAGAATCAACCGGTTTATTTTTAACAAATGAAACTGCACGTAAACATATTAAAGCTGGTGCAAAACAAGTTGTTCTCTCTGCTCCTCCTAAAGATGATACGCCTATGTTTGTATGTGGTGTGAACTTAAATAAATATACAGGTCAAGATATTGTATCTAATGCTTCTTGTACTACTAACTGTTTAGCCCCTATCGCTAAAATATTAAATGATAATTGGGGAATTAAAGATGGTTTGATGACCACTGTGCATGCAACAACTGCAACACAAAAAACGGTTGATAGTCCATCGGGTAAAGATTGGCGTGGTGGTCGTGGCGCTGGCCAAAATATTATTCCATCAACAACGGGTGCAGCAAAAGCTGTCGGTAAAATTATACCAGAGCTTAATGGTAAACTAACAGGTATGGCATTTCGAGTACCAACGCCTGATGTTTCTGTAGTAGATTTAACGGTTAACTTAAAAAAGCCAGCTACTTACGCTGAAATTTGTCAAGCAATGAGCGCCGCAGCAGAGGGAGAGTTAAAAGGAGTGTTAGGCTATACTGAAGATGCAGTTGTTTCTAACGACTTTATTGGCGAAACCTGTACTTCTGTGTTTGATGCAAAAGCAGGTATTTCTTTAACTGATACTTTTGTTAAGGTTGTTTCTTGGTATGACAATGAAATTGGTTATTCAAACAAAGTTCTAGATTTAGTGACTTATATTCATAATTATCAAAAATAGTTTTTGATCTTAAAATTACAAAAAAGGCTTAATGGTAAAATTAAGCCTTTTTTATTGTCTAATTTAGCTGTAATTTATTGTTATGCTGGCACTAATTATTTTTTACTTTATCTTATCGACTGATTAATTTGCTCTAGCACACCTTGTGGATCGAATGCTTTTGTAATTGGGCGTCCGATCACCAAATAATCAACGCCAACATTTATAGCTTGCTCTGGCGTCATAATACGCTGTTGATCATCTTTAGCTGATCCAGTAGGACGTATACCTGGCGTGATTAATTTAAACTCTTTACCCAATGAACGCTTTAACTGTTCTGCTTCCCATGCCGAACAAACAACGCCATCTAATCCACTATCTTTGGCTAATCTAGCCAGAAAATCAACTTGCTCTGCAGGACTTTTAGAAATACCTAAACCGCGTAAATCACTTTCCGACATGCTAGTTAATACGGTAACTCCTATTAACAAAGGGGAATCATTTCCATAATTGACTAACGCTTCTTTCGCCTTAGTCATCATTTGGATGCCACCGCTAGCATGTACATTCACCATCCATACACCAAGATCTGCTGCAGCGGTTACCGCTTTCGCTACTGTATTAGGAATGTCATGAAATTTCAAATCAAGAAAGACATCAAAGCCCTTCCCTGTTAATTGTTTAACAAACTCGGGGCCAAAATAAGTAAACATTTCTTTGCCAACTTTAAGCTTACAATCTGTTGGAGAAATTTTATCAACAAAAGATAACGCATCATTTTTTTTATCGAAGTCTAAAGCGACAACAACTTTTGGATCTAACATGGGATTTCCTATTTTCAATTCTGTTTTATTACGTTTGACTATATTTTGCCAAAGAACCTCCTTCAACAAGCTAAGGACGAACGGCTGTCTATTTTTTAATTACAAACCGGAATATAATTTTTAAAATACTTAGCTCCATAGATGGTTATTTCTAAATCAGCTGATGTTAGTTCAAGAAATAAGCACGGAGTAGACGCGAGTCAATGAGTATTTATGACGATGAAATAGTAACACCTGATGACAAATTAACTATCTACTCACCTTCAAGGCCTCTGACTGGTTTAAGCTGCTCCCACTCGTGGCAAGATGGACAAGACCAATAATGAGTAGAGCTATTAAAACCACAATTACGACAATTATATCTATGTTTGACTTTTAAATATTCGCTAATTAATTCTTTGATCAGATCTAGACTCGAATTATTAACCAAATCATCTGATTGTTGCATTTGCATTTTGACAAAATGTTTGAAGCCTCGTATTGTCGGACGACGTTTAAGTGCCGACAACATAAATTCTTTCGCTTTTTTATGTCCATGTTTATCTTCGACATGGGTTAAATAAGAAATTAATGCACTTGAACTGGCTGTTTCGTCATATACTTTTTTAATAAAGCGAAAGAATTCGTCTGTGGCATCAAGATCTAAATAACATTTATGCATTTGTTCAATAACATCAGGAAAAAATTCTTTATCTTGTTGATAGATATCTTGATAACACTTACATGCTAATTCACATTGCTGATGATTTTCATAAATTTTCGCCATTAACCAGTTGGCTCGACAAGAGTTTGGATCTAATAATAGTGCTTCCTCTAACAACTCTATTACCTCAATAAAGTTATCTTGCTCAAATGCACTGGTTGCTTGTTCGCAATAAAAATTAGCCAACGTGTGTAATAAACGCTTATCATTTAATTTTACGACTAATTTTTTGTGGGTAATACCTTGCTGCCAATCTTTAGTTGATTGAAATATTTGCAATAAGTAGGTTAATGATTTCAAACCATAATCTTTAGACTTCAATAGTTTTGTAAACATTTTTTCTGCGCGATCGTATAAACCGGCACTTAAAAAATCTTTACCTAATTCAAATACTGCTTGTTGCTTATCTTTAGTAGGTAAGTTGCCATGACGAACTAAATGTTCATGGACCTTTAAAGCTCTATCTAATTCACCGCGTTTACGAAAAAGATTAGCCATGGCAAAATGTGCTTCTACACTGTCATCTTCCACTTTTAACGCTTCTAAAAGTGAATCAATCGCTTTATCTTTTTGGTTTGACAATAAATAATTCAAACCTGTAGAGTATTTGATAGATAAATCTTGCTTAATAGCGTGATCTTTTTGTTTTATGCTATTTCGCCCCATAAACCAACCATAGGCCATAGCCACGGGGAGTAATAAAAATAGTAGTTCAATCATGTTGTTAGTAATTCTCAGACTTCTGTTGAACGTTTTTTCGCGAAAGACTTTTTACCTTTACGTATCAAGCGCCATAGCAAGGTAACTAACAGACCAAGGACAAAACCAATCGTAGTGAATAAACTAACGGCTGCCGCAATAGATAGTTCAACTCTTGCAGCTAAATAATTTAATGATATTATTTGTTCATTTTGACTGCCAAAAACAAAAGCAATTGCGAGTAAAATTAAAACTAAGAAAAAAGTAAAGTATATACGCACGTGAGAACCTACTTAATAATGTTAAATAAAAAAAAACGGCATACCAAAGTATGCCGTTTATTATCTAATCTTTTTTATTGCTTTGCAATTACTTAAGTTGTTTCTCATTATTAGAGAATACTAAGCAACCGAAAGATTAACTCTTTCTCGCAATTCTTTACCCGGTTTAAAGTGAGGTACGTATTTACCCGTCAACTCAACTGATTCACCAGTTTTAGGGTTTCTACCAACTCTAGGAGCACGATAATGTAATGAAAAACTACCAAAGCCTCTAATTTCTATGCGGTCACCTTTTGATAAAGATTGCGCCATTAATTCTAAGATTTCTTTAATCGATTGTTCTACATCTTTAGCGGATAAATGGCTTAATTTATCTGCTAACTTTTCAATGAGTTCTGATTTGGTCATGTGACCCTCCAGTATTCATCTAGCTTCGCGCTAATGAAGTTAATATAAAAAGAGAGGTTAAAATAACCTCTCTTCCCCTGAACTCTTTTTACTTTTCCTAATTAATTAGTCTAAGTATAAAGAGTGTAAACTAACAACTTATTATAAGTGACTAGTTTTTAGCGTTTTTAAACGCTGCTGCCATTGCACTTAAACCAGTTTCTTCAACTTGGTTTAAACTGTCCATAGCTTCACGTTCGTCAGCTTGGTCTTTCGCTTTGATAGATAAGCTGATAGTACGGTTCTTACGATCCACACCCATAAACTTAGCTTCAACGTCGTCACCAACTTTCAATGCTGCAGATGCATCTTCGATACGCTCTACAGAAATATCGCTAACACGTAAATAACCTTCAACGCCTTCAATTAACTCGATAGTTGCGCCTTTAGCATCAACTTCAGTTACCTTACCGTTAACAATAGCACCTTTTTTCTTATCTGCAAGATACATATTAAACGGGTCGTCTTCAGCTTGTTTAACGCCTAACGAGATACGCTCACGTTCTGGGTCAACTTGAAGTACGATTGCGTCAATTTCATCGCCTTTCTTATAATCGCGAACAGCTTCTTCACCGCCAGCCCATGAAATATCAGATAAGTGAACTAAACCATCAATGCCGCCGTCAAGACCGATAAAGATACCAAAGTCAGTGATTGACTTGATTTTACCAGATACTTTGTCGCCTTTGTTGAAGTTTTTAGCAAACTCTTCCCAAGGGTTAGCAATACACTGTTTAAGACCTAGAGAAATACGACGACGTTCTTCGTCAATTTCTAATACTAGTACTTCAACAGTATCACCTAAGCTAACAACTTTAGATGGGTGGATATTTTTGTTAGTCCAATCCATTTCAGAAACGTGAACTAAACCTTCAACGCCTTCTTGGATTTCAACGAAACAACCGTAATCAGTTAAGTTAGTTACGCGACCTGAAAGTTTAGAACCTTCAGGGTAACGGTTAGCAATTGCTACCCATGGATCTTCGCCTAACTGCTTCATACCTAGAGATACACGAGTACGCTCACGGTCGAATTTCAATACTTTAACTTGGATTTCATCACCAACATTTACGATTTCACTTGGGTGCTTAACACGTTTCCAAGCCATATCTGTAATGTGAAGTAGACCGTCAATACCGCCTAAATCTACGAATGCACCATAGTCAGTAAGGTTCTTAACGATACCTTTAACTTCTTGGCCTTCCGCTAATGACTCTAGTAATTCATCACGTTCTGCACTGCCTTCTGCTTCAATAACAGCACGACGTGAAACAACTACGTTATTACGCTTTTGATCAAGCTTAATAACTTTAAATTCTAAAGGTTTGCCTTCAAGGTGAGCAGTGTCACGTACTGGACGTACATCTACTAATGAACCAGGTAAGAAAGCACGAATATCGCTAACTTCAACCGTGAAACCACCTTTAACTTTACCGTTGATAACACCGATAACAGTTTCTTTTTCTTCATATGCTTTTTCAAGCACTTGCCACGCTTCATGACGTTTAGCGTCATCACGAGAAAGAACAGTTTCACCGAAACCATCATCTGTGGCTTTAAGAGATACGTCAACTTGATCGCCAACAACAACTTCTACTTCACCAGCAGCGTTTTTGAATTGATCAATTGAGATAACACTCTCAGATTTAAGACCTGCATCAACAATAACATTGTCTTTATTAACGGCAACGATTGTGCCTTTAATAATTGAACCAGGGCGTGTTTCGATTTCTTTTAAACTTTCTTCGAAAAGTTCTGCAAAATTTTCCATCATAACTTATTTATAACTCAGTTATTAATCCAGTCGACTTCATGTCTCATGGGGTTATTAAATTAGCTTCGGTACATCCTTGACGTAAGCTTTAGTTAATTTTATTTTTTAAATATTAAAAAATAAAAGGTTTATGTTAATTTTCCATTCGCAAATGAAAGGACTTTATTAACCACTTCCTGTATGGAAAGGTCAGTAGAGTCGATTATTAACGCTCCTTCTGCAGGAACAAGCGGGGCAACTTTTCGGCTGCTATCTCGCTCATCTCGTTGACGTATGTCATCCAAAAGGCGCCCGATTTTAACATCAAAGCCTTTCTCTTTCAACTGATTAAATCGTCTCTGTGCACGTTCTTCAGCACTTGCTGTTAAAAACACCTTTACGGGCGCATTTGAAAACACAACCGTTCCCATATCTCGTCCATCAGCAACTAACCCTGGTGTAACGCAGAAAGCACGTTGACGACGTAATAAAGCTTCACGTACTCGAGGAAATGCGGCCACTTTCGATGCTAACGCACCGATGTCTTCACTGCGAATGGTATTAGTCACATTTTCACCTTCTAAAATGACTTTTCCTTCACCTTGGCTACTGATTTCAAATTGCACATCTAAATGTGCCGCCATAGGAATTAGTGGTTCTTCATCATCAAGACTAACATGATGATGTTGAGTTGCCACGGCAAGTACACGGTAAATAGCACCACTATCAAGTAAGTGCCAACCTAGTTGTTCAGCTACAAGTCTGGCAACTGTCCCTTTGCCTGCCCCGCTTGGGCCATCAATTGTAATTACGGGGATTTGTTCATTCATATGATTTCCTTGTTTTCTAAGCGTACAATCATTATAGTTGATTTATCGTTGATAATGACTGACCTAGGATAAAAGTGCGCGCATTATACGGGATTTATATCTCAAAATCGCCTAAAAAATCACTCTCTTACATATTTAGCAAGAGATTTGCGCTAACTTATCAAAATAATCAGGAAATGTTTTCGCCGTACATTTAGGGTCATTTATAGTGACAGGTGTATCACTCAAGGCAACAAGAGAAAAACACATGGCAACTCGATGATCGTTGTATGTATCAATCTCAGCATGTTTCAATGATTTTGGCGGAGTAATCGAAATATAATCTTCACCTTCTTCAACTTCTGCCCCAACCTTTCTGAGTTCTGTTGCCATAGCAGTTAATCTATCAGTTTCTTTTACTCGCCAGTTATAGATATTTCGGATAGTAGTTGTACCTTGAGCAAAAAGTGCAGTTGTCGCTATAGTCATCGCAGCATCTGGTATATGATTCATGTCCATATCCACCGCAGTAAGGGGTTTACCTACAACAGTGATAGACTCATCACCCCAAATAACCTCCGCACCCATTTTTTCAAGAACATCTGCAAAGTGCTTATCTCCCTGAACACTTAGCTTACCCACGCCATGCACGGTGATTTTGCCACCTTTAATAGCACCTGCCGCTAAAAAATATGATGCTGAAGAGGCATCACCTTCAACCATGTACTTGTCTAAAGCTTGGTACGACTGGCCTCCTTTAACAGTGAAAGACTTATAGTCATTATTCTGCACGTTAACACCAAATCTTTGCATAATATCAAGCGTAATATCGATGTATGGCTTAGAGACTAACTCACCGTCAATTTTTATATCGGTATCTGTCCCTAACAAGGGTGCTATCATCAAAATCGCGGTTAAAAACTGACTGGATATTGAGCCATCAATGCTCACTGTATTTCCTGTTAACGCTTTACCTATTATTTTTACCGGTGGATAATTTTTATTTTCTAAATAGTCTATATTAGCGTTGAGCTGTGCTAATGCATCAACTAAATGACCAATTGGACGTTCTTTCATTCTCGGTTCGCCAGTTAAGATATATTCACCTTCACTCGCTGCAAGTGCTGCGCACAATGGGCGCATAGCTGTACCTGCGTTACCTAGGAAAAGTTCCAATGGTTCTTTAGTTTTGAAAAAGCCATTATTTCCGATAACGGTACACTCGGTGCCGCAATCACTTAGGGTATATTCAACACCAAGGCTTTTTAATGCATTTAGCATATGATTAATGTCATCACTAACCAATAAGTTAGTGATTTTAGTCACGCCGTTAGCTAATGCAGCAATTAACAATGCGCGATTAGATAAGCTTTTTGATCCCGGTAAAAAAACCTCACCATTAATTTTATCTATTGGATTTAATGTTAACTGTTCCATACTAGCTATTTCCTTTTTCAAATTTTTGCATGAAAATAACAAGTGCTTGTACACCTTCAATTGGCATAGCATTATAGATACTTGCACGCATACCACCAACGATTCGATGGCCTTTGAGTGCCATTAAGCCCTGTTTTTCTGCTTGTGCGACAAAATTTTCATTTAAACTTTCATCGTTGAGCCAAAATGGAATGTTCATTTTACTGCGATATTGCGTATCAATAGTATTGTTATAGAAATCACTGCCATCGATAACCTGATAGAGTAATTCAGCTTTTGCTTGGTTTACTTTGGCAATCGCTTTAACACCACCCAGTTCTTTAAGCCATTGAAAAACTAGACCGGCTAAATACCAAGCATAAGTAGGTGGTGTGTTATACATAGAGTCATTATCAGCTGAGGTTTGGTAATTCATAATGCAAGGTGTTGCCCGTTGAGCATTACCAAGCAAATCTTCACGAACAATAACGAGTGTTAAACCAGACGGGCCAATATTTTTTTGTGCGCCTGCGTAAATAAGGCCAAATTTAGTCACATCAATTTCATGGGATAAAATGGTCGATGACATATCTGCAACTAAAGGGACACCATATGTGTTGGGTATTTCATTAATTTCAATGCCATCAACTGTCTCATTTGGGCAGTAATGTACATACGCAGCATCACTATTTAATGCCCATTTAGCATTAGGTATAAGACTAATTTCACCGTCATCGTGCTCTTCGCGAATATTAATAACGTTAATAGTACCAAAGTTTTTAGCTTCAATAGCGGCTGCTTTTGACCACGAGCCATTAACAATGTAGTCAGCTGATTTACCTTGAGGTAATAAGTTTAGCGGGACAGCAGAAAACTGACCTCGACCACCACCATGACAAAATAATACTTTATAATTATCAGGAATGGACATTAACTCGCGTAAGTCTGCCTCCGCTTGGAATGCCATTTTCATATAGATGTTACTACGGTGGCTCAATTCCATCACAGAACTACCGGTGTCATTCCAATTAATAAACTCAGCTTGTGCTTTGCTCATTACTGCTGTTGGTAACATTGCAGGCCCGGCACAAAAATTAAAAACTTCTGACATTTTCTTATTCTCAAATAAATTTAAAGTAATACACGCTCTTTCACATCCATGTGACCGCGAAATACCGTTCATCCTGAACATAAAAAAGGCGGTGATTAGCCGCCCCTTTTTTGTTGTTAACTACGTTTATTCTTTGTCGTCGTCTATCGCATCATCTTCAGTAGCTTGTTGAGCACTTTGCTCTGGGCTATGTTCTGAACTATCTACTGAATTACCTTCTGAGCTTTGTTCTGGAGATGCATCATCTTGATTAACTTCTCCTTCAACATTTTCACCCTCAAACTCGGTAGGCTCTTCAACTTCATCAATACGCTGTAAAGCAACAACATGTTCATCTTCACTCGTACGAATTAAACGAACACCTTGCGTATTACGACCAATAACACTCACTTCATTTACCCGAGTACGTACTAACGTGCCGTTATCGGTAATGACCATGATTTCATCTAATTCTTCAACTTGCACAGCACCCACAACAGGACCATTTCTATCGCTTACTTTAATAGAAACAACACCTTTAGTCGCGCGGCTCTTCGCTGGATATTCAGCTAAATCGGTACGTTTACCATAACCATTTTCAGTAATGGTTAAAATTGGACCATCATTTTTAGGGACAATTAAAGAAACAACTTTTTGATCACCGTCTAACTTAATGCCGCGAACACCAGTACCCGTTCGGCCAATAGGTTTTAATGCCCATTGCTCTAGACCTGTTTCAGGGTCAATTTTTATTTCACCGGTTTCGCTATCGTGCTTTTTCTCATTGAAGCGAACCACTTTACCTGCATCAGAGAACAACATAATATCATTATTACCATCGGTAATATCGACACCAATCAAGGTATCATCATCACGTAGATTAAGTGCGATAATACCGTTAGCTCTTTGGTTCTTATAAGCCGTTAATGCTGTTTTCTTCACGGTACCTGACGCTGTTGCCATGATGATATATTTATCTTCTTCATACTCACGTACAGGTAAAATAGCGGTAATTCGTTCATCATTTTCAAGCGGTAGTATATTAACAATAGGACGACCACGAGCAGTACGACTCGCTAGTGGTAATTGATATACTTTCAACCAATATAATTTACCACGATCTGAGAAACATAAAATAGTATCGTGGGTGTTAGCAATCAACAAGCGTTCAATGAAATCTTCTTGTTTCATCTTAGTTGCGGCTTTACCTTTACCACCACGTTTTTGTGCTTGGTAATCTGACAGTATTTGGTATTTAACATAACCTTCGTGAGAAAGTGTTACTACAACATCTTCTTCAGTTATTAAGTCTTCTAATGACAAGTCATGAGAAGCATTGGTAATTTCTGTACGGCGTTCATCCCCAAATTCATCACGAATGGCTTCAAGCTCTTCACAAATAATTTCCATTAAACGTGTCGGCTCAGCAAGAATATGCATCAACTCTGCGATGACATCTAGCAAGCCTTTATATTCAGCTAGAATTTTTTCATGTTCTAAGCCTGTCAACTTGTGCAAACGCAAATCTAAAATAGCTTGTGCTTGAACAGGTGTTAGATAATATTGGTTATCAAGAATACCAAACTCTGGCTCTAACCATTCAGGACGTGCAGCGTCATTACCCGCAGCACTAAGCATGTCTGCAACATTACCTAAATCCCAACCACGTGAAATTAATGCTTCTTTGGCTTCACTTGGTGTAGTTGAGGTTTTAATTAATTCAATGATTGGATCTATATTTGCTAGGGCAATTGATAAACCTTCAAGTAAATGAGCGCGTTCACGTGCTTTTCTTAATTCGAAAATAGTACGGCGTGTCACTACTTCACGGCGATGTAGAACAAACGCTTCTATCATTTCTTTTATATTGAATATTTTTGGTTGGCCATTAGTCAATGCCACCATATTCAAACCAAAAGACACTTGCATTTGTGTTAGCTTATATAGGTTATTTAAAACAACCTCACCCACTTCACCACGTTTGACTTCAATCACCATACGCATGCCGTCTTTATCAGACTCGTCACGTAGCGCGGAGATACCTTCAAGACGTTTTTCTTTAACAAGTTCAGCCATTTTTTCAATCAGGCGGGCTTTGTTAACTTGGTAGGGTAATTCATGCACAACAATAGTTTCTTTACCTGTGCTTTCATTGACTTCAATACCCGCGCGAGCGCGAATCTTTATTTTACCGCGTCCGGTGCGGTAAGCTTCTTCAATACCTGCACGACCACTGATTATTCCGGCGGTGGGGAAGTCTGGACCTGGTATATAAGTTAATAACTCTTCAAATGAAATATCGCTATTTTCAATGAGTGCTAAACAAGCATTAATAACTTCAGTTAAGTTATGTGGTGGAATATTCGTTGCCATACCTACCGCAATACCCGAACTACCATTAACGAGTAAATTAGGAATACGCGTTGGCATAACAGCAGGAATATGTTCGGTACCATCATAGTTAGGAACGAAATCGACCGTTTCTTTATCTAAATCAGCTAGGATAGAATGAGCAATTTTAGACATACGGATTTCGGTATAACGCATTGCTGCTGCACTATCACCATCAACCGAACCAAAGTTACCTTGACCATCTACTAACATGTATCGGAGTGAAAAAGGCTGCGCCATACGAACAATTGTATCGTAAACTGCAGTATCACCATGAGGATGATACTTACCGATAACATCACCAACCACACGGGCTGATTTTTTATAAGCTTTATTCCAATCATTACCTAATACTTCCATAGCGAACAATACGCGACGATGTACAGGTTTTAAACCATCACGTACATCAGGCAATGCACGCCCAACAATAACGCTCATGGCATAATCTAGATAGGAAGTTTTTAACTCATCTTCAATATTTACTGGAACTATTTCTTTGGCCAGATCTGACATAAATAGATGTATCCCTTAACTTAAAACGTAACTATAAAATCACTTAGATTTTTATTATTATCTTTTCATAACAAACATAAATCAACGCAGCATATTAGCATAGTTTTTGTTGATGCCAAACAGCTTTATTTAGTCGTTTTAATGGCGTTTTTATCACCGTAAATAAAGTCTACTATTTATGCTTAGAAAATGAGCTAAAAAACATTTATTGATCTATTTAATTAGTTTCATCATTGTTTATGGTTGGTATAACTAAAAGTTTCGTTTAGAATCTGCTCATCTGTATTTCAACTAGATTAACTCATGACTGAACATAATAGCGTGCATAATGTAAATGAAGACGAAATTGCTAAATTTGAAAATATCGCTAGCCAGTGGTGGGATTTAACAGGTGATTTTAAACCTCTACATCAGGTTAACCCGTTAAGAGTTCAATTCATTTGCCAACACATTGCTGGGCAAAAACAAGAACTATTTTCTAAATCAATAATTGACGTAGGTTGTGGTGGTGGAATATTAACAGAATCATTAGCTAAATTAGGTGCCACTGTAACCGGTATAGATATGGGTACAGAGCCACTTAATGTAGCTAAACTTCACGCATTAGAGTCTAATCTAACCATTAATTATGAAAAAATTACCGCTGAAGAAAAGGCGCAACAGTGCAACGAGACATTTGACATGGTGACTTGTATGGAAATGCTTGAACATGTACCTGATCCTGCTTCCGTGATAAATGCGTGCGCAACATTAGTAAAACCAGGTGGTTTAGTGTTTTTTTCAACACTAAATAAAACCGTTAAATCTTACCTACTCGCCATTTTAGCCGCAGAAAAAATATTGAAGTTGGTGCCTGACGGAACGCATGATCATGACAAATTTATTAAACCTTCACAATTAATCGCTTGGGCAGAAGAAAGTCAATTAAAATGTATTGATGCCAGTGGCATTCATTATAATCCAGTGACAGAAAATCATAAGTTGGTGACCAATTTAGATGTTAACTATATTCTGTGTTTTAAAAAAGTGTAAAAATTAATAGCATTCGTTTTAATTTTTAAGCAAATTGCGTAAACAACAAACACAAAACCCCATAAGTCATTGTTAAGTATTGGCTTTATTTTATATTTTTGAAGTTCACATCTAAAAACATCAAAATAACTAAATTTTTTTCACCAAAAAACATTAAAAAAATATTGCTTTTACTAAGTTACTACATGAATTAACCTTACTAGGTTAGTTGTTACTAACCCTTATTCAACAGGTAAAAAGCCAACGAAAAATCAAGTTATTTTATCGCTTGCATTCAAAGCGAAACCTCACTATCTTGTGCTTAGCTTTATAAAAAGCCCTAGATGTTGTGCGTTTGACTTTTTAAGCGTCTTTAGGGAAATAATAAAAAAAGAGCTTTTTCAGTTATAAGTCTTATCGCTTATAAATGAAAAAAGCATACTGAAAATTTAGTAACTATTTACATCACAGGTCTTTCATGAATAATAATCTTTTTGTTACCAAACGCAATGGCGAAAAAGAATCAATCGATTTAGAAAAAATCCATCGTGTTATTGATTGGGCTGCAGCGGGTCTAGAAGACGTTTCTGTTTCTCAAGTTGAACTTAAATCACACATTCAGTTTTATGATGGTATTAAAACTGAAGATATTCATGAAACCATCATAAAAGCTGCTGCTGATTTAATTTCAGAAGAAACACCTGACTATCAGTACCTATCTGCTAGGCTGGCTGTATTTCACCTGCGTAAGAAAGCCTATGGTCAATTTGAACCACCTAAACTTTATGATCACGTCGTTAAATTAGTTGAAGCAGGTAAATATGATCAACACTTGTTAATTGATTATGACCAAGATGATTTTGAACATATGTCATTATTTTTAGACCATACACGTGATCTAAACTTTAGTTATGCTGCGATAAAGCAACTTGAAGGCAAGTATCTTGTTCAAAACCGTGTTAACGGTGAAATTTATGAAAGCGCCCAGTTTTTATATATTTTAGTTGCTGCCTGTTTATTTGCAAAATACCCTAAAGAAACTCGCTTAAGTTATGTTGAAGGCTTTTATAACGCCATTTCAACCTTTAAATTATCACTACCAACGCCAATAATGGCAGGCGTACGTACACCAACGCGCCAATTTTCTTCCTGTGTATTGATTGAATGTGATGATTCATTAGACTCAATTAATGCCGCTTCAAGTGCTATTGTTAAATATGTATCACAACGCGCTGGGATCGGTGTAAACGCTGGTCGTATTCGCGCTTTAGGTAGTGCTATTCGAAATGGTGAAGCTTTTCATACTGGCTGCATTCCTTTTTACAAACACTTTCAAACAGCGGTTAAAAGCTGTTCTCAAGGTGGTGTTCGCGGTGGGGCTGCCACGTTATTCTATCCACTTTGGCATTTAGAAGTTGAAAGTTTACTTGTATTAAAAAATAACCGAGGCGTTGAAGAAAACCGCGTTCGTCATTTAGACTATGGTGTACAATTCAACAAAGTAATGTATCAGCGCTTAATAAAAGGCGGCTACATCACTTTATTTAGCCCAAGTGATGTACCGGGTCTTTATGATGCATTTTTTGAAGATCAAGACAAATTCGAACAACTGTATGTTCAATACGAAAATAATGAGTCAATTCGTAAAAAACGTATCAAAGCCATAGAGTTATTTACATTATTTGCGCAAGAACGCGCAAGTACAGGTCGTATTTATTTACAAAATGTTGATCACTGTAATACTCATAGCCCGTTTGATCCAAGTAAAGCCCCTATTCGTCAAAGTAACTTGTGCTTAGAAATTGCGTTGCCAACTAAACCAATGAAAGATGTCAATGATGAAAATGGTGAAATTGCGCTATGTACTTTATCTGCTTTTAATTTAGGTGCGATAGACTCTTTAGATGAATTAGAAGGTTTGGCTGACCTAGCTGTACGGGCGCTTGATAGCTTACTTGATTACCAAGACTACCCTATTCCTGCAGCTAAAAATGCAAGTTTAGCTCGTAGAACATTAGGTATAGGTGTTATAAACTACGCCTATTATTTAGCGAAGAATGGTCTTTACTATTCCAATGGTAGTGCTAACAATTTAACGCATAGAACTTTTGAAGCTATTCAATATTATTTACTTAAAGCTACCAATTTGCTAGCAAAAGAACAAGGTGCTTGCCCTAAGTTTAATGAAACACGTTTATCACAAGGTATATTACCTATTGATACCTACAAAAAAACGATTGATGGTATTACGGGTGAACCTTTGCATTTAGACTGGGAATCATTACGTGCTAGCATAAAAGAGTTTGGTGTAAGAAATTCAACTGTTTCGGCCTTAATGCCATCAGAAACCTCATCACAAATATCTAATGCTACAAACGGTATAGAACCACCACGTGGTTTAATCAGCGTCAAAGCAAGTAAAGACGGTGTTTTAAAACAAGTAGTACCTGAGTATAAAAAGCTTAAGCAAAACTACGAATTACTATGGAATATTCCAAGTAACGAAGGTTATTTAGAGCTAGTCGGTATTATGCAAAAATTTATTGATCAAACAATTTCAGCAAATACCAACTACGATCCATCTAAATTTGTTGGTGGCAAAGTGCCTATCAAACAAGTACTAAAAGATATTCTAACCGCCTATAAACTTGGTATTAAAACCATGTATTATCATAACACGCGCGATGGTGCCAGTGATGATGTAGAAGTGGAAGACGATGACTGTGCCGGCGGCGCATGTAAGATATAGCTCAATAGTCATACAAAATAATACACAATTAAATGAGTTTAGATAAGTATAGACTCTTTGTCACCCCTCTCAAACTATAGCGGTGATACTTTAAGGAATACAAAAAAATGACGTACACCACGTTTAATCAAATCCCAAATAATGCTTTATTAGAACCAATGTTCTTAGGTAATAGCGTCAATGTGTCTCGCTATGATCAACAGCGCTACATGGCTTTTGAGAAACTAATTGAAAAACAATTATCATTCTTTTGGCGTCCTGAAGAAGTGGATGTATCAAAAGATAGAGCAGATTGGCAAAATTTAACCGATTCAGAAAAACATATCTTTATTTCTAATTTAAAGTATCAAACACTATTGGATTCAATGGCAGCCCGTTCTGTTAATGCTGTTTTCTTACCTTTAGTCTCTTTACCTGAAGTGGAAACTTGGATAGAAACGTGGGCATTTAGTGAAACCATTCACTCTCGCTCTTACACGCATATTTTACGAAACTTGTTCACCCATCCTGGCGAAGTGTTTGATGATATTATTGTTAACCCTGCCATTTTAAAACGCGCAACCAGTATCGCCAAATATTTTGATGATGTGATTTTAACAACACAGTTATTACAATCACAAGGTGATGGTACCTATGAAGTTGAAGGTCGCAGTATTGAGGTAAATACCCGCAAATTAAAAGAACGTTTATATCTTGCCATTTGCTCAGTAAATGCGCTTGAAGCTATTCGGTTTTATGTTAGCTTTGCGTGTTCTTTTGCTTTTGCTGAACGTGAATTACTTGAGGGTAATGCTAAGATAATTAAATTAAAGTTCCGTCATGGATGTACACAAAATAACAAAAAAATCAGAATTAATCAAGCAAAAACAAATAGAAACAACGTGTTAGACTTGTGTGCAACCCCACATAAAATCACAAAAAATGCCACACAACTAAAAATAGCAGCATAAAAATAAATATGTGGCTTCATCCCGGAATAAATAAAAAATGAAATATACTACTTTTAACCAAAAAAATAATGATGCTTTAAAAGAACCAATGTTCTTTGGCAATACTGTAAATGTATCTCGCTATGATATTCAAAAACACATAGCATTTGAAAAATTAATTGAGAAGCAATTATCTTTCTTCTGGCGGCCAGAAGAAGTTGATGTTTCTAAAGATCGTAGCGATTGGCAAGGTTTATCTGAAGCTGAAAAACATATTTTCATCTCTAACCTTAAGTATCAAATCCTTCTTGACAGTATGGCTGCTCGCTCAGTTAATGTTGTATTACTGCCACTCGCTTCTTTACCAGAAGTTGAAACCTGGATTGAAACTTGGGCCTTCTCTGAGACGATTCATTCTCGTTCTTATACTCATATTCTGAGGAACTTATTCAACCATCCTGGCGAAATATTTGATGAAATCATCATAAATCCAGCGATATTGAAACGCGCAGAAAGTATCGCTTTTTACTTTGATGATTTAATTTTATATTCACAGTTATATAACTTACATGGTGAAGGTAAACATACATCTGAAGGTGTTGAACACGATGTTACTTTACGTAAATTAAAAGAAAAACTATATCTCGCGGTATGTTCAGTTAACGCATTAGAAGCAATACGTTTTTACGTTAGTTTCGCTTGTTCATTTGCTTTCTCCGAGAGGTCTTTGCTTGAGGGCAACAGTAAACTAATTCGACTTATTGCCAGGGACGAAGCCCTTCATTTAACGGGCACCCAGCATATGTTAAACATATGGAAAAATGGAAAAGACGACCTTGAAATGCAAGAAATAAGTATCGAAATGGAAGATCAAGGCAGACAAATTTTCTTAGACGTTGTTGAACAGGAAAAAGAATGGGCCGATTATTTATTTAAAGACGGTTCAATGATTGGTTTGAATGCAGCCATTATTAAAGAATATATCGAATATATTAGCCACCAACGAATGACAGCAATTGGATTAAAAAGCCCTTTCAATGTAAAAAGTAACCCTCTACCTTGGATGAATTCATATTTAACTTCAGATAATGTTCAAGTTGCACCACAAGAAGCTGAAATATCTAGTTATCTTGTTGGTCAAATTGATTCTAGCGTTGCATCAGGCGAATTTAGCGATTTTGATTTGTAATGTCTTGGAAAATAACTGTCGAGGAGCAGACTATTTCGTTTCTCAAACAAGACAAGAATATTTTAAATACTCTCGAAAGGGAAAATATTGAAACACATTACCATTGCCGAGATGGGTTTTGCGGTGCGTGTAGATGTAAGTTAATTAAAGGGAAAGTTCATTATGAAACTTTCCCTCTGGCCTATGTTGGAGACGATGAAATATTAACTTGCTGTTCAATTCCTTCAACCGATATAGAAATAGATCCACACGGATAGGTACTGTTATTAGTTAATTATTTCAATTAAAAATAATTATTACCCCCTCATGCTGAAGATAAATTCTATATCTCAGTGGTTCAACATCACTGCGAATAAAAGATTTACGCACGTTAAACTATCTAAAATATGATACCCCAATCAGTCAAATATACGAGTTAGAATAATTTAATAAGGATGTGTGTTATGATCAGTCTATTGCAGCAATATGAGCAACCAAATCTATACGTTGAACAAAGCTTCGAAGAGCGGCTAAGTTTATTACTTGAGCATGAAATAACGCAGCGTGACCAGCGTAAAATTGACTGCCTAACAAAGCAAGCAAAGTTCAGAGTTGGCGGCACGCTTGCTCAACTCAACTATGGCGCAGCACGACAACTCGATAAAACTCAGATCCGTTCCTTAGCACAAGGTGAATGGCTTCGCCTTCACCAAAACATTTTGATCACGGGAGCAACGGGGTGTGGCAAAACTTACCTCGCTTGCGCTCTTGGTCAAAACCACTGCCAACAAGGGAGTAGCGTTTATTATTTTAGGCTCAAGGAGCTATTAGAAAAAATGTTTTTGGCGCAAGACGATGGTAGTTATCGAAAACTGATCAACAAGCTTAGCTCTGCCAATTTACTGATCTTAGATGATTGGGGATTAGAGCCATTAACGGCTCAACAACGCAGTGATTTACTGGAATTAATTGATGCGAGATATGATACAAAATCAACCTTGATTGCTAGCCAATTACAGATAGCGAATTGGTATGAAATGATAGGAGAATCGACACATGCGGATGCGATCCTAGATCGACTTGTTCACGGAGCAATAAAGTTAGAATTAAAAGGTGAATCGATGCGAAAAAAACTAAATTCCTTGACTGATGCCGATCACTAAAGTTAGATTTTACTGAGGTCTACTGGCAGACAAAAAAGTGATCGGCTTGAATGGTTACCTTGGTCCGACGCACCGACGATTACCACCTTATATTTACAGTGAAAAAGAAATAAAACGGTTAATGACGGATGCTGCAATTTGATACCAATAGATGATGATCGCGATGCATGAGAATATGCATCTGGATTTACATTGCTTTTTTATAAGAACCGAGTATTTTCATGGAATGTCTTCCTTCTACTTCAACTAATGCTGCTTCAATATTTTTATCATGAATATAACCATCAAAATCAATCAAAAAATAATACCTACCAAAAATGTCTTTAGTTGGTATTGAATTAATTGATGTTAAATTAATGTTTCTTTTTGAAAAAGAAGATAAAACATCACCTAAAAAACCGGGATAATCATTCTCATTTATAACCATAATGGTTGATTTATAGTTATTATGATTTTGGTTGATAGTTATCTTATTTTTATTCGTTAAAACTAAAAACCTCGTTTGATTATTTTTGTAATCATTTATATTATCTAAAGTTAGATTGAATTTATTTTCTTTTATCACTTTATTTGGAACAACAGCAGCGCTTCCTTCTCTATTAAGACTAAATAGATTTAATGATTCTATGTTACTTTCAGTTATAACTAACTCTATATTTGTCAGTGAACTGATAAAGTTAGAGCATTGTCCTTTTGCTACAAATTGTACATAGAGTTTTCTGATTTCGCTACAATGTGTCATATCACTCACTAAAGAAAAGTTAACTGGTAATAAAATTTCTTCCTTAATAAATAAGTTAGTTTTAATAAAGTAGTTTAAAACCAAAGATATATAACCCTCAGACAAATTTTCAATAGGTAAAACGGCTAGCTCAATTTCTTTTTCATTTAATTTGTCTAAAACATCTTTAATGGATTTTTCATACAAGATATTAAGTTGATGATTTTGTGAGGAGCAGTAAATTCTAGTTGCAATGTCTGAAAAGGTATTTTTAGGTCCAAGTGTTACAATATTTTTCATTTAAAAAAACCTTTAAAATAGATTTATTTATTCAGATAACAAATTAGAAAGTAATTTCATTACCCCTTGTTTAGCAATATTTTAATATGTGACAAAGTATACTTACTTGTGTTCTAGTGATGTTGACATATTAAAATTGTTAATTGAGATGCAGCCATTAAGCGATGACAAAAAGTGTATATGAAAGAAAATATTGGTTAGGACAAAAAACCATAACCAATACTGCTACTCAGCAAATAAAAATTATATAAACTTGAATAATTAGTTTAATAAAAGTTATTTATTATCTAATAATATACTCACAACTTTGTCACCAAAAACATCAGTACTTACTAAAGTTGTATTTTCATTAAGGTTAAATAAATCTTGAGTACAAAAACCATCTATCAAAACTTTTTGGATCGCATCCCATATACTTCTAGACTCTTTAACCATACCAAAACTATATTCTAGCATCATTGCTACAGAGCCGATCATTGAGTATGGATTAGCAATGTTTTGGCCTGCTATGTCAGGCGCTGATCCATGTGATGGTTCATAATAAGACACTTTATCTCCTAAACATGCAGAAGGCATCAATCCTAAAGAGCCTAATATGCCGCCTCCTTGGTCGCTTAATATATCTCCAAACATATTTTCCATTACCATCACATCAAACATACTAGGATTTAGACAAAGGAATGTTGCTGTTGAATCAACTAATTGATATTTAATTTCAACTTCAGGATATTGTTCTGCAAGTTCTTCAATTATTTCATTCCATAAAACACTAGACTTCAATACATTACTTTTATGAATGTGATGCAAAACTTTTTTACGTTTCATTGCAATTTTAAATGCAACAATTAAAATTTGTTTGATTTGATCTTCATCATATTCTAGTGTTTCTTTAACGTAACGTTTACCATTTTCATTTATTCCTAATGTTTTTTCACCAAAATACAGTCCGCCAAGTAATTCTCTAACAATAATAAAGTCTATACCATCCTGTATTATTTCATTTTTTAATGGTGAAAATTCACTTAAATATTTAGATAAATATACAGGTCTAATATTTGCGTATGTATTTAAAAAATTCCGTAATGGTAAAATAGCTCCTCTTTCAGGCTGATGTTCTATGGGTATTTTTTTTGTTTCTTCGTAACTTAGACCGACAGGCCCTTTTAAAATCGCATCAGAATTAATACAAATATATTTCGTTTTTTCTGGGAAAGAATGTCCTAGTTTAAAATATGCATTTGCACCAAAATCAGCCTCTTCAAGTTCAAATGTAACACCTGATATCATTTCAATCGTTTTTAACACTTTAATTGCTTCTTTCATTATTTCAGGACCAATACCATCACCAGAAAGAATTGCTACTTTATATTTTTTCATTTATTTTTTTCATCCGATAACGACACTGAGGCCCTGTAATCTTCAATAATCTCGCTGCTTTTTCAATATTCCCATTCGATTGCTCTAAAGCTAATTTTAGTAAATCGACTTCTAAATCATTTAATGAAAGTCCTGATGATATAGCTTTTAAAAGGTAGTTTTCATATTGAGAGCTATCAAAATCATCCATCAACTCCTGTGATTGATTTAATATCCCACCATCATCATTTATACTATTACTTTCAATTGAGGATTCAGGCATCCCTATACAGATTTGCGTTGATTCAATCTTTTCATTATTTTCCGTTAGAATAACACCTCGCTCAATAATATTTTCTAGCTCCCTTATGTTGCCAGGCCAATTATACGAATGAAATCGGTGTAAGGTATTATCAGTAATAGATTGGACTGATTTACCATATTTAGTATTGAATTTATCAATAAATTTAATTATTAGTCCTGAAATGTCAGCTAGCCGTTCTCTTAGAGGGGGAATATTGATTGGAAATACATTTATACGATAATATAAATCAGCTCTAAACTGGCCTGATTTAACCATATCTAAGAGGTTGGCATTGGTAGCAGCAATGATACGAACATCTATCGTTATCACAGTGGTGCCTCCTACCCGCTCTAACTGACCAGTTTGAAGAACTCTTAACATTTTTGCTTGCGACTCTAAGTTTAACTCTCCTAATTCATCAAGAAAAATAGTGCCACCGTCCGCACGCTCAAAACGACCTTTTCTCATTTTATCTGCGCCCGTAAATGCACCTTTATCAACACCAAACAACTCAGACTCAACTAATTCAGATGGAATTGAAGCACAATTGATTGCAATAAACGGCTCTTTTTTTCGATTCCCTACTTTATGTAAATATTGAGAAAAAACTTCTTTTCCAACACCTGTTTCACCTAGCATTAATACGGTGACATTTGTGTCTGCAGCTTTATCTAATAGGTTTATAACGTTTCTTATAGCAGGTGAATCGGCAATAATATTTTGGGAAGATACTGAAGTCTGTTTTTCAATCCGTAAATCGGTAACTTCCTCTTCTAGATTTTTTAACTTTATTGCCATTGATTGTAATGAATATAAGGTTTCTTTTTGCTCTAATTCATCCCATTCTTCGAGAGGCTTCCCGACGATACGACAACGTTTATCTCCCATTCCAACACACTCAACTTCTTTATAATGAATAGTGCGGTTAAAAATCTTACTTGTAAAACCATCCGCATAACCAAGTAACTGCCAACAAACTGATTCTTGGCCTACTCCATACAAACGAATATGTTCTGATGCTTCAAAAGAGTTATCCCAATAAAATTCGGCATAAAACTGATCATTTTCTAATGTAATTTCAATTGGCTTTACACTGACCATACCTTCAAGAGCATGTAATTGTGGACCACTCATAAACAAGTCAATTGATGACTCATTTTTACGCAATTTTTTTGATAAATTAACATCTGATATTGCAGATTCATGACCCATTCGCATTAAAACATTTTTAGCATATTTAGTGCCAAATGAGTTAATAAGTTCAGCACGTAATATGCCAAAGCTAGCAGTATGCATTAAGAGCATACGTTCCTGGTCAAGCCAAATAGTACCCGTTTTATGATCAAATCGAATCATTGCTTTTAAATCTTTATTTACCAGCAATGATTCGATATTTTCGTTATCAAACTTCATTAAACACCATTAAAAATCAGTAAAAAGTTACTTTTCAGCATCCATGTCTGCTTTGCTAATGCCGCCCACAGCCCAATTAGTAGCCGGAACTTCATTTAAAACAACACGAACTTGAGTAGCCTTTACACCTAAACTTTCAACAGCGACAGCTGTCAATTTTTCATAAAACATTTTTTTTTGCTCAAGTGTTCGACCTTCAATGATAGTAGCTTGAATTAAAGGCATTTTATACTCCTATTTAAAAGTAAAACTAACGGAACCAATATCTTGATAACGAACACAAACACTATCACCTGCTTTTACTGCAACAGCTGCTGTAATACCACCTGTCATAATAAAAGTTCCAGCAGGTATGGTTTCGCCTCGTTCAGCTAGCATATTTGCAAGCATAGCAACACTTGCTGCTGGGTTTCCTAATACTGAAGCACCAGCACCAGTAGCAACAACTTCACCATTAATTTCCATAACAACGCCCAATGTCTTCATATCGACATCTTCAACACGTCGAGGATTTCCACCAGTAACAAAACGAGAAGATGAAGCGTTATCTGCTATGACACTTTTCAAGTCAAAACGAAAATTTTCATAACGTGAGTCAATAATTTCTACAGCAGGAACCACACATTCAGTTGCGGCTAATACATGTGCAACAGTACAGCCAGGGCCTGCTAATTCTTTATTCGTAATAATAGCAATTTCAGCTTCAATTTTAGGATGGATTAGTTCATCTGTTTCAATTGAACCACCGTCAGGTACGCTAAAATAATCAGCAAGGAAAGCATAAATAGGTGTGTCAACGCCCATTTGCTTCATTTTAGCATAGGATGTTAGCCCCATTTTTAATCCTGCTACTTTAGTGCCTCTTTTTTCTTTTCTTGCACGAATTTCCCATTGAATATCATAGGCATCTTCCCAATCCATATCAGGATATTTATTGGTTATTTTTTCAACATCAAATGCCTGTAATTCGGCATTCTCTAGGTGCTCTGCTAGTTCAGCAACCGTAGCTCTACTTAAAGTACTCATATTAACCTCCTGCTCTTAAAAGTTCTAAAGCAACATCTTCAATCATATCTTCTTGACCACCAACGGTTTTACGTCGGCCAAGCTCTAGTAAAATCTCACGCGCAGGTACACCATACTTTTTCTCAGCCCTTATAGCATGCAAAAGAAAAGATGAATAAACTCCAGCGTAACCTAACGTTAATGCCCCACGACTAACTCGGGGTAATTTATCGCCCATTATAGGGGTTGCAACATCTTCAGCTGCATCCATTAATGCACTTAAATCAATGTCTAAATTTATGCCTTTTAAATCACACACTGCTGCAAAAACTTCTAAAGGCGTGTTACCTGCACCCGCGCCAAAGCCGGCAACAGAGCCGTCAATTCTATCAGCACCGGCTTCAACGGCTGCAATGGAGTTAGCTACAGCCATTCCAAGGTTATGGTGACCATGAAAACCAATTTCTAAATCAGGAAAAGCGTGACGCATAGCACTAACTTTTTCAGTAACTTCTTCAGGAAGCATATGCCCTGAAGAATCGGTAACATATAAGCAATTAGCACCATAACCTGCCATTTTCCTCGCTTGTTCTACAATATCTTTAGCACTAAGCATGTGACTCATCATTAAGAAACCAACCGTATCAAAACCGCGATTAACGGCGTAAGAAATATGCTGTTCAGATACATCCGCTTCACTACAGTGTGTAGCAACTCTTACACTTTTTACACCTAAATCTTCAACCATTTTAAGGTCGTTAATAGTTCCGATACCAGGAATTAATAATACAGAGACTTTAGAATATTTTAGGTTAGGGATCACAGCACTGAGATATTCGCTATTTGTATGTTTTGCAAAGCCATAATTAACAGAACCCCCTGCTAAACCATCACCATGTGTTACTTCAATTAAGGGTACTCTTGCTTTATCTAGTGCCTGAGATAGATCTACCATATTTTTCAAGGAAAATTGATGTGCTATTGAATGCATACCATCACGTAATGACATGTCATGAATTTTGATTATTTTACTCATTAGTAATGTCCTTTATTTTTGATTTTCTATCATTTGCTTAGCAAACATTTCAGCTGTTTTAGCTGAAGCCGCCGTCATAATATCTAAGTTACCCGCGTATTCTGGTAAATAATCACCCATACCTTTCACTTCAAGAAAAATAGAAACACGATTACCATCGAAAACAGGTCCTTCTTTAATACGATAACCAGGAACATAGGCTTGAACAGCTTTTTCCATCGCTAATACAGATTGAGTGATTTTTTCTTGATCCGGTTCATTTTTAGTTAAGCAATGAACAGTATCTCTCATCATCATGGGAGGCTCGGCTGGGTTTAAAATAATAATAGCTTTGCCTTTATCAGCGCCGCCAACTTTTTCAATAGCACCCGATGTAGTTACCGTAAACTCATCAATATTTTTACGTGTTCCTGGCCCTGCAGATTTAGATGAAATTGTGGCAATAATTTCACCATAACTAACCTCTTGAATTCTGCTCACAGCATAAACCATGGGTATTGTCGCTTGACCACCACAGGTAACCATATTTACATTATCTTTGCCTTGAGAAAGATGTTCCTCTAAATTCACAGGCGGAACACAAAATGGACCAATAGCAGCAGGCGTCAAGTCAATAACTTTGACACCTTTTTCAACAAGTTTCCTTGAATTTTCAGCATGAACATAAGCAGAGGTCGCATCAAATGCAATTTGAATATTATCTTCAAGAATGTGAGGAATTAATCCATCTACGCCTCCATGAGTTGTTTTTAAACCCAAATCTTTTGCTCTTTTTAAACCATCAGAATCTGCATCTATACCTACCATCCATACTGGCTCTATCACATCACTTCTTAGTAATTTGTATAATAAATCAGTACCTATATTGCCTGAGCCTATTAACGCACAACGAATTTTCATAATAACCAACCTTAAAAAATAGTTTAAAACTAATCGAAACGAATACTTGTACGGCCAATACCACCAATACTTACCGACATATAATCACCCGGTTTTACATCTTGAAGAGGAACAAGTGAACCCGATAGAATAACTTCCCCCGCTTTAAGAGGAACACCAAATTTACCTAATGTGTTTGCTAACCATACAACACAGCTTACAGGTGATGCACCAAGAGCCGCAGCTCCTGCGCCTGTTGATATGATTTCACCATTAAGCTCAACAACCATGCCACAAGTCGATAAATCAACATCTCTGGGGCTTACGACGTTTTGACCTAAAACAAAGTAACCACAAGATGCATTATCCGCTACAGTATCTTGAATTTTTATTTTCCAATCCTTAATACGAGAGTCTACAATCTCGAAACAAGGAACTACAAAATCAGTAGCACGTATGACATCACTTGCCGTTACACCAGGACCAATAAGATCATGTTTTAATACAAAAGCAATTTCACCTTCAGCCTTTGGCTGGATCATTTTTTTACTTAACGAAAGTACTTCACTTTCATCAATAACCATAGCATCGGTCAAATAGCCAAAGTCAGGTTGATCAACACCCAACATATTTTGTACTACAGCACTCGTTACACCAATTTTTTTACCAATAATTTTTTCTTTATTGATGGTCATTCTTTTTTCTAATAAAAGATTTGAAACAGCATATGCATCTTCTATTGTCATTTCTGGACTTCTATCCGTTAATGGCTCTACCATTGTTTGATTACTCAAGGCATCAAACAATTCATCAGCATACGATTGAATTAGTGATTGTTCTAACATAGTAAAAATCCTATATATAAGGTTATAATTTAATACAAATATTTTTTAATTCTGTATAGAACTCTAATGAATGAACTCCACCTTCTCGTCCTATACCTGAATGTTTTGCACCACCAAAAGGCGTTCTTAAATCACGTAAAAACCATGAGTTAACCCAAACAATACCTGCTTCAATTTGAGCTGAAACACGATGTGCTCTAGAATTATTTTCTGTCCATACAGAAGCAGCTAAACCATATTTAGTATCATTAGCTAATTCAACAGCTTCTTCTTCTGTATCAAATGGTTGAATATGACAACAAGGACCAAATATTTCTTCACGAACCACGGTTGCACTTTCTGGCAAACCTGTCCAAATAGTTGGTTCAACCCAAGAACCTGCACTTAATTCAGCTGACATTTTTGGTTCGCCACCACCAAGAACAACTGTAGCACCCTCATCTTTAGCTTTTTTATAATAGCTTAACACTTTTTCTTTATGCTCTTGGCTAATTAAAGGACCCATGTTGGATGATTCGTCATCCCATGAGCCTAGTTTTAATTTCTCAGCTGAAGATTTAAGTCTAGCAACAAACTCATCAAAAATAGGTCTTTCTACATATACCCTTTCTGTCGCTAAGCAAACTTGACCACAATTGGCAAAAACAGAACGAGTAGTACCTTCTATGGCTTTATCCATATCACAATCAGCAAAAACAACGGCTGGATTTTTCCCACCTAACTCAAATGAAACATGGCGTATTTCATCAGCACAGGCTTTTACAATAGCCGCACCTGTTTTTGTTTCTCCAGTAAAAGTAATACCGTCAACATCGGGATGTGTTGTCAAAAACTCCCCCGTTGAATCAGGTCCAAAGCCATGTACAACATTAAATACACCAGGAGGAACTCCTGCATCATTCATTACTTCACCTAGTAAAGTTGTTGTTCTTGGCGTTTCTTCAGACGGTTTAACAACCACTGTATTACCACATGCTAAGGCCGGCCCTACTTTCCAGGTCATTAATAATAAAGGTAGATTCCATGGACTTATAACAGCAACAACACCTTTAGGAGTACGAACTGAATAGTTTAATGCTCCAGCTCCATCCGGTGTATCAAGCATAAAACTTTCATTAGCAACTGATTTGTAAGCGTCTGCAAATACTTTAAAGTTTGATGCGCCACGAGGAATATCAATATGAGATGCTAATGATTTCGGCTTACCGGTATCCAAACATTCAGCTTCTAAAAACTCATCAAAACGTGCATTAATACCATCGGCAACCTTATGTAATATAGACATGCGTTCTGCCAAAGGAAGTTTACCCCAAGGACCTTTTAGTGCAGCTTTAGCTGATTTCACGGCTAGATCAACTTCTTCTTTACCCGCTTCATATACAACACCAATTTTTTCATTATTTGCTGGGTTAATATTGTCAAAGGTTTTACCTGAAACACATTTAACAAAATTCCCATTTATAAAGTTTTTAATTTCTAACATTATTATGTCGCTCATATGGATTTAGAAGATGTAATTTATTCAACCACCAGAATTAATATCGATTTTAACTAAAATAATCGATATTGTCCACTAAAACATACATTAAATAGAGGTTCAAAAAAAAGACTCCATTATATAGGAGCCTTACTAATTTATACCAATATATTCAATGAGTTATTTACCTGATGTACGCATATACTGAACATTAAACATTTTAGGTTTATTTAAATCAGGATCAACAATCCCTTTAAATTGACCCGTAGTACAATGCATTGCTTGAACATCCATCATACCGAAACTATCATCTATTGAAACACCTGAGCCTTTATTAATCGCTAAATGGTGATCAGGATGTGCTTGACCAATCATCCAAGATTTCCAATATTTACCCGCTCTGTCATAAATAATAGTGCGTGGTAAGGTAAAGGTTTGTGCATCAACAAAATGACGACGTTTGCTAATAGGGTGATTACTGTCAATGGGTGAAGATTCTAATACATAGACTTTTCGTAGTTGATAAGTCACATTAGGGAAACAACCACCTTTACCATGAAAATCAACAAATTTATAACCGTCTTTTTCTTTAAATTCATCAGTTAATGCTTGCTCATTATGATTATAAAACGGCAGTAACATGGATTTGGTGCCTAAATATTTCCAATTCATATCTGAGATTCTGCCATTGTAGCCTTCGAAATCTTCAATCATTAAATCAGAGCCCAAAAAGGAATCAGTAACTTGACCTGTTGCTAAACGACGTACGCGACGTTGAAATCCTAAATATAGCCAAGCATTATCACGTTTTAAATCATTTTGATAACGGTGTATAAGAAGTTGCGTGTTTTTAACATCGTAAGGTTCTTCTACATGAACATAAATTGATCGAAATAACTCTGACGGGTTAGGATTAATCTCTGGTAACGGCTCATGATTTACTCTATGTGCCCAATTTAAAAAGTGAAAATCAAATTTCAGTTCACGCTCAACTTTATTAGAGTTCATATTGCGATAGCGCCAATAAAAAGGGTCTATTGCCGCACCATCGCCCCAATTATAGCCAAACTGAAAGTTCCATGCCAATTTCTCACCGGCACGAGGATCATCAAGCTGAGGCTCTTCAGGGAAAGGTCTCCCTGCAATATAGCCCCCTTGTAAATTACCTTTTTCTTCTGGTAATTTCACTTTACCTACATTATTTTTTGTTGCTTCAATATAGGAATTGTTAAGGATAAAGTCAGTACTTTTATCTACTGTAATTTCTACCCAGCCATCTTTTATATGTTGTATCATTTCAGGATCTAACACATCTTTTGCTATATCCACATTATCTTTAGTTATCACTAATCCCGGTTTAATATTTTCCACATTAGGAAAACCATTTTTATATGGGTAGAATGATTTTTCAATCGCTTCGTCAACTTTAGTTGCATTAGCTGTTAGCACCGCCATAGCGGAAATAACAACTGCATATTTTATTTTATTAAATATTTTCATAATAACTCCTATTTATTAAAAACTATAACGGAACGTTACTTGTAGTTCGCTTTCTTTATTTGCCATACCTATTGGACCCGCTCTAAATCGACCTAATGGTTCAAAGCCACCTAAACCTGCATCGAATGAAGCTCCACCTTCAGCAGTATGGAACGGTGTAGCTGTAAAAGGGTTAAATGGATTACAAGTACGGCAATCGCTAAATTCTTTCGCTCCATCACCAAACTTGATATTAGCTGTCAGCGTAAAACGGAAGTTACCCTTTATCCAATCAATAGAAGGAGCAATCACACCTGATTTTGCACGCCAATCATACGCTGTTAAAATTTGAGGGCTTAAACTATCATTTAACCACCAACCCTTGAATAATAAGGTAGATATATAATTATCTTTCCAATCAGGCATACCAACAAAACCAAAGCCTGGCAAACCAACATCTGTACCTATTGACTGCTCAAGTTCATGATCGAGTATGTGTTGACCAAACGTTTGAAATGACACTAAGAAAGCTTTATTCGCATTAATTGAGCGAATAAATATATTTTTATCAACCCCTAAAACCCAACGAAAAACGTCTGACTCAGAGAACAAACGAGGTTTTAATGTATTGGCAAACTCTTCACCAGTGGTATATGCCGACTCAACTCTAAAAGCTGAATCTATACTTTCTGAATAGAAATCAAGTGAGCCACCAAACATATTAATTCGAGGAAATTCAATATCAAAGGCAATTAAATATGGCCATACATCTTTCTCACCAGTAAAGCTATTTGTTGCTTCTATGCCACCACGCAAACTTGGTAACTGAGATAAATAACTAAAAGCATTAACCGAAAAACCTATATCTTGATAAACACCTTCAATTTTAAAACCATATGACGTGTTATCAACTGACCATGACGGTACATTAGCTTGTCTAATACCTATTTGACCTGGGCCAAAATCTGTTGCAGCTGCACCACCTGCGAAATTAGCAACAGTACAACCATTTTCCCAACAGTTATTGAAACCTCTAAAGAAAGAACCTGCATCTAAGATCGCATTTGGTTCTCCACCTTGGCCGAGATTATTAGGTCTAAATTCATCAAACACCCAAACTAATTGTAAGTTAATATCATCAAACGTTTCATTGGCACCGTATTGCCACTCAGCAGCAATAGACCAAAGCGGAATACGAATATCTTCAAGTTCGTCATAAATATTATTGCGAGAAAAATCCACCGGATTTATAATATCTAATACTCGGAATAAATCTGTACGACCCCATACTATTTGTTGCTTACCAACTTTTAAATTAAATAAGGTACCGCTATCTAAATCCATGCTAGCGTCCATATATAATTCACGAATAAAATCTAAATTATCATTGAACTCAGAAAACCTTAATTCGTTTTCAGTTTTATCCATATAGCCATTGATACACCCTCTAGAATCAACATCACAAGGCCTAACTGGAACACCAAAAGCCACACCACCATTGGTCGCATGTAAATTCTCACCTAAAACAATCATGCCTGAATTAGGGTTGTTGGTTATATTAACACCAAGTACATGTCCAGGAGGAAGCGGTGCACCAAAATAGGGTGAATCAGGGTTGGTTGACCCTAATCCTTGACCATGAGGCACAGAGCCAAAATTTTGATCTTCAATATTAATGGCACGACCTGCTTTTGCTCCAAATTCATCATCATTAAGATCATAAACGCCATCATAACTTGCTCTAAATGTACCGTTTATTGATACATCATAAAACCCTGCGAAATTACCAATGTTTTTCGAATACTCTAACTGCAGCGTGTTTCTAAATTTAGATAACCCTCTATCTTCTCTGACGCTTGTAGCATTCTCAATAAAACCACTGATATCTGCTGGTTCATTTGCATAACTTGAGGTAGAAGCAAGAAGTAATGCCCCTCCTAGTAATGCAGTTTTCTTTTTAAATACTGAAATATTTTTAAAGTAATGTAATCTTACTTTCATAACTTTCCCCTTAGTTTCATGTTTTTTATAATAAATATATTTATTTAAATAACTGTTTATTTAACATCAGTATTTATAATAAATTTTGGTTTAAACGACATAATCCAAGCTGGCACCAAAAACATTGCTGCAAGCGCATTTAAAATTAACATTACAATCAACAATAAGGCGGCATCTGCTTGAAAACGCATTGTTGAAATAAATACCCACATCACTACACCTGCAATTAATGCAAGCGCTGTAAAGCCAATGGCAACACCTGTAGTACTTATTGCGACTTCAATCGCTTTTTGTAAGTTTTTATGAGTTATATATTCTTCTTTAATCCTGTCCATTATATAAATTGAATAATCAATTCCAACACCTATCCCAACAGCAATAATAGGTACTGTATTAACATTAATACCCATACCTACTACTCCCATATAAGCATAAGTTAAAGTCGTAGCGAATGACATGGCAACAAACATTAGCCAGCCAGCATGAATAGACCAATAGAACACGGTGACAAAAACAAAAATAAGTAAAAAAACAAGTGGAATAACAACAATATTAGTTTCGTAAGCCGCTTCGTTAACTGCAGCAGTTACCCCAATAACACCACCAGCTAATTCTAATGAAAACCCTTTAATTTGAGCAATAGGTGAACTTGACCAGTCTTTTACCATTTGAATAGCTCTACGAATAGTTTCGCCTTTATGATCTTTATAATAAAAAACCATATTTGCGTTTTGTTCTTCAGGATCTAAGAACTCTAATAAAGCACCCGGAATCGGGCTAGACATCATATAAGTAAACATTAAGCCACCAGCCTCAAAGTTATCTTTTGGAAAAGCCAGCCAACGAGGATCAGTATTATGAATAATTTGATTAACTTGCGTGACTAAATCAGGTAAACCTTTTGTTCCCCCCATTTCAGGGTCTAATAACATATGGTTTTGAAAATCAGCTAATGCTTTTATCACTTCTGGTTTTTTTAAGCCTGCTTTTTCTTCTGTATGAGCAATAATGTAAAGCTCTTCAGAGCCGGGGAAAAGTTGGTTAATTGATTGAGAAGAAACATTGTAATCATGGTCAGGGTACAATAATGGAGATCCAGCCTCTGACTGACCTACTTGTACCCACGAACTAAAGTATGCTCCAATAACATATAAAAAAACCACTGAGGACAATGTAATTCTAGCACCAACTTTAGTGCAAGTAACTTTAGAAAAATGACTAAATACTTTATGCAATAAACTATGTCTGTGCGGTTTTTGTTTTGTTTCAGGAAGGAGTGCAAGTAAAACGGGAATAAAAATTAGTACGGTTACAATAACACTAGCGGCCCATAGTGATGAGTAAATAGCTAATTTATCGTTTATAGGAACAGAGCCTAAAGAAATCAATAACAAACCAATAGCATCAGAAAAAACCCCTAAAGAACCAGGTCTGAACAGTCCTTCAAAGGTTTTTCTTGCGGCAATTTTTTTGTCGTGTTCTTTTCTGTGCTCTTGATAAAAACGCTCTACTAACTGAATACCATGAGACATTGCTCTAGCAGATATCAAAAATGGGACTACCATCATTAAAGGATCAAGGTTGTAATCGAGTAACGATAACATTCCTAGCCCCCATACTGTCGTTAAAACAATGCCAATAACGGGTAATAAAACTCCATAAAATCGTCTGAAGTAATTTAATAATAAAACAACAAGTACCAATACGGTATATAAGAAAATTTGAACAATTTCTTCTACATAGCTTGTTACCCAACCAATTAAAACAGGCTGCCCTGTTGCATATATTTCTATATCAGACGTTTGTTCTTCTACTCGAATATTTTGCAATTCATTAAAAATAGCTTCGTAATTAAGTTCACCTTCATTGAGGGTTCCTCTGACTAAAGCAGAAGTTAAATCAGGTGAAACAAGCAAGCCATAAACGCGTGGATTTGCAATAACCTCACTCTGAAAAACTTTTAATTCTTCATCAGTATATCCGCCTTTTTTTAATGGATCATAATGTGGCGCAGATTTCATTGTGCCGTATTCGTTTAACCAAATTTTTCGTGTGTTACGGTGAGTTAAACTACTCACTAAATTATGATTTATTCCTGTCAACGCATCAATCGATTGTGTAACCCTATAAATTCTATTTAGCGTATCATTAGTAAATATTGTTCCTTTTTTAACTTTAATCGCAACAATAATATTATTTGCACCGCCAAAGGTTTCACTTATTTTATTATGGGTTTTTATATACTCATGCTCTTGCGGGAGCAAATCTGCAAAATCTGATGCCATTCTGACGCTAGGCAATTGGAAAGCAAAAAATACAGTAATCGCCAATATAATTGATGCGGTAACTTTTGGATAAGAAAAAACAATCGCATCTATTTCTTTTAATTTTTTAATAAAATTAATCATTTTTAGCCTCACTATTAGCTAAGTCTGCATTTTTAAGTAAACCTTTCCCTCCTACAATGATCAGCTTATTTTCAAAGGCTAGCGCACCTCTAAGGTAAGACCGAGTTTGTTGCGGAAATTGAGTCCAAGCGGCGCTGCTCATAGATAAATCTTTAACTAATAAACTCCCTAAAGCACCTGTAGCATAAATATATCTATCGTTTTTTGTTAAACCATAAAGTGGAACTTTAGTATTCGACTGCTCTACCTGCCAAGTATTACCGCCATTATGTGTTGCTAATATTTTTCCACTTAACCCAACAACAATGCCATCATTCATACTGCTAAATAATGAAGCTATGGGATAAAATTCATTAGGCATAGGATTTTTAGTTTGCCAAGTTAAACCGCCATCATTCGTTGTAAGTAAGCTACCAAACTCACCTGTTGCAATCCCATTAAAATGATTAAAAAACTTGATATAAGAAAGAATCATATCTTCATCGAGTGATACACTAAGCCATGACTCTCCTTTATCATTACTAGATAAAAAAGTACTAAAACTCCCCACAACCCATATTTTCCCATCAGGTGCACAAGTTATTGCTTGAGGTGTTTCTTCAGACATTAATGACTTTTCTTGCCAAGAGTTACCATTATCTGATGAAAGCCACACAGCCCCTTCAAGTGTTAATGCCACATAGCTTTTATCTGGACAGTGCGTAATATCAATAAAGGATGGCTGTGATGAAAGCTGAGTTCTTTTCCAAGTATCACCTTTATCATTTGACACCAAAATCACACCAAAAGAACCAACAACCACTACAGAGCTATCATTGCTATTTATTTGTTGAAAACGATCACTTCTGTGACTGGCTTTACTTTCTTGCTCAATAACAGCACCTAATTTTAACGGGGCTTCACATGCTTGTAGAAGCATTAGTGATAAGGCAACCCCGAAATATTTAATGTTGAACAATGTATTCCCCTTTAAAATTATCGATTTTACTTATAAAAAAGTATACCTGACAATATCGACATAAACAATAATATATATATTATTACTTATATTCGATTATTACCGTAATTATATATAATCATGAGTAGTAGGTTTATTGTTCTTTCTTATGTATAATTTACAAGTAATCACACTAATAAAATGACGATATAAAATTAACATGCCAAAAACCTTAACTGACATTGTTTATTTCAAAATTAGAAATGACATTATTCATGGTAACTTGCTGCCTGGAAGCAAATTAAAAATAGAACCATTAAGAAAATGCTATGACATAGGAGCATCTCCAATTAGAGAAGCCTTAAGTCGATTATGTGCTGACGGTTTTGTTGCTATTAAAGGTCAACAAGGCTTTAACGTAATGGAAATGAGCAAAGAAGATTTAATTGATGTTACAAACTCCAGAGTACTCATCGAAAACGAGGTACTTAAACTAAGCATTTTAAACGGAGATGATGATTGGGAATCAAAAGTTTTAGGTGCATTTCATCGTTTATCCAAAGTAGAACATTCTACAGATAATGATATAAATATTGATTTAGAAAAATATAATAAAATATTTCATGACTCACTATTATCTGCTTGTGAATCAAAAACCTTGATAAAGTTTTATCATATTCTTTACGACCAACATAAACGGTATCGCCATTTAGCAAGAGAAGCTATTCATATTAAACGTAATATTCATAGCGAACATACTGATATTTATGAAGCCGCTTTAAACAAAGATGTTAAATCAGCACTAAAAGCGAATGAAATTCATATTAGAAAAACAGCTGAAATTGTAATTGTTTTAGAAAAGGATGAATGGTAACGATAATCCTATTTTGATCAAAGTGCGAGTAATATAGCATGATTACTCTATGTTAATTATAATAACATTTGTATTATTTACACTTTCTTCTTAATGCTTGAACTAGGGCAATCGCATTAAAAATAACTTGACACAGATCCTCTGATTTGATCTATTACTTCGCTTTAAGCCAAGTAAAATGACTAAACAGAAGCCAACACTTATCGAACATTTCAAAGATATCACAGATCCACCCCTTCAAAGAAAGCAATTACATAAATTAGATGACATCTTTTTTATTACTTTATGCGCCGTTATCTGTGGCTGCGATAGCTGGGTTGCTATTGAAAAGTTTGCTAACATGAAACGAAATTGGTTTGAGCAATACTTATCTCTTGAGTACGGAATTCCATCACATGATTTCTGCTCGCTTCAGATACACTAATATTTTGATCTCTGACTAAAGAAATTGCATCAAGTTTAAACTCTTTGGTGTATTTTTTACGTTTTGTCATTCATGTTCTCCAGTTAAGGTTATTATGTCTTATCTGGGGTAGTCGAATCGTGAAGGTCTGGGGAAAGCACTTAACTAAGTTTTACGTTCCAAGGTAATAAAGTGTCGACATCAAGTGTAAGATTGGTCAGTTCCTCTAGGCAATGCCTAATATAATCGAATGGTATTAAGCCGTTAGCCTTTGCTGTTTCTATCATTGAATAAAGCATTGCGCTGGCTTTTGCACCGTTCGCTGTATTTGAGAACAACCAGTTTTTTCGCCCAATAACAAACGGTTTCACGGCTCGTTCTGCGCGGTTATTATCGATATTAAGCTCGCCATCTTCAATATATCGGTTAAGTTTATGCCACTGATTTTTACAGTACTGGATAGCTTTGCCTAAAGCGGTTTTTGGTGGCACGTTGGCTTGCTCTAACCACTGATAAAACTGACTGAGCAACGGACTGGCTTTTTCTTGGCGACCTTTGTATTTTTCTTCTGGGGTTTTATCTTTTAATTCAATTTCTAACCGATACAATTTTTGAATGTGGTTAAGCGCCATATTCGCTTTACCCGTTTTACCTTTGGGTTGCGCGATTTCTGCTTCTTGAAATTTTCGACGAGCATGCGCCCAACAGCCCGCTAACGTTGCTGATGTTTTTTCATAACCCACATAACCATCAACTTGTAAATAACCGGTGTAACCTTCAAGGTAATCTGCCGCACATTTTCCTGCTCGACCTGATTGGTAGTCATACAAAACAATATTAGGGATGTCATTTTTAGTGGGCGTGTCACTGCCTGTGCAGTAGAGCCACATATAGCACTTAGCTTTGTCTTCATTAATCACGTTTAGCGTGGTTTCATCCGCTTGAATAACACGTTGCTGTAAAATAATTTCGTGCAATTTATCATAAAGCGGTTTAAACAAGGCGCTGCTCTTCATCATCCATTCACTCATCGTTTTGCGGCTCAATTCAATACCGTATTGTTTGAACAGGCTTTCTTGACGATAAAGTGGTAGCGCATATTGATATTTGCTGGTGATTATTTGGCTTAACAATGAGGGCGTAGCTATACCTTTAGGTATAGGACTTGCTGGCACTGGAGCACTTTTTATTTTAGTCTTTATACCTTCTTTTTCACACCCTCGGCAACTGTACTTTAATCGAACATGTTCAATAACTTTAATTGTAGCGGGAATAAATTCAAGCTTTTCACTGCGCGATTCACCCATTTGATGTAGTTGATTGCCACAGCAATCACAGGTTTTTTCTTCATCGCTGATATCATGAATGATAACTTCACGTTCAAGGTCTTTTGGTAACTTTTTGCGAACAGATTTTTTCTTATTTGTTGTTGGTATAGATTCAACGCTCTCTTCAATCACATCAAGCGTGACTTCTGCTTCGTTAAATAAATCCCCTTGCGCTGGATGACTTTCACTCTTTACACCAAAGCGTTGCTGTTGAGCTAAGCGAAACTGCTCAATGAGGTGATGCTTTTCTGCGGTCAGGTTTTTGACCTGTGACTGGAGAGATAGCACCATTTCTTGTAGGGCTTTGGGGTCGGTGGGTAAGTTGTTAATGTCATCAGTCATGGGATTATTTTATCAATAAACCGCACTAACTTATTGGCTTTATTAAGATTATTTGGTGATCAATAAATGCTGCTTATGATCACAAGTTATAAGGCGACTGATTCATAATAAACCGCTTGATGTCCAAGTACATCAAAGCCATCGAACAACCAATGTAATTGCTGCTCAGTTAAATTGAGTGAAGTGGCGTTGAGTTTTTTAGGCCATTTGAATTTATCCTTTTCAAGGCGTTTATACCATAAAGCGAACCCGGTTTTATCCCAGTACAACACTTTGAGTTTATCGCGGCCTTTATTACAAAAAACAAAGACACTGCCCGTTAACGGCGATAAAACCATTTGTTGTTCGACAATCAAGGATAAACCATTGATGGACTTTCTAAAATCAACAAAATCACGGTAAAGAAAAACCTCCGGTACGCCACTAAACATTCTCATACGTTAACCCATTGAGCAGCTCAGCTATAAATGCAGGAGAAGTATCGTGAGGAAATGACAATTCTCCTACCGGCAGATTCAGTCTTATGAGGTGTTCAACATGCTGGGCGATGATGGTGGTTTGCTTGGTCACAACTTTGGCTTGTATAAAACCAGTGCGGTTATTGTCTTTAGCGATAATAGCTTTACGCGCATAAAAATACTTAGCGCTTAATTGATGTTGTTCACAGAACTTCGGTACAGATAGGCCACTGGTGATTTGTTGCTCTACAAGAATTTTCCACTTATCGAAAGTTTTACGGCTCATACGTTGCTCCTTTTATTACGTTGGAGCAAGTCTAGGGTTAATGATCAGCTTAGGGTATGTGCATTTAGCGAGACGTTCACGTCGAATCCATTAAACCACGTCATATATCTTTAAATCGACTGAAGTCAGAAACAGAGTGTCCGTCTAGGAATCGCACCGGCATTGATTTATTTAATATTAATATTTGCAAT
>OJEX01000064.1_pt1 | contig 47466 bp, 36 predicted proteins | sample 1593971 | NCBI WGS metagenome assembly OJEX01 (sample SAMN05416775, study PRJEB24817) | seawater metagenome | isolation source: Sea water | place: Canada:Atlantic | collected 2013-11 | reverse complement strand
CGCTTGCCCTTCCTTCGACTGCTTCGCGCTCAGGATGAACGGAGTGTTTACCGCTTGCCCTTCCTTCGACTGCTTCGCGCTCAGGATGAACGGAGTGTTTACCGCTTGCCCTGAGCTTGTCGAAGGGTTACTTACTTGCCATTAAAAATTGCCATTGTTCATTAAAGTCATTGCTTGGTTTTTTATCAAAGCCAGAACGAACATACTGACAAATTTTTCCTTCAGCAAAAGATACTAAAATGTTAGCAAGGGCTTGCTCGCTGATACTAAAGGTTTTACCTTCACGTAATTTTCGTTCACGTAATACTTGTTTAAATTGAGATTCAAGCTTTTCAAAAAATTGATGTACTCGGCTGTGTAAACGTTCATTCTCGCCCATTAAGGCATCACCTGACAATATACGACACATGCCAGGATTACGCTCGGCAAAAATCAACAACACATGTAAAATATGATGGCAGCGCACTAGCGTTTCTTTGTGGTCGGTTAAAATTAAATTGATGCGCGAGAAAATTGAGTCTTCAATAAAGTCAATTAAGCCTTCAAACATACGCGCCTTCGATGGGAAGTGGCGATATAATGCGGCTTCGGATACGCCCACTTTCGCTGCTAACTTTGCCGTCGTAATTCGTTGGCCAGGGCTTGATTCCAACATAAGGGCTAAGCACTCTAAAATTTGTTGCTTGCGATTAATTTTTTGCACAGGTTTTTGTGTGCTTTTGAGGCTAACGGACATAGTAAGATGTTCTCTATTTAATAATTATTATTGTTTAATTATATTTAGTGCTACTTTGCTAAATAATATTGGTTAATTAATAAGACTAATTTTTTGGCGACAATCTGCTTATTGGCTAAAGGTATTTCAGTTTTATCCATAGCGCTAAATAACGTTAACGCGTTATTATCACTGTTAAAGCCTTGTCCTGATTTTGAAACATCATTAGCTGCAATTAAATCAAGATTCTTGCGCATTAATTTACCACGCGCATACTGTTCTACATTTTGTGTTTCCGCAGCAAAACCAACAATAAAGGGTTTATCGGTTAAACTGGCCACGTCGGCAACAATATCATGATTTTTGACTAACTCAAGTTGCATGGCATCATTTGTTTTCTTGATTTTTTGTTCGGCAATATTAGCAACGCGATAATCAGCTACAGCGGCACAAGCAACAAAAGTAGTGCATTTTTTGGCATAGTTAAGTGCTTGATTATGCATTTCTTCAGCGCTAATCACTGATATTAATTGACAGCCAATAGGCGGGCTAATAGCAACAGGACCTGAAATCAAGGTCACTTTTGCTCCTGCTTGTAGGGCTGCGTGAGCAATAGCATAACCCATTTTACCTGAGCTATGGTTTGAAATATAGCGTACGGGATCAATGGCTTCACGGGTTGGACCTGCGGTAATAACCCAGTGTTGACCTTGTAAATGTTTATCCGCAAAAAAGTCACTAGTTAAATTGACTAACTCGCTAACTTCTAACATGCGACCTAAACCGATATCGCCACAGGCTTGTTCACCACTACCAGGTCCCCAAAAAGGGTAACCACGCTCATTCAGTGTGGCTACATTGGCTTGTGTGGCGATAGCATGCCACATTTGTTGGTTCATAGCGGGCGCAATGGCAATAGGCGCATTTGTGGCTAAGCACAGAGTGGTCAATAAATCGTTTGCCATCCCTGCCGTAATACGGGCAATGATGTCTGCAGTGGCCGGGGCAATAATAATTAAATCGGCCCATTTTGCGAGCTCAATATGTCCCATAGCAAGTTCAGCTTGGGTATCAAGTAAGCTATCCGCAACGCTATTGCCTGATACTGCCTGTAAGGTTAGTGGCGTGATAAAGGCCTTAGCCCCTTCGGTCATGACGACACGTACGTTAGCACCTTGATCTTTTAATCGGCGTACTAATTCTGGGATTTTGTAAGCCGCGATACCGCCACTGATACCAAGAACAATTCTTTTGCCCTGAAGAATTTGCATAATCTGCTAATCTTAAACTTATAAATATTTACAATACGATAGCATTTATTATGAATGTTGAAAAATAGAAAACACTAATTATACCCATGACTATTCAAAAAAACGTGCTGAATCGAGCATTTTTAATGATTACAGGTATATATCAATTCAAACGCAAGGAAGCCGTGTATGTTGAAACCTGACCCATTGAGAAACCATGAATTTAAAGACCAAACCTTAAAAAATTGGCCAAGTGCGGAGCGTCCGCGGGAGAAGTTACTCAAATTAGGCGCGGTAAGTTTAAGTGATGCTGAGCTACTGGCTATTTTTTTAAGAACGGGGGTGAAAGGTTGTAATGTCGTTGACTTATCAAGGCGTTTACTCGTGAATTTTGGTAGTTTAGCCAATGTTTTTAGTGCTCATCAAGATGAGTTTTGTCAGCAACACGGGTTAGGTAATGCTAAATATGTCCAACTTCAAGCCTGTTTAGAAATGTCAAAGCGCTATTTAGCTGAACAGTTAGCACAACAAGGAAGCGTGTTAACTTCATCAAAAGCAACACGAGATTATTTGATTAGTGAACTCCGTCATGAAACAAGAGAGGTATTTGCCGTACTTTTTTTAGACAATCAACACCAAGTCTTAAAATTTGAACGGCTATTCTTTGGTACGATCGATGCGGCAGCGGTTTATCCCCGTATTGTAGTAGAACAGGCGTTAAAGCAGCATGCCGCAGCCGTTATTTTGGCCCATAATCACCCCTCGGGAATAGCGGAAGCAAGTATTGCCGATAAACAAATAACCGACAAACTAAAACAAGCATTACAACTGGTTGATATTCGAGTGTTAGATCACATGATCATTGCCGGTCCGCAGTGTTATTCGTTTGCCGAAAATGGTAATTTTTTATGAATAGTTCAATTCGGTTAGTGATTTAAGTTGATAGCTAAGTTTTATATCTATGTAATCCATTGATTAATGGAAGTTAAAGCTGTTTTTATGGGTTTTTGTTAGCTTTTTACAGTTAGGACTAGCATTAATAATTCAGTTTCTCTATAATATGCCACCTTTTTCAGGATCCCGAGACGACGGTCTTGGGGAACATATAGCTCGAGCTGAAATTAATATTGGAGTACTCACATGTCTAAAATTTGCCAAGTAACAGGCAAAGCGCCAATGGTTGGAAACAACCGTTCGCACGCAAGAAACGCGACTCGTCGTCGTTTTTTACCTAACCTTCAATCTCACCGTTTTTGGGTTGAGAGTGAAAATCGTTTCGTTAAATTACGTTTAACTCCGAAAGGAATGCGTATTATCGATAAAAAAGGTATTGATGTAGTATTAACTGACATCCGTGCCCGTGGCGAAAAAGTTTAACCTAGCGTTAAATTTTGAAATAATTAAGGAATTATTATGCGCGATAAAATTCGTTTAGTTTCAAGTGCTGGTACAGGTCATTTTTATACTACAGATAAGAATAAAAAGACTATGCCTGAAAAAATGGAAATCAAAAAGTTTGATCCAACCATTCGTAAGCACGTAATCTATAAAGAAGCTAAAATTAAGTAATTTACTTTAGCTTTTATTTAAAACCCGGTATTTACCGGGTTTTTTATTGCCAAAAATTAAGTATGATAAAGAGATACAAACGTTAAAATTAAATGATCTACGCTAAGTCTATGAAACCATCTATTACTGACTGGAATCAAGTCATATTGGTAGACTTAAGTAATAAGCAAATAGAGCAACTGATGCTGGCATGGCAGCAGAGTAGCGGTTTAATACAAGCTGATGATATCCTTCAAGGCTTGAGGTATTCATCAACACAGCGACAAGTAAGCATGAATTAACGTATATGCTGTGTCCCCTGGTTCAATTATTAGTATTATTTAAAGCAGTCGCTCATCAACTAATCTCCAAGCAATAAGTCGGCAAATATTAAATAATGGTCTAGTGTCAATTCTCAGGATACTTATTACTTCGTTCTATATTATCAAGCTCTCATATTGTAATCACGACGTATCAAATTGTAATTATAGAGTCCAACATTAAAGAAATATCAGAGTAATTCATAGCATAAATTTAGGCCTCTATAAACGCTGTCAGTTCTGTCTCTCTCTGTGATTTGTTTACTAACAAGATATTTGAATTCAAAACCAAATAAATTAAAAATCCCATCCCATACGTAGGTAATAATAGCCGCCATTGAAACCTGCAGGAGAGTTTAGAGGATATATAGCACCTAAAAAACCAGCAGTACGGCCTTCACTGTATTCATCAGGAAAGACATTAAAGATATTTTTAGCGCCTAATGCGACAACTAAACTCTCAGTCATATCATAGGAAAATTCTACATCAGTAATAAGAATGGGGTTTACTTTTTCAATGAGAGAGACATCATTAAATTGTGCATTATAAAAACTATCATAATAATTAATGCGAACCATTGCATTCATCTCTGCTTGCGAATGAGATAATGTTAATACAGTGCGCTTTTTTGGAATTCCTTTCTCACGCTCTTTGCGTACATTAACATTTGATATTGGACTGTTAGCATTAGTGACCTTTAGCTCTGTGTTTATATAGTTAAATGCTAACGATAATATGTTATTTCCACCCACCAATTCAAAGGGTAAGCTTGCAACCAAATCAATGCCTTGAGTCGTTGAATTGAAATCGTTAGCATAATACTGAATATTTGTTACATTTGAATTAATCCCCGAAGCAATTAATAATGGCGCATCACTTGCTTTTATTTCACTATCAAATAGTGATAACCGGTCGTCTACGTCAATATGAAAATAATCTAAGGTAACATTAACTAGTCCTATCTCTGATAATATGCCGAAACTAAAGCTAGTTGCTGTTTCTGGTTCAAGCTCTCCTCCAGAGCGTGCCGTTGCAATGGGGCTCAATGCGCTTACTAATTGTGATCTTTGTTGAACAACTAAATCATTTACGATCGAATTTGATGTGGATATACGTTGAAGAGTTGACTGTCCAACCGTAGGGGCACGGAACCCTGTACTTAGTGTTGAACGTAATGCAATTTCATCAGTTACTTGTATACGTGCAGAAAGCTTGCCATCAAAGGTATTGCCTATTTTTTCTATTTTTTCATATCTCATCGCCACTGACATTGAAAGGGCTTCAGTAACATCGGCTTCTATATCCACATATACGGCATTTGATGTACGATTGTTTATATCTGCAGTATCAGGTGAGAAACCAGGAAAACCATTTGCACCTATAGCTTCGCCATTGCTCGAAAAAGGACCTGTTTCATAAGAAGGTTTATCTCCAGCGACCACTTCAAATTGTTCAAAATGATTTTGATAGCCAAAGGCAACATTTAACTCTGACTCAAAACCAACGTATACCGGATAAGTGAAATCAGCATTGAATACGCGTTCTGTTTGAATTTGAGAACCCAATTTAAAATCTGTTGGTGAATTTTCACCTAATGATGCATTGACACTATTACGTAATTCATAATCAATATGATTTTTACCGACGGCCATACTAAGATCATAAGTTAATTCAGCTTTATTTTTATTTAACGAGCCTCGTAAACCAGTGACTACGCTACTATCGGTTATTTTCCCACCAAACCTTGGAGTAAAACCACCAGGAAATCGCTCATTAAAAGAAAAGCAATTAGGGTTGGTTGTCACTGCTATTAAGGCTTTCGTATCACCAATACCACCAGGGATAGTAGGCGTTGGACAATTTCCAGTATTATTATTAGTCATGTCAAAAAATAGACGAGTGCCATTATTTGGGTTAGTAAATATGCTTGCTCGTGTATTAGGATTACGATAAAAAAAACTGCCATCTACATCCCGTTGTGCCCAATTACCAAAGAGATAAAATTGTTTATGATGGCTATTATCTCCAATATCTATTTCTATATTGCCAAAAATCTTCATATTATTGGTAATATTAGGAGCACCCCAAATAACAACAGGGTCTTGTATATCATTTTTGCTTATACCACTATCAATTAAGCTCTGAACGGCAGGATCTTGAATACCGCGAGATGTAGCATCACTTTCTGAAAATTCGAATGAAAAATTAGCCGTACCGCTATCACCAATATTGGTTCCTAAAATACCGGATAGCTCATACTTAGTTCCATCTCCCGCATAGTATTGACCTGTGCGCATTTCAATACGGTTGAGTTCAGCACTGTTTTCTAATCGAAAATTAATAACCCCTGCTATAGCATCAGAACCATATTGCGCAGCAGCGCCGTCTCTTAAAACTTCTACACTCTTAAGCGCAATACTAGGGATAGGTTCTAGATCTACCCCGTGGGCACCCACATTTACCCCTGAAATATATTCATAAATAACACCGCTGCGATGACGTCGTTTACCATTAACTAATATTAAAACACTATCGGTAGGTAACCCTCTAAAATTCGCTGGTCTTACCATGGTACCCGCATCACTAATCGCTTCCTGATTTACGTTGTACGAAGGAACAACATTCGCTAGAGTAGCTATAATATCGCTATTACCACGCGCTTTTAAATCTTGCTTATTAATAATATCTAATGGTGCTAATGCTTCACTAGATGATCGGTTTATACGACGTGAGCCGGTAATTTGAATACGTTCTACTTCAACATTAGCATTTTTGGGCTTGTTTTCAGTAGTCTTGGCTAAGTTGGTTGGTACAGTGTCCACTTCATTTAATTTTTTTTTCAATAGGTAAGAAACTGCAATCACACGTTTTGTGGTTGCAATAGCGCTAAGGGGGGTATTTAAAAGGATTATTTTCAAGGCATCTTTAACTGAATAAGTGCCAGAAATCGGATTAGTCACTATTACAATAGAATCATTAAATGGGTATAAAAGTGAATATCCTGATATATCTGCTAATTGATTTAACGTGGTAACAGCATTCATTGCTGGTAACTTAAAGCGATAAAGTTCAGCAGCTTGACACACCAACGTATTACCTAATAAAAGTAAGTAAAATACAATATAAAAAGGATGGCTTCTTTTTACTTTATGTTTAAATAGGCGACTAAACACTTAATACAGTTCTCGCTGTTTGTTCATTTTTACACAAAAATGATCTGTTATTTACATTGAAATGTGAGGCTTTCAAACGGACACAGTGTGACTATTGGTTGTGTTGAATTTCTAATTTCTTAACTCGTTAATTATAATCGTCTAATACAATGATACAACAAAATATATTGGTCAGCGATATATTCATCTTAGTATTACTATAGATATTCGACCATTCACGATAACGTAAATTAATTATAATGTTCACACTGGTTATTTAAATAGCTTTTTATGTACCTATTTTTTAACTTTATCTATTCCAAGTGCATCAAATAGTGGCGCTAAAAATTCTTTATAGGGTAACCAGCTACTTTCTCTATTTTGCTTAATTCCCGCTCTAAGTTGAACATCACTTAAGGTACTAATATATCTTTTTCCGCTGGATAAATTCAAACAATCGTTTTCAAAATCCAACTGACAAAAAGTCAGAATATTTTTCATTTCCTGTTTTGGATTCAATATTAAATCTTCATAGGAAATCGTATGGATAAACGTTGGAATGACCTTCTCCCATTGTTTCATTACTGTTTGATAGAATTGGTGATATTGCGCAATTTCAGGCAACGAACAAAAGTAAGGCTCTAATGATTCGAAATGATTTCGAAAAATAGACCAACTAACATCAATAGGGTCTCGAGTAATATGAATGATTTTGGCGTGTGGCATTAACATTTTGATCAAACCAATTGACTGATAATTGGCCGGCATTTTATCAATTATGTAACTCGAAGACGGGGCCAAAGATTGTAAGTTTTTTAAATAATGTGCACCCAGTTGCTCACAGTGTGATTTATTTAATAATCGACACGCTTCTGGAAAGTGTTGCCCTGTCGCTTGATATACACCTTGGGCAATATCGCCCGCCAAAAATGGCAACTCACCACCACTGCAAATTTGACTATGTCCGATTAACATTTGTTCTAATAATGTTGAACCTGAACGGGGCTGTCCAACAATGAATATCGGCGTTAAAGTTGGTTTATTAAACGATCCTTGCGCAGGAGATAGCTTTGATTCGAACAGATTTTGATCAAAAACATCAATTAAATTGTTAAAGTAATCTTGCATGTCATTCACTGTGAAATTGATATCTTTGCGCTGCAGTTTATTTGCAAGGTCGAAGTGCGTAAATGCTTTCCGATATTGCTGAGCATTATGGTAAAGCTCTGCAAAGCTAAAGTGTAAGGTGACTTGTTCTTTGTTAGATAAACTATGTGATGACGAGTTTAACTTAAGCTCCATACTCGCAATATAATCTTTACTTTCATCATCATTGAATGAAAGTTTGTTGATTCGCACCAGTAAGCCAAAGGCAGCAATACTGTCAGGTTCAATTGTTCGCCATTGTGCTATATACCGTTGGCTACATTCATAATCACCGCTTTCACAATAATAGGTCGCCAATTTAAATAAGGTGGGAACAAATGTAGCGTTCAATTGATAAGCTTTGAGTAAGAACTGTTCTGCTTTATCAAATAAGGTTAAGTGGATACTCGCCTGAGCTGACGATAAGTACAGTTGGGGTAAATTAGCGTTTAATGATAGGCACCGATCAAAAATGTCGTAAGCGCGTTGGTAATTATCTAAAGCTAATGCAACATTCCCTAAACCCCATAAGGCTGATATGTTCTGTTTATTTTCCATCAACAGCTGGCGATAAAGCTGTCCTGCTTTGTTAAAATCACCTTTGTGAAAATATTGATTGGCTAGTTCAATCTTGGGCATAATCGCTATAGTTCTCATTTTTAAATGATGTAAAGATGTTAACTATAACAGTAATAATTACGCGTATACTATGATGGATTAACTAGTTTTTATTGGTGATAGAACACTAATTTATTAATTTCGTAATAATTTTAGATATTAAAAAACAGAGTAATATGTATCGTTAATATAATAAGCCACATCGATTGATGTGGCTTATTTAATTAAGTTATTGATATTTAATAGTTTATCTAAATAACAATATGTTGAGACTTATATATTAAAACGTATAGTTTGCTTTTACGTAGTAGAAACCACCGTTAAAGCCAAATGGTGATGTTTCATAATATTTACCACCCCAGCTATTGTTTGCAGCGCCAGTGTTAACTTCAAAATCAAGCTCGTTTGGATAAGTATCAAAGATGTTTTGTGCGCCTAAGCTCACGGTAAAGCTGTCATCAATATGATAACTAACTTCCATATCTACGGTAACTTTAGCATCAGCATTGATCTCTGTACCACGGTCATCAGGGCTACCAACCCAATCAACATGCACACCTTGGTATTCGCCGTAGTAGTTTACACGAGTAAACATACTGACTGTATCCCAGCTTTGTGACACGGTGAAAGTACCACGATGATTTGGTAAGTCATTCTCTAAGCGAGATACTTTACCAGCACCGGTAATATCAGTGAACTTATCAACGGTTGTTTCATTGTAGTTATAGGCCACACTGAAGCTAGTATCACCGTCAAATAACGACGTTGAATAGTTACCTACAAAATCAACACCTTCGGTAGTTGTATCAAAATCATTAGTAAAGAAACTAATTTGCTGAATTGAATCAACATTGGGTACGCCAGAGGCTTTCAAGGCTATTCTATCATCTGCAGTTAAGTTATATTTTTCAGATTGAGAAATACGGTCTGTTACTTCAATGTTGTAATAATCAAGCGTAAAGTAGAAACCATTGATATCCCAAACTGCACCTAAAGAATAACTGTTTGACTCTTCGGGTGTTAATTCTTGAGCGCCTAACTGTATAGCAATTGGGTTAGTTGCTGGTAGTAATGCTGAATCTACTAACTCACCTCCATCTAATGAAGTTTGTACGTTAGCGTAATTCGCTTGACCCACAGTAGGAGCACGGAAACCTGAGCTTACAGAGCCACGAACCGATAAATCGTCAGTAATGTTATATTGTCCCATTACTTTAAAGTTAGTTGTGTCACCAAATGAGCTGTAGTTTTCATAACGAAGAGCAGCACCAATTAATAAATTTTCTGTAACTTGTGCTTCAGTATCTAGATAAAGTGCCCAGTTTTGACGAGAAAACGAACCTGCTGCTGACGGTTTAAAACCAGGAAAACCGTTAGAGCCGATACCAAAACCTTGGTCAGTGTATGGGCCTGCTTCAAAAGACGCTGTGTCACCCGCGGTAACTTCAAACGTTTCCTGATGCCATTCATAACCACCCGCAATCATTAATGGTTGGTCAAAAGCAGCCACTTCAATTTCTTTAACTAAATCAACATTAAAGAATTTTTCTAATTGAACATGCTTACCTGGGTTGAAATCACGTGGTGTGTCTAAACCTATAGAAGCATTCACTGTGTCATAAATAACATAGCTTGATTCGTTACGACCAATTGAACCACTAACATCATAAGAAAGACTGTCGTCAATTTGACCACGAGTACCCATAGTTAGTGCAGTATCAACGATATTACCACCAAAGTTAGGGGTAAAACCACCTGGTAGCTTTTGGTTGAAAGCAAAACAGTTGTCGTTATTAACAACATTATCAATATAATTTTGTTGCGTTAATACGTTACCAGTAGTAATAGCGACTTCTTGACACGTTCTTTCAGCGCCACCCGCTTGTGCAATATCACCGATAAGTAAAGAGTCGCCGCCATCGCCTGAGTATACGCCACCACGAGTATGTGGGTTACGGTAGTAGAAACCACCACGCACATCACGTTCAGAGTAGTTACCAAACATGTAGGCTTCACGGTCATTACCTAGGTCTAAACCAAAGTTACCGAAAATAGTAATGTCATCTTCAACTTCAGGTGAGCCCCAAATTTGTGCTAATGATGATACTGCAGTGTTACCTGCATCAATAAATGCTTGTGCATCTGGACGTTGTACACTGCGGCTAGTTGCATCTGATGTTTTGTATTGGAAACTAAGGTTAGCAAAACCGTCATCAGTTAATGCCATACCAATATTACCAGCAACTTCCATGCTCTCGCCGTCACCTTCATAATATGAACCGTAACGTGCCGTTAAAGAGCCACCTTCCGCATCATCTTTTAAAACAAAGTTCATTACACCGGCAATAGCATCTGAGCCATATTGTGCTGCAGCGCCGTCACGTAATACTTCAACTTGCTTTAATGCTGCACTAGGGATAACACCGATATCTGGACCTTGAGCACCATCATTAATACCACCACCTAACATAGCAATAACTGAAGCACGGTGACGACGTTTTCCGTTAACAAGGATTAGTGTGCTGTCTGAAGACAAACCACGTAAGTTAGCCGGTTTAACTAAACTAGCTGCATCTGAAATAGGGTTTTCATGAACGTTGAACGAAGGCACTGTGCCTTTTAATAGTTCAAGCATGTTAGTGTTGCCACCACGAGCTAGCTCATCAGCACCAATTAAATCTATTGGTACTGGAGAGTCGTTAACTGAACGTGGAGCACCACGAGAGCCAACGACAGCGATGCGTTCAACATCTTTTTCTGCGTTAGCATTATTATCTTCAGCAGCATATGCAGATACGGTTCCTAACGCCATGCTTATAGCAATAGCTAGCGTACCTGTACGGAATTTATTAGACATGTTATTTCCTTCCCAAGTGTTAATGTTTTAACTAAATTATAATTATTTTGTTCGGTTGTTATTTACTTAAAAAATTTGCAACCTACGCTAAAGAGTTAGAAAGCATGAAAAACCGTAAAGTTTTTTATTTATTTCGTAAAATATATTTTTTAATCATGACTCAACTTAGCGTTAATGAAGTGAATTAATCTGAAGTGAAGATAACTATTTACCGACAATTACACTGTTGTAGTTATAAAACGGTCAGTATCATTTGATATTTTTAGGTAGGAGTGCGCCGTTGATTTTTTTTAATCAACGGTTGTTATACTGTTGTGAACCTCTTTGAGGTTCGTTACTTGAGGCTTTATCATTTATACCTTCATGATAAAGCCTCAACAAGATCAACCTACTCGATTTTTTTGAGTGAAAAACTTCTTTGGTTGAAAAATAAGTTTTATTTAGGCTGAGTCGTTATCTCTTTTTAGTCAATAATATTTTGTTTGACTTAAGCTGCTGAGATTTAATATTAAAAGAAAGTTCTATCGCTTCAATTAAGGCTTCACTGTCTCCTAGGTCAAAACGGCCACTTATGCGTATATCGTGTAGTGATGGTTCTTTTAACACAATCTCTATGTCGTCATAACGATTAATCTCTTTAATAACGTCAAACAATCTTTCATTAACAAAAACTAATTTTCCATCAAGCCATGACAGTTCACGTTTTATATTCTCTGGTTTGATATGAGTCAATGTTGGTGTCTGATTGCTATCGGCGATAACTTTTTCACCTTTAGCAATAAAAATATCATCTGTTTGAATTGTGGCACTATTCATTTCTTTAATGTCACTTAATGTAGTGTTAAGCGCCACTTTTGACATTTTGACTTTACCATGAGTAACAGTAACTTGAACATTTTCGGATTCTAAATGTACAACAAACTTTGTTCCTATCGCTTGAACTAGGCGATCCCCAGCATAAACGATAAATGGACGATTAGGATCATGTGCAACTTCAAATAAAGCCTCACCTTTTATTAATTTAATTATTCGTTTTTCATCAGAAAATTCAGTTTTAATACGGCTATTGGTATTTAAGTGTATTATTGAACCATCTGAAAATTTTACATCTATCTGCTGTCCTATCAAGGTGGCATATGAATTTTTTTCTACGTTCATAGGCATCGCTAACCAAATAAAAATAGCAATAAAACTTATACTTGCTGCCAATAAAAAGGGTTTGAAAATAGGTGTTAACATTGGCCATAAAGAGATGTTTTTTGATGAATTTTCGTCATTAATCATCATGAGTACTTCATCCATATCATTCCATATATCAACCATCGCTTTTAATGCTATCTGATGTCTTTCATCTGCTGATAACCAGGCTTTCAATTCTTTTCTTGATTGCTTAGATAAATTACCATTGTCTAGTCTAACCAACCAAAGAGATGCTTCGTCTTCAATCGTATTCATGGTATGAAGTGCAATCACTTTATTACTTGTATTCATTTTGTACACTCCTTGCTCGAACGATTGAGTGGTATCGGCAGCTTAAGTTCATTAACATCATACCCTTGAGAGTAAAGTGATTTTTTGCATTGCTTTAAACCTTGAGCAATGTTTTTTTCGACAGAACTTACTGAAAGATCCATTTTTTGTGCTATTTCCTTATGACTTAAACAATAGAGCTTTCTTAATAGTATCGCGCGACGGTTTTTTTCAGGTAATGAGTTTAATACTTCAATAAAACGTTCAAACTTAAGTTTTTGGTAGAGTTCTTTTTCAACAGTATTATCAACATCATGGTTTAATAAAGCATCATCTATTTCAGTATCAATTTCTTTTGATTGCTGGGTTAATTTTTTAAGCACTAAATTCCTCGAAACAACAAATAAATAACCTTTGGGAGATTTAATATGTTGTTTAGCATCAGAGTCCAAAACTCTGATAAAAGTTTCCTGTAAAATGTCATCAACATCTTGCTGCTTTACATTCATTTTCATAATAGAACGCACTAAACCATCTCTAGATGATTGAAAAGCTTCGTAAACCCTGTTGTTTATTTTTTTGTTTTTTTGCATTTAATTTGTCCTATTAAAAGACGTTACCATAAAGAGCTTGTGCACTACTGAATCCATAAAAATTTATGAATTATTACACGATAATAACCTTTTTACTGTAAATCGTATAAAAGAAATATATAGCTAACCGCTAGTTAACAAATGAAATACCGCTTAACCATTTCGGCGTCAACAAATTTGAAAGCCATCGTTTTTGTTAAGTAAAACGTTATGCTTCTGAGTTTTCTTAAATAATTGTTATGGATTAACCCGTAAACAAACTCTTTAGCGATATTGATGCATAAATTTATTACCAACACAATTAATAAAAATATAATGGTGGAAATTATTTTGGAATTTGAAACACTCTTTTCTTTAGGCCTTTACTTCATGGCAATGCTTGGTATTGGTTTGTATTCGTATTGTAAATCAACGAGTGATGTTTCAGGTTATATGCTTGGTGGGAGAAGTTTAAGCCCAAGTGTTGCGGCTCTTTCCGCGGGGGCATCTGACATGAGTGGTTGGATGTTAATGGGGTTACCAGGTGCCATGTATATTTCAGGTGTCAGTAGTTTGTGGATTGCGATGGGCTTAGTTATGGGGGCATTTTTAAATTACCTCATCGTTGCTCCTCGCCTTAGAACTTATACTGAAGTGGCTAATGATTCTATTACCTTGCCTGATTTTTTTGAAAATCGATTTAATGATAAATCTCGCATGTTAAGGGTTGTTTCTTCGGTTGTTATTGTTTTGTTTTTTACACTTTATACCTCAAGCGGTATTGTTGCAGGGGGCAAACTATTTGAAAGTTCATTTGGTTTAAATTATGAAGTAGGTTTGTACGTTACCGCTGGAGTGGTTGTTGCGTATACCTTATTCGGTGGCTTTTTAGCGGTGAGCTTAACTGATTTTGTTCAAGGCTGTATTATGTTTGTCGCGCTGGTATTAGTACCAGTAGTAGCGATTAGTGAAGTGGGGGGAATCTCAGAAATGCACTCAAGCATTAATAGCCTAAATCCTGCCTTATTTGATATTTTTAGTGGCATGAGCCTCATTGGTATTCTTTCAGCGATGGCCTGGGGATTAGGTTATTTTGGTCAGCCTCATATTATTGTTCGTTTTATGGCTATTCGTAGTGTTAAAGAGATGCCTACCGCTCGTCGAATCGGTATGAGTTGGATGATAGTTTCTATTATAGGTGCAATGGCAACAGGTCTTGCGGGTATCGCTTATGTTGCAAAAACAGGTATGAAGCTTGATGATGCTGAAACTATCTTTATTTTATTATCTCAAATTTTATTTAGTCCATTAATCTCTGGTTTTTTATTAGCGGCAATCTTAGCTGCCATTATGAGTACTATTTCTTCTCAGCTATTGGTTACCTCAAGTTCGTTGACTGAAGATTTCTACAAAACATTTTTGCACCGTGACGCGAGTGATAAGCAACAAGTATTGGTTGGACGAATCTCGGTGTTTTTAGTAGCGCTGGTTGCAATTTACTTAGCCTACGATCGAAATTCGTCTATTTTATCATTAGTGAGTAATGCTTGGGCAGGTTTTGGTGCCGCTTTTGGTCCCGTTGTTATAGGGAGTTTGTATTGGAAAAAAATGACTAGAAACGGCGCCTTGGCGGGAATGGTAACGGGTGCGGTAACCGTCTTGTTATGGATTTACCTACCGATCACTATTAATGGTCATTCATTAAGTTCAGTGATGTATGAAATAGTGCCAGGTTTTATTTTATGTTCCTTAGTTATCTTTGTGGTGAGCAACATAGCCCCTCAAGATGACACTGAAATTTTAGCCAAGCATGATGAAATGTTAAGCCATCATGTTTAAATAGATTGATTTTTTTGCGAGTGTAGAAATCAACACTTTGCTAGTTTTATATATAAGACTAGTAGTAGAATAAAATAATTTTAAATAACTCTAAGTAGTTGAAAAAACTATTTAATAATTTTGAGATCAAATATATGCTTTTTAATGGTTCTTTTATCACTGACTGTCCGACGCGTCAGAAAATTCGTGAATTTTATCGTATTGATGAAAATGTAGCGGTAGATCATATTCTTCCTTTAGCCGAAGTGAATGTAAGTGCACGAAGTCGGGCGTGGGAAAGAGCGCGAAAAATGGTATTGCAAATTCGTCAAGACCAAGCAGGTAATGGCGCGATAGATTCATTATTAAAAGAATACTCTCTTTCAAGTGAAGAAGGTGTGGTATTAATGTGTTTGGCTGAAGCGTTGTTACGCGTACCGGACAAACATACGCAAGATGCGTTAATTCGCGACAAAATATCTCAAGGTCAGTGGAGTACCCATTTAGGGGGCAGTGATTCATTATTTGTCAATGCTTCTTCTTGGGGATTATTAATCACCGGCTCTATGGTGAACTATGCGGATAATCGCAAACAAGATAGCTTTGGATTATTGAAAAGAACGATAGGGCGTTTAGGTGAGCCCGTTATTCGCAAATCAATGAACTATGCCATGAAAATTATGGGTAAGCAGTTTGTGATGGGCGAAACGATTGTTGCGGCCACTGAAAGAGCCGCGACAAAAGAGCAACAAGGTTATGTGTATTCTTACGACATGCTTGGCGAAGGTGCACGCACCATGGCGGATGCAGAGCGTTATTTGAAAGCGTATCAAGAGGCAATTGTCACCATTGGTGATGCGGCGGTTGCTTCAGGTAAAAACGACCCGCGTAGAGTGCCGGGTATCTCGGTAAAGCTGTCTGCTATTCATCCTCGTTATGAGTTTACCCATAAAGCACGTGTGATGGCTGAGATAGTGCCGAAACTTAAAGCGCTTTGTTTGCAAGCAAAGCATTACAACATTGGCTTAACGGTTGACGCTGAAGAATCTGAGCGATTAGATATCTCGCTTGATGTGATTGAAGCTGTTTTTAGTGATGATGAATTAGCCGGCTGGGATGGCTTTGGTATTGCCTTGCAGGCTTATCAAAAGCGTGCGATTTTTGTCGTTGATTGGTTACGTGAGCTAACCTTGCGTGTGAACCGTAAAATGATGGTGCGCTTGGTGAAGGGAGCTTATTGGGATACTGAAATAAAAAACACCCAAAAAGATGGTCATACTGACTTCCCTGTATTTACGCGAAAGTCTTCTACTGACGTGTCTTATCACGCTTGTGCCAATAAATTATTAGATTATAGAGATACTATCTATCCTCAATTTGCGACACATAATGCCTACACAGCAGCAACGATTGTTGAGCTTGCGGGTGATGATAAAGAGGGTTTTGAATTTCAATGTTTACATGGCATGGGGGACTCTTTGTATGACCAAATTGTTCGTGATGAAAGTATTCAATGCCGTATTTATGCACCCGTGGGCCATCATGAAGACCTGTTGGCATACCTAGTGCGCCGTTTGTTAGAAAATGGCGCTAATTCGTCATTTGTTAATGCTATTGTTGATGAATCTCAACCGGTTGAATCTTTACTTGAAGACCCTGTTGAGAAAACGCAGCGCTTAAAAGACAAATACAACAAACAAATACTCAAACCTATTGCGTTGTATTACAGTGAAAATGGTACAGACCGTGATAACTCTAAAGGTCTTGATTTAACAGATATTAATATAATTACCCCGTTGAAATCCTCACTTGATAACTGGTTTGAAAACAACCGACTTAATGAAACTGATATCCCAGAGGGTGCGAGCGCGGTTAAAAATCCGGCGAACCATAGCGAGATTATTGGCTTTCACCAGCATCACAACAAAGACAACATGTTAGCGATGATAGATACGGCGGAAACCGCCTTTGCGTCATGGTCAACAACACGGGTCACTGAACGTGCGGCTTTATTATGTCGTGTTGCTGATATTCTTGAGCGTCATACCGACGAGCTTATCGCTTTGTGTATTAAAGAAGCGGGTAAAATTGCCCAAGACGGTATTGATGAAGTACGAGAGGCGGTTGATTTTTGTCGTTACTATGCACAGCGCGCTATTGAACTTGAAGGTGATGAACGTCTTGAAGCGCGTGGTGTGGTGTTGTGTATCAGTCCTTGGAACTTTCCATTAGCGATATTTTTAGGGCAAGTGGCAGCCGCCATTGCCACGGGTAATACAGTATTGGCTAAGCCGGCAGAGCAAACCAGTTTAATTGCCCTACGCACGATTGAATTAATGAAATCGGTGGGGTTACCTGATGGCGTTGTACAAGCGGTAATCGCTAGAGGCAGTCAAGTGGGCAGTGTCATTATTCCTGACGAGCGCATTCAAACCGTTATGTTTACCGGCTCGACTGAAACAGGCACGATAATTTCGCAAACCTTGGCAGACCGTGGTGGTGACCAAGTGCCACTCATTGCGGAAACTGGTGGTCAAAACTGCATGATAGTTGACTCTACCGCATTACCTGAGCAAGTTGTTGATGATGTTATTTCTTCAGGCTTTCAATCGGCAGGCCAGCGTTGCTCTGCGCTTAGAGTTTTATTTCTACAAGAAGATATTGCAGAAAACGTGATTACCATGCTGAAAGGCGCATTAGCTGAATTACATGTGGGTAACCCTGAAAAACTCAGTACAGACGTAGGTCCTGTGATTGACCAAAAAGCCCTTGATGCCCTCAATGCGCACGGTGAGTACATGGAAACCAATGGTCAACTGCTTTACCAATGTGCTATTTCAGATGAAGTCTGCGACAACGAACACTTCTTTTTTGCGCCTCGACTTTATGAAATTAAAGACATTAGCGTACTTCAGAAAGAAGTTTTTGGCCCTTGTGTTCACGTTGTGCGTTTTAAAGGTAATGAAATAGAAAAGGTTATTGATAATATCAATGGGACTGGTTTTGGTTTAACCATGGGCATTCATACCCGTATTGAACACCGCGCCTTTGATTTAGCAAAGCTCTCTCGAGCTGGTAATGTGTATATCAATCGTAATATGATTGGCGCTATTGTAGGTGTACAACCTTTTGGTGGTCGCGGTCTTTCAGGTACAGGACCCAAGGCGGGTGGCCCAAATTACTTAACTCGCTTGGTTAAAGAAAAAGCGACTCCTGATGCAGAGCAATTTAACTTGCTACCGTCTCATCTTGAAGCCTTAGTCAGTGATAAGAAGTCACAAACTGATGCGATAAAAGTGATGGATAATGCCAATCAAGCGGAAAAAAACTGGCGCTTAACTAATTTGAACACACGTATTTCTTGTGTGCGTCAGTTACTCGCAAAGATTGCCCATGTTGATATAGTTGAAGACTTAGCGGACGATTTAAGTCGGACCTTAACGGCGGCGCGCTCGCAATTAATTGATATTGAAAAGCGTCTTAAAAAGCCCAAAATATTACCGGGTCCAACGGGTGAGTCTAATGTGATTTATTTGGAAAACCGTGGTAATATTATCTGTTTTGTCGATAAAAATTCGACCTTTCACTTTTGGGTACTATCCATTGTAACGGCTTTAGCAACGGGCAATACGGTTGTTACGGTTGTGTCTGATTTATTCTATGACGAAGCGATGGCTTTTAGGGATAAGTTTATTGCGACAGGCGAAGATAAGAATGTTTTCCAAGTGGCAAGATTACGTCACTTATCAACGATGTTGGCACATCCTATGTTATCGGGTGTGGTAGTAGATGGTAGTTGTGAGCGTAAACATTATATCAGTGAGGAATTAGCCCAACGTAAAGGCGCGATATTACCGGTTATCAGCTCAGAATATATGGATAATTTAATTCAACGCTTAGTAACGGAAAAAACAGTCAGTATTGATACTACTGCTTCGGGCGGTAATACTTCGCTTATGACCTTAGTTGAAGAAGATTAAGGGTAATTGAGCGCGAGTATTAAATGAAAGTGGGTATCATAAAATGCCCCTTTTCTCATTCCATAACGTTGTCTCCTAGCCGTCTCTAATTTATTATTTAGACCATTAACGTTAAGTATATAAGGGTATTATGCCAGAGCTACCAGAAGTCGAGGTTTGTCGACGAGGAATAGAGCCGCATGTAGTAAACCAGAACGTCAGCGATGTCGTCGTCCGCAATGCTAAAATGCGTTGGCCGATTACACCAACGATTTCTGAAATTTGTGGTGAAAAAGTTATTTTTGTTAATCGCCGTGCTAAATACCTTCTGCTTGGGACTTCGAAAGGCATATTAATGCTACATTTAGGCATGTCAGGCACTATTAGAGTCATTGACAAAGATACGCCGGTCACTAAACACGATCATTTTGATTTAGTATTAGAAAACGGCTTAGCACTGAGACTTAATGATCCTCGTCGCTTTGGTTCTGTTCTATGGGTCACTGAAAATATTAACGAGCATCCATTAATTAAAAAGCTTGGTCCTGAGCCATTATCCCCTGGCTTTACAGATGATTGTTTATATAATAAATCCCGTAACAAGACAGCACCCATAAAGACTTTTCTAATGAACAACCATGTCGTAGTCGGTGTTGGTAATATTTATGCGAATGAAAGCTTGTTTAAAGCAGGGATTGATCCAAGAAAAAAAGCAGGTAAGGTTTCAAAAAAACGCTACTTTGAATTAACTCATCATATTAAACAAACATTAGCTCATGCAATCGAGCAAGGTGGCACTACGTTAAAAGATTTTACTCAATCAGATGGTAAGCCTGGATATTTTGCACAAGAATTATTAGCTTATGGTCGAGGTGGTCAGCCGTGTTTTATTTGTAAAGAAAAATTGAATGAAATAAAACAAGCAGGAAGGGCAACAGTCTTTTGCCCTAATTGCCAGAAAAACTAATCAAGTGCAGTTTCGTAATTGTTCAAGTGCTACTTTAACTATTGGATCAACAAATTGGCCGACATCACCATTATGTAAAGCCACTTCTTTTACTAAGGTTGATGAAATAAAAGAATTACCTTCAGAAGGGGTCAGGAAAATACTCTCTAAATCGGGTGATAACCGTCGGTTCATATTTGCCAATTGAAATTCATATTCAAAATCAGACACCGCGCGTAAACCACGTATCAACACTTTAGCTTCATGGTGTTTAGCAAAATCGACTAATAGACCACTAAAACCAACTACGGAGACATTGTCTAACCCTACAGTGATTTGTTTAATCATATCGACTCTTTGTTCAAGAGAAAAGCGAGGCTTTTTACTTGGGCTAGAAGCAACACCAATAATAACTTCGCCAAATAAGCGACTCGCTCGAATTATTAAGTCAGAGTGTCCGTTAGTGACAGGATCAAAGGTGCCTGGATAAATTGCTCTTATACTCATAAGTTATGCGTAACCTTAGTGGTTATTGTGATTATTGTTGCTATTGTAATAGCTTATGTAAGTTTTTAACAAGAGAGACATTTAAAAATAATCATTAAATGTTAAAGTATTTACTCAAAATACTTAAATGGGATGAACTTTGATAGTATAATATATAGCTTATATCTGATTGATTTTTAGATTATACCCAAGTGAGTTCTTATGTCGAGTTTACTTGGGTATAATCCTCAACTGAAAAAGAAGTAAAAATATGAAAACCCGTGACAAAATAATTCAGGCGAGTATTACCTTGTTTAATGAACAAGGAGAGCGAAATGTTACCACAAACCATATCGCCGCACATTTAAGTATAAGTCCGGGTAATTTGTATTATCATTTTCGTAATAAAGAAGATATTATTTTGTCTATATACGAAGAATATGCGGGCAATTTACTGCTTGAGACCTTTCCAAAAGTAAGTAGTAAAATTAAGCCGCTTGATACCATTATTTTATACATGGATGCTGTATTTCAAATGACGATGAAATTTCGTTTCTTTTATAGCAACTTACCTGTATTACTTGAAAAAAGCCCTATTCTGCGTGAAAAATATGTCAAAGTGCAACACGCTATCGCTGAGCGAGTTAGCCAGTTGCTTCTATCGCTTCGTGCTGAAAATATTATAAAGTTTGAGGATGAAGAGTTGGTAGAGATGGTGAGTATTCTTCGTCTTATTAATACGTTTTGGCTGAGTTTTTATCAAACACAAAATATTGTCAATGAAATTAATGACTCAGTATTCTATCAAGGAGTATTGAAAATATTAGTTATTTTACGTCCCTACACGACAGATGCCGCCTTGCCAGAACTACTTAAAGCACGAGATATGTATCAACAACGTTATCAGGATGCCTTAGAGACGGTATAAAGCCTTAGTACTCAGCACTTAATGCTGTTGAGTCGTCTTTATTAAGGGCTAAGATAGCCTTCAAGCAGTAGCTGCCAATTATCCGGTTGCCAATGAAAAGTCGGCAGTTTATTCCGCTCCTTTAAAAAAGAACGTTGTAATCTTGCCATATTGGCTTGTTGCCAACTTGCTTGGTTATTATTTCTGACCTCTCCTTGATCAAAATCGATTAAAAAAACATGATCACTTTTATCGATTAAAATATTATGAGCGTTTAAATCATGGTGATAAATATTATTATCATGAAAGCGCTTAATCGTTGCCCCTATTTTTTTCCACAAAGCAGCAGACAAGGTTTTTTTTGATAAGTGTGCCACTAAATCTTGGGCCTGTTCAATACGGCTACTCAGTAAATCAGCGCGGTAAAATAAACCGTGGTGAATAACCCGACAAGCAACGGGCTTTGGCGCAGGTAGTGCCAATGTCTGCATGTAATCTAGCAAAGAAAATTCACGGGCTGCTCGGGTATTTTCCTGTGACGTAAACCAATAACTATCATTGATTATTTTACCTATTAGGCCGCCACGATAATAATGGCGCAATACCCAGTGCTTCGTTTGTTTACTTGATTTGTTAGTATGTTTAACAAACCAAGTGGTACCACGGCCTTGCGCCGAGCCAGTAATCAACTTTTTACTTTGCCAATAACTTACATCGAGCATGCCGGGTGTAAACGGATTAATTTCATGGCTATTATAAAGGCAGTAGCTTTTACCTTGTTGACAGGTTTTTATCGGTGAGTTGTTATTCACGATATTAGCTCCTGTATTTGTGACAATGTACGCTCACTAGCGCCTTGGTTATTCATCACAACTTGATGGGCTTGCTTGCCTAACAATGTAGCTTTGGGCGTATCTTGTAGTAAATTAATAATCATTTGGGCCAGTTGAGATGATTGCCCTGTACTGGTCTCATTTACGGGTAATTGTACTATGCCGTGATGTTGCGTTAATTGTGTTAAAACATCAGTAAAATTGCTCATATCACTACCAACCACAATAGGCTTTTTAAATAAGGCCGGTTCTAACGGGTTGTGGCCTCCAATATGACTAAAGCTACCACCCATGGTGACTATATCGGCCAAGGAATAAGCGGCCATTAATTCACCTAACGTATCAAGTAACCAGATATCTTGTCCCTTTACAGTAATGTTTTCACTACGTTTCACTACCGTAAAACCGTAACCATGACAAAGTTTTTCTACTGAATTAAAACGCTCTGGGTGTCTAGGTACGAGTACTAACAGTAGTGTCGGAAAGAGGGTTTTAATGTGTTTGAATGCGGCTAAAGCAATCTCTTCATCACCTTGATGAGTGCTTGCGACTAACCAAAGTGGTCTGTTTTCAGGTAATAACGTGGTTAACTGAGCTTGTTTATCTAAGATATTTGCATTGATACTGATATCAAACTTAAGATTACCAGACACACAGCAGCGATCATTGTGTGCGCCTAGTTGAAGAAAATTGGTTAGATTATCTTGGCTTTGACATAATATTGTATCAAAATGATTGAGTGCAGGTGTCATCAAAGGGGTTATTTTTTTATAGTTTTTCATCGATTTAGCTGACAATCTGCCATTAATTAACAACAGCTTGATTTGTTTGTTAGCACATTGATTAATGAGGTTTGGCCATAGCTCGGTTTCCATAAAAATAATTAGCTTAGGCTGTAACCTACTTAAGAATAACTGTGTGCATGGGAAAAGATCTAACGGCAAAAAACAATGCTGAACGCGCGATGAAAAGTGTTTTTGTACTTGTGCGGAACCCGTAGGTGTAAAGGTCGTTAAGGTAATGGGTAGCTCAGGGTAAGTGTGCAACAACTGTTCAATAAGAGGGGTGAGTGCAATGACTTCACCTACACTAGCGGCATGTATCATAATGCCATTTTTTTGATATGGCTTGGGTATAAAGCCCAAACGCTCACTTAGGCGTTGGCGATATTGGGGATCACTGATTGAACGAAATAATAATGCCAATAATATAATAGGTAAAAGTAATAATAATATTATTCGATAAATGAATAGCGCAAACATAAGTCGTTCTATAATAAGTTTATGATAGATTATACCTAAATTTGATTAAATACCTATTAATACTCATGAATATGCTTAGTTAACAAAAGATAAAATATTTTTCTCACGGTTAAGCGTTAAAAACTAAAGTACTATTTGACCAAGGTATTGCGGCCATCATCAAAACGGCTAAAGAAGTCAAAGGGCTTTTATTCGGTAATCGATTACCCGAATATTATTTGTGGCCATTGTCGAAGTGGGCGTATGTAAACATTTCGTCTACTGTTGGTGTATATCGACTAGGTGTGCGGATAGTATTGACGAGTATGTTAGACAATATGAATAATGATGGTAAAATCACTATGCTAGGCATTCTTGGCAAAGAAATGGCTAGCCTTATTTAATCGGGTGTAGACTCATTGCCAATTATCATCCATCAATACACTATTGATGATTTTCAACAAGGTTCTGATGTCATGCGTTTAGGGCAGTCAGGCAAAGTAATTTTAAATGGGGAGTAGACTAACGATGTCTAACAATAGTGCATCTAATGAAGAGAGTTTTATTCACATGCAAGTGGAAGAGTTAGCGCAGGTGCTTAACGATAAAACACATGTGGTAGTAGATATTCGTGATGAAGGAGCCTTTGCTAGTGGTCGGATTACGGATGCACAGCATTTAACTAATGAAAGTTTGGCTGATTTTCTACGTGAAGCCGATCCGGATGCACCGGTAGTCGTCTGTTGTTATCATGGGCATTCTAGCCAGCAAGCCGCGCAGTTTTTAATTAGCCAGGACTTCACCAAAGTTTATTCGCTTGATGGAGGTTTTACGCAATGGCAATTGCAATATCCCGATAATATTTCTCGCTAATGACTGTTCATGATGATTTACAGCCTTTAGTCGCGCTTAAAGAGCATCATATAGCGTTACTTTTTACTAATTATTTAGCAACATTGGACATTGTTGCTAAAGTGGTTAGTGACACAAAACACACCCATAGGGTTTATTGTCAGCAAGACAAAATTGCTCAGGCTCAAGCTGAATTTGATGTTTTTATCCAAACGCCTTTTGATAAAAAATATCAACAAGCGGCTTGGCAGTATGGTGAAACGGTTACGGTCAATAGTAGTGGTGCCAACTTTTGGACTCATTTTAAAGAAAATTTTTTGGCGCATGCAGGTATTGTGACCCTGCTCGTTTTTGCCTTGTGTTGGCTGGTATTTCTTGGTAGTAATTTAGGTTTGGCGCAATTAATATTTGACCAATTACAGTTCTATCCTTATTTATCTATTGATGCTTTCCTTGCGGAGCCTTGGCGTTTATTAGGTCCTGTTTTTTTTCATTTTTCTTGGTTACATGTTGTTTTTAATACCATGTGGTGGTGGCAATTAGGGGGTAGCATTGAAGAAGCGTTAGGCAAGGGAACATTAATTAACTTATTGTTAATTTCAGCTATTGTTTCAAATTTAGGACAGTTCTTTGTTTCAGGGGCAAATTTTGGTGGCTTATCCGGTGTGGTATATGCGTTGGTAGGTTTTGTTTGGTGGTATGGCTATTTAGCGCCAGAAAAAGGTTTGTCTTTGTCTAAGCCTATTGTGGGTTTTTTATTGTTTTGGTTATTATTGGGGTTTGTTGATATATTACCGATAAACATAGCAAATACCGCACATTTACTCGGCTTGATTTCGGGATGTTTATTGGCAGTGTTTAGTGTTAAGTTTTCTCGTAACTCCTAACTCGCCGGTGTTAACTTTGCTTCATTATCTTACCCGTGGGTGAAGAATGATTTTTTAGTCAAAGGCGGGCTATTGGGATTGAAAGCACCGATATTATTGGGTATTTAGGCCAGTTAAAAAAATTAATCCTTTAGTTTAATTGGTATTATACCCTGATTTTTTGCCCTATTAATATTTGACAGTACGTTATGAACTTGCAGCGATTTTTTCCCGTTACCCTACCAAGCCATTGGCAACCTTCAGATTCATGTGCTCTGCCTGAGCATTTAATGTCTTGGTTACTTGATCCTAATTCACTGACAGCGCGATTAAAAACGCATTGCCATCAATTTAGAGTTGAATTATTAGGCCAACAAATTGAACACTGTCAAGCACATGAAGCGGTAGTCGGTATATCTGCTGGAGAGAAGGTGCTTGTACGTGAAGTGTTACTTTATTGTGATGATAAACCACAAGTCTTCGCTCGAAGTTTATTACCCCTGTCTAGCTTAACGGGTAGGGAACAAGCATTAGCTAATTTAGGGACGCAATCACTGGGTCAGGTATTATTTAATAATCCATCGCTTGAACGAAAGATCATTGAAGTGGCTACGTTTGATTTAACAAGTTCAGTGGGTCAATTAGCGCGTCACTTACAGTTAACTATGACGCATACACTATGGGGGCGGCGCTCTATTTTTGTGCTAGAAAATAAACCCTTAATGGTTTCTGAGGTTTTTCTGCCGGGTGCATTTTCTTATCAAAAAATTGAAGATGCAATGACTAATTCAAGAGTTGATCATGTTTAACAAGCTGCAACAAAAATGGTTAGCCATTAAATTAATCACGCGTATGGATAAGCCTATAGGCACTTATTTATTGCTGTGGCCAACGTATTGGGCATTATGGATTGCTAGTGATGGCTGGCCTAATCTTCATTTACTCATGGTCTTTAGTTTAGGTGTTTTTATTATGCGCAGTGCCGGTTGCGTAATCAATGATATAGCCGATATAGCAGTAGATGGTCAGGTCGAACGGACTAAAAACAGACCGTTAATTTCTGGCTTAATGACTAAAGAGCAAGCATTTAATTTGTTTGGCGTGTTTATTGGTTGTGCCTTAGGGTTAGTGATGACCTTGAGTTGGCCAACTATTTATTTATCAGTTGTTGCTTTAGTGTTAGCGGCATCTTATCCGTTTATGAAACGCTATACCCAGTTCCCCCAAGTCGTATTAGGGGCTGCTTTTAGTTGGGGTATGGTGATGGCTTTTGCTGAAATAATGGGCGAAATTCCACTCGTCGCTTGGTTGTTATTTGCGGCAAATTTATTGTGGACCATTGCTTACGATACAATGTACGCCATGGTTGATAGAGAAGATGATTTAAAAATAGGTGTAAAATCTACAGCTATTTTATTTGGCGAGCATGATAAGCGTATTATCGGCTTTCTACAGCTAACCGTGTTGGGCTTGTTATTTACTGTGGGTGAACTGTTAGCTTTTGGTTGGCCGTATCAGTTAAGTTTACTGATCTGTGCTGGCTTATTTAGCTATCAACAACTATTGATTAGTAGCAGAGAGCGAGATAGATGTTTTCAAGCATTTTTACATAATCACTGGGTCGGTATGATTGTTTTTATCGGTATATTTATTGAATATTTGTAGTATAACGTAGTGGCCAATTTAGCTTTCAATCAATCCCTGATTAACCGCATAACAGACTAAACCTGCAAAGGTATCAATGTTTAATTTTGTTTTGATATTACGACGATGTGCTTCTACCGTACGAAAGCTAATACTCAAAATTTTTGCTACGGCTTTACTCGAGTGGCCCTGAGCAATGTAAGACAAGATAACTTGCTCACGGGTGGTTAACTTTTCTCGCGCTAATTTTGTTGGATTTTCTATTAATGCTTTCGCAATAGAGCTACTAAAGTGGGTTCTACCTGCTGCAACCGCTTTAATAGCATAATAAACTTCTTCTGAAGTGGTATCTTTTAAAATATATCCCGCAGCACCTGCTTGAATAGCACTATTGACGAACTCGACACTGTCAAGCATGCTAAATATAAGTACTTTAGTCTGTGTTAATTGTTCGGTAATGATTTCTGTCGCATCAATGCCATTCATGTTTGGCATGCTTATGTCCATTAAAATAACGTCAGGTTTTAAGCTTAGCGCTTTCTGTAGTGCATCTTTACCGTCTTCAGCAGTACCAATAACCTCAATATCAGGATAATAAGATAAACATGAACTTAAACCATCTTGTACCATAGGATGATCATCAACTAGTAACACCGATATTTGTTGTTTATTTTCGGGTGATTTAGTCATTATTATTCTCACTAATAGCTTGGTTAAAGTAGTTGGCAAAGCAACTTTTAGGTATTTTTGCGATAACTCTTGTTCCTTTTTCGGTAGAGGTAACCTTAAAAATCCCAGAATGATATTCGATACGCTCAGCTAGGTTTCTCAGGCCAATACCAAACTCATCAAGATTTGTTGGATTTTTTGAATTCGCACGGGTATCAAAACCTTTGCCATTATCGCATATCGTTAAAGTTAACCAAGCTTGATTAATCGCTAATTCAATGACTACATTACTGGCTTTGGCGTGTTTTTGAATGTTAGTGAGTGACTCTTGCACCACGCGATACAAGGTGGTGCTGATGTTATCAGGTAACAGTTTTTTTAACTTGGGTGTAATCACTTGTACTTTAATCCCCGTCAATTCTGAAAACTCATTGGATAAGGCATCCATGGCTGCAGATAAACCTAACTCATCTAATATTCTCGGATGAAGGTGATGTGATATGCGGCGAATTTCTTGTATGGCGATACTTAAGTTTTTTTCAGCAGCCAGTTGTGATTTAGGTTTTTCTTGATTTAATTGTGATAAAAATATGCCTGTCGCCTCAATGGAATATTTTATTGACACTAACATTTGGACTATACCGTCGTGTAACTCTCGTGAAATATGACGACGCTCTTCTTCTTGTAAGCTAATAATTCTTTGTCCTAATTCATTAATTTTTAAATCATTACGCTGCTTTTGCCTCAACGTAAACATTAAGCCCAAAACAAACAGAATAAAAATAGAGCCCAAAGCGACACTTAAAACAATTTGCTGAGTTCTATCGATATGCTGGTCTATTTCTTCCTGTAGTTTACTGACTTGTTGATTAACATCGTCTAAATACACCCCTGTACCGAGCATCCATTGCCATTGTTCAAGAAAAACCGAATAGCTCATTTTATCTACTTTGGCGTTGGCAGAAGGTTTAGCCCATTTGTAACGATGGAAACCACCGCCAGCTTGAGCTTTTTGAATTAAAATTTGAACTATTTTTTCGCCTGTATCACTCTTTAAATTCCACCAGTTTTTACCTACTCTAAAGGGTTCTTTGGGGTGGGCTATATTGACACCATCACCGCTATAGACATAAAAATATCCATCATCTCCATTATAGAGCAACTTGTTTAGCAGACTTACCACATTATCTTGCGCTTGTTGGTCAATATTTTTTTCGCCAGCAAACATATGTTCAACCGATGAGACAGCAAGCGCAGTATAATTTTTAAGTTCACGTTTTTTTTGCTCTAGTAAAAAGTGTTCAACTGAGTGTAAACTTTGGTTGGATAACTCTCTATACTCACTACTGAAAAAGAAAAATACTACTATTGAGGTTAACACCACCTGAAATACAGCAATATATAAGAGTTTCAGTGAAAAATTCATACCGATGTTATTCCTATTCTTATTATTTTATGAATAATGACAAGTTTTTGTATTTTCACGAATATAATACTAATGAAATCATGGGTTATATAGCCTAATATCGTCATTTTTGGAATAAATATCAATGGTATTTTATTTAAATAAATATTTTTTTAGTTTTTAAATCAATTGATTGTATTGTATTCGGTAGCTATCTAGGTATAAATACCTAGTAAATATGAGCGTTAGTACGTATGGTTTAATTAGTAAAAGTCTTTAGTATAAGTAAGCAGTCAAAAAATAAGAATACAAAAATAACAAGCTCATATATAAGGAAGGAAGATGAAAAAATCTGTTTTTATTAAGCTAGCACTTGTTTTGTCGCTAGGGTTATCAGGATTAGCCAATGCGGCTGATGATACCGTATATCGCTGGAAAATGGCGGAAACATGGGGTCCAAACTTCCCTATTTTTGGTGATGCGACTAAAAATTTAGCCAAAACGGTGAAAGAAATGTCGAATGGTCGTTTACTCATTCGTGTTGATTCATCAAATAAGCATAAGTCACCACTGGGTATTTTTGATTTTGTTAAAAGTGGCCAATATCAAATGGGGCATTCAGCTTCATATTATTGGAAAGGTAAAAATATTAACGCCTTATTCTTTACTACCGTACCTTTTGGTATGACAGCACCAGAGCAGTATGCTTGGTTCTATTATGGTGGTGGTATGGAGTTAATGAAGAAGGTCTATGATCAGTACGGTATTTTATCCTTCCCGGGTGGTAATACGGGTAATCAAATGGGAGGTTGGTTCAAAAAAGAAATCAACAGTGTTGCAGATCTTAAAGGTTTGAAAATGCGTATTCCAGGTTTTGCTGGCGAAGTATTAGCAAAACTAGGTGCTAAACCTACCAATATTCCAGCGGGCGAGCTTTATACAGCGCTAGAGCGTAATACTATTGATGCATTAGAGTGGGTTGGTCCATCACTAGATCTACGCATGGGTTTTCATAAAATAGCCCCTTATTACTACACAGGTTGGCATGAGCCAGGTGCTGAATTACAGTTCATGGTGAATGAAAAAGCTTATAACAAGCTACCGAAAGATCTACAAAAAATCCTAACCGTCGCAATGAAAACCGCTGCTTATGATATGTATATCCAGTCTTATCATGAAAGTGGTAAAAACTTAGCAACGTTGAATGAAGATTATCCGAACATTAAAATGCGCTCTTTTCCTAAGTCAGTGATGACTGCAATGAAAGAAACGAATGATGCTCTACTGAAAGAATTTGCCTCTAAAGATCCAATGACAGCAGAAATTCTTAAGTCAATTCAAGAGTATCAAGTAAAAGTTCGTGCATGGACTGATTTATCGGATCGTGCATACTTAGACACTACCGATCCTAAGTAGTTATATACCCGCTCCTATTCAAGTGGAGTGGGTATTCATGTGTGAAAAGCAGTAGCCATAATTTATTGAGATTGTGGCAGCTGCTTTTTTTATACCTAAAATGAATTGTTGTTATAAATAGATAGATGACATAAAAAATGTTGTGAGATAAATAATGAAAACAAGTTTAAGAATAATTGGCAAATTTATCGATACGCTAGGTAATTTTTGCAGTTTGTTGATGGTATTAATGATACTCAATGTTTTTTATGATGTAATTATGCGTTACTTTTTTAATGATGTAAGCATCGGTATGCAAGAGCTTGAATGGCACTTATTTGCCGCCATGTTCATGTTTGGTATTGCCTATACGCTTAAAGAAGATGCGCATGTACGGGTAGATATTTTTTATGATGCCATGACCCAACGTAAGAAAGCATTCATTAATATTTTTGGTACACTATTTTTTGCGTTACCTATCACGTTGTTAATCGGTTACTACAGTATTGATTATACCTTAGGGGCTTACCTTATGGGCGAGGGTAGTGGTGATCCCGGTGGTTTACCACATCGCTGGATAGTACGTTCAGTTATCCCTTTATCTTCACTTTTTCTTGTTTTAGCTATTATTCATGTGGTACTGACCCAAATTCAAACGTTAACTGAAAATGATAGTAGTAATACAGCAACTCAAGCAGGGGAGCACTAATGACCGGATTGATCCTTTTTGCTATTGCATTAGTTTGTCTCTTTTTAGGCTATTCGGTTGCCTTTACCTTTGCGGGTATTTCATTAATTGTCGGTGCGTTAACGTTAGGTATTGATCTCTTTGAATTCATGCCATATCGCATTATGAGTATTATGGAAAATACTATTCTAATGGCTGTACCTATGTTTATTTTTATGGGGGTAGTGCTGCAGAAAACAGGTTTAGCAGAACGTTTATTAGAGTCGGCCGCTAAACTCTTTGGTGGTATGCCCGGTGGTGTTGCTATTTCAACTATTGTTGTTGGCGCTTTATTAGCGGCTTCTACAGGTGTTGTTGGCGCCAGTGTTGTTGCTATGGGGGTTATTTCTTTGCCGGTGATGTTGAAAAATAACTATCATCAACCGACGGCTGCGGGAGTTATTTGTGCGTCTGGTACGTTAGGGCAAATTATTCCACCTTCTATTATTCTTATTATATTAGGTGATGTAATGGGAGTACCCGTTGGTGATTTATTTAGAGCTGCAATAGTTCCCGGTATGATGTTGATCGTTGCTTATACCCTATACATAGTGATTTTAGGGCAAGTGAAACCAGAATTTTGTCCTCCTATGGTGGTCAATGAAAATAAACGTGAGTTATTAGTACAAGCGTTAAAAGATATTGTGCCACCGATGACGCTTATTCTTGCGGTACTTGGTTCGATATTTACCGGTATTGCGACACCAACCGAATCTTCTGCTATTGGTGCTGTGGGTGCGGTTATTTTATCAATTATTTATGGTACCTTTTCATTTGGTAAAATACATGAAGTCTCAAAAGAAACGGTAAAAGTCACCTCTATGGTGTTTGCTGTATTAATTGGGGCAACTGCCTTTTCTATGGTTTTTAGTTACTCTGGCAGTGAATATTTAATTGAAGAATTCTTTATGGAATTACCGGGAGACAAATGGACCTTCATCGGGTTAGCCATGTTAGCTATTTTGGTTTTGGGTTTCTTTATTGATTTTATTGAAATTGCTTTTCTCGTGGTACCGATTTTAACACCGGTCGCTATTGCGCTTAATGTCGATCTAGTTTGGTTTGCTATTTTAATTTCAATGAACTTACAAACCTCGTTCTTAACTCCACCTTTTGGTTTTAGCTTATTTTATTTAAAAGGGGTTGCACCGAAATCATTTAAAACCACGACCATTTATAAAGGGGTTATACCGTTTATTCTTATACAAATAGCGGTATTGGTCTTAGTGTTACTATTCCCAGAACACTTGATATTCTCTTAAAGTTTAAATGGTACTTGTGATTTAATAAAAACGGTCGTTGCCTCAACTCTATTGATTTGAAAAGAGGCAACGATATCACTGTAATTGAATCTATGTTTTGTTCTACAGCGCTATTATAATCCTGGCGTCAGTTTTTTTATACCTACCCCATCAATACCAACATAAATATAACCGTCTTTTCCTTGCAATAAACTTCGTGCACGACCAATATTTTCAAACACTTTTTCTTGGCTAAAAACCTGTTCACCTTCAATGGTTAATAACACTAAATGGTTGAACTTCATTGAACCAACTAAAAATTTTCCCTTCAGTAACGGATATTTATCACTTGAAATATAAATCATATCTGATGGTGCTATTGACGGTGACCAATAAAGCGCCGGCTGTGCCATTCCACTCTGTTGGGTTTTAGCGGTCAGTTTTGTACCATTGTAATTGATGCCGTAACTAATCTCTGGCCAGCCATAGTTTGCCCCTTTTTGAATCATATTAACTTCGTCACCACCGCGAGGGCCATGTTCGTGCGACCAAATGTTGTTAGTGCGGGGATCAATACTTATGCCTTGCGGATTACGATGGCCATAAGAAAATATAGTGGACTTAACGCCATTCTGATCTAAAAACGGGTTGTCTGAAGGGATCCTGCCATCATCATGTAATCGGTATATTTTTCCGCCATCTTTGTTAATATCTTGAGGGTTTATATCACGTTGTCCTCTGTCCCCTATAGAGAAGAAAATAAAGCCTTTATCGTCAAATACTATGCGACTACCGTAGTGTTGCCCCTTATTAGAATTGGGTTGAGCCTTATATAATAGCTTTTGATCAGTTAATGAGAAGTTTGAAATGTTTAACGTGGCTCGCATTAATGCGGTGTTACTACCTGAGCTTTTGCCCTCTTTACTAACATAAGTAAAATAGAGCCACTGATTTTTAGAAAAGTCAGGATGAAGTGCAAGATCAAGTAACCCTCCTTGACCATTACTATCAATTTCAGGTAGACCAGTAATGCGCTTAGACAGTAAGTGCCCCTTTTTGATAACCCGTAATTCTCCCTTACGCTCACTAATCAATATTTCTTCGCTAGGCAGCTGTACCATAGCCCAAGGTATGGATATTCCATCAGCAATTAATGACGTTGAAATGTTTTTATCAAGGCCATTAGCTTGCATAAGGTGGCTATTGTATCCGTTACAGCCACTACTGAACGTAAGCGCTAATAATATTGTTATAGAAACCTTCATTGCTTTACCTTTTAGACAGTAATTATTCTGTTAGAGAATAATAAATCAGTGTTGTGAATAAAGTGGTTGTAGTCAATGTTAAGTACCCATAAAATTGTAACAATTATTAGTTATCTGGAAAATATAAGTCATGCGAGTAGCCGTTTCTCAGTTTGCCACCTCCTTAAATGTTCAAGAAAATCTAGCAACCTGTATTCGTATGATAAATGAAGCAGCCGTGTGTGAACCCTCTTTAATCGTTCTTCCCGAATTCTGTAATACCGAGTTTTGTAATACCCTGTTTTATAACGAACAACTTTGTAATGCTCAACCTTGGTATGCGGATCATAATGAAGCATGGGATCAAGCTTTATCGACAGAGGGTCCTTTTTTACAGACTATTGCAGAGCAAGCTAAAAAGCATGACTGTTACATTGTGATCAATGTAACCTTACGACGAGACCTTTTACGCGACCTTTCGAGCAATAAGCAAGACGGCGCGATTAAATCAAATATTAGTGTGACCTCCTGTTTATTTTCGCCACTTGGAAAGCTCATTCACCAAGCGGATAAGCAAGTATTGACGAGGCATGAAAAGGATTTTTTTAGTAGTGCGAATAAAGCGCAAGACATTGTAACAACACCTTTTGGAAAGCTAGGGCTATTGACTGGAAATGATAGTATGACCTTTGCAGTCTCACGCGACTTAGCCATGCAGGGTACGCAATTGTTGTGTCATTCTATAAATTCATTCGCATTAGATCACAGCAACTTACACGGCCCTGCTCGAGCGTGCGAAAATAAAGTGTTTTTAGCGACAGCAAATAAAGTCGGTTCACTCATAACACCAAAAAAAATACTACAAGATAAAAGTGTACTTTGTTCAGCGCAAGACGATATTCCTCAAGCGTATTTTATTGGCGTTGGGCAAAGCCAAATAGTTTCTCCCACAGGTAAGGTGCTAGCAAAGATAACGAACAATGAAGAAGGTTTTGTTTTTGCTGATATAGACTTAGCAGAGGTTGGGATGGAGTCGAACAATAAACGCCGCCCTGATGGCACTGATCTAATTAAGCAACGGCGTCCTGAACTTTATCAAGCGCAAACCGCACTGATAAACATACCATTGCCCATAAAACAAGTGCCTCAGCCTGATGATAAACATATTCAGGAGAGTAAGGTGCCTGTAACAGCTAATGTCGCGATATTTGCAACATACAAGTCTAACGAGACCGCCATTGAAGATGTTTGTTATTACATTGAAAACAACCTCAGTGACATTATTCAATTACCTGAGTTGTTTTTCCTAGCAGACAAAACCCTCTTGAATAACCCGGAACACTTAGCCACGGTAGCCTGTTTAAGTCAGCAGCTAATTAATGAAATAAGTGCAGTGTTAAGACCTTTTCAATACGTGTGCACCAGTTTAGTTATTGAAGGGAAGCATCAAGCGGTATTAATAAGCGAACACGGCTTATTCGCAATACAACAGCAATTGCATTTTTGCCAGCGGTATCAGTGGACGGCACTAGGTGATGAGGTAAATATTATAGAATTACCTTTAGAGCAAGGTAATATTAACGTTGCAATGCTAACAGCCGATGATGCTAATATTCCTGAAATAGTCAAGGTTGCTGCATTAAGTGATATTCACGTGTTACTAGTACCTTTTGATATTCAAGAGCCATGTGAGGTTGAATATAGCTTATTAGCTCGCGCTGTTGAAAATAGAATTTGCCTTGTTGCGGCAAGTCGCGAGAAAAGCTTTGCCATTGATTTACCCACCGGTAACGCTAATAGCAATACGGATAATAAAAAGAAGATAAAATCTCAAAAATCGACAGGGTTAATTGTCAACTTAACTACCGAGGGTGCATTACTAACGCAGTGGAAATCAGGTAAGTTTACTGGCTATATCAATCCACCTCTGGTTAAACATCAACAGGGTAAAATCACCAAAGCCGTTATTCACCCTATTGCGGCTTGTAATAAAGTTATTGCCAGCCAAAATATGGGTTAACAGCTAAGTAACATTTATTTAACTTAGGTTGCACTGATAGGGTGCAAATGGCTTAATTGGTGAATTTTAAAGAGATTTCTACTAAATCAACAATATATGGTTACTCATTAAAAAGCATACATACTTCTTATTTTACAAAAGATTATAAATTAAATTAAAATTTTTTAATAAATGGCATAAGAGTTGATTCCATAATTACCATTAGTCTTTATCTATAGTGAATATTATGCTTTCAGCTTTTATTGAACAACACAATTTACCTGAAGAATTTAGACTCACGGTAAAGAAACATTACAAACCGCTTGCGAATCGAATCTTTAACCAATTTAATAAAAGCAATAATGCCTATTTTGTTGGTATCAATGGGTGTCAAGGGAGTGGTAAGTCAACATTAACAGATTTTATTGCTGAATATTTGATCACAGAATACCAACTTAATGTTGTCGTTATGTCTTTAGATGACTTTTATCTAACACGCGAAAAAAGAAATCAACTTGCCAATGATATTCACCCACTATTAGCGACTAGAGGCGTTCCTGGTACGCATGATGTCGCCACTCTTGAGGGCGTTATTGCTCAATTAAAAGATCGGGAAACTGGCTTTTCTATTCCTAAATTCAACAAAGCTACCGACGATCCATTCCCTGAAGCACTGTGGCTTACGATTGAAAGACCGGTGGATATTATACTACTAGAGGGATGGTGTTGGGGTGTTAAGCCACAAACTGTCGAGCAATTAACTTCACCGATTAACGAACTCGAGTTACAGCATGATGCGGACGGTGTGTGGCGAAATCATGTCAATGACCAACTAAAAAGTGCTTACGTCCCTTTGTATGAACAGATGGATTTTTGGTTAGCACTGCAAGCACCCTCGTTTGATTGTGTTTACAAATGGCGATTAGAGCAAGAGCAAAAGTTACAAGCGAGAAATATCGGTTTAACAAATTCAAAAGTGATGACCCCAGAGGAAATATTAAACTTCACTCAATATTTCCAAAGGCTCAGCGTGCAAAGTTGTAATACCATTTCACAATCTGCCGATACAATATTTTACTTAGATGCCTCACGTCAGATTACCAATACGCCCTTAATGGAAAAGGAATAAATACTGTGGAAACACTTATATTTAGTGATTTAGATGGAACTTTACTAGACCATTTTACTTATCAATCAACGGCGGCAAGCAAAACACTTGAACAATTAATAAGTGCGAATATCCCAGTGATATTAAATACCAGTAAAACGTTCGCTGAGTTAGGTGTTATTAACAGCGAACTTAATTTAAATGCGCCATTTATTGTAGAAAATGGTGCCGCAACTTATATTCCAATGCATACTTTAAAGACACAGCCTAGAGATACGGTAGCGGTAGGGGATTACTGGGTGAAGTCTTTTTGCTTACCTAGGTTATATTGGCTAAAGCTATTGTCTGAACATACCGATGAATTTACTAAATGCTACCGAGGCTTTTCAACCATTTCAGTATCAACATTATCTAAAATAACAGGATTGAGCCTAGATGACGCTAAACGGGCAAAGCAACGGCAGTATGGTGAGCCTATTCTATGGTTAGGTGATGAACCAGCTAAAACTAAATTTATAGATCATTTGATAGATTTAGGCGCAAATGTTGTTAAAGGAGGCCGATTTATTCATGTAGGGGGTCACTGTGATAAAGGCCAGGCGCTGATTTGGTTAACAGAGCAATACCGAGAGAATTTCAATAATCCCTCAATAATGACCATTGCCTTAGGTGATGGAGAGAATGATGTGTCAATGCTGGAAGCGGCAGATGTCGCTGTACAAATTCGTTCTCCTGTTCATGACTTTCCAACGTTATATCGTCAATTCAAAGTAACTCAAACTAAGCTATTTGGTCCAGAAGGCTGGACTGAAGCCATACAAGATATTTTAGCCAATAAACTACTTTCACATTCAACAAATAAAATTAATTCAGAGGTAAACCATGGCTGATTTTTATCAAAACGGTACAGTAACAACGTTACATAATTTAGGGCAGCGTGCGCCTGAAGATATGGCTGCTGAATTATTAGAATTTTCAAAAATACGTCCATTAGGACTGATTTTACCTTCTTTATTCTCAGAGTTAGAAGGTGAAGCTTTACCCGATATTGTTAACAAACTTAAAGGTGTTGAATATTTATCTGAAATCGTCATTGGTTTAGATAGGGCAAATCTTGAGCAATATAAACATGCATTATCATTTTTTGGTGAGCTACCTCAACACCATAAGGTACTGTGGAATGATGGACCTAGATTACAAGCAATAGACGCTAAATTACAAGTCTTAGGCTTAGCACCTAAAGAATTAGGAAAAGGTCGTAATGTTTGGTATTGCATGGGGTATATTTTAGCTTCAGGTAAAGCAGAATCAATTGCCTTACATGACTGTGATATTTTGACTTATGAACGCGAACTACTCGATAGACTTCTTTACCCTGTTGCTAACCCTATGTTTAACTATGAATTCTCGAAAGGCTATTACGCGCGTGTTGCCGGAGGAAAAATCAATGGCCGAGTATCAAGACTATTAGTCACACCGTTGATTAAAGCATTGAAAAAAACGGTTGGCCATTGTGACTACCTTGAATACATGGACAGTTTTTTATATCCATTAGCGGGTGAATTCTCTTTTCGACGAGATGTGTTAAGTGATATTCGTATACCAAGTGATTGGGGGTTAGAGATTGGTGTGCTTTCTGAAATGTACCGTAACTATTCATCTAACCGTATATGCCAAGTTGATATTGCCGCAACGTATGATCATAAACATCAAGACTTGTCTTTGGATAATGATGACGGTGGCTTATCAAAAATGTCTGTTGATATCAGTAAATCATTTATTCGTAAACTCGCCACACAAGGTGAAACATTCACTACTGAAAAATTTAGAACATTAAAAGCAACCTACTATCGCATTGCGCTAGATTATGTAGAGACTTATCGCAATGACGCTATGATGAATGGGCTCACACTCGATATTCATAACGAAGAACAAGCAGTCGAGATGTTTGCTCAAAACATAATAACAGCGGGTAATACCTTTTTAGAGCAACCCATGGATACACCTTTTATCCCTTCTTGGAATAGAGTGATTAGTGCTATCCCTGATATTTTATCGCAGTTAAAAGCAGCGGTGGAATTAGATAATGAAGAATTCAGTCAATCTTTGAAGTAAAGGTAAATTATGCCAACACCGATTAATCACTCAAAACCTAAGTTGAAGGGTAATTTAAAAGGTCAGTTGCAAGAAAAGTTAACTCAGCAACTGGCCACTATTTATCAAGATGTTGAGCTTGAGCAATCTTATGAAGCAATTGCTCAAGCACTTTTAACTATAATGGGGCCCTCGAGTACAGAAATTACCGCAAAGCCGTTTACCAACCATTGGTCTGAAAAAGATATCATTTTGATCACCTATGGCGACTCCATTATTAAGGAAGATCAACCCCCATTAAGAACCTTAAAAAAGTTTTTAGACACTACTATTGCAAATACCATTAACAGTGTGCATATTTTACCTTTTTTCCCCTATAGCTCGGACGATGGCTTTGCCGTTATTGACTATTCATCAGTTAATGAATCCCTAGGGACATGGCAAGATATAGAACAAATCAGTAAAGATTATCATTTAATGTCTGATCTGGTGATTAATCATTGTTCGAGCCGTAGTGCTTGGTTTGACAATTTTATTAAAGGCGAAGGGCAAGGCAATGATTTTTTCTTTACCGCCCTACCTGATGATGAACTATCTGAGGTGGTTAGGCCGCGTACTTCACCCTTATTAAAAGAAGTAGAGACGGGCCAAGGGAAAAAGTTTGTTTGGTGTACTTTTAGTCACGATCAAGTTGATTTTGATTTTCGTAACCCTGAGGTACTAAAAGCCTTTACGTCAATCATTAAGCAATACCTTGATGCTGGAGTAAAAATATTTCGTCTAGATGCCATCGCTTTTTTATGGAAAGTTGTCGGCACCAATAGCATCAATTTACCTCAAACTCATGAAGTTGTTAGGTTACTGAGAACCCTTATTGAGTCAGCAGATCCAAGCGCGATTATTATCACAGAAACCAATATTCCTAATACACAAAACCTTACTTATTTTGGTAATGCCAATGAAGCTCATGGTATTTATAATTTTTCATTACCGCCATTATTATTAAACACGTTACTAACGGGTAATTGTTTATATTTAAAGCGTTGGTTAATGAGCATGCCACCGCCACAAGACGGCACCATGTATTTTAACTTTATCGCATCCCATGATGGTATTGGCTTACGCCCTGCAGAAGGTTTATTAAGTGAAACTGAAATTGATAATCTAGTACAGACAGTACAAAGTTTTGGTGGAAAAATATCATGGCGCACATCCGATACGGGTGAACAAAAAGCGTATGAAATGAACATTTCACTTTATGATGCAATGCAAGGGACAGTGGAGGGTAAAGACCAATGGAATTTTGAACGCTTTATTTGTGCTCATGCCATTATGTTTGCTTTGGAAGGAATACCAGGGGTTTATATTCACAGTCTGTTGGGAACACCAAATGATTATCAAAAGTTAGCCAATACTCATCATAATCGTTCAATTAACCGACGCCGCTGGCACGTAGATGCGTTGGAAGAAGCGCTAGCGGATAAAAATTTGCACCATGGAAAAGTACTCTCTACTTTGAAGTCGTTATTGAATACACGAATTTTACAACCCGCATTTCATCCTAATGCAACACAATTTACATTACATTTAGGGTTGCAACTCTTTGGCTTTTGGCGACAAAGTAAAGATAGAAAACAAAGCATTTTTTGTGTGAGTAATGTATCTGATCAGCCGATTGATTTACCGTTAAGTGAGTTGAATTTAATTATTACAGAGTCTTGGATTGAACTTATAAGCAATAGTAAAATAACAGAATTAACCCAAGAAATTAAGTTAGCTCCTTATCAAACAGTGTGGATATCAAATAGATAAAATATACTTCAACGCAAGTAATCTAAAAATTTATCTAGATTACTTGCATCAAATATTACGGGTGAAACACACTACTTTATAAGTTCAGCATCCGCTTTTTTAATCTTTCTAAATCAATCGCGTTTGATCGTACGGTGAGCTTAATATGAGTATATTCATACTCTTCTTTAGTGACACTCATACTTGATCGAATTTCACCAATGACGCCCTTAGCTGTATAGGGAATGATAACCTCTTCTTCAATCATTTCGTTTTGGGCAGCGCCAACAATATATTGATGCAATTTACTGATATCAGCCGGATTACGAGTGGATGTCATCATGGCATCAGGAAACTCTGCCATCAGTGCCTGTTGTTGCTCAGTAGTCAGTTGGTCTGATTTATTGAGTACCAGTAACTTTTCACTGTCTTCAACGCCGACTTCTTCCAGTACTTGGTGTACAACATCAAGTTGTGAACGAAAAGAAGGATCAGAGGCATCAACCACATATAACAATAATGACGCATCATGGGCTTCTGCCAAGGTTGAATGAAAGGAAGCGACTAAATCGTGCGGTAATTTTTTAATAAAGCCGACAGTATCTGACACTAGAATTCGTGGTTGCGTAATGGGGTACAACGCACGTACGGTGGTATCAAGGGTCGCGAACAGTTTGTTTTCACCTTCGACATCACTTCCTGTAATAGCTCGCATCATTGACGACTTACCTGCATTGGTATAGCCAATTAACGCGACAGAAAACAACTCTGAACGTTGTGTGCGTCTGTCCATCATGACATCTTGAACATTCACTAATTCACGCTTTAGCTCTGCTAATTGGTCGCGTACGGCACGGCGGTTTAATTCTAGCGTAGTTTCGCCAGCACCTTTACCCATTTGACGTTCTTTATCACCGCATGATGACTCACGAAGTCGAGGCGCTACATAATTAAGGCGAGCAATTTCAACTTGTAATTTCGCTGTTCGGGTACGCGCATGGCGACTAAATATTTCAATAATAATACCCGTACGATCAAACACCTCTACGCCTAATTGATTTTCAACATTACGCAGTTGAGAAGGCGTTAAATCGCAATCAAATACCACCACATCAGCACAGGCAAAGGGAAGATTATCTGAAGGGATGTCAGACAATGGTGTTTCATCAAGCAAGAATTCATCTTCTCCTAAGTCTTCAATTACTCCTTTGTTACCGGTGAGTTGTGCTATTTCTGCCAGTTTACCTAAACCTAGTACATTAACTTTTTTAGTTGAACTGTGCTTTTGCGACTGCGTGCCGACCACTTTAAATCCTAAGGTAGTCACTAAACGCGCCAGTTCGGCAAGTGATTCTGTTGCCTCATCACCTTTAAACTGGGGCGTAGAAATAGAAATAAGTAACGCGTGATTAAGTGATTTTTTTGCTGTTAATTGCATAATGGTTTTATCTTAATGCACCTGAGTGCAAACCTATTTTTATCTGAAGTAGGTTGATCCTACGCTGTTATTGAGAAGCTTTATAGGGTAGTGGTGGACTAGTGGCTATATTTGGCTATATTTGGCTATATTTGGCTATATTAATACACTAAATTGTGACGAATGCTCAGTCATCACGACTTGGTTTCGTCCACTCGCTTTAGCATCGTATAAGGCTTTGTTGGCGGTCTCTAGATAGAGATTCAAATCTGGACGATTGTCATCTATCATTGCCAGACCAACACTGATCGTAATAGACAGGTTTTCTCCGGTACTTGATTGTACGGTGAGTGCGGCCATAAAGTTGCTAATACGCTTGGCCGTATTTTTTGCATTTGTGTGGTCAACATCGACACATAACACGATAAACTCTTCGCCACCAAATCGGGCTACTATATCGTTGGCGCGAGTGTTTTCTCTCAGGCAATTAGTAAACGCGATTAACAAATCGTCGCCTGTAGAATGCCCATAAGTTTCATTGATCAACTTAAAATGATTTAAATCGAATGCCATAATTGCGCAGATTTTGTCATTTTTTCTTCTAGACTTTATTGCTATCTCTGACTGCGACATAAATCCTGAGCGGTTAAGTAGCCCAGTAAGGGGGTCATTCTGAGCCAAGCCATTTAATCTACATTGTAAACGCTCAGCGGAAATAAGCATCAATCCAAGCATGAAAATAATTTGAATGAAAGCCACTAGAGCTAAGGTTGCGATAGGGTACGTTGTTGAACTGACCATGAGTGATGGGAGGCTTTCAGGCACGATAATGGCAGAAACGATGGAAAATATTGCTACTACAGCAAAGGTGCAACCAACAAAAACCGACGTAAATAGCCGTGGAGAGCGGTAACTGATAAATTCTTTGGCAATGGCCAGCTGATAAAACGCACAGGTTATAAACAACAGAATATAACCTGTGCGCAATAGCGTACCTTCTTCAATCCATTTTAAGACGAGGGGTGTTACGGCACACACAGCAAAAGCGACAACCATAAAGGCGGGTAAAAAAATTAACAACGGGTCTAATCGTTCTTTGTGGAAGAAAGATCTTGATGCACTCCACCACAGTGTATGAGTCGTGAGAAGAGAGATAACTATCAGGAACAACAGAGGGGGGTTAGGCGACTCAATATTAAGTAATAAGCCAAAAAAGCATACAACCAAGGCAAGATGTCCTCCAGCCCAAAGCTCCATACCCACCATGCGTAAGGTGGAAAAACGTGCATAGAGGTAGATCAAAAACCCCAACATGTTTAGCGTTAACAGAATCAACACCAATGTCCTAAGATCAAATGCTTCCATGCTGTGTTCCTTAATTTTGTATTGTCGCTACTCAAGCGTGAAAGAGAGAATACCCATCAAAACGTTTAAATACAACTCTAATACTGATTTATCAAATTCAGCGCGGTGATCTCTATCGTCAAGCTCTGCGTATGTCAATAGAAAATCATAATGTCTGATACGCCGTTAGCTCTAGTTAGGTTGATTATGTACAGTTAAAACATTTTTTTATTCATAGATAAAGGGAAATTCTAGACAGGATATAAGATATTATCTAGAATTAATGGAGTCTAGTATTAGTGGATAAATACACCATTAGATCTACAATAAGTGATACGCAAGGATTATATGATAAAGGGTGCTGTACTCGTAAAAATCAATTCATCCTAATGAGAAAAAAGTGAAAAAAGTGAAAAAAGTGAAAAAAGTGACGATTGTGAATAATCCTCTATGCATTGTCGGCATCGGTGCTTCTGCGGGTGGCTTGGAAGCATTGGAAGATTTCTTTTCTCATGTGCCTACAGCCTCCAACATTGCCTTTGTTGTTATCCAACACCTTGACCCCACTCACAAAGATATCATACATGAATTGCTGCAACGCACTACATCGATGAAGGTGACACAAGCTCAAAACCACATTAAAGTAAAGCCGAACTGTGTGTATGTGATCCCACCTAACAAAGATTTATCCATCCTTAAGGGGGTATTATTTCTGCTTGAACCGGTATCTAGTCGCGGCTTACGGTTACCGATTAATTTCTTCTTTCGATCGCTGGCCAATGATCAGCATGAACGTGCTGTGGGTGTTATTCTGTCTGGAATGGGCAGTGATGGCACATTAGGTTTACGCGCTATTAAAGAAAAGGCGGGACGTTCTTTGGTGCAGTCACCTGAGTCTGCCAAATTTGACTCAATGCCTTGTAGCGCTATTAATGCGGGACTTGCGGATATCGTAGCCCCGGCACAAGAACTACCAGAACAGATTATGGCGTTTCTCAAACATAGTCCACAAGTTGTCAGTAAGCCTAATGAACTGAGAGTAGAACTCAAGTCAAAAAGCGCACTGGCACAGATTATCATCATGCTGCGTGAACGGACTGGAAACGACTTCTCACTCTACAAGAAAAATACTATATATCGTCGTATTGAACGGCGTATGGGGCTGCATAAACTGAAAGACATCGCATTTTATGTGAATTATCTTCGTGAGAACCCACAAGAACAAGACATACTGTTCAAAGAGTTGTTAATCGGGGTAACCCATTTCTTTCGTGATAAAGACGTGTGGGCACAGCTCAAATCAATTTCACTACCCACACTATTGGCCAATTACCCACAAGGTAAAACACTGCGAGCATGGGTGACCGCTTGTTCTACTGGAGAAGAGGCCTACTCACTGGCCATGACAGTACTGGATGTATTGGATGACATTAAGCCAAAAGGGCGTTTCACACTACAAATATTTGCTACCGATCTTGATGAGGATGCTGTTAATATTGCACGTAAAGGCTATTATTCAGCGCATATTGAGGATGATATCTCTGCACAGCAATTGACGCGTTACTTCATTAAAGAGGGCAGTGGTTATCGCATTAAGCAGCAGATACGTGACATGATCATCTTTGCACCACATAACATCACTATGCACCCACCGTTCACCAAGTTAGATATTATCACTTGTCGCAACTTGCTTATTTACTTCGAACCGGCACTACAGAATAAGCTACTGCCATTGTTTCATTATGCACTCACTGCTAACGGTATTATGCTGCTAGGTAGTGCGGAAACGGTTGGGAATTTCACCTCATTTTTCAGACAGGTCAATGACAATACCCCAATATACACTCGTATGGACAAACCTTTATCTTTAATAGATGTAGACTTTCCCATCGGGTCATTGCTAGACAATCAACCAAGGCACTTATCAGAGATGAATAAAAATATTACCAACCTGCAAACACAGGCCGATCAAATTTTGCTACAGAGCTACGCGCCAGCAGCGGTATTGATTAATGCTGATGGTGACATACTCTACATCAATGGTCGCACTGGAAAATATTTAGAGCCAGCGGCGGGCAAAGCCAACTGGAATATTCACGTGATGGCGCATAAAGAACTGCAACATCCGCTTTTCGTCGCGATGAATAAAGCACAGGCGCAAGTCGCGCCCGTTATTATGACCAATCTGACGCTAGATCAAGTCACCATTAATCTGACAGTACAAGCGATTATGGAACCCAAAGTTTTATATGGGTTACTCATGGTGGTGTTTACTGACGTTGTAACACCCGCCAAGGCTCCACGAAAAAAGCGCGGGGCTGCTGAGCAACAAGCGCTGATTGAACTGCAACAGGCCCAAGAAGAAGTCCAATTGCTTCGCGAGAAAATGCAATCCTCGCACGAAGAGCTGAAGTCCATTAATGAAGAAATGCAATCGAGCAACGAAGAGTTACAATCGACCAACGAAGAACTGACCACGTCTAAAGAAGAAATGCAGTCGATGAATGAAGAGTTGCAAACCGTCAACGCGGAACTACAATCTAAAGTCGATGATTTGTCGTGGGTCAATAACGACATGAAACATCTACTCGATAGTACCGAAATCGCCACGATATTTTTGGATAACCAGCTGAATGTGCGACGTTTTACCGTCCATATATCCCATATATTCAAATTAATCTCAAGTGATGTCGGTCGACCACTGTCTGACATTGCGACGAATCTAGACTATATTGAACTAGAGGATGATGTGAAGAAGGTGTTAAAGAGTCTGGTATTCATAGAAAAAGATATAACGGCGAGCGAAGAACGCTGGTTTAAAGTCCGCATCATGCCATACCGGACGCAGGAAAATGTAATTGATGGTGTGGTCATTACCTTTATTGACATTAGCAAAGCCAAAAATCTAGAGGCCGAATTACGTTTAGTAAGGCCGGCCATATAGCCATGGAGGGAAAAATGCCTAAACCAATATCAACAGAGCTTCGCAAGAAGGCCGAAGCGCAACTAAAATCAACAGAGCTTCGCAAGAAGGCCGAAGCGCAACTAAAATCAGAGGCAGGAGACTACAAAGTCATTCTTAGTGATGAGAATACGAAAAGGATGTTACACGAACTGGAGGTTCATCAGATTGAACTGGAGACACAGAACGAGGAACTCCAACAAGCACGAATAGCACAAAGAAGGGCTTCTCAGCGCTACACCGAGTTATTTGAATTTGCACCGATTGCCTACTTTTCTTTCGATCTGAATGGCATAATCAATCAGACCAATTTCCGAGGGGCGACCCTATTGGGTATGAAGCGAGCTGATTTGGTAGGAAAACAGTTTTCACACTTTGTAACAGCTCAATATAGAGATATATTTAAACGCTTTCTGGTAAAAGCCTCTGGCGGCGGTGGCATACATTCCTGCGAGATTTTAGTGCAAGTTAATAATAATCCATTTTGGCTAAATATCGAGGCGAATATCAACATCACAGGGGTAAATTGTTTTGCCGCGGTGATGGATATCACCGAGAGAAAAAAATCTGAAATTACACAAAATCTAGCTGCGGGGGTATTTACTCATGCTTCTGAAAGCATCATTATCACTGATGTTACCAGTACCATTATCGATGTTAACGAGGCATTCACTGGTTTAACGGGTTATAGTCATGAAGAGGCGATTGGCAACAGTCTACGGATGCTAGAATCTGGACGGCATCCACCTGAGTTCTACTATGATCTAGATCAAACGTTACTCAAAGAAGGCGCTTGGTCTGGCGAGATATGGAGCAGGCGTAAAAATGGCGACGTGTATGCTGAAATGAGATCTATGAGTGCCGTGTGT
>OJEX01000060.1_pt1 | contig 52123 bp, 50 predicted proteins | sample 1593971 | NCBI WGS metagenome assembly OJEX01 (sample SAMN05416775, study PRJEB24817) | seawater metagenome | isolation source: Sea water | place: Canada:Atlantic | collected 2013-11 | reverse complement strand
TTCGCCTTAGTCTCGTGGGCTCGGAGATGTGTATAAGAGACAGCTTGTAATGAGTAGTCCTTGTTGATGAGCAATAGTACTTGCTGTTGATATATTTAACTCAACCAATTTATCCATTGGTTTTAATGAGGTCTGAAATAACTGTGTAAATTGATTAAACATGCACTTCTCCTAGGGTTTTGCTGCTTAGCAGCATTGCTTGGCGAGAATTTAATCAATTTTTCAGTGTGGAGTCAACCATTATTTTGTTGCGGTGCAACAAAAGTTTATTTTTTATCCTCTGGGAGCTTGAATTTATTCCATATATTCATATTTTGTTCAACAACGCTACTAAACAAACCGAATGGAGAGTTTTTATTAATACCGCTACTTAATTTTAAAATATCATCTTGATGTTCAATAAAAGCGGAAAGGCTTTGCTCAAGAAATTGCTGTAAATAATCTTGATTATCATTGCCATAAAAACAGATTAATCGCTTCAACAAGGTATTCGTTAATAACGATTGTCGCTCACTGGTTTCTTCTTCACTTATAATTTGAATCAAAATACTACGCGTTTTATCTTCATCTGTTTTTGAATCAACTATTTTAAATTCTTGATTAGCAATAACTAATTCTCGAATATAATCCAAGTTTACATAATGACTTTTTGTTGTGTCATAAAGACGGCGATTAGGATATCTTTTAATTGTAATCAACGGCAACCTCTGGTGGTAATTAATATTTACTTGCGCTTGGGTACTAACAATTTAGAGGAAGTAGCCTTAATGTTCAGTATAACAGACATACTATCCATAAAAAAAGCGACCTTTTTAGTCGCCTTTTATTTTAACTATCCGGTTAACAAGATAATCACCAAAAAATAGGGTAATTAACGGCTACAAAGACTAAATACGTTTTCTAACATAACTGCCCGGGGCCGCTTCAATACTTGCATATTTTTTAGACCCCTGTTTACGTGCTGTTACTTGCTTACCTGACTGAGGAACAATCCACTCTTCCCAATCTGTCCACCAAGATCCTTCTTTTTTAGTGGAACCTTCGAACCAATGTTCCGCTGAGTCAGATAGTTCATCATTAATCCAATGAGGATATTTACCGTGATCTACGGAGTTAATCACACCGGCTAAATGGCCTGAACCAGCTAAAACAAAACGGGTTGGTCCAGAAAGCGCCTTAGCTCCTTTGTAAGATGCCTGCCACAAGACAATATGATCTGCAATTGTTGCTAAGAAATAACTGGGTGTATCAATTTTACTGAGTTCAATAGAAACACCTTCAATTTCAACAGCGCCATCTTTTATCAAATTGTTCTCTTGATAGGTATTTGTCATATAAAAATCAAAGGTTTCTGCTGGTAAGTTTGATGAATCACTGTTCCAGTATAAAATATCAAACGGCGCAGGGTCTTTACCTTTGAGGTAATTATTGACAAAATAAGACCAAAACAGACTATTTTCACGTAGCATGCTAAACGCTAAACCAAGCACTCGACCATCTAATATGCCTTTTTCATTAATGTCCTTTTTCAAGAAAGGTATCATTTTTTCAGAAAGGTAAACGCCTATTTCACCCGGCTCTTCAAAATCGAGTAATGTTGTTAAAAAGGTCAATGAGTTTATTCTCGTATCACCTTTTGCCAATAAGTATGATTGGGTTGTTGCTAACAACGTTCCACCAATACAATAACCAACAACATTTACTTTACTCGATTTAGTTAATTCTTCAATAACATCAAGTGATGCGATTGGACCTTCTTTCATATAGTCATTAAAGCCTTTATGAGATAGTGTCTTATCAGGATTTACCCATGAAATGACAAATACCGTATGACCCTGACCTACAGCCCATTTTATCAGCGATTTCTGTTCATCCATGTCCAAGACATAATATTTATTAATAAAAGGTGGAATAATCAGTAGAGGGACTTCATTGACCTTTTTAGTGGTGGCTTTATACTGTATCAGCTGAATTAAGTCATTTTGATAAATCACATCACCTGGGGTATAAGCTAAATCTTCCCCTAAAGTAAACGCATCAACGTCAGTTTGACTAATTTTAAGGGCATCAGCAGGACTTTGTTTTAAGTCTTGCATAAAGTTTTGTAACCCTTTGATAAGGTTCTCGCCCTTGGATTCTAATATATCTCGACAAACTTCTGGGTTAGTTAATGCATTATTGGTTGGAGAAACAGAACTAATATACTGTCGAGTATAGAACTTAACTTGCTCTTCAGCTTTTGGGTCATCGAAATGCAAACTATTCACTGTTTCTTGCATCATGTTCGAATTTAAAAGGTAAGATTGTTTTAAATAGTTAAAAACAGGATTTTCTGACCATTCACTGTCTTTAAACCTTCTATCATTTCGTTCTTCAGATACCACAGGGTCAACTGTAGAATCTGGATCAACTTTCTCACCGAGCAATGCTTTAGTCGCACTTTGCCATAGCTCAGCTTGTTGAGTCATAAAAGCCATTTGTTTACTAAATAACTCCGCAGTATCAACTTTAACCCCTTTAGATAAAAGTTCAGTTAACTTTTCTGAATCCATCATTGAATTTAAGCTATCGTTATCAGAACCACTTAATACCTGTTTGACCATGGTGTTAAATACATCTGAATATTGCTCTAAAAAATCACTGACTTCTTTCTGCTGGTTTGATTCCATAATATTTCCTTGTAAACTATATGGTTATAATTAATTTACTCTTAACGTAACCCAAAATTAAAATCTTTATTATTCTTAATTAAAAAATCCACAAGAAATAACAATAACAATAACATAAAATCTTATTTGATTATTATCTATTTTAACAGCCTTGCATCAGACTTGAACATTAACATATAGTACGTACCTATATGTAGTAAATACTCTGGATATATTTATATTTGACGCGGTGCAGCAAGGACTTATTGACCAATATGATTTTGGTAGGTATACTCGTGTCAAATCTAAATGCTGCGCCGCAATATACAGCCAGTAAAAAGAAATAGGAACCTTGATTAACGCTAAAAATGAAATAGGAACCTTAATTAACGCTAACGTAAACTAATCAGCCTGTCATATTGGTGTATTTGCCTCTTTAAAATATTCTATGCTCAATACAATGGATTAAACAAGTTGAAACTTTATCTGAAGGATAAAACACATGATGTATCAAAGTTACGATCTATATAGTCGCTCCGCCGAAATGATGAATGGCTTTATCGCGTTGAGTCAAACGTTAATGAACAATCCCTATAATCCTTATGCAAAGACCCTCTTGGGTAAAAGCATCAGTGCCGGACTTGACACAGCATTCCATCACACTAAAGTTTACGACAAACAACCTTTTGACATTACAAGTACCTTAATTAACGGAAAAACTGTTGCCGTTATTGAAGAAGTTATTGCAGTAAAACCTTTCTGTAATTTAATTCACTTCAGACAAGATACAGATGTTAAACAATCAAAATTATTTTTAATTGCACCACTTTCTGGTCATCATGCTACATTGTTGAAAGCTACAATAGAGCGTTTAGTTGCAGACCATGATGTTTACATTACTGATTGGCTAGATGCTAAAAATGTTCCATTATCTGAAGGGACCTTCGGTTTTGATGATTACGTAAGTTATCTTGTAGATTTTATGCAAGAAATAGGAGAAAACACTCACGTACTGGCTGTTTGTCAACCTACGGTTCAAGCTCTAATAGCAACCGCTGTAATGGCTAAAGCTAAAGATCCTTGCACACCTAAATCGCTTACGTTAATGGCAGGTCCTATTGATACAAGTATTAATCCCAACGACCTCAATAGATATGCCAGTGATAAAGATTTAAGCTGGTTTGAAAACAACGTAATTATGACAGTGCCTGATCGCTATCCTGGTGCAGGAAGAAAAGTATATCCGGGCTTCATTCAATTGACCTCTTTTATATCTATGAATATAGAAAGCCATATAAAGAAACATAATGATTATATTGGCCATGTTTATCATGGAAAAGAAGAAAAGAGAGCAAGTCATCGTAACTTTTATGATGAATACTTGGCCGTATTAGACCTTAATGCTGACTTCTATATAGAAACCATCGACCGTGTTTTTCTTAATCAAGATTTAGCCAATGGTAAGATGACTTACAAAGGCGAACTAGTGGATTTATCGGCAATAAAGAATACTCCGTTACATACCATTGAAGGAAAAAATGATGATATTTGTGCATTAGGGCAAACCGAAGCAGCACAATCTTTATGTTCTAATATTCCAAAGCAAGATAAGTTGCATGAAGTTTTTGATGGTGTGGGTCACTTTGGTACTTTTAGTGGCTCTGCTTTCCGTGGCAGAATAGCGCCTAGCATCACAAAATTCATTCAAAAATATAACTAAATATCTTGTGATATAAATAATTTAATCAAAAAGTAGACTTGATAAAACAAGCCTACTTTTTTTGTGCCTGATATAGCCAACTCAACTATCTTGCTACCCAACCTCCATCTAATACCATGGTTTGTCCTGTCATATTTTTAGCTACATCACTCGCTAAATAACTGACTGAACCACAAATTTCTTCTATATCAATAAACGCTTTTTTCGGCATTGGTGCTAACATAATATTATTGACCACTTCCTCTTCAGAAATCCCATGCTCTTTAGCGGTATCTGCAATTTGTTTCTCAACTAACGGTGTTTTTACATAGGCAGGACAAATGGTATTGATCGTAATATCTTGGTCACCCGTTTCTAGTGCAATAACTTTAGAGAAGCCTATAATGCCGTGCTTTGCCGCAACATAGGCACTTTTGTATGGTGACGCCACTAAACCATGTAATGAACCAATATTAATAATACGACCAAAATTATTAGCCCTCATTAAAGGTAAAACCGCTTTGGTCATCATTGCAGGGCCTACTAATAGTACATTGGTAATCAATTGCCATTTATCTGCTGGAAATTCTTCTAATTTAGACACATATTGAATGCCTGCATTATTTACTAATACATCGATTCGGTTATTAAATTCATCGGCATGAGCAATTACATTATCAATATCAGCTTGTACAGTGACATCCAGTTTGAACGCTAAGGCATCCCCTCCTGACTGGTTAATACCTTGAGCTACATCTTGAGCCACAGCTAAATTAATATCACTAATAAGGACTTTATAACCTTGATTAGCTAAGTCCTGTGCTATTCCTAAACCTATACCACTGACAGAACCTGTTACCAAAGCTGTTTTTTTCTGTGTCATATTTTCATTCCATTAATTAATTGATTGTTTATATTTTAACAGAATATAACGATAGCTTGCTAATGTTAACTAAACACGTCAATTTTATTTTTTTACTACACGTTTTTAACGTAAGCAAGCCATATATAATAGACCACAACAAAAACCCCTCGATATATAACAAAAAAGGATTACATATAACAAAAAGATACACTAGAAATACAAGGTCATTAATTGAGCAGCATCGAATACAAAAACAACTGAATTTATAATACATGCCAATTCAACAATTTAAGTCAAATAAAAACCGATATGACCTAAAAAAACAAAATTAAATTTCGCCCTCCCCCTACTAAAGTTTATTAGTTGAATGATTCAGCTTGATATATGATTATATTGAACAGTAAAACCTTTATAAATCTAAGGTTTTACTGTTCAATATAATCATCAAATACAACAAGGAATAGAATTATGGGACGTATTGCATTAGTAACAGGCGGAACACGTGGAATAGGCGAGTCTATTAGCGTTATGTTGAAAGAGAATGGTTATACTGTAATAGCGAACTATGCGGGTAATGATCAAGCAGCTCAAGAGTTTACAGAGCGAACAGGTATCCAAACATCAAAATTTGATGTCAGTGATTTCGACAGCGTAACTAAAAGTATTAATGATATAGAGTCGACAGTTGGACCTATCGAAATCCTTGTAAATAATGCCGGTATTACAAGAGACGGCACTATGCACAGAATGGACTTTGAAAAATGGAATAAAGTTATTCAAACTAATTTATCCTCTTGTTTCAATACCTGTCGCGCTGTTATTGAAGGCATGAGAGAACGCTCATTTGGGCGTATTGTTAATATAGGCTCTGTTAATGGTCAAGCTGGACAATATGGTCAAGTGAATTATGCAGCGGCTAAATCTGGTATCCATGGTTTTACCAAAGCACTAGCACAAGAAGGCGCAGCGAAAGGCATTACCGTAAATGCGATTGCACCAGGTTATGTTGCAACAGATATGGTTCGCGCTGTACCTGCAGATGTTTTAGCGAAAATTGTTAAAACAATACCGGTAGGACGTTTAGGCGAACCAGAAGATATTGCTCGTTCTGTATTGTTTTTAGTAGCTGATGAAGCAGGTTTTTGTACTGGTTCTACCTTATCTATTAATGGTGGTCAGCACATGTACTAAATATAAAAGTATCTCACGATAACTTTTATATTATTAACGTAGATGAGCGATCATCTACGTTTTTTATTTATTAGTAGGTAAATAGGGCTAGTTTTTCAGATTTATATTGGGGATCATGGATGCTTGAAAACAGCACCATAATGCTCAGAGACTGTCATATTCTCTACCATTAATTGTACTGTTCGTTTACCACGAAATTCATTAACATCTAATCGATAAGCTAAATGTACGTGCTTTGCTTGTGAATTTGGCCAAGCTTTAACATCAACATTGAAGGCGATGCCATCAAACACTTCCCCCTGTTTTTCTACTAGTATTTTAAGGTGTTTTTCACCAACAATACGCTGCTGCACTAAGGTAAATGTGTCATCAAATAAAGGCTCAGGGAAGTTTTGCCCCCAAGGTCCAGCCTCTCGTAATTGCTCTGCAAACGCCAGTGTTAAATTGCTAAGTGCCAATTCACCATCTGATAATATGATACTTTGTAAGTCTTCAGCTTTGAGCCACTTACCTGCCAAGTCATTAAACAAGGTTTGAAATTTTTCAAAGTTTTTCTGTTTAATTGACAAGCCAGCCGCCATGGCATGACCACCAAATTTGATAATAAGATCAGGATTTTGACTGCCAATATGTTCCAACAAGTCACGAATGTGTAAACCAGGAATTGAACGCGCTGAGCCTTTAATTTCTTGCTGCTCAATATTAACCGAGTCATCATCGCTACCTTTAGCAAAAACAATACAAGGACGATGGAATTTCTCTTTTAACCGTCCGGCAACAATACCAATAACACCTTGATGCCAGTCTTGTTGATATAAGGCGATTGCATTGGGTAAATTATCTACTGAAAAATCAAGCTGTTTAAATATGGTTTCAGCCTCAACCTGCATACCCTGCTCTATTTCGCGGCGCGCTTTATTTAAATCATCAAGGTCAGATGCCATCACACGAGCACTTGCTATATCAGGCGCTAATAAGCAATTAATACCATACGACATATCATCTAAACGCCCTGCAGCATTTATTCTTGGCCCTAAAGCAAAGCCGAAATCTGATGCGACTAAGCGTTGTTGATTTTTATTCGCTACTTCTATTAGTGCTTGAATGCCAGGACGAGTTTGACCCGCGCGAATACGTTTTAGGCCTTGGTCAACTAAAATACGATTATTCGCATCAAGTGACACCACATCGGCTACTGTGCCTAAGGCAACTAAATCAAGTAATTGCGCAATATTGGGTTCGTTAATGTTGTGATCAACAAAGTAGTTTTTGTCTCTCAGATAAGTTCTTAATGTTAACATCAGATAAAAAGCAACACCTACACCTGCAAGTGACTTGCTAGGAAATGAACAACCGACTTGGTTTGGATTAACAATGGCATCAGCCTTAGGTAATTCATGACCGGGTAAATGGTGATCCGTAACAATAACTTGTAAACCAAGCGCTTTAGCGCGATTAACGCCAGCAACACAGCTAATACCATTATCAACGGTTACTAACATTTGCGCGCCTTGCTTCGCAGCAACATCAACAATTTCAGGTGTTAAACCATAACCATATTCAAAACGATTTGGGACCAAAAAAGAATGATTAACACTACCCATTAAGGTTAAGGCAACCATCATCAGCGCGGTACTAGTCGCGCCATCCGCATCAAAGTCACCAACAATAATAATATTAGTGTTATTAATTAAGGCCGCATGTAATAGCTGGCAAGCATCATCCAAGCCTTTTAACGCGTCATCATGACTGTTTTTTTTTAAATTTAGCCCCTGTAAATTACTGACTTTAAGCTCAAGTTGCTGCGCAGATTCAACACCTCTGCTAGCATAAATTTGCCTGATACTCTCAGGAATAGTATGAGGTAAATGCTCTGTAGCCATTTTTTTACGGCGGATAATTTGTTTATTCATAGATAAGTATTTTTAAATGACTTAATTGGACACTACAGCGTCTTTAATAATTGCTCTAATTGAGCAGGCGGTTGATAACCTGGCACCATAGTACCCGTTGATAAAATAATAGCAGGGGTGCCGTTAACCCCCACTTGACGGCCAAAATCATACTGACCTTCAATGGGTTTATCACAGACACGATAACCAATGCCTTTACTGTTTTTAGCATCGGTCATGGCTATCTGGGGATCTTCGTTACACCATACCGAGCGTAAGTCTTTAAAGCCATCAGTATAATTACCAAGACGATCTTTAATACCTGAACGAGGATAAGCTAGATAACGAAAAGTGATGCCACGCACGTTATAATCATCCATTTGTTTATGCATTTTACGACAATAACCACACGTAATATCCGTAAAAACCGTCACGACATATTTCTCATCTTTCGCTTTATACACAATCATGTCATCTTTAAACTTTTCCACACCTTCAAGGCGCATTTTAGTTAAACTTTGTTCTGCTAGATCAGTTACCGCGTTGACTAAACTATAAGCCTTGCCTTGAATAAAGTAATTTCCATCATAGCTTGAGTAAAATAAGCCTTGATCTGTTATCAATAAAGCGATTCCTGGAACAGGCGTTTTTTCAACTTTAATAACCGTTAAGCCTAATTTAGCTTTAATTTTTGCTTTGAGGATATCAATGTTTAATTGGGTGAGATCTAATTCTGCTGATGTAACGATGGTATTGGGTACTGTTGAGTTCTTAGCAACAGCTGGCTCATTGATGGAGAAGAAAACACCCATTGCAGTAATGATAAAACTACTAACAATCAACACTTTTTTAAACATACTTTATTCCTAATTTTTTCCGTTAGCGACTATATACCCAAGCCATTTGAAGATACTCGTTTCAGGAAGCCTGAGCGACTCATAATCAAGAGGAGCGTGTATGTATCAAGATACTGACCGTTGTAATAACGATGAAATTACAATCGTTGCTTAAATTCTGCAACATTAAATTGAATTATACTAAATGATTTTGTTAAAATCTTAAGTAATTATGTACTTCCATTGTTTTTAGGCAAACTTTAATGAAAATTGGTTTATTCTACGGCTCTACCACTTGTTATACCGAAATCGCAGCTGAAAAAATTCAAGCAGTCATAGGAGGTAATCTAGTTGAACTGCACAATATAAAAGAGGTAGCGCTGGCTGGCTGCCTTGATTATGACTTTATTATTTTTGGTATCTCTACTTGGGATTATGGCCAAATACAAGAAGACTGGGAATCTGTTTGGCTAGATATTAATACATTAGACCTTAGCGACAAAACAGTTGCCTTGTATGGTATGGGTGATCAAATAGGTTACACCGATTGGTTTCAAGATGCACTGGGTATGTTACATGAACAGGTGATAGCACAAGGTGCACAACTGATTGGTTATTGGCCAAATAAGGGCTATGAATTTACTGCATCAAAAGCATTAACCGAAGATAATGATAATTTTGTTGGCTTATCACTTGATGAAGATAATCAATATGATCTCAGTGAAGATCGTATTGAACAGTGGTGTGAACAAATTTTAATTGAGTACAGTGAACGGTAAAATATTCAGTTGGGTGTTAATAGTTTCGAATTATTCATTTAGAGTTATAAGATAAAATAGTTACAGCGGTCTTTAAAACCACTATAATCGCCTCATCTGTAGAAAACTCCCAACTTAGTGAAATTCCCTTATGTTTGAGCAATTTGATCTCGACTCAGAATTATTAGCCAGTATTAACGAACTGGGCTATAAAAAACCAACATCTATTCAAGAACTGGTTATTCCCCAAGCCATGTTAGGGAAAGACATTCTTGCCTCTGCCCCAACAGGTACAGGTAAAACAGCCGCCTTTTTGTTGCCTATTGCTCAACACTTACTTGACTATCCTCGAACTCAACCGGGATTTCCCCGCGTATTAATATTAACACCAACGCGCGAGCTGGCGATTCAAATTGGCCAAGACAGCGAGCAAATAGCTAAGCTAACTAAAATTAAAACAGGTGTTATTACTGGCGGCGTAAATTACGGTAGCCATGATGATATTTTAAATAGCACTACCGATATATTAGTCGCCACACCAGGCCGTTTATTAGAATACATTGAAAATGAGCAATTTGACGCACGTGAAATTGAAATTTTAGTACTTGATGAAGCCGACCGCATGTTAGATATGGGCTTTAGTGAAGCTATTAATCGTATTGTAGGTGAAGCCCGTTGGCGTAAACAGACCATGCTATTTTCTGCCACATTAGAAGGCGCTGGAGTTATTCGTTTTGCTAAAGAGGTATTAACTGAGCCAGAGTTTTTAGAATCATCTCCGTCTAGAAAAGAAAAAGCCAAAATTCATCAGTGGTTACATCTTGCTGATAACTCAGAACATAAATTTAAGTTATTAGTCAATATATTGAAACAAGAAGGTGTAGAGCGCACAGTTGTTTTTGCTAATAAACGTGAAACGGTTCAATATTTATCAGGTAAATTATATAGTGAAGAATTACCGTGTGTTTGGCTTGAAGGAAAAATGCCACAAGACAAACGTAATAAATCAATTTCACGTTTTAAAAGTGGTGGAATAAAAATACTAGTCGCTACTGATGTTGCCGCTCGCGGTCTAGATATTGATGACATAACCCATGTCATCAATTTTGATTTACCACGTAAGGTTGATATTTATATTCACCGTATTGGTCGTACTGGCCGTGCTGGTTTAAAAGGTACTGCAATCTCATTAGCTGAAGCACATGACATGATGGTTGTTGGTAAAATAGAACGTTATCAAGACGAACGATTACAACGTCGTGTTATCGATGAATTACGACCAAAGCATAAAGAATCACGCGTAGCGAATAAAAAAGCCAAAGTAAAATTATCCACCGCACAAAAAAAAGCGAAAGTAAAAAAACAGTCAAAGAAAAAAGTAAAAAAATCAAAAGCTAAATAATAGTCGATTAAAATAACACTTATATACCCAAAACACCGCAAGATGTAATTTGCAGAATGACTTGGGTATAAAAGCCAACACTTTAAAATTGTTGGCTTTTTAATTAAATAACAATACCCCTAACGTACTCCTGCAGATTCTTTACGTCATACAACAGCTTACCTATGCACTTTACTCAGGAGTTTAAATAACATGATCTTCGTCTGCTCCCTTCGACTGCTTCGCGCTCAGGGCGAACGGTTTATGGTTTCACTTGAACACTCAACTCACCTAAACGGTACTAGTGAGAATTCCCCGTTCATCCTGAGCTCGTTTACCCTGAGCTTTTTTACCCTGAGCTTGTCGAAGGGTCGAAAGGTCAAGGGCCTAATAAGCTGAAATACTGCTGAAATGACATTCTTCTCAAGAAAAATTTTCCTGATTGCTCTACATAGGCTGTAAAATAATTAACATTATATCGATGTGTTATAACAATGGAATAATATACTAGCCAAATAAATCGCTTAATTTATCTTTTAGCTTATCCTTCACTTTATCTTGTAACTTTTTCTTTTGCTGCCTTACTACATCTGAATTTTTTAATTGCTCTAAAGCATTATCAGTATCAGCCAGTAACGCTTCAAAATTAACAAATTCAGCATTTTGCTGATTATTGAGTTGTAAACTTTCTGCTAATTTTTTATTTAATCCACTATTCACCTGTGTTTTAAATTCAATTAGCTTTTTCGCTATTTGCTTCTTAAGAGCCCCTTTCATCACTTTATCCAATGACGATGAGATACTCCATTTAGGTTCTTCAACTGCACCAACGACCTTTACATCTACAGTAAATTCGTCTGTCGCTTTAAAGGTATCGAGCAAAATATCAGCAAATTTACTGTCTGCTTTACCTTGATAGCTGGCCTTTGTTAATTCAAAGTGGTTCTTACTTTCGAGGTTGGTACTTTCAATACGGCTACTACCGATATTGTTATTGCCTCTATTGTTATCTTGATTAACAGTAAAGTTACCTGAGCCTGATAACCTGCCTTCAACAAGGGTTAGCGCTAGAGACTCAACGTCTGTTAACGGCAGGTTTTTCAATGCTAATTGTTTTATTAACCACTGCCCTTCTCCTGATAAATCACCACTTTTAGTTACTTCAAATTGGCTATCTATACTTACATCACCACCATCCGTTAAGTTAGTTGAACCAATATGCACTTTACTCGCTTTATTTCTATACCAATGCTGATGAGTTAGCTCTTTCGCGGTTATATTAAAATTGCCTTGTTCAAGCACTATAGACAATTTGGCCTGTTTAATTAAAAAGTCTGGTAAAGGCGAATACTCATCAAAATGAATAAAACGTCCTTGGTCACTTAATTGTGTTTGTGCCTCGTGATGGTCTGTATTATCACTATTAAGAAAAGGTGCTATAAGCAGATAAAGCTTTTTTGCTTTTTGATAATAACCACGAGCCTGTTCACCAAATAAAATATGGGCAAAATCTTCCGTGTTAACATTATCTAATTGGTATTTACTTTCTATAGCCTGCCAGTCTTGCTTAGGCGCATTTTTCAATGCGCTAAATTTTTTGACAAGACGTTGTTTAGAGTCTGAAAATTGTTTTTTCGCTTTTTTTACTATGGCTTTATCAGCATTAAATTCTTTTTTAACGTTCTCAAATTCCGTTTTTACTTTATTAAAATCAGCTAGATTTTTAACTTTCATTTTGCTGATATTTTTTATCTTGATTTTATAAGCCGCTAACGTTGCTTTACTTGGCAGTTTTTCTTTTAATGCGTTAAGTTTTAATTTTTCTGCATCGTAACTCGTTTGTAATTGCTCAGCAGCTTTTACCGTCAGTAAATTACTGTCATCAAGGATGGATTTAATATCAGGCAACTGTAAATCCATTGCGGGTAATAGGGATTCGTCTATTAGATGTTTTGATTCATCACTTTGCTTTTGACGATACACTTCACCAACACGGCTACGTTTAGTCATCAATTCAAGTTGTTCAACATCCAATTGTTCAATAATGGTTTTGCCTAAAAAATATTGCCAAAAATCGATACCGGCTTTACTTTGTTTAACACTAAACAGATTATGACTCGGCTGCTCAGCATCAGTTGCTTCTAAATTATTAATGGTTAACACCAATGGTGAATATTGTAGATCTACAGAGGCAACATTCACTTCAGCGCCAATCATAGTACCACCCACTTGCTCTATCGTTGATTTAACAATAGTTTCAGCAAACAGATAGAGTAAAACAACCACTAAAAACATTACCGCAAAGAAACTAATTAACCCACTAAAACGAACGTAATTTTTCATGCTGTTTGCTGAACCAATATTATTAGTACTCATAACACACCGCCTAATGAGCTACCTTGCCCTGAAAAGTCCAAATACAAACGATAAAACTTAGAAGCTTTAAGGGCTTTGACTACCCTAAATTTTTCAAAAAATGTCATGATATGTTGTCGATAATTTTTGATAAGGGTTTTGGAAATAAAATACAAAGGAATAGCGAAAAGGAAGCCCACAACGATCGCCCCCAAGGTATAAGTATTATGCCAGTGAGCGAGTTTAAACAGTGTTAATTGATAAAATATTGTAAACAAACCATTTAAGCTACTCGACGTAAGTAAATACTCACCTACACCAACAATCATAGGTGATAGTAAATAACTTAAGCCAGAAAAGAAGCCAACCGATAAAATAAAGCTACTCAAATGAACTCGGATAAACATCACAAAAAATAAAATAACGACATTATGTAATGTCAGTAATGGTGATAACCCAACGATAAAGCCTAGCACTATAGCTAAAGCAATTTGTCTAATAGAGCTTTCTGAATTAAGTGCTGAAAAAAGCTTGGCTAGTAATGTTAACATTTCAATTCCCTATGATTAATTTTCCGTGTTTATGGCGCCGTTCTCACTATACCCTTCAAGAAAAGGCAGCGATAAAGGCTATCTTTCATGACTAGATATTAATGACTTGTCACTCGCCCCCGTTATCATTCATTACTATTTATTTTACGAGTAAAAACCAATTCATTACCTTGGCTTAGATCACAGCTAAATTGATAACCCGCCAAATCAAAATCTTTGACTTGTTCAACATTACTTATCTGATTCTGAATAATATATCGAGCCATTAAACCACGTGCTTTTTTAGCAAAAAAACTGATTATCTTATATTGACCATTTTTCCAATCTTTAAATTGTGGGGTAATAATCGTCGCGTTTAAAGACTTTTTATTAACCGCTTTAAAATATTCATTTGAGGCTAAGTTAATCAGCACATCATCTCCTTGCTCAGCTAATGCTTGGTTCAACTCATTAGTAATAATGTCTCCCCAAAATTGATATAAATTAGCACCGCGAACATTATCGAGTTTTGTGCCCATTTCAAGACGATAAGCTTGCATTAAATCAAGTGGTTTTAGTAAACCATATAGACCCGATAAAATACGGAAATGTTGTTGAGAAAAATTAAAATCATCTTCACTAAAAGAGTTAGCATCTAACCCTGAATAGACATCACCATTAAAAGCCAACACTGCTTGACGGGCATTTTCAGGGGTAAAAGGTAATGACCATTCACCAAATCGTGCTGCATTTAGCCCTGCTAACTTATCGCTTAACGTCATTAATGAGGCAATTTGATCTGATGAAAGTTCAAGGCAGCGCTCAATCAGTATTTCACTATGAGCAAGTAAACTTGCTTGTGTGTTTTTTGTGGTTGCTAGAGGGGATTCAAAATCTAATTTTTTCGCAGGAGAAACGACAAGTAGCATAATATTTATCTATTCTTTATATGGGTTACATTTTATCACATCACTATATCATAGGATAAATACAATCATACCAATGAAATTAATTAATGGTTCAACTTCATTGCAACATAAGTACTACATCGATGTAGTACTTATGTTGCTTGAACAATAGCTGGCTATTGGAATTGAAAGCAACGGTGTTATTGGATCGTGAGACCATTTTAAAAGATCACTTAGTTAGCCTAACTGATATCATAGCGCATTATATTGTTAAACTTATCAGCACTGCGCTGCAAAAAATGATTATTTAAAAAAAATAGTAAATCTTAGTTAAAATGTCGTTTAAATACGTACTTTTAACTTTTTATGTAGTAGTATTTTATTAACTGAATTTATTCATTTTTATTTTTATTTTTCCAAAATTCTAGGTACTGCCATGAAAAACTTACTTTCTCAACTGGAACAATTAAAGCAAATGACCACTGTTGTTGCCGATACCGGCGACATTGAAGCAATTGCTAAATTTCAACCACAGGATGCCACAACTAACCCTTCTTTATTATTAAAAGCAGCTGCATTGCCGTTGTATCAAACGCTATTAATTGATGCTGTAACATGGGCAAAAGCGCAATCAACAGATACTGATCAGCAAATTATTGATGCGGCAGATAAGCTATCTGTGTTAATTGGACTAGAGATTTTAAACACGGTTCCTGGCCGTATTTCTACTGAAGTTGATGCACGTCTTTCATTTGACACGGAAGAATCAATAACTAAAGCACACAAATTAATCGCTATGTACAATGAAGCTGGCATTAGTAATGATCGTATTTTGATCAAACTAGCATCTACGTGGGAAGGTATTAAAGCCGCTGAAGTATTAGAAAAAGAAGGCATTAATTGTAACTTAACGTTATTGTTTAGTTTTGCTCAGGCAAGGGCCTGCGCTGAAGCGGGTACTTACCTTATTTCTCCTTTTGTTGGTCGTATTCTTGACTGGTTCAAAAAAGATACGGGTCGTAATCATTACCCTAGTGATGAAGATCCAGGCGTTGTCTCAGTAAAAAGCATTTACAACTATTACAAGAGCAACGGTTTTAACACGGTTGTAATGGGAGCTAGCTTTAGAAATATTGGTGAAATATTAGCATTAGCCGGCTGTGATAGACTAACTATTAGCCCACAATTAATGGATGAATTAGCAAAAAGTACTGACACTATTGAACAAAAACTTAAGGCTGGTAACGTTCAACCAAGCCAAGAAACCCCGTTGACAGAAGCGATGTTTCGTTGGCAAATGAATGATGATGCCATGGCGACAGAAAAACTCGCCGAAGGGATTAGAAACTTTGCTATTGACCAAGTTAAACTTGAAAAGCAATTATCTGAAATGCTGTAACAGCTAATTTCACTTAGTTCTTATGTTCTTCAGAAGTTCATGAGAAGCGTCATCTTCGAGGTGTTATGTCGAAGCAACATCTTATGCTTACTATTCATAGGCGCGTAAAATTAAATATCCAAGCTAATTTTTAGCTTGGATATTTCTCAACTAGCACTCAACTACAATAATTTTACGGCATAAACGCAAATACTCTTTTCTCTCGTTTAATACTATTAAAATAGATGATATTTAGAAAGAGGCGGTTGATTTGTGTTTTTCAAAAAACATATGAGACTCGTTAGAATATAACTTCGAAGATGTTTAAGTACCGAGATTTGATGTTTAATGAAAAATAAAGTATCCCTCTCAAAATTCAGTCTTGACAAAATTCAAACAAGCGTTTAACTTTCTAACCATCAGTATATATACAGTAGTGTCTAAATGCCCAAAACCCTTATCAATTTTGTCCATGCGAATGGCTTTCCGGCAGGAAGCTATCAAGCCTTATTTAATTATTTACCAAAAGAATATCAAGTAATTTCCCATGAAAAATATGGCCATAATACACAATACCCCGTAGAAAATAATTGGCAGCCTTTGGTTGATGAGCTCATAAATTTTGTTAAGCAACAACTACTCATCAATAATCAACAGCAAGTTATTAATGTTGGTCACTCTTTTGGTGGCGTTATAGCTTTTATTGCTGCTTGCCAACAGCCACAGTTATTTAAAGGTTTGATCATGTTAGATCCGCCTGTGCTAACGGGTAGCACTGCAATCGCAGTCAGGCTACTTAAAAAAACACGGTTAATCGATAAGTTTAGCCCCGCAGGTAAAGCCAAAGTTAGGCGCACACATTGGCCGCTAGGCACTGATATAGCTAAATTATTTGCCCATAGACAATTATTTAAAAATTTTGATAAACGATGTTTAGATGATTATATTAGTCATGGTGTTATTGAACGAAACAATCAATTAGAGTTAGTTTTTTCTGCACAAGTAGAAGCGGATATTTTTAGAAATTTAGCGGCAAACCTTTCTAGTTATAAAAATCAACTTAACGTACCTGCAAGTTTAATATATGCAGATAAAACGGATGTTTTTCCTCATGTTTATTTTAAAAAATTTGTTAAGTTAAATAAAAACATTAATCTTAAAGTAACCCAAGGTGGTCATATGTTTCCCCTTGAACGTCCCGAATACACAGCAAAACTTATCGCTGACACAATAGCGCAATTTGACAGTGTTTTGGTCTAGTCGTCATTTTACCAATTAAGTTCAGTGAAAACATTTTGCCATTGTTGATCAAACTCAGCTGTAATCGTGATTTTTTGCTTGGTTACAGGATGAATAAAGCATAAAGATTTGGCAATAAGCATCAAACGTTTAAAACCAAAATGCTCAATAAAAAATGGATTTTGTTTATTATCGCCATAATTAATATCGCCGAGAATAGGAAAACGTAAGTGCGCTAAATGCCGACGAATTTGATGGCGTCGCCCCGTAATTGGTAATAATTTAACTAAAGAATAGCGCACACTATCAAATTTACCCAAAGCGATAGGTAAACTTGCCTGTTTAATGACTTGATAATAGGTTTGTGCTGATTGCGGCGCTTTATCACGACTGACATTTTTATCGCCGAGTTTGTCTAACTTTTCTTTAAGAGAATAATCTATCAATTCAGCCTGCTCAGTAATGGGCAAGTGTCCTCGTACTAAAGCATAATATGTTTTGGTTAGCTCTATTTCACTATGTACTTCACTCACACCACCGCTAGCCGATTTAGTAGCAAAAGCTTCATTGAGCTTTTGGGCGACTTCCTTAGTTAAAGCAAACAATAATACGCCAGAGGTTGGTCGGTCTAATCGGTGCACTGGATAGATATATTTTCCAATTTGATCGCGTACCAGTTGCAAAGCAAAATATATTTCATCTTTATCCATAAAGCTTCGGTGAACAAACAAGCCTGCAGGTTTATCGATGGCAACTAAATATTCATCTTGATAAAGAATAGTGAGTACGGGTTTTTCGGTTATCACTTTTTCACTTGCTATCGTGTTGATAAAATCAGTCATTACACGTTTCTGCCCGAAAGTAAGCTATCAAGTTGACCAATAATATCAATAAGTCTATTCGCTTTATTACCGAGGACTTTAAAAGACTCTTCTGCCATAGGTAATAGTAAAATTTCACTTGGCAAAGGCTGGTTTTTTTCAATAATTAGATTCATACTTTCAATAAAAACAAACTGCAACCATTGTTCAAAAGTTAAAGTGTCATAATGAAAAGGCAATGTACTTGCCATTTCACATGGATTAGGTCGACGCTTTTGCCACAAAGTTACCGTCTTTAATTCTTGGCTTAATTGAATTAGTAATATTAATGTTTGCTGTGCTTTAGATAGTCTCATGTCATCTGAGTTAGGTTTATTTTGCTAGATGGCACTATTATCCTTATAATGGTAACTCAACACAATCCCCTATTTATTTTCCTACAAGGCTTCAACAGTTTAACGCACCTATGGATACTATCGATACTATCTCACAACTTTTACACACGTCAAATTCTCAGTTTCGTATTTATGATATAGGCCGAAAAATAGAGAAAATATCAAAAGAACACTTTGAAAAAATTGAATTAAACCAAATACCCTACCCTACACCATCACAAGGTCATGCCTGTATTGCCATTGTTTTTTGGCAGAATAAATCTCCTCAACCTTTTTTATGGTTATTAAAATTACCACTTGATGAGCAGGGTTTACTCAATCAAGGAGCAAGAAATCACTTTATTGCAATTATTGTTGAAGCGCTAGGTGAAGACTTAACCCAAAGTGTCGATAAAGAACAAGAAGAATTATTAAAAAATAATCCTTATTTATATACACCTGCACAATACAAATTAGCCGCGCTAAATAGCAAAATAAAGTTTGAATTAAAACAAGCACCAAGCGAATATTTATCACCCTTTGTCAGTTATATTACTGGAAATAATGGTTGGGATAATTGGCAAGCAGTTGGTGTACAAGGCATTACCGACTTTGCAGTACGCATAAGGGAAGAAACATCAAAAGAAAAAAATAGCCAACTTTTAGTTAACGCACTGCCACACCTTCCTAATGATGTACTATTACCACTGTGTGGTGCACTAGAGAATGAAATTTTGTCTGTCGACTTAATAGATGCATTATTAGATTTATTCAAAGAAAAACTTAGAGCTACTCCGCAAACCGATATTAACGTTCCGTTACAACAACATTTACTGCGTAGTTTAGCGAGTAATTCTCAACATGTGCATGTAAAAAAGTTAGTGTTTGAATTATTGCAGCAACAACATGTCTCAAGTGAACTATTGATCACCCTTTCAAGTCGTTGCTGGCTAGCACTTGCCAATAGAGAACAATTAATGGCATTTTTTGAGCACTTAGTTTCAGCAGATGATCAGCCGCTATTTAATAGTATTTTTAAAGACCTTGTATCAATACCAACCATTCGCCCCATTGTTTTTCAGTGTATGCGCGCCCCTGAGCGAAGTGATTCATTATCAAAAGCAATAGGACAATTATTTAATTAAGGTCAAAATCACCCATGGAAAATATTTATTATTTATTATTTGTTTGTTTGATTTTTTGGTATTTTATTTACTTGAGAAAAGTATCTGAAGCCGCACGCGTACACGCTAAAAAATACTGTGAACAAAGTCAGTTACAATTTATCGCTATCGCTAGACAGTCAAGCCGATTAACCTTAAACAAAAAACACGGTTTAGTGTGGCTGAGCTTATTCGATGTTGAGTTTAGTGGTGACGGCGAGTCTAGCAACAATGCTATTTTAAGTTTGTATGGTTTAAAATTAGGTAGTGTTGATGTTCCCCCCTATCGCGTACATTAACTATATAGTTACATATAAGAACTTGAATCAGACAACATGAAGATAATATGTGGTGAATAACGGCTTATTATCTGAATTTTTACTTTTAATCTATTTTCCTAGGGAGGCACAGTGCAGTTATTAAAGTCACTTTTTTGTTTGCAAGGGGTTGATAATAGAACCCGTTTTTTTGCTATTTGTAGTGCCGTTTATGTGCTTTTTATCATGATAACATCTGCTTTCACTGGTAAAGCGTTTATTTCTATTACAATATTAGCACTCTTTACTCCAATACTTACTTTTACTAGCTTACGCAGACTAAAAGATGCGAAACTCAATAAAAAATGGCTGTTTTTACCTAATCTACTCTTTGTCCTAACCGCCTTAATAATTATATTTTCAGAGCGAAACAGCAGTTATTACTTACTTATTATTTCTGCCCTCTGCTTAGCGGTATTATTAACTTACCCAAGTGTTAGCAACAACAAAACAGAGCCTCTACATTATGTGCTTGGCTATTTTGGTCCTGTTGATATGACCGAATATCAGCAAGTCACACACCAAGGAAAACAAGCAAAATACCGTATTGAGCCAACCTTAGTGGGCGATAAGTCAATAAACCTTAATAGCAATGAACAAGCGGTGTTGCGAACACACAAAACAACATCCCCGTATGATAAGAATGAGCACAAAATAGGTCTAGGGGAAATAATTCGTTTAAAGCTAGTAAATAATAGAACGTTACAACTTGCCATAGGAATAATATTATTCAGTGTTTTTATATCTTGGTTTATGGAATATTTATCGAACAATGAGCAATCACAAACAATAACAGAGTCGGGTAAGTTAATTGAGATCACTCAAAACATTATTGAGCGAAAACACCCATTGGCTATGCCTGATAATTTTTCACTCTTTTTATCTCCACACCAAGGCATTATCATTAACTGGCAAGCGGATGAAGTAAGCACTCCTTTATTATGGTCGCAATACAAAGCCCAAGGAGAAGAGAGTTGCCAACAGATTAGCTTTAATAAAGGTAATCCTATTCGAACTTTAACGGTACAAATAGAAAAAAACACAACTGTGGGTAGTGGCATTTACAATAATTACTTTGCTAGCTTCTCACCGCTTGATAGTAAAGCCCTAATTCAAGCACTAGCATTTCGTGGTAGCTTTTCTTTATGTGGGTATGATTTTTCACTAAAAGGCAGCCAGGCGGCTTTAGGGAAGCATAAACAGTATGCTGACTGGGTAGAATATTAGCACCTTAGTAGCGTAGATCTTATTTTCGCGAGTATACCTCTTGGTTTGGCTTAAGTAGAGACAGCATTAACTTAGGACAAAAAAAAGCTGTGAATAATAATCACAGCTTTTAAATGAAATGGATGGGTTTAAATGTCTATCCTAAATTCATCTCTTGTACTTTTTCATGGGCAATTTCTGGGGCTGTACTTATTGGCTTATCATGTAAATTTGCTTTTAATTGGCCCTTACGGTGTTTCAGTGCCGCATCAAGTTTTTTAGCTGCGCTAGCAATAGCTGGAAACATAACACTATCAGAACCTTTAGCTGATATTCGTCCACCTTCATAATTGGTAGTCAGTTCAACTTGATGCTCGTGATGTTCTTTTGAAATAATAACGTCTAAGGCGATTAACGTTGGAAAGTGATTAGCTATTTTAGAAAATTTTTCCTCAATATGTTCTCTAATTGAGTCCGAAACTTCTACGTGGTGACCAGAAAGATTTATTTTCATAGGTATTCCTTTTAACAATTATTTTAAGCAATTACGATGAGCTAAAAATGAGAGTATTTCGATCAAATACTCACGGCCCTAATAAATAGCTGAGGGTAGAAAAATAAAAAACAAGCTTTTAGGGCTTTTTTTTACATCAGACTTTAAAATAGCTTAAAACAAAGGAAAAAACTATTGATATACGTCAATAAATACTGAAAGAAGAAGAAAGTAACTAAAAAATCAGCTGCATGATAACTAAAGCAAATATTCCCGCAAGTACATCATCAAACATAATACCTAAACCCCCGGTCATGTTTTTATCAATAAAAGAAATAGGCCAAGGCTTTAAAATGTCAAATATTCTAAAAAGTATAAAACCCACTAGAATCGATTGCCAACTAACAGGCACCATAAACATCGTAATAAAAAAGCCAACAAATTCGTCCCATACAATAGCAGGATGATCGTGAACACCCACATCATCTGCAGTTTTACCGCAAATATAAATACCCGCAAAACCCATAACGATCACAGCAATGGCATAAGGCAATGGCGTTGGCATTAACATTGTTAATAATAAGAAAACAGGAATAGCCGCTAACGTACCAAATGTACCCGGCGCTTTAGGTGCTAGACCGCTACCAAACCCTAAGGCTAAAAATTGCACAGGTTGTGTTAAATCAAAAGCAGGTTTAGTCTCGGTATATTTCATAAGTTAGGGTAAAAACACTTAGGTTATTTTTTAGAAAAATGTTCAAAACTGGCACTCTTAATTGGCACCGGTTTATTATTTAACGTGGTTGAAATGATTTTTGATGCATTTATTTGACCTATACATGTCACAGGCGTACCCACATGAGATAACGCTGTTTCCATACCCACCTTGTTATCATCAGACACCGTAAATAATAACTCGTAATCATCTCCACCACTAAGGGCAAGATTAACTGCATCATCAAATAATAAGGTTTCATGCATAATGTCGGATAATGGAATCGCATTAAGAACAACATTAGCACCCACATTAGATGCTTGGCAGATATGTCCTAAATCAGCAAGTAAGCCATCTGAAAGATCAATCGCGGAAGTCGCATATTCGCGTAATGTTTGACCGGCTAAAACACGAGGCTTAGGGTAATCTAACTTAGCTTGTATTTTTTCAACCCAATCACGATTAACACTAACTTGCTTATTATAATGTTGCAACGCCAAGGCAGCGTCACCTAAGTCACCCGTAACATAAAGCCAATCACCCGCTTTCGCACCTGAACGAGATAAATATTTTCCTTTAGGTGTTAACCCTTGCGCTGTGATGGTAATACTTAATGGGCCTTGTGTGGTGTCACCACCAATAAGCTGTACATTATAATATTCACATAATTCAAACACGCCTGAACTGAATTCAGCAAGCCAACTTTCATTTACTTCGGGTAAAGTAATAGCAAGAGACAACCAGCTAGGTTTAGCTCCCATGGCTGCTATATCTGACAGGTTAACAGCTACTGCTTTGTGACCAATAGCCCTAGGTGAAGTTTCTAAAGGAAAATGAACTCCAGCCACTAACGTGTCTGTTGTCACTACAATATCTTGGTTTTCTGTACTAGCAACAACAGCACAATCATCACCTATACCGAGTAAAACATCTTTTCTTTTAACTGCTTGCTGGGTAAAAAAGTGCTTTATCAGCTCAAATTCTTTCATATACTGCCAATATGCTGATATTAATCTTGAGGACGAATTAATTTAACGGCTTTATCTAACACACCATTAACAAACTTATGGCTATCATCAGCTGCAAATAACTTGGCTAATTCGATTGCCTCGTTGATGACCACTCGATAAGGCACATCTTGGCAATCTCTCAATTCAAAAACAGCCACACGTAAAATAGCTTTTTCAACATGATCAATATCATCAAGCGGACGATCAACATACGGAGAAATAGCAAGGTCTAACTCTTTTACATTACTCGTAACACCACGAAGTAATTGCTGAAAGTATTCTATATCAAATCGACGTTTACTATTATCTGCTATAAAGTTAACTTCAATATCGTTAACTGAATTTTGACTCATTTGCCATGAAAATACCGCTTGAAATGCGAGTTCACGTGCTTTTCTTCTAGGTGAAGGTTTCACAATAAATATCCTACAGTTGAGCTAAAACGTTAACCATTTCTAAAGCACCAAGAGCCGCTTCAGCGCCTTTATTACCCGCTTTAGTTCCCGCACGTTCAATAGCTTGTTCTATCGAATCGGTGGTAATCACACCAAAAGAAACCGGAATTTCTGATTCCAAACACACCTGTGCTAAACCTTTATTACACTCACCTGCAACGAAATCAAAATGAGGAGTGCCGCCTCTAATAACAGCGCCAATAGCAATAATGGCGTCATACTGACCTTTTGCTGCAACTTTTTTTGCAGCTAATGGCAGCTCATAAGCGCCCGGAACACGCACAATAGTAATGTCATCATCAGCAACACTACCGTGACGCTTAAGTGCATCAACAGCACCGTCTAATAAACTATCAACAATAAAGTGATTAAAACGTGACACAACAATAGCAAATTTCTTGCCTTTTGCCTCAAATGAACCTTCAATGATATTCATCTAAATACTTCCAAAATAGTGATGTCAAAGAGTAAATTTGACATGAGTAAAAATTTGACGCAATTCTAGCAAATTGCGCTTAACTTCGGTACATCTTTATCAACTTTACTTGAATATAGTCAACTACATTAATCAATATCATCAAATTCTTCTAAGAAAGCATCTATTTCAGCCTCTTCCTCTTCATCAATAATGATAGGTGGATTACCATCATATAAACGATGGTTCATATTCTGAAAATAAGCATTTTTAATAAACTCATAAGAATCTGTAGATTCATGAACTAACTGTTCTTGATCACGAATCGACGCTCGTTTTTCTAAACCAAGTATACTTAAACGAACCACATTGGGCCAAAAATCAATAATAGCTAAGGGCCAATATAAACCATCAACATAATCGCCCACTTCTTCTCTAACTGAGCTAGGTCCTAATGCCGGTATAACAAGATAGGGTCCATCACCAACACCATAACTACCCAACACTTCACCAAACTCCTCCTGGTCACCAGACCAGCCAAAGTCACTCGCAGGATCATAAAAACCCAACAAACCTACCGTTGAATTTAAAAAAAATCGACCCGTACTTTTTCCTGCATCAGTAAACTTTAACTGAAAAAAGTTATTAATAGCACTTGACGGCTCATTTAAATTAAGTGCCATATTGTATAAGCCAGTCCGTAAAAATGGTGGTGTGTAAGTGGTATATAATTCAGATGCGGGTTTAGCAACATATTTATCGACATAATCCCAAGTAAAAGTCCAGAAAGGCCTATTAATCATTTCTAGTGGATCTTTAGAATCATTAATATCTTCATCCGTAGGGATTGCAGAACAAGAAGATACTAACATAACAGACAATAATACAAGTGTTCGGAAACATTGAAATAAAGATAAATTCACAGAGCCTAATTCCTTGCTATGACGTTCTTAAAAAATAAAGTTCTTAAAAAATTTAGCCTAACATAAATTCAATCAGATAAGTTGTCAATGGAAAACTAAAAGGGCGTTATCTTTGAATAAAAAGAGACGAATATTTCAACCTCTGCTTATAGATAATTGACACTTAATCACCATCTCATTAATAGCCTCCCCTTTTTACCACTTTTATTATGCGAGTATAACGTTTAGTAAAAGTACTACTACAACCACCATTGATAATGGTTTATTCGATAACGTTCAAAGAATAAAACTTAACTTTATCGATTTAAAACAATATAATACTCATATCCTAATCAAGCATTCATACTTGTTTAGTTTCTATGCCCTTGTAGCTCAGCAGGATAGAGCAAGCGCCTCCTAAGCGCTAGGTCGGAAGTTCGAATCTTCTCAAGGGTGCCATCTCCCCCTTCACAGCCCTTGTAACTCACTGATAAATAAATACAAACCTTCACAGGCTATTTAGCCTGGTGTTAGAATAGTAGGTGTTTTATGCGAGTTCATAGTTATCCAAGATACACATATAAAAAAGGCAATATTTATTACTTTGGTAGATTAGTGCCATCAGATTTAGCCCATCACTATACAAAGAAGCGACTTGTTTGCTCTCTCAAAACGTCCTCATACTCTGAGGCAAAGCGTGAGTTGCCTTTATTCTGGTGGGAAATTCTGCTTTTGGTGTAAAACTCGCATTATTCTAATCGTATCACCATCGACCCAATAAGAAACACTCATTGATATTTCTCGAATGATTAACACTCTTCCACGAAAAATGTCTCTTTTTACACCCATGAGTGGGTGTTCTAGTAAGTTTTCAACTTTAGCTTCAATAGTTTGATCAGTTTTTTCTGCTGCACTTGGATTAAAATCAAAAAGAAATTCAAATATTTTTTCACGATCATTTAATGATTCTTCTTCCCAAAAGATCATGATTTGTCTCTATTACGGATTTTCTGTTTTCTTGCTTCCATTAATGTTTTTGCTTCATCATGCACAATAAAATTAGCTTTTCCGTTATCAAACTTGTCAAATGCTGCATTTATTTGTTCCGATAACCATGCATCATGGCTTATAGTTTTTCTCTGTTCTTCTGCTAAACCTTCTGCAAGTTCTCGGCATGCGTCGCTAAGAGTACGGCCTTGGCTTTCGGCCATTTGTTGCGCCAAACGTTTCGTTTCTTCATCAACTCTAAATTGAATGCGAGTGTCCATAATAAGTTACCTTAAATTAGTGTTGTACTCACAAATGTTAGCACTGCAATTAATCCTAGGCAACTAACAAGTTGCTTAAACGGACAAAAAACAGTTGGCTTCCCTCACTTCGTTCGTTATTGTAGCCAAACTATTTTTAGCCGCTTAGCAAAGCGTTAGCCGTATAAGTTGTAACTCCAATAGGGTGTGATACTATAGTGATACTTTATCCTGCAATAAATAGGAAGCATTATGAAAGTCGAATTGGTTACAACACTTAAGCGACAAGCTACGAAAATATTGGCAGATCTTCATTCGTCCAAAGAACCAGTTTTAATTACGGAGCATGGACAACCTTCAGCATACCTGGTTGATGTTGATGATTATGAATTCATGCAACAAAGAATGGCAATACTTGAAGCTGTAGCTCGAGGAGAACAGGCCATTAGAAATGGCAATGTTTATTCCAATGTGGAAGCTAAAGAGAAAATGAATAAATGGCTGAAGTAATATGGACAGCTCCAGCTCTTAATGATTTAAACGAGATTGCAGAATACATCGCGTTAAGTCATTTATTGGCTGCTAAAAATATTGTACAACAAGTTTTTGATAAAGTAAGTCGACTTGAGGTTCATCCTGAGTCGGGAAAAAAACCAGTCGAATTACAAAATTTAAATTATAAAGAAGTTATTGTTAATCCTTGTAGGATTTTCTATAAAGTGGATAAAAATAAGGTTTATATTTTACATGTAATGCGACAAGAACGAGATCTTAGAAAGTTTCTTTTAAATGGTTAATAAACGGCTAACAAGTTACTCAATAGGACAAATAACAGTTGGCCATTTGCTCGTGCCTCGCCATTTTAGGCCAACAATTTCCCGCTTATTGCGGGCGTTAGCCTGAATTGAGGATTCTATGAAATTATTTACCTTTTTGCTTGTGACTTTGATTTCATTTTCTAGTGTATGTGATGAAATCAAAGAAGAGATTGACGTAAACCTTAAATTATTAAATTGTCTCGATGACAAAATCCCAAATAGCAGCATCGAAGATCCAGAAGATAGGGATGCAAAGTCATTATTTCTGCTTCCTAGTATCATTGAAAATACAATGGAAAATGATTCAAGTCATGCATCAAAAAAACTGTTTGCACTCACTATGAAATATTGTGAGAATGAAATACTATCTTTTAAAGAGTATTTTGAGAAATAAGACAGAGCACTATATTTAGGCAAAAAAAACGCGCTTACTTGTTGCCAAGAAGCGCGTAAAAAACATGAAACACAAAGGGAATAACATAACTATTAAGTAAGAGTCTGATTTATTAAATAGGTTCAATTAAATTATGTTTTTTAATGATAATATTCCGCGCCACCTTTTATTTACCCACCAAAACAAACAAAGATCCCATAAAAATAAACTTAAAATAACGAAATGGCTATCTGCAACCCAAAAACCGATACATTTAATGATTTGTGAAGTTAGCAAACCCTATTTAACAACAAGACAAATAAAATAATAATTATCCTTATAGCTCATGCTAATCGACTCTAATGGTGAATACGCCATCGTTAAATATGACCTTCATAGCTAATTGTTTAATAAATTAAATTCAGATAAAAACCCATGTATTAGATAATGATGAACAATAGACAAGTACTGTAGTTCATGTTTAAAGAGCGAGGATTGAACCATGGGAGAATTTTAAAAGGGTAACTCATTTTAGGCTAAAGGTCGCCCAAAGACATTTGAGAGTAAATTAACTATCACAAGAGAACATCTACTTTCTATTACTCAATAGTTATCTTTATTATCATAACGGTCAACCCTGCAAAGAAAAAAGTCGCCTTCTCTATTTAGAGTCGGCGACTTGAAATTCCAGTTATAAATAATAGTGAAATTATTAGTTTGATTCTACTGTTTTTACTTCCATGTCATCAGCTATTGATGTGCTACTCAATATCGCGGAAAAGGTCATTATTACTACTGCAACAACAACCGTCGTCAGCTTTAATCCTCTAGAGGATGACTTACGCATTGTATTTACCTAATTATTTTTATTTTTATTCCGTTGCATTTTATGGTTTATTATCCCTTTTATTAATTTTTTACCCATTAAGCATAACAATGAAGCTATAGTCGATGGATACGCAACCTGTATAAAAAATAAACCATTTAGATTGTTAATTCAAGTAAATAGTTTATTTATCGTGCATTTCATCAAAAATATGCTATGGATACGCCTGTTGCTGTTCATTTAATTAATGCTAAAACACCTATTCCCAAATTAACAACGTGTTTAAAATATTATTTTTATCAACGATTTAATGATCATAATTAGTAAAAAAATAATGCGGTAGTGTTAATTTTTTACAACTTACCGCCAACAATATAGAAGCGTCGATCTCTTATTTTCATCATAACATTCACCTTATCGCATTATCCTCACCGCTACATATCAAAAAATATAAAAAATAATGCGAATTAATTTGCGCTATACCCTGTGGTAGTAGAAAATACGCGCAATTAAATATTATAAACCATTACCACTACAAAACAGATCTGGAGCTAATATGTCGTCGCGTCAAGAACTAGCGAATGCAATTCGTGTTTTAAGCATGGATGCAGTACAAAAAGCAAAATCAGGACACCCTGGTGCCCCCATGGGAATGGCGGATATCGCTGAAGTTTTATGGCGTGATTTTTTAAAGCATAATCCAAGTGATCCAAACTGGGCTGATCGTGACCGTTTTATACTCTCTAATGGCCATGGTTCAATGCTAATTTACTCTCTATTGCATTTAACAGGTTATGACTTATCTATAGACGACTTAAAAAACTTTCGTCAATTACATTCTAAAACGCCAGGTCATCCAGAATATGGATATACACCGGGTGTTGAGACAACAACAGGTCCACTTGGCGCGGGTATTTCAAACGCGGTAGGTATGGCAATTGCTGAAAGAACTTTAGCCGCACAATTTAACCGCGAAAACCATGATATTGTTGATCACTTTACCTATTGTTTCTTAGGTGATGGTTGTTTAATGGAAGGTATCTCTCATGAATCCTGTTCATTAGCTGGTACATTAGGTTTAGGCAAACTCATCACTTTCTGGGATGACAATGGCATCTCTATTGATGGTCATGTTGAAGGCTGGTTTACTGATAACACCCCACAACGTTTTGAAGCATATGGGTGGCATGTAATTAGTGTTGATGGTCATGACTCTGCCGCTATTGCTGCTGCTATTGTGGAAGCAAAATCAGTAACCGATAAGCCAAGCATGATTTGCTGTAAAACGGTGATTGGTTTTGGCTCTCCTAATAAATCTGGCACACATCATTGTCATGGTGCACCACTAGGTGATGATGAAATTGCGGCTACACGTGACTTTTTAAACTGGCCTCATGCACCATTTGAAGTACCTGAAGATGTTTATGCCCAATGGGACCAAAAAGAAAAAGGTGCTGCTGGCCAAGTAAGCTGGAATGAAAAATTCAGTGCTTATCAAGCCGCTTATCCTGAGCTTTCAGCTGAGTTTGAACGCCGTGTTGTTAACGGTGAATTACCACAAGACTTTGAAGATAAAGCCAATGCTTTTATCCAAGAATGTCATGAAACTAGCGCAAACATCGCCTCGCGTAAAGCCTCACAAAATACCATTGAAGCCTTCGGTAAAGTATTACCTGAAATGCTAGGTGGCTCTGCCGATTTAGCGGGTTCAAACTTAACGCTTTGGTCTGGTTCAAAAGGTATCGAAACGGACGCTGCTGGTAACTACATTTTCTACGGTGTGCGTGAATTTGGCATGAGCGGTATTATGAATGGTATTTCGCTTCATGGTGGTTTCATTAACTACGGCGCAACGTTCATGATGTTTATGGAATATGCCCGCAATGCCGTGCGTATGTCAGCATTGATGGGTATTCAAAATATTTTTGTTTATACTCATGACTCTATTGGTCAAGGTGAAGATGGCCCTACTCATCAACCTATTGAGCAATTAACAAACTTAAGAACAACACCAAATCTAACAACATGGCGCCCTTGTGACGCAACAGAATCAGCCGTTGCTTGGAAAGCTGCAGTGCAAAGTCAAAAAGCCCCTTCCGCATTGATTTTCTCTCGTCAAGGTCTTCCTGCAATGAAGCGTAACCAAACACAAGTGAGTGATATTGCTAAAGGTGGTTACATTTTACAAGATTGCGATGGCACACCAGATGTTATTTTAATTGCAACTGGCTCTGAAGTTGGTTTGGCGGTTGATTCAGCTAAAGCACTTACTGAACAGGGTAAAAATATACGTGTAGTGTCAATGCCATCTACTAATGTATTTGATACTCAAAGCAGTGAATACAAAGCCTCTGTATTACCAGCAAATGTCATCAAACGTGTTGCTATTGAAGCTGCACACGTTGATTTTTGGGCTAAGTACGTTGGCTTAAATGGTGCTGTTGTTGGTATGACTACCTTTGGTGAATCTGCGCCGGGTAACGTATTACTTGAGCACTTTGGCTTTACTGTGGACAATGTCGTTAACACGGTTAACCAGTTGTAAGTTTACAATGATAAGCGGCAAGAAGGTAAACGACTTGCCGCTTATCACCTACACGAAATAAAACTATGATAAACATTGCCATTAACGGCTTTGGCCGTATTGGTCGTAGCATTGTTAGAGCCCTTTATGAAAGCGGCCAAACAGAAAAATTCAATATAGTTGCTATTAACGATTTAGCGCCAGCAACTGGTATTGTACATCTATTAAAATATGATACCACCCATGGTCGCTTTGCTTTTAAAGTCGAACAAAAAGGTGAACACTTATCTATATTCACGGATCACTCTGCACAGCATCAAAATGATATTGCTTTATATCATTTCGACCAGTTAGAACAATTACCGTGGAAAGAACACAACGTTGATATAGTCCTTGATTGTACTGGAAATTTTGGCAGCAAAGCCGATGGTTTAGCACATATAAAACAGGGTGCTAAAAAAGTATTGTTTTCACACCCTTGCACACACGATATTGATGCCACTATTATTTATGGTATTAATCATCAACAGCTCAACAGTGATGACTGTGTGGTTTCTAATGGCTCATGTACTACTAATTGTATTGTGCCCGTAATTAAGGTATTAGATGATGCTTTTGGCATTGAAAGTGGCACTATAACCACCATTCATTCGTCAATGCATGATCAGCAAGTTATTGATGCTTACCACCCAGATTTACGCCGTGCACGTGCCGCAAGTCATTCCATCATTCCAGTGGATACTAAATTAGCATTAGGCATAGAAAGAATCCTCCCCAAATTTAAAGGTCGATTTGAAGCCATAGCGGTACGTGTTCCTACCCTCAATGTTACTGCGATGGATTTAAGTGTTACGGTTGAAAAAAATGTCACCATTGATGAAATAAACCAAGTAATCAAGCGTGCTCAAGCAACATCGCTAGATGATAAGGGTTTACAGGACATATTAGCTTACACTGAAGAGCCCCTCGTTTCTGTGGATTTTAATCATGATCCACACTCTTGTATTGTTGATGGTAATCAAACACGTGTCAGCCATAAACGGTTAATAAAAATGCTAGTATGGTGTGATAACGAGTGGGGGTTTGCTAACAGAATGTTAGATACCGCTGCGCAGATGTCGCAATAAAACACAAAAGCAACTTACTTTAATTTTCCATTATAATCGTAAACAAGGCACTTTCACTCACCATAAAAATCCCCCTTAAGTTTGACTTGATAATCTGCATTTATTGTAAATAAAAATGGCACAATTTTAATGAACGCTACGTTTGTTAAAACCTTTCAACTTCGTACCGAAAATATGTCTTAACTATTTTACCTCACCTACTAGCTTACAGTGAATAGTTTACCTTTAAGGCTGTTAATTTTCGCTGAGCGGTATATAACTAAATAGGGGGGACTATTAGTTTGATTGGTATCAATAGTTTGATTGTTAAAATTAGTTTAGATTGCTCAGTAGGAAGCATTTTTTTATACTATGCGCCCTATATTTCTTGGTTCATTAAAATTGATCCTTCGTTAAAGATGCTGAATTTATGTTTAAACCTGAATTACTTTCTCCTGCTGGTAGCCTTAAAAATATGCGTTACGCATTTGCTTATGGCGCAGATGCTGTTTATGCCGGACAACCTCGTTATTCACTTCGAGTTAGAAATAACGAATTTTCTTTAGAGAATATAAAAATAGGCATAGATGAGGCTCACGCTTTAGGGAAAAAATTCTACTTAGTTAACAATATTGCTCCTCATAACGGTAAATTAAAGACCTTTTTAAAAGACATTACTCCTATTATAGCGATGAAACCTGATGCATTGATCATGTCAGATCCTGGTTTGATCATGATGGTTCGTGAAAATTTCCCTGAAATGGCTATTCACTTATCTGTACAAGCAAATGCAGTTAACTGGGCTACGGTTAAATTTTGGCAACAACAAGGGGTTGAACGTGTCATTTTGTCTAGAGAATTATCACTTGATGAAATTGAAGACATACGTTTTCATTGTCCAGAAATGGAGCTTGAAGTATTTGTTCATGGCGCCTTATGTATGGCCTATTCTGGACGGTGCTTATTATCAGGTTATATTAATAAACGCGATCCAAACCAAGGCACATGTACCAATTCATGCCGTTGGAAATATGATACCCACGAAGCGAAAGAAACAGAAACCGGTGATATTATTACAGTGTCCCCCACCAATAAATCACCTGAGATTTATTTACCTGAAGAAAAGCCAAAGCCTATTGATGATGTGATTTTATTACAAGAGCAAGGCCGTCCTGGTGAGTATATGCCAGCGTTTGAAGATGAACATGGTACTTACATTATGAACTCAAAAGATTTACGCGCCGTTGAGCACGTTGACCGCCTAATTAAAATGGGTGTGCATTCACTAAAAATTGAAGGAAGAACTAAATCTTTTTACTATTGTGCTAGAACGGCACAGGTTTATCGACAAGCCATGAATGATGCCATTGAAAACAAAGCATTTAACCCTCTTTTAAACACAGATTTAGAACATTTAGCACATCGCGGTTATACCGAGGGTTTTTTAAAGCGTCATCGCCCTTCTGATACACAAAACTATGATTATGGTTATTCTAAAAGCGACTCTCAACAATTTGTTGGTGAAGTATTAGGTCGAAATGAAGAGTCAGGATTGGTTGAAATTGATGTCAAAAACAAATTCCTTGTAGGCGATACATTAGAATTAATGACGCCAAATGGCAATATTAGCTTTACCTTAGAAAATATGATCCATTGTAAAACAGGCGAAAACATCACTGATGCCAAAGGATCAGGTCATAAAGTTGCCATTGAACTGGATACCAATTTAGATTTAGCGTTTGGTATTATTATGCGTTATTTAACCGAGGGCGGCACCACTCGTCATCCCTTTACGCAAAACCAAGTAGATAAATAGGGTTACGTTCTTATGGCTTTGTTTATTGAAGACAGCTGCATCAACTGCGATATGTGCGATCCTGAATGCCCCAACGAGGCAATCACGTTAGGTGAGCACATCTACGAAATAAATGCCGATAAATGCACTGAATGTATTGGCCATTATGACAAACCCACCTGTGTAAGCGTTTGTCCTATTGATTGTGTAAAACCTGATCCCAACCATATAGAAGATAAAGATAGCTTACTCGCTAAATTTTTAGAAATGCACGGCTAACGGTGACATACGACAAGAAATTTTTGTTCACTGGGAGTATTGCTTAATTCTTTCCACATTTGTTTACACAACCCTAACTATCACCTCCACTCTAGTTACTTGTTTCTTATATATAATATCAATAACCACCTATATTTCAGGTCTGTTTACTATGTAAAGAATATATTCCAAATTTTTTTAAGTATATTCATTGTAATTTTGACTCTAGATAACAAAAGAGACTAAATTTAGCCCAATCAGTACTACTTAAGCTACGTTCAATAACAATAATCACGCTTAGTTTTAACCAATGCTCATCTGTAAGTATTGTTCGGTGCATGGTGTTCTCGACTTTCTGTTTTGGCGAAATAATCATACAAGATAGTCTTTTTAGATAAAATATACTCACAACAGATCCTAAATATTAGAAAATAAATCTAGTGTTTACGAAGGAATAATAAAAAATGCAAAATATCACCTGTTCAGACGCCATTATCCAAATCCTGATTAAAAATGGTGTGGATACTATTTTCGGTATTCCCGGCGCACAAACCTATACTTTTTTCGACGCGTTACACAAACATCAGGATAAAATAAAAACCTATGTCAGTCGCCATGAGCAAGGCTCTGCTTATGCCGCCTATGGCTATGCAAAATCCACAGGTAAAGTCGCCGCTTACTGTGTAGTGCCTGGTCCTGGCGTACTAAATACAACAGCAGCACTTTGTACAGCCCATAATGCTCCCGTACTCTGCATTACCGGACAAGTACCCAGTGAATTTTTAGGGGTTGGTCATGGCATGCTACACGAGCTTCCTGATCAACTTAACACCCTGCGTACGCTGACTAAGTGGGCAGCCCGTATAAATCATACCGCTGAAGCCCCCGCTATAGTAGAAGAGGCTTTTAAAAACCTAACTAGCGGTCGTATACAACCCGTCGCTCTAGAAGTGCCAATGGATGTTCTCGGTAACAAAGCTATGGTGGATATGAATTTTCCTCGTATCCCAGGCGCTATTATCGAACCCCGTGCAGATCATATCAGCCAAGCAGCTGATATGATCCGTAAAGCCAAAAATCCTATGATTTATGTAGGCAGCGGAGCTGTAGAAGCCAAGGATGAGATCGCGCAACTAGCCAAACTAATTCAGGCGCCAGTTGCCGCTTTTCGTGGTGGGCGAGGCATTGTTGGGGATGATACTCCTTATGGCTTTAACTGCGCACAAGGTTACAAATACTACCCTAATGTAGACTTAATGATAGGTATTGGCACCCGACTAGAGCTTCCCGCTTTCAGGTGGCAAGAAGGTAACGCCAACCACAATATGATTCGAATCGACATTGACCCAATACAGTCTGTACGCTTGCGTGGTGACGTAGGCATTGTTTCTGATTCCAAGCTTGCAGTGAGCGCGTTACTCGAAGCGCTTTTAACTAACTATGAAACGCCCATTTCAAAGGAACAAGAATTCACCGATCTCAAAGCCGAGGTGTGGGCACACATCAACCAAAAAATTCAACCGCAAATGACTTATCTGGGAATAATGCGAGACGTTTTACCACGTGATGCCTTTGTCGTTGAAGAAATATCCCAAGTAGGTTTCGCTTCGTATTATGGTTTCCCCGTCTATGAACCGCGTAAATTAGTCACTTGTGGCTATCAAGGTAATCTGGGACATGGCTTTCAAACCGGTATAGGTGTCAAAATAGCCAACCCTGATACTCCAGTTGTTTCAATAGCAGGTGATGGTGGATTCATGTTTGGCGTACAGGAACTAGCCACAGCAGTACAATATAAAATAGGTCTTATCACCCTCATATTTAACAATAACGCCTATGGCAACGTCAGGCGCGATCAGATCAACTTCTTTGAAGGACGAACCTTCGGCTCAGAGCTAAAAAACCCAGATTTCGTCAAACTAGCAGAAAGCTTTGGCGCCAAAGCCTATCGTGCAAACTCTCCGGCGGAGCTCAAAACCTATTTAGAACAAGCCTTAATTGATGCTGAAGAAGGTCCTGTCGTTATTGAGATACCTTGTGAGCAAGGCAGTGAAGCATCACCTTTTGAATTTCTATTACCAACAAACTACGGGCGATGACCGATAAACATAGTAATACCTAAATACAAGGTTAACGATGAGTGCTGAGCCGGTAACAAATTTTTGTTACCACAACAACATCGATTAAATAATTAGCACTTAGTTAACTGCCAATACGCAAATGTAATAATAAAATAATTTAGAGATAAAAATTATTTTATATGCTGCTTAAATATTGGTCAGTGTTCACCTTTGCGGTGACTCACTAACATCATCGTACTGTGTTTTTGCTCAGATAAGTGTTCTAATAAGTTAAGTACTCTATGTCGATTTAATTCATCTAAACCCTGCGTGGGTTCATCTAAAATTAATAAATAAGGAGCCTTAACCAACGCTCTAGCGATTAGCCAAGTAGCTTCCTTGGACAAATAAAATTAATGCCAAGCCATAAGGTATCAAGTAGTTGGCTACACCACAAATGCCATGTCAAAAAAACACTAGTTGTAAATTAAGTCCTGTAAAGCACTTTAATAACATGCCAACCAAATTTAGTTTTAACGAGATGAGGCTCTAATATCTCACCTTTAAATGCTATTTTATCAAACTGAGGTACCATTTGGCCTCGTTTAAACTCGCCTAAATCACCGCCCTTTTTACCCGACTGACATGACGAATGTTTTTTAGCTAACGTTTGAAACTTAGCTCCTTTACCTAACTGCTTAATTATATCTTCTGCAATTTCTTTATGCTTAACCAATATGTGTAGTGCGTGCGCTGTAGCTGCCATGTAAAAACCTTTTTAACATTATCTCTCGGACATAAAAAAGCCCCGACTCTTTCGAATCAGGGCTTTCATATTTTGGTACCGCAAGACGGACTTGAACCGTCACTTCTTTCGAAACCGGATTTTGAATCCGGCGTGTCTACCAATTCCACCACTGCGGCTTAAACTTTTTCTATTAAAAGTTTCACGTGATTATCACATCAACTTTTAACTTAAATTTATTTTCTATAACTTCATGCAAAGTTTACGCTAATTTACATGCTCACTATCTTTCGAAATGAGTTATAGCTAAAACGAAGTGGAGGCATTATACGAGAAAAACCTTAGTTGACAAGTGTTTTTATCGTATGCTTGATTATGTGTTGTTTATTTAGACAAAGAAATTCGTTAACTATTCTAACTCACATAATAGATTTCGCTAAATTATATGATCTAAGAATTTAAATATAAAAGAAACTGTCACACATACTTTTATGAACCTATTATTTGATTGATATTTTCAAAAAACTAATATTATTTACTTTGTTCTGCGCTTACTTTTGTTAGACTAGCGAAAAAAATTCACTGTATGTTTACTATTACTATATTAAGAGATAAGAGAACTTTATGAACGATAACCAACTAGAGCATTTTCCACGAGCAGGCTTTCGTCGCCGTTTTGGCTCATGGGTTTATGATGTTCTCATTGCTTTTGCCGTTTATATGGTGGCAGGAGCGGTATCATTTTTATTAATATACCTAGGTTATTATATTGGCTTGTATGGCATGCAAGGCTATGAACATTTTTCAGATACTATTTCACATACCTATTGGTTAAAGTGGCCAAATGAATTTTGGAAGCTTGCTTGGGTCAGTTTTTTCTTTGTTTTCTTCTGGGCAAAAAGTGGTCAAACGTTAGGGATGAAGGCGTGGCGATTACGGCTACAAAACCAAGATGGTTCGCGTATCAGTAAAAAAACAGGGTTAAAACGTTTAATTCCAACCTTGTTTGGCTTAGGTAATTTAACCGTTATTTTTGATCGAAAAAACAAACTCAGCTTACAAGACAGGTTCACCAATACCGAAGTTGTAGTACTAACACTAGACGCAAATAAAGGTAGACTGTAAACGTTACGCGTCGATAGTTTAGAAAACATAATGTCTGCTTGCCTATGATTAGTTAACTATGTCGCTTTTTTACGGATAAAATACCACGCAACACTCACAAACAATAAACTAGGTGTAATAGCACCGATAAGAGGATGGAATTGATACACCAAACTTAAAGAACCAAGCACTTCGTTACACACAAAGAATAAAATCCCTGTCACTACGCCCATCATAATTCTCGCGCCCATTGACACTGAACGTAATGGGCCAAAAATAAAAGACAGCGCTACTAACAACATTACAGCTACCGTAATAGGTTGCATTATTTTACGCCAGAAGGCGAGCTGATAGCGACTAGGATCTTGATCATTCGCTTCAAGATAATCTAAATAGTCAATTAAGCCACTCACCGATAGTGATTCAGGTGTAACCGTAACAACGCCTAGTTTTTTTGGTGTTAATGAAGACTCCCAGCTCTGTTTTTCTACATAGGTAGTCGTGATTTTTTGTTCACTCAACTGAGTATTAACTATCGAAAACAATAACCAAGCATTATCTTGATATATAGCACGTTCCGCACTAAGCCAACTTTCTAATTTTAATTGCTCATTAAAACGATAAATTTGAATCTTTTTCAGCTGGCCTTTTTCTAATACTTCGCCAATATTAACAAAGTAATCACCATCTTTGGCCCAAACTCCATTTTTAGACGATATTAAACTCCCTCCTGATATAGCCTGAGCACGAATTTCCCTGGCCGTTTTTTCACCTTTTGGCGCAAGCCATTCACCTACGGCCATACTCACAAATATTAACAAAATAGCCGTTTTCATCACGGATTTAATAATATCTAATCGAGATAAACCCGCCGATTGCATCACGACTAACTCACTATTACTTGCCAGCATGCCAATTCCAATGAGCCCACCAATAAGGGCCGACATAGGGAAAAAAACTTCAATATCTCTTGGTACAGAATAAAGTACATAAAGTGCGGCATGAGATAAATCATAATTACCTCGTCCAACAGCACGCATTTGCTCAACAAATTTAATAATGCCACTAACACTTATAAAAACAGCTAGTGTTACAAAAGTAGTTGATGCGATAATACGCCCAATATAAGCATCTAAAATTCGCATTATGCTTGCCCTCTACTTTGGTTTTGTTTACCTTGTTTGCTGGCATCATTTCGTTTAAAGCGTGGTAATATAGCTTTGAACTTTTTACCGCTACGCCGTTCTTTCATGAGTAACAGTATCCCTAAAAACAAGGCGCTGATATGTATAGGCCAAAGCCCTATACTCACAGGTAAAGCTTGTCGTTCTATGCCTGAACGCATTGCTGTTAACAATAAAAAATAGCCTAAAAATAACATTAGTGCGGGTAGCATTTTAGCAAATTTACCTTGTCTAGGGTTTACTACGCTTAACGGCACAGCAATAAATATTAAGATAATACAGGCCAAAGGAAAGGAAATGCGCCACTGCATGGTAGCACCATATTCAGCCACTAATTCATCTTCGGTTGGAGAGAATAAGTCTTGGGTTGGTAACGCACTGAGTTTCCGATGCTTTTGTTCTACTTCTTGATCTTGAATTTGAATATAATACTTATCAAAACTAAGTAATTGAAATTCACCATTGATAGCACTGCTGTGATAACGAGTGCCATCAGATAACACTAATCGTTGAGAGCCTGACTCTTCTTCAATAACTTGGCCTTGCTTGGCATAAACTAAACTAGAATTAATAACACTTTCTTCGCTACGTTTATCATCCGGTAATTGAGCAACAAAAACCTTATTAAAGCTATTGTCATCACGGTTTTTATCATGAATAAAGATGACGGCTTTTTTATTGCCTGTTTTTTGAAAGCGCCCAGCAACCAATGAACTTAGGCCTGAATCAGCGGCTAATTTATCTTTAACTTGATATTGATATTCCGATGCCATTGGCGCTAAATATAAGGTGAAAGCACCGGTGAAAATAGCGGTAATCAACGCCAATACTAACGTTACGCGTACAACATACCATTCACTTACTCCACAGGCATGTAATACGGTCATTTCATTGTCGGCATATATTCGCCCGTAAGCTAACAGAACCCCTAAAAACAAGCTTAATGGCAACATCATGCCCGCTAAATCTGGAATTTTTAGCGCAATAAAAATCATCACCATTTGCCCAGGAATACTTCCTTCAGAAGCATCCTCAAGTACTCGAACAAACTTCTGACTGATAAAGATAGTCATTAACACAAAAAATACTGCAAGCTGTGTTTTAGCTACTTCTTTTAATAAATAACGAAAGATGATCACAAAAAGATCCTATAAAAACTGTGTTTTTTCTGACATTACAGCAAATATTCAGTAGACTTGCCGTTTTAGTATGTAAGCTATATAGTCAGTAAATAAACTATTTTGATTAAAGCAGCTATAATTATAGCCCTTAGCGATATCAATTGAATAGGAAAGAGTGCTATTTTTTATTGATTTTAGCAAGTTATAGTAAATGAATAGCTAAGAAAAAACTAAATTATTATGCAAAAGGAGAACTCATGGAGTTCAGTATAAAAAGCGGTAGCCCAGAAAAACAGCGTAGTGCCTGTATTGTTGTTGGTGTGTTTGAACCACGTCGTCTTAGTGCAACAGCCGAACAGCTTGATGAAATTAGTGAAGGCTATATCAGTAACCTTTTGCGTAAAGGTGATTTAGAAGGTAAATCAGGGCAGATGTTGTTATTACATCATGTACCTAACATTCTTAGTGAGCGTGTTTTATTAGTTGGTTGCGGCAAAGAGCGTGAATTAGATGAACGCCAATATCGTCAAATCATCAATAAAACCATTACTACACTCAATGAAACTGGCTCAATGGAAGCTGTGTGCTTTTTATCTGAATTGCATGTTAAAGGCCGTGATACTTATTGGAAAGTGCGTCAAGCAGTAGAAGCAACTCAAGATGGTTTGTATAGTTTTAATAGCTTAAAAACTCATAAAGAAGAACCACGTAGACCGTTGCGTAAAATTGTTTTCAATGTACCAACGCGACGTGAACTTCCTATTGGTGAACGAGCAATTAATCATGCATTGGCCATTTCAAAAGGTATTACTACCTGTAAAAATGTTGCCAACATGCCACCAAATATTTGTAATCCTGCTTACCTAGCGGAACAAGCCAAAATTCTTGACAATGACTATGAAAACGTCACAACCACTATTGTGGGTGAGCAAGAAATGGAAGCATTAGGCATGGGCTCTTATTTAGCGGTTGGTCGTGGCTCTGTTAACGAATCATTAATGAGTATTATTACTTATAATGGTATCGACGATGACTCTAAACCACTTGTTTTAGTGGGTAAAGGTCTTACGTTTGACAGTGGTGGTATTTCATTGAAACCAGGCGCTGGCATGGATGAGATGAAATACGACATGGGTGGTGCTGCTGGCGTTTTAGGTGCTATGCATGCATTGGCTGAATTAAATTTACCCATTAAAGTTATTGGTATTTTAGCGGGCTGTGAAAATATGCCAAGCAGCAATGCTTATCGACCTGGTGACATTTTAACAACCATGTCAGGACAAACAGTCGAAGTGTTAAACACTGATGCTGAGGGTCGCTTAGTACTCTGTGACGCATTAACCTATGTTGAGCGTTTTGATCCAGAAGCCGTTATTGACGTTGCTACGTTAACAGGCGCTTGTATAGTTGCTTTGGGTAAACATGCTACCGGTTTATTAAGCTCACATAACCCACTGGCTCATGAGTTATTAAATGCTTCAGAACAAAGTGGTGATAGAGCATGGCGTTTACCGTTGTGGGATGATTATCAAGAACAACTTGAAAGCCCATTTGCTGATATGGCAAACATAGGTGGAAAAGGTGCAGGCACTATAACTGCGGCTTGTTTCTTGGCACGTTTCACTAAAAAATATAATTGGGCGCATTTAGATATTGCCGGTACAGCATGGCGTAGCGGTGGTAAAGATAAAGGCTCAACAGGTCGCCCCGTTAGTATGTTAACGCAGTTTTTGCTTAATAAAGCAGGACAAGAGCAAGGCGAATAGCTCAAGTTTAGAATTTCAAGCTTTAAGCTTTATTCTTTAAGAAAATGAGAAGAGATAAATAGCAATGCAAACACAGGTAATGTTTTATTTACTTCCTGATAAAGATAAAGCCGATGCTAGCGATATTAACGCTAGCTCTACTCTTTATCATGCCTGTTTGCAAGCAAGCTATTTTTACCGCCAAAATCAGCGGGTATTTATTTATACCCAAGATCAAAAGAGTGCGGAACAAATAGATGAAATGTTATGGGCATTTGACAGTGATAGTTTTGTACCCCATAACTTATCCGGTGAAGGCCCTAAACAAGGGGCTGCGGTAGAAATCAGTCACAAAGCGCCACGTGGTCGTCGTCCAGTGTTGATAAATTTAACTAGCACAGTGCCTGATTTTGCCAATAACTTTCAATTTATGGTCGATTTTGTATCCAGTGACGAATCATTAAAACAACTAGCCCGAGAACGATTTAAAGCTTGTCGTCAGCGTGGTTTTCAAGTGAATAACCAAGCATTATCTACAACACAATAATGTAGGTCGTACTCTTTACTGGGTACATATTTAGTGCAACATAAAGAATAGTGCGACATTAAGTTTTTGTCAGCGTATTTTTATTCAAAAAACAATCTACAATTTACCACTTTTATTTCGAGAGCATGATGGAAAAAACATTCAACCCAACCGACATTGAACAATCTTTATATACTAGCTGGGAAGAGCAAGGTTACTTTAGCCCTACAGGTGAAGGCGACAGTTATAGTATTGCCATTCCACCACCCAATGTCACCGGCTCTTTGCACATGGGACATGCTTTTCAACAAACCATCATGGATACCTTGATCCGCTACCAACGCATGCAAGGTAAAAACACCTTATGGCAAACAGGTTGCGATCATGCGGGTATTGCTACGCAGATGGTCGTTGAGCGTAAGATTGCTGCTGAAGAAGATAAAACCCGCCACGATTATGGACGTGAAGGGTTTATTGAGAAAATTTGGCAGTGGAAAGAAGAATCTGGTGGCACTATCGGCAAACAAATGCGCCGCTTAGGTAACTCTATTGACTGGAGCCGTGAACGCTTCACCATGGATGAAGGCATGTCTGAAGCCGTACAAGAAGTTTTTGTGCGCTTGTTTGAAGATGACTTAATTTATCGTGGTAAACGCTTAGTTAATTGGGATCCTAAATTCCATACCGCTATTTCTGATTTAGAAGTTGAAAATAAAGATAAAAAAGGCCACATGTGGCACTTACGTTATCCATTAGCTGATGGTGCAAAAACTGCTGAAGGTCTTGATTATTTGGTCGTTGCCACCACTCGCCCTGAAACCATGTTAGGTGATACCGGTGTTGCGGTTAATCCTGAAGATCCTCGTTATAAAGATTTAATTGGCAAGCAAATATTATTACCTCTGGTTAATCGTTTAATTCCTATTGTTGGCGATGATCATGCCGATATGGAAAAAGGCACAGGTTGTGTGAAAATAACCCCTGGCCATGACTTTAACGATAATGAAGTAGGTAAGCGTCATCAATTACCACAAATCAATATTTTTGATAAAGACGCGGCAATTTTAGCTAGTGCTGAAGTTTACGACACTAAAGGTGAAGTTTGTGATGCCTACAGTGCAGAATTACCCAGCGAATTCGTTGGGTTGGACAGATTTGTTGCACGTAAAGCAATTGTTGCTAAGTTTGATGAATTAGGTTTATTGGTTGAAGTTAAAGATCATGATTTAGTTGCCCCCTATGGTGATAGATCTGGCGTAATTATCGAGCCATTGTTAACTGATCAATGGTATGTTCGTGTTGAGAAATTAGCAGGTCCCGCCATCGAAGCGGTTAAAGACGGCCAAATTGAATTTGTGCCCAAGCAATACGAAAACATGTACTTTGCTTGGATGAACAATATTCAAGATTGGTGTATTTCACGTCAATTATGGTGGGGACATCGTATTCCAGCTTGGTATGACGAAAGCGGTAAAGTCTACGTTGGCCGCACCGAAGATGAAGTGCGAGCTAATAACGCTATTGCCAGTAACATGAAGCTACGTCAAGATGATGATGTACTAGATACTTGGTTCTCTTCAGCTTTATGGACTTTTTCAACGTTAGGCTGGCCAAAAGAAACTGAAGACTTAAAAACCTTTCATCCTACTGATGTATTAGTTACCGGCTTTGATATTATTTTCTTCTGGGTTGCGCGTATGATCATGATGACCATGCACTTTAACAAAGACGAAGAAGGTAAAGCACAGATACCCTTCAAAAAAATCTACATGACGGGCCTTATTCGTGACGAAAATGGCGATAAAATGAGTAAGTCTAAAGGTAATGTTGTTGATCCTTTAGATATGATTGATGGTATTTCTTTAGAAAATTTATTAATAAAACGTACTGGCAACATGATGCAGCCAAAGCTTGCTAAGAAAATTGATAAGTTAACCAAAAAAGAATTTCCAAATGGCATTGAAGCTCATGGTACTGACGCACTACGATTTACCTTAACGTCAGTTGCCACTACCGGTCGTGATATTAGTTGGGACATGAAACGTCTTGAAGGTTACCGTAACTTTACCAATAAATTATGGAATGCTAGCCGTTATGTATTAATGAACACTGAAGAGTTTGATTGTGGCAGCAATTCATCTGATGAGAAGGCTGGCGAAATGGAATTATCATTAGCCGATCGTTGGATCATTGGACAGTTTGAACAAACCGTGAAAACCGTACATGAAGCGTTTGATACGTTCCGTTTTGATCTTGCTTCACAAGCTTTGTATGAATTCACTTGGAACCAGTTCTGTGATTGGTACTTAGAGCTGACAAAACCGGTATTATTTCCTAGAGATCCAGAGCAAGGAAGTGAAGCTCAACAACGTGGCACACGCCATACCTTAGTGAATGTATTAGAAGGTTTATTACGCTTAATGCATCCCATCATGCCTTTTATCACTGAAACTATTTGGCAGCGTGTGCAGCCATTAAGTGACTTCAGTAAAACAGATGATTCAATTATGGTGCAAGCATTCCCGCAGTTTGATGCCAATAAATGTGATCAACAAGCGATTGATGATTTAGAGTGGGTTAAACAATTTATTGTTGCCATTCGTAATATTCGTGGTGAAATGGACATATCACCAAGTAAGTTATTGCCGGTATTACTTAAAAACGTGAATGTACTTGATCAACGTCGTTTAGATGAAAATGAGCAGTTTTTAAGCTCTTTAGCTAAATTAGAAAGTATTTCTGTGCTCAGTAAAAATGAGCAGGGGCCTGCTTGTGCATCCGCTGTTGTCGGTGACTTATCGGTATTAATTCCTATGGCTGGCCTTATCGATAAAGATGCCGAGTTGGCTCGCTTAGACAAAGCTATCGATAAACTTGAAAAAGATGCTGCTAGAACGCGTGGTAAGTTAAGCAACGAAAATTTTGTTAGTAAAGCCCCCGCTTCCGTTATTGATAAAGAAAAAGCCAAACTACACGAAGCTGAATCAGCCCTAATAAAAATGTTAGAGCAAAAACAGCAAATAGCAGCGTTATAAAAATAAGTTCAATTGAACTTATTCATTACATCATTTGATAAAAAGCCCGCATAAGTCATAACTTATGTGGGCTTTTTTTTTACTCATATTCGAAAATTTTAAAAAAAATATTGAACTATTTGAACTTTTGATAAAGCATATTGAAAATATCTGTGTTATTATATTGCCGCGTTGAGTTTTTGTGTTGCAGATGAAGGTTGATACTAACTTTTGTTTTAGATTTATCAGATAGCTATATTTGAATGTTTTTAACAAACGGATTTAGGCAATGCAAACTAGTTGTTTGTTCCAAATACGCTTTGTTACGAATATAGTTTGTTTCCTTCCTCTTCCTGTACTACTTGGTAGAGGGCATTTACTCGGGTAAAAACGGCGTTAATTCTTATGGATTTATCCTTTTAAGAAAACGTTACATTAATATTATTTTTAGAAAATACGGGAAAATGTACATATGTCTGATTCAGTTAGCGGTAAAGTAAAATTCTTCAACGAAACTAAAGGTTTCGGTTTTATAGAACAAGAAAATGGTCCTGACGTGTTTGTTCACTTCAGCGCTATCACAGGAGACGGTTTCCGTACTCTTACTGACGGTCAAGCAGTATCGTTCAGTGTTAAACAAGGTCAAAAAGGCCCTGAAGCTGAGAACGTTGTAGCTGTTTAATTAAAGCTAACTTTCTACTTTATTACTTTCTTTTCTCTTGAGATAAAGAAAAGATAATAAAGAAAGCGAAAAAAGCGAAGTATTAACATACGTTAATCTTCGCTTTTTTATTGCCTGAAATTCAAGTTATTTAGACAATAATGAATATAATTAAAGAGATAAATGACATCTACACCCACCCATCTTGGGTGAGAGTCGATTGTCAGGTCAAACCATAAACCGTCCGACCTGAGCGTCTCTGTCAACCTGGAACGCCGACGGAGACGCCCAGGATGAACAGACGATAACGTTACTTTTATTCCGCAATATACTCAACAACTTCTAAACCAAAACCAGAAAGTGAATGGTATTTCGTTTGTGAACTTAATAGTCTCATTTTACTAACACCTAAGTTAGACAAAATTTGCGAACCAACACCAACGTTACGTGAGCCAACGTGTCGATTGACTTCTTTGACTGTTTCACCCGCATCAATTTTAGCGTATTTTTCAACGAGATTAATCAATTCCATTGGTGATTCATGCTTACCTAGTAAAACTAACACACCGCCTTCTTTGGCTATTTTTTCTAGTGCATTAGCCATTGGCCATTTAGCAACACTTTCTCGTTCACTAAATAATAAATCTCTAAAGGTATTCTCTAAATGTACACGAACTAACGTAGGTTCTTCTGACTTTATTTCACCTTTAGTTAACGCAAAGTGGGCTTGACCATCAATGGTGTCTTCAAACACAGTCAAATCAAACTCACCAAATACTGTCGGTAATTTACATTGTGAAATACGTTTAATGGTTGTTTCGGTCGCATTTCTAAATTCAATTAAATCAGCAATAGTGCCCATTTTAATATCATGTTTTTTGGCAATGATTTCTAAATCTGGACGACGCGCCATAGTGCCGTCTTCATTTAAAATTTCAACAATAACGGCCGCAGGCTCAAGCCCCGCCATTCGAGCTAAATCAACACCCGCTTCAGTATGACCTGCGCGATTAAGTACGCCACCATCTTTAGCAATTAACGGAAAAATATGCCCTGGTTGCACAATATTCAAATGCGTCGCATCTTTAGCAACAGCAGCAAGTACCGTTGTCGCTCTATCGCCTGCAGAAATACCGGTAGTTACGCCAGTTGCTGCTTCAATCGATACAGTAAAGTTCGTGCTAAACTGAGCATCATTTTTATCAACCATCAAAGGTAATTTTAACGTTTCACAACGCTCTTGCGTCATTGGCATACAAATCAAACCACGACCATGAGTTGCCATAAAATTAATCGCTTGAGGCGTAACCATTTCAGCTGCCATGATGAAATCACCTTCATTTTCTCGGTCTTCATCATCCATCAAAATAACCATTTTACCTAAAGCAATATCGTCAATTATTTCTTGTGGTGTATGTAAATTCATTAGATTCTCTTTGGTTATTTATTTGTATTTAAGTCAATTTTTCAATTAATCCACTTCGACTGCTCGTTCCTCGCGCTCTGTATGAACGGATATATGCCCCGTTCGTCCTGAGCTTGTCGAAGGATAAACCCGTTCGTCCTGAGCTTGTCGAAGGAATAGTTACATAAAACCTGCTTTTTTCAATAAAGATTCCGTTACATTTGACTTGGGTTCCACTTCATATCCAGTAGTGTCTTTTGTCAGTAAGCGCTCTAAATAACGAGCGATCAAATCAACTTCCAAGTTCACTTTAGTGCCTACTTGGTAGTGGGCAAAAACAGTTTCTTTTACAGTATGTGGCACAATCGTTAAACGGAATTTACCGTCACTGAGCGCATTAACGGTTAAGCTAGTACCATCAATGGTAACAGAGCCTTTTTCAGCAATATAATGAGCAATGTCACCGGGCATTGAAAGCCAATATTCTATACTGTTACCATTGTTAGTAATAGACAGAATTTCAGATACGCCATCAACATGACCTGAAACCATATGTCCACCAAAACGAGTGCTAGCTAACATCGCTTTTTCTAAATTAACAGCCATGCCAACGTCGTAACTAGCAAAACCTGTTCGATTTAAGGTTTCATTAGAAACATCAACGCTGTAACTATTCTGATCGTAATCAACTACCGTTAAACAAATGCCATTGGTGGCAATTGAATCGCCCAGTTTGACATCACTCATATTAAGATTATTTGTAGCAATCACTAAACGTGCTCCTTGCGCATTTATATTAATTGCTTTAATGGTACCAACTGCTTCAATTATTCCGGTAAACATATAATTTCTCTATTAGGTTTTGTCCATTTAGGTGTTTTTTGTCAGTCTAGCCGTAATACGAATATCACAACCGACTGGCCGAACATCCATGATTTTAAGCGATTTAGCTTGTGACAAGGCCATTATAGTAGGCATTTCCACCAAATTTTTACCATCGCCACCCATCAACTTGGGTGCTTGATATAATATAAGCTCATCAGCTAAATTTTGTTCAATAAACGCACCCGCTAAATTTGCACCTGATTCAACCAACACTTCGTTTAAACCACGTTCTGCTAACGTAGTTAATAGCTTGGTTAAATTAATTTTACTTTGACCAACATTATTTTTAATGGTTGGAAGTTGTACTTGTTCTACGAAATGAGGCCACTTGGGTAAGTTTTCAAGGGGTTGCTCTTTTAAAGTGCTGATAATTAATATTGGCGAGTTGATGTTAAAAAAAGTCAACTCAGGTGTTAAACGGTTTTGACTATCAATAACAACACGTAAAGGCTGGCGAATATCCTCTTCTTTATAACATTGCTGTAGTTCGCCTAATTCAGACCAACGAACGGTCATTTTAGCATTATCAGATAAAATAGAGTCAGCACCTGAAATGATGGCACAACTTTCAGCCCTTAATCTTTGTACGTCTTTTCTCGCTTCTGGTGAAGTGATCCATTTACTTTCACCATTTTTCATTGCCGTTTTACCATCGAGACTCGCCGCAAGTTTTACTCGAACATAGGGTAAAGCTTGAGTCATCAACTTAATGAAACCACGATTCAGTGTTTTTGCTTCATTTTCAAGTAATCCAGATTCAGCTTTAATACCTGCCTGCGCTAGCATTGTTAAACCACGGCCAGACACTTCTGGGTTTGGATCAACCATGGCAGCTACAACACGTGTTATGCCCGCATTTATCAATGCTTGGGCGCAAGGTGGCGTTCGACCGAAATGACTACAAGGCTCTAACGTAACATAGGCTGTTGCGCCTTTAATTAAAGAGTCGTTGTTAAGCCTAGCATCGGCTAACGCATTAACCTCAGCGTGCCCTTGCCCTGCTTTTTGGTGAAAGCCTGACCCAATAATTTTATCTTTACCTGTGGCGTTATTTACTAATACACAACCTACTCTTGGATTAGGTGATGTCGTGTAATGACCTTGCTTTGCTAACTTAATAGCTAACGCCATATAGTGATGATCTGTTTGACTAAACACGTTACTTTCCTTGTCCTGTGCTTTTTATAGCTTTTTTATCAGTATTTTTTCCCCGGTTAAGGCTTTCTTTGCCTAATCTCGCTATTTCATCCGCAAACTCACTAATGTCTTCAAACGATAGGTACACCGAAGCGAAACGTAAATAGGCAACTTTATCTAATTCTTTTAGTTGTGCCATAGTCAAATTACCTAACATTTCACTAGTCACTTCTCGTTCACCTGTGGCACGTAACTGTGATTTTAATTTATTGATTGATAATTCAACTTGTTCAATGTTAACCGGACGTTTCTCTAAGGCACGACTAAAACCACTTCTCATCTTATCTTCATTGAATGGTTCACGCGTACCATCACGTTTGATAATACGCGGCATCACCAATTCAGCAGTTTCAAAAGTGGTATAACGCTCATGACAAGCAAGACATTCACGACGACGGCGAATTTGGTGACCGTCAGAAACCAAACGTGAATCGATAACTTTGGTATCTGTTGCGCTACAAAAAGGACAATACATTATTTACCTATTAAAGTTATAACCCTAGACCCTTCGACAGGCTCAGGGCGAACGGATTTATTTTCCGAATATCCTGAGCCTGCCGAAGGACAGGCTCAGGGCGAACGGATAAAAATAGCGTTTTATGCTGTGAGTAAAAAAATCATTCGCAGTACAGATCAAAAATGGCCGCTAATTGCGACCATTTTAATATAAATTCACTTACATTAGTGAATTAGTTTTTGTTATTCAATTCACTATTTTTGATACACAGGAAAACGACTACAAAGTTCAGCAACTTGCCCTTGTACGCGCGCAATAACGTCTGCATTGTTGATGTCATCTAAAATATCACAAATCCAGCCTGTTAGTGCGTTAGTTTCTTCAACACCAAAACCACGACGCGTAATTGCTGGTGTACCAAGGCGTAAGCCACTGGTTACAAACGGAGAACGAGGATCATTAGGAACCGCATTTTTGTTAACCGTGATATGAGCAAGACCTAACGCTGCATCAGCTTCTTTACCGGTGATATTTTTATCTATCAGGTCAAGTAGTAATAAGTGATTTTCTGTGCCGTTAGAAACAACTTTATAACCACGTGCTTGAAGGACGACAACCATCGCTTTAGCATTGTCTAATACAGCTTGCTGATAAACTTTAAACTCTGGAGCTAGTGCTTCTTTAAAAGCAACCGCTTTTGCTGCAATGACGTGCATTAATGGACCACCTTGACCACCAGGGAAAACAGCACTGTTTAATTTTTTATAAACAGCTTCGTCATCACAAGCAGAAACAATTAAACCACCACGAGGTCCGGCTAATGTTTTATGTGTTGTTGTAGTTACAACATGAGCATGTGGGACAGGGTTTGGATAAAGACCTGCAGCAACAAGACCCGCAACGTGAGCCATATCTACAAAGAAATAGGCACCCACTTTGTCAGCGATTTTACGCATACGCGCCCAATCAACTACGCCAGAAAAGGCAGAAAAACCACCAATGATCATTTCAGGTTTGTGTTCATCAGCTAAACGTTCTAATTCTACATAATCAATATCGCCAGTTTCAGGGTGAAGACCATATTGAAAAGCTTCATATGATTTACCTGAAAAGTTCACGTGAGAACCATGAGTTAAATGACCACCATGAGCTAAGCTCATACCTAACACTTTTCCGCCGGGTGTAACCAATGCTTGAAAAACAGCTGAGTTTGCTTGAGAACCCGCATGTGGCTGCACATTGGCATATGTTGCGCCAAATAATTCTTTAGCGCGGTCAATTGCTAATTGTTCTGCAATATCAACATATTCACAACCACCATAATAACGTTTACCAGGATAGCCTTCCGCATATTTGTTCGTTAATTGTGAACCTTGTGCTTCAAGTACACGAGGGCTACAGTAGTTTTCAGAAGCAATTAGTTCAATGTGTTCTTCTTGACGTACAACTTCATTGCTCATTGCTTCATAAAGTTCTGGATCAAAATCGGCAATATTCATATCACGAGTAAACATGTTTTAT